>ENA-OQDT01002125-OQDT01002125.1-human-gut-metagenome-genome-assembly--contig:-NODE-2125-length-10535-cov-4.924673_pt1 | contig 10535 bp, 14 predicted proteins | sample MGYA00242786_ERZ504617 | MGnify/ENA primary metagenome ERZ504617 (study PRJEB26092, sample SAMD00036337) | human gut metagenome | host: Homo sapiens | study: EMG produced TPA metagenomics assembly of... | reverse complement strand
CTTCGATTGCTATCTCACCATGCGTAAAGCTTACTTTCTTCACTACCGTCTGCATTCTTCTTATATGTTACCGCATAAGCTGAATTCTTACCGGCTGCAATGTACATTACGTCTTCGGCAATAGATACCATACCGATTGTATCTGCTGTACTTCTGCCAAGTTGATCTGATGAGTTGTCACCCCATGTCCATACACTGCCGTTCGCTTTTAAACAACTGTGAATCCTTCACCGGCTGCAACCATCGGTGTATACTTATCATCTTCACTGCCACCTGAAACCGTTACAACAACGTAAGCTGAAACTCCACCGCTTGTAACCTTTAGGTTAGCCTTACCAGCTTTAACACCTGTCATTGTTTGAGGTGTTGATTCTGATACTGTAAGTATATCCTTATTCAATGATGTGTATGTTACATTTGTTGAGCCCGTACCTGTTAGACCTAACAAGTTAAATGCGTCTGTTGCACTGATTGTCAGCAATGGGTTGATTTCAACTGTATCACCCTTTCTGATAGTAAGTTCAGAAGGAGTAACTTCTATTTCACCCTTATCCGACAAGTACAGGCACTGCTGTATTGTCAATATCAAGATTACCAAGCTGTCCATTGTTATTTAGACCGTATGTCCACATATATCCTGTTGACTGAAGAGTTGATGTAGCACCGCATCCGGCATCTATTGCGATTATTGAGAAATCGTCTGCATCATCTGCATAAACAGTCTTAACAGGTAGTGAAACTTTACCGCCGACATCTGTTCTGCCGATCTGACCAAACTCATTGCTACCCCATGTATAACAACACCCTTATTATCGCCTGCAACGTTCTTTTCGATTGCAAGTGCAACGCTGTGTTTATCACCGGCTGATACACTTATAACATTTTCAAGTAGTTGAGTCTTATCACTGTCAAGGTAAACAAATTCAGGATTATTCATATTACCGTTGTCAGATTGACCGTTACCAAGTTGTCCGTATGAACCGGCACCCCATGCAAGTACATGACCTTCTGCATTAAGTGCAAGTGTATGATCATCAGCTGACTTAGATGAAATATCAACAATGTTATTTACAGAATTGTTTTCACCCTTGAATATCTTAAATTCAGGACTTGTAGGGTCTGTCGGTAGTTCCCAAACAGTACCGCTTGTCTTTAATACATATCCGCCGCTTATCTTACTTACCTTTTTAACAATACTCATTTGTGTCGGTTTTGCACCATAGCCGTCACCAGTATATTCTCCGGTGTCAATATCTATTGCCGCATTACCGAATGCAAATGTATTTCTGTTAATTCCCAAAGGCACTGTAACTCTTGAACCATCATTCTTCTTAGCTATTGTAATATTTGATGTTCCTTCTGTTACGATAAAGCTACTGTATTCACCGGCAAATATATCTGCGTTTCAATATTCTTTAGATAATTTATGCCGTCAAATACACCTGCCTTAACAGGCTTTGTCGAAAATGTTGTTGTCTTGTCTACACCAAGTTGTCCGTATGTATTGTCACCCCATGCCCAAACTGTTCCGTCTGCACGAAGTGCCAATGTATGTCCGTATCCCGATACAATCATCGGAACTGTAATCTCTGTATCTGCGCTTTGAGCAACTCTTACAGTGAATGAGTATGAACTTCCAAAAAGTCTTATCTGTTACTGTTATTACAGAACTATCAATTCTGCCCATACCTGTAACAACACCGTTTGAGTCAACTGTAACTGCTGACGGATTACTTGATGTAAATGTCAATCTGTCAGTAGTCATTTCATAGCCTACTCTGTCATATACAGATGAAGATTCAATATTTGCACTACCCCAAACTGAGTCACCTGCAATTTGAAGAATTTGATTGCTTGTAAGTTCAAGTGATGTCGGTAATGGGTTAGACATTGTTCATAAAAAAGTACCTCCCTTTCCCTGAACACATTGTATTTGTACTTCAATGTGTCCTCCGCATATTGTGTTCACTTATTATAGCATTTTGAACAATTTTTCTCAACAAAAATCGGTTAAAGTTCGGTATTTTATCTATAAACTTTTCCATTTACTGATAACTTTCAGCTATCGGATCAGTAATGCGTAATCTTTCCTGTCAATGACCTCACCGATCACTGCACAGGGCAGATCAAGCCCTTTTAATTCGGCAAGAAGCTTCTCGGCTTCCTCTGCCGGAACTGCTGCCAGAAGTCCTCCGGATGTCTGTGGGTCAAACACAAGATCCTCTCTCCAGAGCTCTGCGCTACTCTCATATCCTGCTTTGCCCGCGAATTCACGGTTGCGGTATGCGCCGCCCGGAATGAGGCCCATAGATGCATATTCCTCTACATCCGGAAGAACCGGCAGGAATCTCGTGTCGATCACCAGTGTCTTCTGGCTGCCCTCTGCCATCTCGGTTCCATGACCGCCAAGACCGAAGCCCGTGACATCCGTACACGCATGGACCGTATACTTCTTCAGGATCTCTGCTGCGTATTTGTTCAGTGTCTTCATGGATCTGAGAGCTGCCTCACGTGCTTCCTCCGATACAAGGTCCGCTTTGATCGCGGTATTGACGATCCCCGTTCCAAGAGGTTTGGTAAGGATCAGCTTATCGCCGGTCTGCGCCCCGTAATTTTTCCAGAATTTCGCCGGATGGACGAAGCCTGTCACACTTAAACCATATTTCGGTGTGTCATCCTGGATCGTATGACCGCCTGCAAGGACTGCGCCTGCCTCCAGTACTTTGTCTGCGCCTCCCTTGAGGATCTCGCCCAGGATCTCGGTATCCATCTCCTTCGGAAACGCTACGATATTCAGTGCGGTCTTTGGTTCGCCGCCCATCGCGTAGACATCACTCAGGGCATTCGCCGCTGCGATCTGTCCGAAATCATAAGGATCATCTGCCACCGGCGTAAAGAAATCCAGAGTCTGGATCATTGCCAGTTCGTCTGAGATCTTGTAGACAGCCGCATCATCTGAGGTTTCTGTTCCCACAAGAAGATGTTCATCATGAAATTTCGGCAGTTTGCAGAGCACTCCCGCAAGCGTGCCCGGTCCTACCTTGGCAGCACAACCACAGTTTGGTGCAAGTTTTGTCAGATACACCTTTTCCATTTTGTCTGATACTCCCTTCTATATTATATGTTTTTATGAAAAATCATTTTTCAGTCTTAGACTTTATCATAACACAAATTCTCCAGATTCTCCACCGCAAAAAAACCGCCCTGCCAGATTTCTTTCTGACAGAACGGTTCTCCTGTTTTTTATGTTTGGATTTATTTCTTTGTGATATATCCTTTTGCCTTGAGTGTCTCTGCACAAAGTACAGCTCCGCCGGCAGCTCCTCTTACGGTGTTGTGGGAAAGTCCTACGAATTTGTAATCATAAACTTTGTCCTCACGGAGACGTCCGATAGATACGCCCATTCCGTTTTCGTAGTTGACATCCTCGCTTACCTGCGGACGGTTGTCTTCTTCGAGGTACTGGATAAAGTGCTTCGGTGCGCTCGGAAGTTCCAGTTCCTGTGGAAGTCCCTTGAAGTTTCTCAGGGCTTCGATCAGCTGCTCTTTGGTAGGTTTCTTGCGGAATTTAACGAATACTGCTGCTGTATGTCCGTTCAGTACCGGAACACGCAGGCACTGGCAGGTGATGACTGGCTCTGTAGCCGGTACGATCACACCGTCTTCGATCTTGCCCCACAGTCTCAGCGGCTCTTTCTCGCTCTTCTCTTCTTCTCCACCGATGTATGGAATGATGTTGTGTTCCATTTCTGGCCAGTCTTTGAAGGTTTTTCCTGCTCCGGAGATTGCCTGGTATGTAGTAGCAACTACTTCATATGGCTCGAATTCTTTCCATGCAGTAAGTACCGGTGCGTAGCTCTGGATGGAGCAGTTTGGTTTAACAGCGATGAATCCTCTTGTTGTTCCAAGACGTTTCTGCTGATATTTGATAACATCGAAGTGTTCCGGGTTGATCTCCGGCACTACCATTGGTACATCCGGTGTCCAGCGATGTGCGCTGTTGTTGGATACAACAGGAGTCTCTGTCTTTGCGTATTCTTCTTCGATCGCTTTGATCTCGTCCTTGGACATGTCAACTGCTGAAAATACGAAATCTACAGTAGAAGCAACTTTTTCTACTTCGTTTACGTTCATGACAACGATCTTCTTTACTGCTTCCGGCATCGGAGTGTCCATTTTCCATCTTCCGCCTACTGCTTCTTCGTAGGTCTTGCCTGCGCTTCTCGGGCTTGCAGCAAGGGTAACAACCTCAAACCACGGATGATTCTCCAGAAGGGAGATAAATCTCTGTCCTACCATACCAGTAGCACCTAAAATGCCGACTCTCAGTTTTTCGCTCATAATAACATTTTCTCCTCACTCATTTATTCTTATGTGTCTTTGTGTGGCACACATCTGTTTTCTTTGTACATACTATACCACTTTGTATAAAAATGCAAGAGGTTTTTTTAATTATTTTTTTAAATATTCGCGATTTAATGCGATGATCTGCTCCATGACCTTCGGGCCAGGTGCACCGTAAGTCTCACGTTTTTCTACGCAGGTCTTCATGCTGATTGCTTCATAGATGTCCTGCTCGAAGACCGGAGAGATCTCTTTGTACTCTTCAAGCGGAAGCTCATCCAGAGAGATTCCTTTGTCGATACAGGTCAGGACAAGGCGGCCTACGATACCATGTGCATCACGGAACGGTACCCCGTGGTTTACGAGATAGTCAGCGGCATCTGTCGCGTTGGTAAAGCCATTCTTTGCGCTTGCTTCCATAACATCCTTGCGGAATTCCATGGTGGAAACCATGCCTGTGAACAGGGCGATACAGCCTTTTACTGTGTCGATCGCGTCAAAGGTCAGTTCCTTGTCTTCCTGCATGTCTTTGTTGTAGGCGAGCGGAATGCCTTTCATGGTTGTAAGGATGGAAGTCAGCGCACCATAGACACGGCCTGTTTTTCCTCTTACAAGCTCTGCGATATCCGGATTCTTCTTCTGCGGCATGATGCTGCTTCCGGTGCTGTAGGCATCGTCGATCTCAACGAAACGGTACTCGTTGGAGTTCCAGAGGATGATCTCCTCGCAGAAACGGCTCAGATGCATCATGACAGTGGACATAGCAGAAAGAAGCTCGATCACGTAATCCCTGTCAGATACGGAATCCATGCTGTTTCTTGTCGGCTCATCAAAGCCAAGCAGCTCTGCTGTATAAAATCTGTCCAGCGGGTAGGTGGTTCCTGCAAGTGCGCCTGCACCGAGCGGACAGGTGTTCATACGTTTGCGGATGTCTGCCATACGGCTTCTGTCTCTGCGGAACATCTCGAAATATGCACCTACATGGTGTGCCAGGGTAACAGGCTGTGCTTTCTGAAGATGTGTGAATCCAGGCATGTAGGTGTGCACATTGTTTTCCATAATGGTCTGGAGTGCTTCCAGAAGTTTCTTGAGTTCTGCGTCGATCTCTTCGATCTCGTCGCGGACATAAAGTTTCATGTCAAGGGCAACCTGGTCGTTACGGCTTCTTCCTGTGTGAAGCTTCTTGCCAGGATCTCCGATGCGGTCGATCAGATTTGCCTCAACAAAGCTGTGGATATCCTCATATTCGGATGTGATCTCCAGCTTGCCGGATTCCACGTCTGCAAGGATGCCATCCAGTCCTTCAAGAATCTGATCTCTCTCCTCTTCTGTCAGGATTCCCTGCTTTGCAAGCATTCTGACATGCGCTTTGCTTCCGCGGATGTCCTGTTTATAAAATTTCTGGTCAAATGAAATAGATGCATTAAAGTTGTATACAAGTTTGTCCGTTTCCTTCGTGAAACGTCCTCCCCATAACTGTGCCATAATGTCCTCCTTATTGTACGGTGATTTTGCTGCTGCCGGTTCTTCAACGAGTCCTGACAACGCATAATTTGTTATCAGTTTACCACATTCCAGTGAAAAATCAAAGAGCAGAACCCTCTGAAATTTGTTTTTGCTTCAATTTTTCTTCCTGTTCGCGCTTCGAAAAGACGCAGCCACAGTAATTCTGCCGGTAAAGATCGTATTCGTGGGACAGTTCGATGGAACGTTTATAGCCATTTTTCTTCTTGAAATCGGATGGAAGATGGGGTACTTTATAGATTTCTGCCAGTTCTTCTCCGATCTCGTTGATCTTCTCTGTGTTTTTGAGCGGGCTGATCGAGAGGGTTGTTGTGAAGTAGTCATAACCGCCTTCTTCGGCAAGTTTTGCGGCTTCTTCCATGCGGAGACGGTAGCATTTGAAACAGCGTTCACCGCCCTCCGGAACTTTTTCCATGCCTTTTGCCATTTCATAAAAGACCTGCGGATCGTAGGCGCCCTCTTCGATGTGGACCGGGTGTGTGAACGGCATTTCAGCTACCAGACGGCGAATCTCTGCGACTCGTTTGCGATATTCTTCCTCTAATGAAATATTGGGATTGTAAAAAAAGCACAGTGATCTCAAAATACTGGGATAAATATTCCAGCACGTAACTGCTGCACGGCGCACAGCAGCTGTGGAGAAAAAGCCGCGGGACTCTGCCTTCTTTTTTTATATTATCGATAAGTTTATCAAGTTCTTTCTGATAGTTTCGTTTGTTCATGATAGTATTCCTCTTGTAAGATTTCTATGTGGATCCCTGTATCAGGCTATCGACGGAATCCTTTTTCCTATCATAACACAGATGCCCTCTCCCGCATATCTTAAAATATAGATTCTCTTTTGAGGTATTTTGTATGAAACCCCTTCTGGAGATCAGAAATGTTTCTCTTTCTTACCATACCGTATCCGGAGAGACAAAAGCCCTTTCAAATATATCGTTTGACCTGATGCCCGGCGAATTCCTTGCTGTTGTCGGTCCGTCCGGCTGTGGGAAATCCACGCTTCTGAACCTGATCTGCGGCATGTTCCCGGCAGAGGAAGGCACGATCCTTATGAACGGCATCCCTCCGTCCCCCGGCGATCCGCGCATTGGATATATGCTCCAGAAAGATCATCTTCTGGAGTGGAGAAATATCTATCGAAATGTCCTCCTCGGTCTCGAGATTCGCAGAGAAAAACGCCCGAAAAACTTGCCTATATCGAAGAAATGCTTGATACCTACGGGCTCAACAAATTCCGCACAGCCCGTCCTTCGCAGTTATCCGGCGGCATGCGCCAGCGCGCAGCTCTCATCCGCACACTCGCCCTGAAACCGGAGCTTCTTTTGCTTGACGAACCTTTTTCCGCGCTGGATTATCAGACACGGTTAAATGTCAGCGATGACATCGGCCGCATCCTCAAGAAAGAGCAAAAAACCGCAATCCTGGTCACACATGATATTTCTGAGGCGATCAGTATGGCAGATCGCGTGGTCATCCTTTCTGCCCGCCCTGCTCAGGTCGCCCGCATTGTCACAATCCGGCTGTCGCTGGATGAGAGAACCCCTCTTGCCTCGCGCAGTGCACCGGAATTTAAGTCTTATTTCAATCTAATCTGGAAGGAGCTGAACCAGTATGCCTGACCTTTCCCCTGCACAGAAACAATATCTCTTTCGTGTCCGGCGTGAAAAATATCTGATCCATGTGTCCAGGATCTTTTTGTTCCTGGGCTTTCTGCTTTTGTGGGAAGTGTCTGCCAGACGGGGCTGGATCGACTCTTTTATCTTCAGCAGTCCTTCTGAGATCTGGCAGACGTTTCTTCGGATGGTGCAGGATCAGTCTCTTTTTACACACATTGGCATCACGCTGATGGAGACTCTGGTCAGCTTTGCTTTTACTGTTTTTCTTGGAATCGGCACAGCGGTTCTTCTGTGGTGCTGTCCGAAGCTTTCGCGGATCCTGGAGCCTTACCTCGTCGTCCTGAACAGCCTGCCAAAATCCGCCCTCGCCCCGCTTCTGATCGTCTGGCTTGGTGCCAACGTCCGGACGATCATCGTTGCCGGAATATCTGTGGCGATCTTTGGCTCAATCATCAATCTCTACACAGGTTTCCGCGAAGCCGACCCAGAGAAACTCAAGCTCATCCGCACCCTCGGCGGCACAAAAAAGACGAACTGACAAAGATCGTCCTTCCGTCTTCTGTGCCCCTCATCTTAAGTGTGATGAAAGTCAATATTGGATTGTGCCTTGTCGGCGTGATCATCGGAGAATTCATCGGCGCCCGCCAGGGACTTGGCTACCTGATCATCTACGGCTCCCAGACTTTCAAACTGACATGGGTGCTGATGTCCATCGTGATCCTGTGTATCATTGCGATAGGGCTGTATGCCATTCTGGATTTTATTGAGAAGCATGCCCAGAAATGGTAAACATGCCATCCTCTGCCGACCCATTTCTCATTTAATAGAATTCAGGTCATCTGTTCTATGGACGACAATGGGACCTTTCACAACTTTCGAAAATTCAAGTCATCCATTTCAAACTTCTTAAGTGACTTGTTTTCTGTTTTCCATAAAATAAACCATCCATTTGCAGTGCTCCTGGATGGTTTATTTTTGTCTTTGTAGAATTTTGGTCATCTGTTTTCTCTTTTTTTGGTTGGCTCTATACTTTATTTCTTGTAATCAAGTCAATGTTTGCCTGTAATTTGGATGGTTTAAATTCTGCCATATGCATATCAGGGTAATTTTCAATCCCTTTTGGATGACTTTCATACAGCTATATACATATCAGATCAATTTCCAGATTCTCTCCAGATGCATCTGACATAACTTTCTGTATCACAATTCATCATTTCTTCCCAGGATACACTCCAACAAAGGAAATCTGTGGCAGAACTCTGTAATCGTTCAGTACGATCCTGATCTCTCTCACGTTTTCTTTAAAAACCGGGATGATTTTTTTGTAGCCGATCACGGTTCCGGTATAGACTTTCTCCCACTCTCCCTGATCCCTTACAAATACTTCAAAAGCCTCTACTCTCTGACTGTGCCGGATCTCTTCTTTTAAGACCAGATACCCGACATCTTCTGCTTCATCCAGTGCGAAGACAAGTTCCACCGGCCTGTGGGATTCTTCCAGCAGATTACGGGAAAAGCTTCTCTGCTGCCATTCTCCCAGTTCCCTCAGGCGCTCCACATCATTCTCATGCAGAAGCCCGTTCGGCATCGGCGGGATATTCAGAAGAAACGTTGCATTTCCACCAACAGACCCCAGATAGATATGGACCAGTTCTTCCAGGCTTTTTACCTGGTCATCCTCTTCCGGATGATAAAACCATCCCGGCCGGATCGAGGTATTTACTTCTGCCGGATACCAGATCAGGTCACGTTCGCCCTCAAGAGCGGCACGGCTTCCAAGGTCTTCCATATCACTGGTGATCTTCCTCTGGCGGAATTCTTCATCGTCCGACTGCTGGCTTCTTTCCTGCACACTTTCTGTCAGGGCCGTCCGTGCAGGAACTACACTCCACTCTGAGTTTCTTACATCGCCGGCTTCATTTCCGCACCATCGGATATCCGGTCCGCAGACGCAGATGCAGGCATCTGGCTGATAGTTCCGTACACATGCATAATATCTCTCCCAGTCATAAACCTGCTTCTTTCCATTCGGACCTTCCCCACAGGCCCCGTCCAGCCAGACACTGAAGATCTCCCCATACCCGGTCAGCAGTTCTGTCAACTGTGCAATATAATAATCGTCATATTCCTTCCCACTTCCATAACATGGCTGATTCCGATCCCACGGAGAAAGATAGATTCCAAACTTCAATCCATAACGGCGGCAGGTATCCGAAACTTCCCGCACTACATCCCCTACCCCATCCCTCCATGGACTGGAAGCGACACTGTGCTGCGTATATTTCGTCGACCACAGACAAAATCCGTCATGATGCTTGCAGGTAAGGATCACGCCTTTCATTCCTGCCGCTTTCACTGCCGATACCCATTGACCGGCATCAAATTCCTGCGGATCAAAAATCCCGGGATCTTCCGTACCGTCTCCCCATTCCCGGTTCGTGTACGTATTCATCCCAAAGTGAAAAAATGCATAAAATTCCGTTTCCTGATACTTAAGCTGACGCTTCGACGGAACAATCTTAATCAATTCCTGATCTGTCGGCATATCTCTTCTCCTTCTTCAAAAAAATCCAATTCACCCTTTCAGACCGCCTGCACCGATTCCCTGCAGCAGATATCTCTGTCCGATCAGATAAATGATCATGGTCGGGATCATAATGATCACAAGTCCCGCAAACAGTGCGCCCCAGTCTGTCGCATACTTCTGTACTTCAAACAGATTTGCCATTCCGATCGGAAGGGTCTTTTGGGCATCATCGGTCAGGAGGACTAGTGCCAGCGGATATTCATTCCAGAATCCCATCGCGCTCAACATTGTGATCGTTGCAATTCCCGGTTTTGCAAGCGGGACCATAACTTTCAGAAGAAGCTGAAGGTTTCGTGGCGCCATCGATCCGTGCAGATTCTTCAAAATCTTTCGGCACCGCAGACATAAAGCCCTGCAGAGTAAAGATAGCAGAACGGGAACTGCATGACTGCATAGACCAGGCAGAGTACCGGCAGATTATTCAGCCCGTTGATCGCCTGTAATTCCAGAAACAGCGATCA
>ENA-OQDT01002124-OQDT01002124.1-human-gut-metagenome-genome-assembly--contig:-NODE-2124-length-10539-cov-5.946792_pt1 | contig 10539 bp, 8 predicted proteins | sample MGYA00242786_ERZ504617 | MGnify/ENA primary metagenome ERZ504617 (study PRJEB26092, sample SAMD00036337) | human gut metagenome | host: Homo sapiens | study: EMG produced TPA metagenomics assembly of... | reverse complement strand
TAACCGATACCTCTCTTTCTGTCTACTGCAGCAATAATACTAATCATATGTGTGTAAAATTCTTTTCTCTTTCTATCTTTTTATTGTAGGATTTATACTGACACTTTTCCTGCAATATGCGGATGCGTGTTTAAGTGCGGCGTCGGTTATATCAACACCGCCGATTATTCGTGCAAGTTCGCCTGCTCTGCCGTTATTGGTCAAGGATGGTTACATTTGTAAATGTTCTTCCTTTTTCAACCTGTTTGCGGATAAGATAGTGAAAATCCGCAAGAGCTGCGATTTGTGCCTGGTGTGTCACACAGAGAACCTGACTGCTTTTGCTGACTTCACGCAGTTTTAAGCCGACCTTTTCTGCCGCTGAACCCGAAATACCTGTGTCAACCTCATCAAAAATGAGGGTATCAACCGTATCCGTGCTTGCAAGAACTGTTTTGATTGCAAGCATCATTCTTGAAAGCTCACCGCCCGATGCGATTTTTGCAACAGGGCGAGGTGTTTCACCCGGGTTTGCGGAGATGAGCAGTTCCATTTTATCCGTACCCTTTGAATTTGGTTCGCACTTTTCAAAGTACGGAACAAGCTCAACATTCGGCATATTCAAAAATGCCATTTCGGATTTTACTTTTGTTGCAAAGGTTTTTGCGGTTTTTCTGCGGAGAGTACCTAGTTTTTCGGCAGCCGCAAGCATTTTTTCTTCGCTTTCTCTGCATTTTTCCGCAAGCTCGTCACGGTTGCGGTCATAGTTCATAAGTTCGTCAAGTCTTGCCTGATATTTTTCAGCAAGGTCCGAAAGCTCGTCTGACGGGCAATTATATTTTCTTGTAAGACGATTGATAAGGTCAAGCCTTTCTTCAACTTCTTCAAGCCTTTGCGGATCGGATTCAAGCGAATCAATGGCGTCGGAAATGCTGTCGCAACAATCCTTTAAATTGTAATATGCATCTGTAAGCGTATTTGCAATTTCGTCATATTCAGCATTATATGATGACGCTTTTTGAAGGGCAGTTGATGCAGAATCGACCGATTCAAGACCGCCGCCATAGTTTTCGTCACCGTCAAGAGCCATTTTTGCATCATTTAGCAGAGAAAAGATTTTCTCAAAGCTCATAAGCGCTGTTCTTTCGCTCTCAAGCTCCTGTTCTTCGCCCTGCTTAACATCGGATTCTGTGAGTTCATTCACCTGATATGAAAGTAAATCAATTTCTTTCAATCTTTCACTTTCGTCCGAATCGGCTGAATTTAATTTCTTTTTAAGAATTTTATATTCATCATAACATTTTTTATAATCAGCCAAAAGCTTTTCGCAACCGCCGAAACGGTCAATATAATCAATATGAGTTTCAGGAGAGAAAAGTTCGTAGCTTTCATGCTGACCGTGAATGTTTATAAGGTGCTTTGAAAGTTCTTTGAGCATTGAAACCGTTGCAGGCTTTCCGTTGATTTTACAACTGCTCTTGCCGTTTCTGTTGAGAGTTCTCTGCAAAATGAGTGTTCCCTCGTCATCGGAAAAGCCGAGTTCATCAAGCTTTTCAACAATGCTTTGGTTAATATCGTCAAATTGAGCGCTTACAAAGGCTGAATCAGCCTCGGTGCGAATAATTTCCTTTGATGTTCGCTGTCCCATAATTGCATTGATTGCGTCAATTATTATACTTTTACCTGCACCTGTTTCACCTGTGAGGACATTAAGACCGTTTTCAAAATCTATTGAAGTTTTTTCAATCACGGCAATGTTTTCTATATATAAAGTTCTGAGCATTTCAATCAGTCCTGTCAAATAAGCTTTTTGAGTTCTTCGGTAAGCGACACCGCAAGGTCGGCTGTTCGGCAGGCAATGAAGATTGTATCGTCACCTGCAATTGTTCCGACAACAGACGGATAGTCAGCTGAATCGAGTGCGGCACAAACTGCCTGTGCCATACCGCTGAGGGTTTTTATTACAACAAGATTCTGTGCTACATCTATTGAATTTACCGAAGTGCTGAAAAGATTTGAAAAATTGGTACGGATATCGGTTGAACTGCGAGATGCAGAAACATAGCGATATTTTCCGTCACTTCCGAGAGTTTTAACAAGGCGTAAATCCTTGATATCTCTTGAAATTGTAGCCTGCGTTGCCTTGAAACCTTCCTCACGAAGTCGGGTAAGCAATTCGTCCTGCGTTTCAATGGGATGTTCGGCTATAATATCAAGAATTCGTGCGTGTCGCCCTGTTTTCATCAAAAATCCCTCTCTTTCAGTTTTTCATTGAGCAGTTTATAAAAATTGCGGTTATGAAGTAACGCAAGTTTAAGCTTTAAATCGGATTTGCGGATTACAACCCTGTCGGTTGCAAGAACAGGAACATTTTTTTCACCGTCAATTGTCAGAACACAACAGCATTCTTCGGGGATTTTCACATGAACCGAAAGCTCCGATTCTCCGCTGAAAAGTACGGAACGGGAAAATAACGAATGGGGACAAACGGGAGTCATAAGAATACATTCCATTTTAGGTGCGAGGATAGGTCCGCCTGCCGACAATGAATAAGCGGTTGAACCTGTCGGAGTTGCAAAAAGCAGACCGTCCGCTCTGTATTTTGAAATTTCGTCACCGTCAAGCGTCAGGTGCAAATCAATTGTTTTTGAGAGCTGACCTCTTGCGACAACGGCATCGTTCACTGCAAGATAGTGCTTTGAGCCGTCCTCTTTTATGACCTCAACATCAAGCAAAATTCTCTCCTCTGTTGTGTAATCGCCCGTAATAAGTCGTTCAAGCTGTTCATATTCGTGCGGTTCAACATCTGCGGCAAAACCGAGTCTGCCGACATTAACACCGATAAGCTGTTTATCTGCTTTTGCGGCATATTTTGCGGCATGGATAATCGTTCCGTCACCGCCTACTGTAATTGCCATATCGCAGTATTCAAAAAGCTCCGTAATATTTTTTGAATAATGAATGTGGATTCCCTTAAAATACTGACTGCATTCCTCAATCATAGCAATTTCTGCATTTTTATCAAGAAGAAAAAGAGAAATCTTTTTTGCATATTTAATTGCCCGTTCTTTTGAAAGATTGACCACTAATGCAAATTTCATAAAAGCACCTGCTCATTTTTTGTCAAGAGCGGCATGTGAATTTTCAACAAGCTGCTCGGGTGTTACATCTGTGTATGACTTTGGATCATCACTCTTGCGAAGATGTATAAGGTATTCTATATTGCCCTCGGGACCTTTGATTGGCGAATAGTCGAGATTAAGCACATCAAAGCCGTTTTCAAGGCAAAAATCAAATATTTTTCTGACAACCTCAACATGGACGGCAGGATCACGAACTACGCCCTTTTTGCCCACCTTTTCCCTGCCTGCCTCAAACTGCGGTTTGATTAGGCAGACAGCCTGTGCGTTTTCGCTCATAAGCTGTCTTGCAACAGGCAGAATCAGTTTTAATGAAATGAACGAAACATCAACCGAGAAAAAATCAATTTCATCGGGAACCTGCTCCCTTGTAACCTTTCTCATATTGGTGCGTTCAAGATTGACAACACGAGGATCGTTGCGAAGCTTCCAAGCAAGCTGACCGTAACCGACATCAATTGAATACACCTTTTTTGCACCGTTTTGTAGCATACAGTCGGTAAAGCCGCCCGTTGACGCACCGATATCCATTGTTATCTTATCTTTTAAATCAAAGTCAAAATTGTCTATGGCCTTTTCAAGCTTTAAACCGCCACGGCTGACATATTTCTGTGTGTTGCCCCTTACTTCAATTTTAACATTTTCATCATAAGAAGTTCCGCACTTGTCGGCTTTCTGATTGTCAACATAAACCTGTCCCGACATTATAATCGCCTTAGCCTTTTCACGGCTGTCGGTAAAGCCTTTTTCATATACAAGAATATCAAGTCTTTTTTTCATCCTAATTCTTTTCCTTTAAATTTTTGGTAATGGTGTTCACCATTCCGTCATCATCGAGTTTAAGCTCATGAAGAGCCTCGCTGACAGACATCTGCTTGACAAATTTGTCATTAATAGCCTTTATATGATAATCTCCGCAGAACTGTGTGCAACAGAGTAAATCGGAGAAATTTCTCGCAATACCGCCGTTTTTGATGCCCTCTTCAAAAAACCATACATTATCGAAATCTGCCGCAAAATCAACGGCATTTTCGTCAATCGGTTTAATTCTGCAAAGTTTTAATATGCAAATCTCAATGCCCTGTTTTGCAAGGGTTTCCTTGGCTTTGCAGGCATAAGAGAAAAGTCTGCCGTAGGTTATAAGAAGATTTTTACAATTCGGATTTCCGTAAACATCGTATGAAAGATTTTCTTCACCGAAATCATCGGGTTTGTAAAGCTCTCCGCCACGGGGATAACGCACAACAGCGAGGCTGTCGCAAATGTAAATTGAGGTTGAAAGAGATTTTCTCATACCGTCAAAATATGCCGGAGAAAAAATTGTTGTGTTCGGAATGGTGTTGAGTATCGAAACATCAAACACACCCTGATGAGTTTCACCGTCATCACCAACAATTCCCGCACGGTCAACCCCGATTACGAGGTGAAGTTTTCCGAGAGCCGCATCATGCAAAAGCTGGTCATAGGCTCTCTGGAGAAATGTTGAATACACGGCAAAAACAGGTCGCATGCCCTTTGCGGCAAGTCCGCATCCAAAAGTTACTGCGTGTTCTTCAGCAATACCGACATCAAAAAATCTTTCCTTAAAAAGCCTTGAAAATTCGGTAAGTCCCGTTCCTCCCGACATTGCGGCTGTAATTGCGCAAATCTTTTTATCGTCCTCGGCAAATTCGCACATAGTCTTTCCGAACTCAGCCGAAAATCCCTTGTGACTTGAAAGCGGTTCGCCCGAATCAATATCGAACCTGCCTATTCCGTGAAATCCGCCCGGATTGTCCTCGGCAGGCTGATAGCCTTTGCCTTTTTTGGTAACAACATGAACAAGAACGGGAGAATTCACCTTTTTTTTGCACACTCAAACGCATTTTCAAGCTCATCAATGTTATGTCCGTCAATAGGTCCGAGATAGGTAAAACCGAAGCAGTCAAAAAGAGTGTTTTTGTACACAAGATTTTTAAGTTTAGACTTTCCTCCCTGAAGAAATCTTTTCAGAGGTTTTCCGATAAGCGGAATGTGTAAAAGAATTTTTTTCCGTAATTTTCTTGACTCGCATATACCACGGCTGAATTCTTACCGTTGTAAGGTAGCGTGACAATGCGCCTACATTCGGTGAAATGGACATTTTGTTATCGTTGAGAACAACAATAAAGTTCTTGTTGAATCTGCCTGAGTTGTTCATTCCCTCAAAAGCAAGTCCACCCGTAAATGAACCGTCACCGATCACGGCAACGGTGTAGCTTTGGTCGCCCATAAGGTGTTTTGCTCTTGCAATTCCGTATGCGGCTGATATTGATGTACTGCTGTGACCTGTGTTAAAATCGTCGTATTTGCTCTCGGCACGCTTCGGAAAGCCTGAAATTCCGCCTTTTTTGCGGATTGTGTCAAACTGCTCGTAGCGTCCCGTCAACAGCTTGTGGGTATATGCCTGATGTCCGACATCCCATACAATGCTGTCTTTCGGCAGATTAAAGCTACGCTCAAGAGCAACGGTAAGTTCAACAACACCGAGGTTCGGTGAAAGATGTCCTCCGTTTACAGACACGGTTTCAACGAGCTTTTCCCTTATTTCGGTACACAGTTTTTCAAGCTGTTCGTCATTAAGCTTTTTGACATCATGCGGTGATTTAATTTTAGAAAGCAGTTCATACTCACCCATAATTTATTTCCTATCCGTTTAATTAATATTTGCAAAGAATTATTTATTTCTCTTTGCAAGCTTGTAAGCAAATTCTTCAAGTTCTTTTGTATCACCGTCAAAGCCATGAAGTGCGTTAACAGCTTTTTCGGTAAGTTCATCAACAAGCTCACGGCACTTTTCAATTCCGAGAAGTGAAACATATGTTGATTTGCTGTTTTCTGCGTCACTGCCAACGGGCTTGCCGAGTTCCTCATCGGAGGAGGTTACATCAAGTATATCGTCCTGAATTTGGAACGCAATGCCAATGCATTCGCCAAATTCAGAGGCGGCTTTAATTTGCTTATCGTTTGCACCTGCGCTTATACAGCCCAGTTCACAAGCTGCTTTGATAAGACAGGCTGTTTTTTTGTAGTCCATTTCACGGAGGACTTCAATCGGAGCGTTTGTGTTTTCGCTCATAAGGTCAATCACCTGACCGCCTATCATTCCTGTCGCACCTGCGTATTTTGAAAGTACGGAAACACCTCTGCAACACGCAGAAGTTCCGCAGATTTTTACTGTCTTTTCGTTTGTAAGGGTTTCAAAGGCAAGCGTAAGAAGGGCATCGCCTGCAAGCAATGCGATATCTTCGCCGAATACCTTGTGGTTTGACGGCTTGCCTCTTCTGAGGTCATCGTTGTCCATACACGGCAAATCATCGTGAATGAGAGAATATGTGTGAATCATTTCAACTGCACAGGCAAATGCCGTTGCAGACTCTTCACTTCCGCCGCAAAGACTGTTAAACGAGAACACAAGATACGGGCGGACACGCTTTCCGCCTGCCTCAAGGCTGTAAGCCATTGCGTCAATCAGCTTTTTTTCACGGCAATCCGTACTCGGCAGACAGCTCTTTAAAGCGTTTTCGATATTTTTTGCATAATCTTTAGTCATTGTCATCACCCTTTGAAAGCTTTGAAATTCTCTCGTTTATATCAATAATTTTACCCTTGCATTGTTCAAGCTGTTTCATACAATAAGCAAGGAGTTCACAAGCTTTTGCGTACTCCTTCATTGTCTGTTCGAGAGTAAGTTCACCGCTCTCCATTTTTGAAACCGTTTTTTCAAGCAGTTCGTTTGCCTGCTCAAAAGTCAAATTTTTATTTTCCATTGGTTTTTACCTCTGTACCTGCATATTCAAGCAGTCTTTGCATACGGTGATTTGCACCGCTTCGGCTGATTGGGGTTGAAAGATTCTGTCCCAAATCACGAAGTGACATATCGGGATTTTCAAGCCTTAAATATGCGATTTCACGCAAGTCCTCGGGCAAAGAATCGATTCCGACTGTCTTTTTTATATGTTCGATTGCACTGAGCTGTTTTGCAGACGCCGTTGCGATTTTTCCGATATTCGCAACCTCGCCGTTAATTCTGCGGTTCACATTGTTGCGAACCTGCTTTATTGCCTTTGTACCCATAATTTCCATTGATCTTATCGGTGAGCCTATGTAGGTAAGCAAGTCACAAATCTGCTCGCTCTCCTTAAAATAGACAATGTAACTGCCGCTGCGGACAACCGTTTTTGGAATAAGGGTACATTCGGTTATTTCGGAAAGAATCTTGCACAAATCCTGAGAAAGATTTTTGTGCGGAACACAGAATTCAAGATGATAGCTTTTCATGGGATCGGATACCGAACCGCAGCTAAGAAAAACTCCGCGCAAAAACGCTTGCGAAAGTTCTTCGCTTGAAAGATTTGCCCTGTTGACACGCAAAGTAATCTGACCGTCCGTATGACCGAAATCTTCAAAAATACGCTTACAATCGTTTCCGTCAACCACAATTATTTTGTAAAGATGGCTGTCGCTTGATTTTGTTCGCAAAGCTGATTGTTTTTCAATTATCGGCATATATAAATTCTGCAAAAGAAATATAAGACGATTTCCCGCATAATTGCTTTCTGTTGTGAAGGTTATTTTGTTCGGAGAAAAATTTCTGCTGAATAAAAGCATTCCGTAAAGCTCCGCTTTGAGAGCCTCACGGTCAAACTGTTCAACCGAACAAATTTCTTTTTTTACATCCGAGGAAAATGACATTTCTGCACCTTACCTGTCAATATCTCTGTGCTGAATAACACACCTATAGCCTTTTTCACGAAAGTGGTCGTTCAGCTGCATTGCGATTGTAACACTTCTGTGCTTGCCGCCCGTACAACCTATGCCGACAACAAGCTCGCTTTTGCCCTCTTTGAGATAGAGCGGTACGGAAAAATCGAGCATACTCAAAAGTCGCTTTAAAAATTCGGTTGTTTCTTCACTTTCAAGAACATAGTCACGCACAGCTTTGTCAAGTCCTGTAAGATGTTTGAGTTCGGGAATGTAAAAAGGATTAGGCAGACAACGCACATCCATAATGAGATCTGCCTCAAGCGGAATTCCGTATTTGAAACCGAATGACATAAATGTCAGCGTAATGCTTTGCGAAGTGTCCTCCATGAACATTGACATAATTCGCTCTCGGAGCTGTTTGTTTGACATATATGTAGTGTCAATGTTATAATCGGCTGTTCTTTTAATAGGCAAAAGAAGCTCCCTTTCAAGCTCAACGGCAGACAGTACCGAACCGTCCTTGAGTTTTTCCGAAAGAGGATGTCTTCTTCTTGTTTCCTTATAACGAACAACGAGCCTGTCCGTCATTGCGTCAAAGAACAATACCTTTACATTTTCGTAATGCATTTTGAAGTGTTCAATCTGAGAACACATTTCCTCAAATTTTTCGTTACCTCTTACATCGACAACAACCGCAACCCTCTTCATTGAATCATCTTCAGATTTGAGGCAAAGCCGATAGAGTGTTGACAACAGACTTGACGGAAGATTGTCAACACAATAATAACCGATGTCTTCAAGCACATGAAGAGCGCCTGTTTTGCCTGCACCCGACATTCCCGTAATGATTACAAATTCCATAAAATTACACCTTTTTTGCTTTATAGAAAAAATAAGTTCACATTCAAGCTTGTAGCCTGTTTCATTTTCAACAGTTTTCTGAATTTCCGACACAAGCTGTTTTACATCGTCAGCCGTAGCCTTTGATTTGTTGATGATAAATCCTGCGTGCTTTTCGCTGACCTGAGCACCGCCGACGGTTTTGCCCTTGAGTCCGCATTGCTCAATGAGCGCACCTGCAAACGCACCCTCGGGTCTTTTGAACACACTGCCTGCGCTCGGATATTCAAGCGGCTGTTTTGTTGAACGGCGGTTCATATAATCGTTCATTCTGTTCTGAATTTCTTCGGGATCATCTTTTTTAAGTTTGAATACCGCACCTGTGATTATGCAACCGTTTTTGCGGTAAACGCTTGTTCTGTAGCCAAACTCAAGATTCTCCGCCTCTGTTCTGCCGATATCACCGTTCTGTGTGATGTGAGAAACGCTGTATACAACATCTTTCATTTCACCGCCGTATGCACCTGCGTTCATAAACAAAGCACCGCCGACTGTTCCCGGAATTCCCCATGCAAATTCAAGTCCCGAAAGTCCGCATTTTTGGGCAAACTTACACAGACTTCCCAAAGCTGCACCTGCGCCGCAATAGATTGTTGTATCGTCAATTAATGAAATATTCCTGAAATCACCGTCAAGACGGAGAACCGTGCCGTGGATTCCCTCATCCGGAACCAGAACATTACTGCCATTGCCGAGAAGAATATACTTCTCCTTGCAGACATCGCATTCCTTTAAAATTTTCATCAGCTGAGAAAGATTTGTCACCTTTATGTAAACATCTGCTTTTCCGCCGATTTTAAATGAAGTGTGTCTGCTCATCGGTTCAAATCGTCTTGCGTCACAATCAAGCTTTTGAGCACAGTTATATATAATATCGGTAGTGTCCATTCAATTACCCTCCGTTGTTAGTTTAGAATATGAAATTTCTGTTCCCTGTATTCCGTTACAAAGCGGAATTATTCCCATGTATCAACAATAACCTTTGGTGACGGCGGAAGATCCTCAACAGCCATACCTAGATTTTTGAGAAGTTCTCTTGCGGCATTGTAGCCCATTTTCTTCTGTCTGTTATTCATGGCGGCAACCTCTATGATTACGGCAAGGTTACGGCCGGGCTTTACGGGAATTGTAAGAGTAGGCACTTCGACACCGAGAATCTTCATATATTCGTTGTCAAGTCCCATTCTGTCATAAACCTTTGAGCTGTCCCATTGCTCAAGGTTGATTACCATATCAATCTTTTCCTGCAGCTTGATAGCGCCCATACCGAAAAGTTTTCTGGCATTGATAATTCCGATACCTCGAAGCTCAATGAAGTGACGGATATTTTCGGGCGACTGACCATAGAGTGTTGTCTGGGCAGTTCTTCTGATTTCTACGGCATCATCGGCAACAAGACGGTGACCACGCTTAATAAGCTCAATTGCGGTTTCACTCTTACCGACGCCGCTGTCGCCCGTAAGCAGACAGCCTTCGCCGTACACTTCAACAAGAACGCCGTGACGGGTGATTCTCGGAGCAAGCTCTTTGTTAAGATATTGTACAAGTGACGCAGTAAGATCCGATGTACTCTGCGGGGTACTGAAAATAGACACCTTGTGCAGCTTTGCACTTTCGAGAATTGCGTTTGACGGTTCAATATCACGGCAGATTATTACAGCTGGAGGACCAAAGCTGAAAATGGAGTCAATAACCATTTTCTGAGCCTCCGGACCGTATCTGCCGAGATATGAGAACTCTGTATTACCGAGAACCTGAATTCGCTTGTTGTCAAAGAATTCAAGATAACCCGTAA
>ENA-OQDT01002123-OQDT01002123.1-human-gut-metagenome-genome-assembly--contig:-NODE-2123-length-10540-cov-4.513397_pt1 | contig 10540 bp, 10 predicted proteins | sample MGYA00242786_ERZ504617 | MGnify/ENA primary metagenome ERZ504617 (study PRJEB26092, sample SAMD00036337) | human gut metagenome | host: Homo sapiens | study: EMG produced TPA metagenomics assembly of... | reverse complement strand
AGATAATTTTTTTATTATTATGCACATAAGTACAAAAGTGTGCAAAGAAATGAAGTTGTACATCGTTCCTTGAATCAGGCTAAACCATTGCAAAACAATGAATTTGCGAATATGATGGAATCGAGTTAAGGCGCTTTAAAAATAGTAAAAAAGGAAATGGAGGAGAAGGCATGAAAGGAGTTATGCAGAAAGTTCAGCGGTTCGGTGGGGCAATGTTTACCCCGGTACTGTTGTTCTCATTTGCGGGAATCATGGTTGGATTATCGACTTTGTTCATGAACCAGTCGATTTTCGGAGCACTCGCGGCAGAAGAGGGAATCTGGTATAAGATTTGGTATATGATACAGGAAGGTGCGTGGATGGTATTCCGGCAGATGCCGCTATTGTTTGCAATCGGTCTTCCGATCGGACTTGCGAAAAAACAAAATGCGAGATGTGTGTTGGAAGCATTTACAATTTATGTAACATTCAATTACTTCCTGTCAGCAATTTTAAAATTCTGGGGAACAAATTTTGGCGTGGATTTTGCGGCAGAGGTTGGAGGAACAAGCGGACTTGCGAATGTGTGTGGAATTAAGACTTTGGATACCGGAATGCTGGGAGCACTAATTATATCTGGTGTTGTTGTCTGGATTCATAATAAGTACTTCGATACGGAATTACCGGAGTGGCTGGGGATTTTTTCGGGGTCTAGTTTTGTAGTTATGATTGGGTTCTTCGTGATGATTCCAATGGCATTTTTGTTTGCGTTGGGATGGCCGAAAATTCAGGAGGCAATGCTATTTTTACAGGATTTCTTTAAGTCGAGCGGGACAATTGGAGTAGGACTGTATGCGTTTAGTGAGAAGATTCTGCTTCCGACAGGTTTGCATCACTTTATCTATGCACCGTTTGCGTTGGATTCAGCGGTTGTGCCGGGAGGAATCGAGGCATATTGGAATCTGCATCTGAGTGAATTTGCACAGAGTACAAAGCCGTTGAGAGAATTATTTCCGGCAGGAGCATTCCATTTATATGGAACTCCGAAGGTGTTTGCACCGATGGGAATTACATTGGCGTTTTATACAACTGCAAAGAAAGAAAAGAGAAAACAAGTACTTGCATTGATGATTCCGGCTGCGTTAACAGCGATGTTAACCGGAATCACAGAGCCGATTGAGTTTACGTTCTTATTTATTGCACCGGTGTTATTCCTTGTTCATGCAATCTTATGTGCCTGTCTGAATATGGCGATGTATATCGCAGGAGTTCGAGGGGCATTTGCTAACGGGCTGATTGCCTGGGGGGCACAGGATTGGATTCCATGCTGGCAGAATCATTGGATGACCTATGTGATACAGATTCTTGTTGGATTAGCATTTACGCTTATCTGGTTCCTTGTGTTCCGGTTTTTGATTAAGAAATTCAATTTCAAGACACCGGGAAGAGAGGATGAGGCAGAAGAAACGAAGCTCTATACAAAGAAAGATTATAAAGAGAAACAGGCAGAAAAAAATACACTTTCCTATGCAGCACAGATTCTGGACTATCTTGGAGGAAAAGAAAATATAGTGGATGTTACAAATTGTGCAACAAGACTCAGAGTAAATGTGAAAGATGCAGTAAAGGTTCGCCCGGAGGCAGACTTTAAACGAATCGGAGCACATGGATTAAGTGTCAACGGAACAGCGATTCAGGTGATTGTCGGATTGAAAGTTCCGAAAGTCAGAGAAGAATTCGAGCAGTGTCTTGCAGAAGACTCCGGAGAAAATGTGAGTGGAGCAGAGGGAACAGCAGGTTCTGTTATCTATGCAATGCAGAATGGAAAAACGATAGCCCTGGAGGATGTGCCGGATGAGACATTTGCCGGCAAGAAGCTGGGAGAAGGGATAGCAATCATTCCGAGCGATGGTAATATTTCTGCACCGGCAGCAGGAACAATTTGTCTTATTGCGCCGACAAAGCATGCCATCGCTATTGAAACAGACGATGGGGCGGAGCTTTTAATCCATATTGGATTAGAGACCGTGAAGCTTGACGGTAAGGGATTTGATGTGAAGGTGAAGCAAGGTGACCGTGTAGAAGTCGGAACTCCCCTGTGTAATGTATCAGAGGAATTGTGGAAGAATCCGGAAAAGCCATTGTATACACCGATTATTATTACAAATAGTGATGAGTTTTCTCATATTAACATAACTGAGGGATTCACAACAGCCGGAAAGACGGAAGTTATACGTTACGAGAAATAAAAATCATTATAAAGAAGCTGAAAATAGCAAGGGAAGAAAGGAAGAAATGATCATGAAAAAATTTTCAATTACAGTAGCAGGTGGAGGAAGCACATTTACACCGGGAATCGTTATGATGCTCTTAGATAATCAGGAGAGATTTCCAATCAGAAAGCTGTGTTTCTATGACAATGACAAGGAACGTCAGGAAACAATCGCGAAGGCATGTGAGATTCTCCTCGCAGAGCGCGCACCAGAAATTGAATTTCATTATACAGTAGATCCGAAAGAGGCGTTTACAGATGTGGACTTTGTTATGGCACATATCCGTGTGGGAAAATATGCAATGCGCGAAAAAGATGAGAAGATTCCAATGAAGTATGGTGTTGTCGGTCAAGAGACATGCGGACCAGGAGGAATTGCTTATGGAATGCGTTCAATCGGAGGAATTTTGGAAATCCTTGATTACATGGAAACATACAGTCCGAATGCATGGATGTTGAATTATTCCAATCCGGCAGCAATCGTAGCTGAGGCAACTAGAAAACTTCGTCCAAATTCCAGAATTATTAATATCTGCGATATGCCACTTGGAATTATGCTTCGTATGGCAAAGATTCTCAATATTTCTGAAAAAGATCTGGATATCAGTTATTTTGGATTAAACCATTTCGGATGGTGGACATCTGTCAAAGATAAAGAGGGAAATGAGAGAATTCAGGAATTAAAGGATTATGTAAAAGAAAATGGTTATGACATTACAATTGAGACAGATGTGCATATTGACCAGAGCTGGCATGAAACATTCCAGAAAGTAAAAGACGTTTATGCCGTTGATCCGGAAACACTTCCAAATACATATTTGAAATATTACCTCTATTCAGATTATGTTGTAGAACATACAGATGCGAATTATACAAGAGCTAATATGGTTATGGATGGAAGAGAAAAGAAAGTATTTTCTGCTGCAAGAGATATCATTGAAAAAGGAACAGCAAAGGACTGCGGATTTGAAGCAGACGATCATGCATCTTATATCGTGGATCTTGCCTGTGCATTGGCATTTAATACGAAAGAAAAAATGCTTCTAATCGTGCCAAATGAAGGCGCAATCGAAAATTTTGATCCAGAAGCAATGGTTGAGATTCCGTGTATCGTAGGAAAAGACGGATTTGAAAAGATCAATCAGGGAAGAATCCCAAGATTCCAGAAAGGACTCATGGAACAGCAGGTAAGTGTTGAAAAACTGGTAGTAGAGGCATGGGCAGAAGGAAGCTATCAGAAATTGTGGCAGGCATTGACGTTGTCTAAGACAGTGCCAAGTGCGGGTGTTGCAAAACAGATTTTAGATGATCTGATTGAGGCAAATAAAGGATACTGGCCGGAACTTCGCTAAACGATCAATGAATAAACAGATGAGCAGAATCGGAAAAGATTGTAAGAAGCATAATGGCAGAAAGGAAGATTGGTAATGAAGAGTGCAGTGTTTTATGGGAAACATGATTTGCGGATTGAGGATTATCCGATGCCAAAAGCTGGAGCACATGATATTGTGATTCAGGTAAAAGCATGTGGTGTCTGCGGAACAGATGTGCATATATATGATGGTGACAAGGGGGCGGCGGAAGTAACGCCTCCAACAATACTTGGACACGAGTTTGCCGGAGTCATAGCGGAAGTCGGCAGCGAGGTGACCGGATACCAGCTGGGTGACAGAGTGTGTATCGATCCGAATTGCTACTGTGGAACATGTGAACCATGCAGGAGTGGAGAGGTCCATTTCTGTGAACATATGATAGGCTATGGTACAACAGTAAACGGTGGATTTGCAGAATATTGTGTGGTAAATGAAAGCCAGGTTTATAAACTGGGAACGAATACAACATTTGAACAGGGGGCAATGACGGAACCGGTAGCATGCTGCCTGCATGGAATAGATTTATGTAGTATTCGACCGGGACATCAGGTTGTTGTTATCGGCGGTGGAATGATTGGTCTGCTGATGCTGCAGCTTGCCAGACTTGCCGGTGCGGCAAAGGTTGCGCTGTTAGAACCAATTGAAAGCAAGAGAGAAGTCGGAAAAGAATTGGGAGCAGATATTTGCATTGATCCGATTCATGAGAATGTAAAAGCGAAATTGAAAGAACATGGAATGACATGGGTGAACACAGTGATTGAATGTGTCGGAAGACCGGCTACGATTGCGCAGGCAATTGAAATCGCGGGTCCGAAAGCGGTCGTTATGATGTTTGGTCTGACAAAACCGGAGGAAGAAATTGCAATAAAGCCATTTGAAATCTTTCAAAAAGAATTGGAATTGAAGGCATCTTACATTAACCCATTGACGCAGAAGAGAGCACTGGATCTGATTGATTCCGGTCGGTTGGATGTAAGCAGTATGGTCGCTCAGGTATGTGGATTAGAGAAACTGGAAGAGATACTTGCTAATCCGGAGGCAAGAGCAAAAGGAAAGTATATTATTTCTCCTGAAATGTAAAGAAAGTGAAAGTACTACTTTAGAAGGAAACAGAGATATAAAAAGCCAGCAGTTCATCGTAAAATGCGATGCATTGCTGGCTTTGTTTCTGCTTTAAATCAAATTCAAACTCCGCAGCACATACAACCATCCGGTGATTGAAAATCCCCTGCCATTTTCAGGACTTCTTTCTTCATCTTAAAAATTTCAGAAAGGTTTTGGCCGATTGCTTTCCGCATTTCCTGAGAATGGATGCCTCCGCTATTGAAATGGCGGGCAATCTGATTAAGATTATTGCCGATCTTCCCAAATTCTGAAATAAATTTCTTTGGTTCCGGCATATCTGCCACAAGTTCATATTTTGCAATGACTTTTCCCCTTATTAACTGACGGCGTATGTATTCAGAGAGCGACAGACCGGCGGCTTTTGCATTTTCTGATATGATCTCGTACTGGACATCTGTGAGCCGGAGGTTGATATGGTGCGTGTAGGTTATTTCTGGTTCTTTTCTTATTCCGAAAGTGCAGTGTTATTCAATGATGCTTTTTCTGATATTCACGAGGAGTACAGTTTGTATACTTTTAAAAAAACGGAACTGAAATAATTGCTGGAGGAAAAACCTAGCGTATATGCTAAATCAGTGATATTGCTTTTAACCGTTGGAGAGCATTTTTTTTGCATAGGAGATTTTTTGCAGGTTAATATATTCTGCCGGGGTAATGCCCACTGTGGTCAACTTAAGTATTTTAGAAAAATTTCAGAATTCCTTCAGCCCTGATTTCATCGGCATTTGAAGGAATTCTTTTCTTCTTTTACAAAAAAGCACTTGACAAAACCTCCTAAAAGTGAGGTCGCTTCGCGACCTATTAATTAAGGAATTGTTCGTCTCGCCACGAACCTTAATTACACTTTAGGAGGTATGTCATATGAATCGAATTGACATCTGCAAAAATATCATCCAATCCATTAAGGAGTATATCACAACCCCAGAAAAACTGGAACCTCATCGTGCGAAAAATCATTTTGTTCGTAAACGAAAACTTTCTCTTTTTCAAGTAATTATGTATCTGCTTTACACTTCAAAAGCCTCCATGTTTCAAAACCTTTCCCGTATTCGGGAAGATCTTGAAAACCTTAATTTCCCTGACATTTCAAAACAGGCTCTGTCAAAGGCTCGCCAATTTATTAACCCTGCCTTATTTAAAGAGCTCTACTATTTATCAGTTAATTTATTCTATAAGCAGCTCCCATCTCGTAAGCTTTGGAATGGATATCATTTATTTGCCATTGATGGTTCCAAAATAGAATTGCCTAATTCGAAATCGAATTTCGAGTTCTTTGGTGAAATGTTTGGATATCCTGATCCAAGCCGCCGTTTTACTATGGGACTTGATTCCATTGTTTATGATGTTCTTGATGATTATATTGTCCATGCTTCTTTTCAACGGTATCTTGCATCTGAACGTTCCGCTGCTTTAGAGCATTTGCATAATTTAGAAGATTTAAATATCTATCAAAACAGCGTTGTAATCTTTGATCGTGGCTATTATTCTGAAGATATGTTTCGTTATTGTGTCGAGCATCAGCACCTTTGTCTTATGCGCTTAAAACAGAATTATAACATTGCTAAGAAATGCTCTGGAGACATAATCACGGTTCTTCCCGGCAATGAAAAAGACGGGACTGAGGATGTCAGGATAAGAGTCATCGAAGTTATTCTCAATGATGGAACGAAAGAGTATCTTGCCACCAATCTTTTTGATTCACATATTTCTCAACAGATGTTCCGCGAACTTTACTTCTATCGCTGGCCAGTCGAAACAAAATATAAGGAATTGAAAAGTCGCCTTGCTATTGAAGAATTTTCCGGTGCAACAACCACTTCAGTGCTTCAAGAATTTTATATCAACGTACTTCTTTCAAATCTGTCATCTCTTATTAAAGATCAAGTTGATGAAGAAATTCAGATTACCGCTAAAAGTACGAATAAATATCGATACCAAGCAAACCGAGCATTTATTATCGGACGTATCAAAACAATAGTTCCCAAAATCCTATGTAATCTTTTCGATTTATCTGCAATTGATAGACTATATAAGGAATCTCTCCGATGCAGATCTCAGATTATGCCTGGAAGAACATTCCGACGAAAGAAGAATAAAGCAATAGGCAGAACGCATTTTAACAATAAAAAAGTTGCATTCTAAAATCACCAGCTGTTAATAGGGCTTTTTCTGTGAAGCTCTATTAAAGTGCGTCTTCTTTTCAAATCTACCTTCCTCTTTTCTCGATTTCGCACCGTTAGTCATTAACCTGAGCAGACACTTGTCTTAAGTTGACACTAGGTTGACCACATTGGTGCCTGACACCCACTGCGTAGTACTGTGTTGGGGTGAGGAAATATCCAGTACTATGTTAGCTTTGCGAAAACCACTTTTTATACACGGCAACCGTTGACGCATAGGTCGTTTGATTTGTCGCATAAAATTCTTTCTGCTGTGGATCATTTACCAGCTTGTAAATTTCCTGCTTATATATTTTCTCAAAACGCTCGACATCAATTTTTCTATCTAAATATTTTGCACACGCATCTTCATAAGCATTTCTATACATTTCTTCCGCTGAGAAATATGCCTGTTGAGTTACTTTACTACTAGGATTTTTTTCTACTTCTGTTGCATAATGCAAAACTTCTTTAGTTGCATCTGAAATGCTATTTCTCACCTGTGTCTCAATGGCTCCTTGTGCAGTTGACGTTTGTGTCTTTGTCATTTCATTATACTTTCCCTGAAGCCTAAAATATAACACAGCATTAATCGCAGATACCAATAAGGACAGTCCTGCAATAATCGTATCAGACATTTTATTTTCCTCCGTTTGCCTGTGCAATTATTTTTCTCACTTGGCTCATTAAAGTAAGCGTTTCATGGTTGTCAAAACTCTCATTTAAGAAACCGTAATCGCCGATTTCATCTTCAATGTATCCTAAGATTATCTCAACTTCAGAACTTGTAATATCTCTTCCAGCGACTTGTAAGTGTAAAATCTTATTACACACTTTAACCACAGTTTTCTGTGTAGGTGATTTTTTTAATTCCTCTGCACAAGAATGTGCATATTCTTTCATTGTCATTTGCTATTCTCCATTCTATTAAAACTTTTCTGTTAGCATTCAATTGTTTCTTCACATCTCAGCCGACCATAAGATCGTTGCCTACTGCTCACCACGAAGAGGTGTGTGATTATCAGAGCAGCGTAGGGAGCTACCGCTCCCAGTATATCACAGATCAGAGAACAAGTCAGCCTTGTACACGCCTTTTTCTAACATTTTCTTAAAGCTGTCCTTTACGGCTGCGACATCCTCATGGTAGGTCATTCCGTACCATGTATCGTTGGTCTTCAGAACCTTTACATTCATCTTGCCTTCACTCAGTAATTCACCGATGAAGATTGGGATCAGATACTCGGCTTTCTGAGGATTGCTCGGTACTTCTTTCTCAAAAAATCGCCTTGAAACCATTTTCTAGCACATCCAGAAACTCCAGAGTCAACCCCCACATGTTCATAGAAACTAGAGAATTCACATCAACGCTCACACCGTCTGCCTCTGCTCCAGCTACAGTCTTTACGATGTTCTTAGTCTCCACAACCTCAGTCAAGTTTCCATTCTCGTCCATCTTACAGATACCACGGGTCACACCACCATTATCGGACAGTGTGTTCTTCAGCACAAATCCTGCCATACAGGACTTTCCGCCGTTTACCAAATGTTCATGGACGGCCTTGAAACCTTCCTTGCCATAGTAGTCATCTGCATTAATCACTATGAACGGGGTATCAATCACATTTTTCGCTGCAAGCACAGCCTGACCGGTTCCCCACGGCTTTGTACGGCTTTCCGGAAGTTCTCCCGGAATATCGTTGATATCCTGAAATGCGTAGTCCACGGTTACGTTATGAGAAGAGCAAATGAAGGCAATGCGATCACCAATAACCTCTTTGAACTCCTTTTCGATATCCTTACGGATGATAAATACTACATGATTGAACCCTGCCTCTATCGCATCATGGATTGAGTAGTCCATAATGATATGATTAGAAGCATCCACCGGCTCTAACTGCTTAATTCCCGTTCCGAAACGGCTGCCGATTCCGGCCGCCATGATAAGTAATGTTGTTTTCATAATCTCTCCTCTTATTGTGCTCTTGCTACTTTTATCGGGCATACTTTAATGCACTGATAGCAGCGTACACACTTGCTTTCATCAATCTGCGGATACTCAAATCCTTCTTCATCCTCTACCATAGAGATTGCTTCTTTAGGACAGATTGCATAGCAAGCCGTACAACCACAGCATTCTTCTTTTCTTGAATAAAGAATTGGTACTTCTTTCATACTGTATTACCTGCCTTTCTTCATTTTAGCCAGTGCATTTTTTACAAATGACTTGCCACCTAAAATCACCTTTTTATTTAAGCAAATTGACATCACACAAACACCCAAAAAACATATTCCACAAAGAATTATATTTCTATAATAATAGACGCCGAACACAATAATTGTAGATATTACCATCAAGCCCAATAATTGTGGAGAATTCTTAACGCCATATCTTTTATTAATATCAATATACCGGACGACATACATCACAAAGTAAGCTGTAGCACTTGCGATTGAAGCTGCAAACAGCCCAATAAAAGGCATTAATACAATATCCAACACCAAATTAATTCCGGCGCAAATCATTGTGGTCTTTGCTATGACCTTTGTGTTTTTATCCGCAATATAATAAGCACTCATAACGCCAATCATTGCACTAAAGAAAACACCAATCATCAGGATTGGAATTTGATAATAGGCATCAGAATATTTCTCGTTAATCATGATTGGAAAAACGAAAGGCATGACAGAAACCATTCCGAGGTATAAACAAATCAACAACTTCACCACAGTGTCTTGCAAATCCGAAAAAATTTTATCTCTATCTGGATCAACCTCAAAGCTCAGCATCCCGCCATAATAAGGCCCAAATTCTTTTTCAGCGATATCATGCTGTTTATGGGTTTTAAGACTTGGATGATTTACTTTCTTGACATAAGGCGAGCTTTCTAAAGCTGCCGCCAACGCCGCCGCATTTTTACTTTGCCGTTTCACTCTTAAATCAAGGGTCCGTATACCCCGGCACACTAACCAGGAAGAAAAAGGGTCCGACTGGGTTCCGAGAAGGACCTGAAGATTATAAATCTTCTGGATTATTTGACTACTTCCTGTCACTGCTCCGCAGACCGCATCGGAATGACCGTTGGCGAATTTTGTTAGACTATTGACCACTAAATCTGCACCAAATTTTAACGGTTGAACCTGAGCTCCGGTCATAAATGTATTATCCACGATAAACATAGCATTATGGCTGTGTGCTATCCCTGCAACAGCCTCCAGATCCGGCACGGCAATCAGCGGATTGGATACGGTTTCTGTATATAAAATCACTGTATTTGGCTGAATTTTTGACTTTATATCCTCCAAATCTGTAAAATCTGCATAGCTTGTCTCCACATTATATTTTTTCAACACATCTTCAAATATTTCTATCGATTCACCGTACAATGTCCGGTCAGAAAGTATATGGTCTCCGGCCTTTGTATTCGCAATAAGCGCGCTGGAAATCGCTGCCATTCCGGAGGAACAGGAAACTGAAGCTTCGCCGCCCTCGAGAGAGGTCATCAGCTCATTCAATGCTGTCCGGTTCGGATTTCTATTTCGGTTGTAGCAATAGCCGCCGACACTGTAGCGCCGCTCCAAATCCTCCAGATCATTTACGTTGTGAGCCGTCGACATATGGATTGGCAAAGCCT
>ENA-OQDT01002122-OQDT01002122.1-human-gut-metagenome-genome-assembly--contig:-NODE-2122-length-10546-cov-4.389481_pt1 | contig 10546 bp, 14 predicted proteins | sample MGYA00242786_ERZ504617 | MGnify/ENA primary metagenome ERZ504617 (study PRJEB26092, sample SAMD00036337) | human gut metagenome | host: Homo sapiens | study: EMG produced TPA metagenomics assembly of... | reverse complement strand
CTGGAGTGTAAGAGTCGAGGTGCGTATTTGATGGGACTGACAACATATGGAAAGTATGAGATTGAAGATCAGGTAAATTTTGCTGTATATGTTCCGAAGATAGATGAACACTTCGTGGGAAGTCTGGCAGTTGTTCCATTGCAGTTAATGGGATATTATGTCAGTGTAGCTAAAGGGTTAGATGTAGACAAGCCTAGAAATCTGGCAAAAAGCGTTACTGTAGAATAGTAAATTTTTTAGCAAAGAATGCCCTCTGTTTTCTGTTTTATCTATTTTATTTTGCAATGAAAGGATAAGACGGAAAAGCAGGTGGCATGAAAATAAAATGAATTGGATTGAAATGAAAACGGAGGTAATATGGGAGTCGCAAAAGAGAAAATGATGTCTATTGCAGCACGAGGTTATGGAGAGTCGAATAAGTATGTTTGCAGTGGTTGCGTCAAGGATCAGTATCTTCAGAAAGTGATACGTGCTAAAGGTCAGGTTGGAACCTGTAGTTTTTGTAAAGATGAAAATGGGAAACCAATTCGCCATAGAAAAACGTATCCATTAGAATCACTTATGTCAGAAATCATTCCTGCGATAGAACTGGGATGAAGAAATAGAGATTAGCTTGTAAAGGAGGTGGAGAGTATGCAGCCGAAATTTAACAGACCGGAGTTCCTGGAAGGAAACTCGGCAGAGGAAATTCACGAGCGAATGATGAATAACCTGCCGGACGACATCGACGATATGCCGGGTGGGTTTCCGTATGATATGACGATGCCTGCAGCATTGGAAAAAGACGAAATTATCAATTTCCATATCGTAAGGGCATTGATGATTGCGTTCCCGGAATACGCCTGGGATGAGTGGTTAGACCTTCACGGTCGCCAGGTACATCTCACAAGACACGAAGCGGAACCAGCTTTTGGCTATGTGAAAATCACAGCTGCAGAAGGAACCGAGATTTTATCCGGAACGGTATTCTGTACGGCGGCAACCGAAACCGGCCCGTCGATTGAGTATGCCACCACAAAGGATGCGGTTGTTGGAGGCGAAGGATCAGTGCTTATACCGGTATCAGCGGTTGAAGCAGGCACAGGTTCTAATGTAGCGGCGAATACGGTCGTGCTGATGATGGTACCCGATAAGAATGTGACCGAGATTAACAATCCGGAGCCTATTCGTGGCGGTACTGAAAGAGAGACAGACGATGATTTTTACGACAGGATCGCTGCAGAGTACGACAACAGCATGACATACCTGGGGAACGATACGGACTATAAGAGATGGGCAAAGCAGGCAGGAGCAGGAGATGCGATAGTTATTCCTGTTTGGAATGGTCCTGGCACGGTGAAACTGGTGCTGGTAGACGGAAACGGAAAACCAGCCAATGCGAAGCTAGTGCAGGACGTGTATAACTACATCGTTTCTCCGAATGATAGGTCAGCAAGATTGCTTCCTACCGGAACAGCAGAACTGACTTGTGCGGCAGCCACAACGGTTGCCGTAAATTATGTTATTACAGGACTCAGCTACGATGAAACAACTGGCATTGAGCAAATCAAGGCAGACTTTACGGAAGCTGTGAGAGCGGTCTATGCACAGGCGAAAACCGAAGGAGTTCTGAGGTACAACGACGTAAGACCGTTGATTTCTGCAATCGCAGGAGTCGAGGACTTTGAAACATTCACAATGAATGGGAAAATGCAGAACATCACTCTGAAAAGCGAGGAGTACCCGGACACCGGTACCCTTAATTTTAGTTAGGGGGTGTGAATGTGGAAAAGTTTGATTTAGAGAATTTCCCGGTCAGCGAGAGTGCAAAAAACATGATTGCCTCAGTTTCAGATGGCTTTTACGACAATTCCTATGTCGGAAAGTGGCTGTATGAGGTCATGGGCCAGGAATACGACACGGCAAGAGAAATAGCTGAGGATATTCTAAACCAGCTGTTTCCGGAAACTGCCACATGGGGACTGATGTACCACGAGATTAAGTGGGGACTGCCGGTGCGAGAAAATCTTCCATACGAGGAGAGGCGACAGCTGATTTACCGGAAGAGAGACTATCGGGCGCCGATGACACCGTATCGGATGGAAGGGTACTTAAAAACCGCTACCGGATTTGATGTACGAATTGCAGACATCAACGATCCGGGAGATTATGGTTTTGTGGCGCCACACCCGAATGTGTTCAAAGCATACTTTATGGGCGAAGGGACACTTGCATCAAAGCGAGCGAGAGCTATGCTGAATGAGCTGAAACAGTCACACACGATGTTTACGATGAATGACCGAACCGAGATTGTATCAGACAATCGGAACTTAGAGGAGATGAATCTGAAAAAGATAATCTTCCATATCGCAGAGTCATTTTGGTATAGCGATCTACTGGATGGAAGAAAACCGCTGGACGGTTCCAGCCTTCTCTATCCGTATATGAGATACAATCTGATGCTTGGTTTTAAGTATATGCTCGGTGGATTTACAACCCTGACAGACGCAGACCTGCAGAAGGTAAAATTCAGAGCAGAACAGAAAACAGAAAATGATGTCAAGGCAGGAGCAATCCGGATCGCCTCGGACATCATTTTTTGGAATACGCACCTACTGGATGGTTCGTGGGATTTGGACGGCTCACATAGGCTTGATGTTACACGAGGCTATCAACTGGGCGTTGCAATCGTTGCAATGGTTGCCTGCGCCTACAACAAGGTCACAGACTCAATGAAAGTAAGAAGTACATACGGCTTACGGTCAAGTTCGGATGCTAGGGCGGCGATCCGTTCGGAGTTTGAGGCTGATTTTTGGAACACTGTCTATTTGGACGGAAAGCTGCTACTCGACGGCAACGATATGTTGGAGCACAGAGGCGGCAATAAACGACTTGAAGCTGCAGTTACGCATCACATGGGAATCGAAAGAGAAAATATGGATGTGGAGGCACAGGTCATTACCAAAACAAGGAATTACTGGTTTCTTGATGGCAGCAATACGCTGGACGGAAAGAAGAACCTTAATTCAATCTATAGAAAGGAGTATATCCAATGAGTACAGAAAAGAGCAAAAACGTGGTGATCACGAAGAAAGCCAGGGAGAACCTGGTTAAGGCACGTGCCGGAGCCATTACGCTTCCGAAGATTATCGGTATGGCGTTTGGCGAAGGCGGTGTAAGCAGTTCCGGCACGGTCATTGCGCCGACGGAATCTCAGTCTAAGCTCAATAAGGAATTGTTCCGCAAAGCCATTGACGGTTACACATTCCCGAATGATACAACCTGCAGATACGAATGTACCCTTGCAGAGAGTGAACTTGCTGGAAAAGAGATCAGCGAGATCGGGTTGTATGACACCAACGGCGACATTGTGTGCATCAAGACCTTTACCAGGAAGGGCAAGGATGATGATGTAGAGCAGACATACGTGCTTGACGACATCTTCTAAGCCAGGAAGGAGGCAAAACGTGAAAGATTACACAGTAAAAAGCGAGACTGCGGTATTCTCTGACACTATGAAGATTACCGAAACGACAGACTCGAACCATGCGAGCAATATCAATGCAGGACCTATGTGTGTATTTGAAAATACTATTGCAAATCGCAGGGACATCACAAAAATTCAAAATGCTAAAGCACAGCTGACGTTCGATGAATCGGACGGCGGCTTAAATATTATCATCAAGGAGGGTTAAAAATGTCTGACAATGTAATCAATATTCCGAGAGAATCGACGATGAAAGCTCTCATGGAAATGCAGAAAATGGCTGTGGCAGGTGGTGCAAACCCTGGTGCAGCCGACCTTTGCTATAAGTACATGGTTGCACAGTGTACCAGCAAAGAGCAGGTTGACAATCTTTTCATCGAATGGTGGAAATCACAGTACGACGCAAGCAAATTCACAAAGGTAGAAATGCTGGAAAGATGGTTCGGAAGAGTCCTCGAGGACGACAGAGTGCATGGTGTCACATTCCCACTGTTCGCAACCAGCTCTACAGCCATCGGAGAATTAACGGACGACAGCGTTGGCTTGAAATGCGTTCCATCTACTGCAAAGACGCAGGGGCAGGATGACTTTGCACATCTTCCTCAGTTTTGGTGCCTTGAAGTATCTGCAGAGAAGAAAACAGACGGAAGCCACGAGATTTTCTATGTTGAGCATATCGATGATATTAAAGACGTTCGCTCCGGTGAACATCTTTGCTGGGTATTACAGAAAAATACCTACACGAAAGAGTGGGACGAGGACGGATACCGTTACTTAAAAATGAAATGCCACCAGTCAACCGGTTACGAATTATGGCCGGAAGGAAGAGATCGCACCGGTAGAGTTTATGCGTATGCAGCGAGACCTAAGTATTACGCAGGAATCGGCGCAAGTGGAAAAATTACCTGCGGAACCGGCTTAGCTCCGGTAAACTGGACTTCTCATACTGCAGGTGTTACCAAATGGAGAGACAGAGGAACACAGTATAGTGGAGCGAGCGGAAAGACGATCAAGTTCCTTGACCGTATGATGCGTCTTAAATATGCAAGAAAAGGCAACTCCGGAACAATCGAAGGTTGCTCTAGTTATAACTACCAGTACACGGCTGCATATTCTGAGAAAGGCGTTGAAAGAGTCCTTTTGACACCCGAACAGGCGGCAAATTTATTTGTGGGAAGCAGTGTTCAGATCGGCATTCAGAGTGGTACGGATAGAAATACTGCGAGCAACTATTCTGTCTGCAGAAACAAGCTCATTACTGCGATCAAGGACGTTGAAATCGGCGGTACCACATACTCTGCAGTCTATGTAGATAACGGTGGTACCACATTCGACACAACAGCCGGAAGCACATATTTAAGCACTGATCCTTACTGGTCCGGTTGGAACGATGATGTACTCGGAACTGACGGAAGCAAGTACAATTACACCAACGGAAAAGAGCCGGGTATGCTGCAGAAAATCGAGTTTATGAACGGCTCATATTTAATCATTAGCGATGAATTATGGCAGTGGAGCACCGATGAAAACGGAGACTATAACTTTGACTGCTTTGTTTGCGAAGATCAGTCCAAAGCAAGCGGAACAGCAATTACCGAGGACTACAAAAAGCAGGCAGCCTTAACGATGGTCATTCCGAAAGGCACAACAGGAAAGTGGACTTACATCGAAGACACCGCCATTTCAAATGTTGAGTGGCCTCTTGGTATCGACGCAAGCGGTAGCGGCGTCGGCTGTAAGGCTGGCTTCCACTGCGCTCCCGCCGCGTCCGGGGTCCGCGCCGGTTGGTGCTGGGGCCACTTGAGCTACGGTGGCTATGCGGGTCTCGCGTGCCGTCGCTCGAACACTTCCGTCGGCGATGCGGCCTGGGACGGCTCTGTCGGTTCACCTGGACTGGCTGGGTAAAGCAGGGTGAATTGCCTGTAAGGCAAGAGGGGCGGCAGGCCCCACTAAGATATTAACTGTTGCAAGAGTTAATAAAATGGGTTGTATGGTGTGACAGAGCTGGCTTCAACTGCATCCCGCCGCGTCCGGGGTCCGCGCCGGTTGGTGCTGGGGCAACTTGAACAACGGTGGCAATGCGGGTCTCGCGTGCCGTAACTCGAACAATTCCGTCGGCGATGCGAACTGGAACGGCTCTGTCGGTTCAACTGGTTAGAGAGTATATCATTCATTGCACCATACAGCACACGCTTATGTGCGAAAATTATTTGAAACCAGCGGCGGCTAGTAGCGAAAGCGAACGTCGCCGGTAATAACCAGATGATATACACGAAAGGAAAGCAATTATGAAAACATACTGCAAACCTGCGAAGGTAGATGTAGAAAACACAGAATTTAATATACCTGCAGTTCGCAAGGCATTTGATGGGAAGTACAAAAGAAGAGATTTTCAGAGATTGCTTCTGAACACAGGCCTGGTGACCGAACAGGAACTTGCACAAGAGTTCCTTGACGGCACAAAGCAAAAAATATACACAGCTACGGATGCAATAGCAGAAGAATTAACACGGCGCATCAGAAACAGAGATTTGAAATTGCGCCCAATTCGCCAGTTCCAGCGAGAAGATGGATTGACTCACAAGCTCAGAAATATATGCCAGGAATATCCGGATCAGCAGATAATGGAATACATAGCGGTTTACTCATTAGAGGAATTGTTCCATGCGAAGTTACTGCCGATTCAATACGGAAGCATTCCAGGAAGAGGGCAGCTGGCAGGCAAACGGAAAATCGAAAGGATTTTAAGGCGTAAGTTTACCGGAAGGCTGGATGTGGTCAAGTGTGATATTCACAAGGCATATCCGTCCGTAACGGTAGAGTGTGTTATGAACTTGCTAAAAAGAGATATTGGCAAGAATAAAGTTTTAATTTGGTACCTGGGTGCTCTTATGGAAAATTACCCAGGAGAGCATCTTTGTATAGGCGGGTATCTTCCGTCGTGGCTCTTTAACTATGTTATGAGCTATGTTTTGAGATACCTGTTGAGCCTGAGTCAGTCAAGAAGAGGGGTACAGACCAAAATGGTAAAAGCTATCGTTTGCTATGCAGACGATTTTACAGTTTATGGCTACTTCTCACAGCTGACGAAAGCGCTCAAAAAAGCTACGAGATGGAGTAAATCAACGCTGGGATTGGACGTAAAGCCGGCCTGGCAGATATACCACATTTCATCATTCGAGGAAGAGAAAGAATTTCACAGAATGAGACAAGGCGGAAGTCATAAAAGGACGCAGGGCGTAGATATGATGGGGTTCGTTGTACGAAGAACGTACACCATTATAAGAAGCAGGGTGTTTAAGCGTATCCGGAGACAGTTTTTGAGAGCTGCCGTCGATTTGGAACGCTTAGGATATATCCCATGGTGGCGAGCCTGCAGAATTATGGCGTACAAAGGGTGGATAAAGTACAGCAACAGCCAGGGTTGCTCCATTAAGTACAATATGCAGAATTTATTTAAGATTGCCGCACAAAGCGTATCACGCTACGGCAGAAAGGAGTATGTCAAGTATGAACAAAGAATGTTACTCATTGCAGCCGCCTAAGATCGAGGTGTTTCCTATTCATGGCGGTACGGACATCATTCTAAGAAAGAACATCAAGAAAACCACCAAGGAACCTATGGAAGAGGGCGGAGATTCAACCATCGTTTATGAGTGCGACGAGGTGCAGATCAGACACAAGGGCACAGTTACCAAAACAGAGGTGAACAACAACTTCGAGTATTGGTGGACCATCGGAGAAGGCGGTACCGAGGAAGATGCAGCCGACAAAGAGGCGGAAGTAGCCGGTGAGCCTACCATCATCGAGCGTTTGGAGGCCGTAGAGTCTGCAATTATTGAGTTAGCGGAGGTGATCGTAAATGGCTAAATTTTACTACACACAGATTAAGCTCGGAAATATGACTATCGACGAGGTGCCGACCAGGTGGAGAGCTTCCGTTGATAAGATGTTAAAGGCAGAGTAAGGTGAAGGGCAGGTATGTATGCAGCATAAAAGAATCTCATACGCCGAGTTTTACGCCTATGACAGATTAGAAAAAGCGGCACACGACCTGCACTGGGAAGAGACAGAGGAAAACGAAATCCTTCTAATCAATCTGCATAATCAGTTGGTATGGCATCTGTACCGGTTCGACGAGGACCCACGTGCGGATGCCATTCTTTATGCAGTAATAGAGGCCATTTTGGGTGAAAAGGCGGCAGATATTACAGACATTCCGTATGAACTGCGGTGTGTTTGGGAAGGAGGTAAGAGAGCCAATGTCTTTGAATGAAATTCTTGCAAGCGGTGGAGCGTTATTACTCTTCTTGACGATCGTACAGATTGTACCGATCAAAGTGAATCCATGGTCTGCATTTGGAAAGGTTATCGGAAAGGGTATGAGAGCCATCGGAAATCCATGAACAAAGATGTCATGGATAAACTGGAATCAGTGCAGGAAGAGTTGAAGGACCTGGGAGAAAAACACAATAAGCTCGAAAAACGAATGGATAAGGATGATGCGGACGAGTGCCGAACGAGAATCCTGCGATTTGCAGACGAGCTGAGAAGGAATGTTAAGCATTCCGAGGAGTTTTTCAATCAGATTTTAGCGGATATTTCACACTATAAGAATTACTGCAGAACGCATCCGGATTATAAGAATGACAAGGCGGTTAACGCCATTGCCAAAATCGAAAAATGTGTATCAGAAGTGCATGGAAGAAAATTCATTTTTGTAGGAGGTAACTAAAATGGGATTAAAAAAGAAAGAGCGCCACCCGCTCAGAAAAATCAAAGAGTTATTCAGCAAAGTAGGCACCCTTAATCTGATTCTGATTATCGTGGGTGCCTTTTTTTGTGTGGTTCAACTGGCAGATGCTCTGTATCTACCGTGAGTATGCTTCCATTCCGGAAACATACGCTTGCGCTGTAATTGCAGCCACGATCGGAGAGTGCGGAATCTGCGGATGGATCAGAACCAACAAGGATAAGAACAGAGATCATAAATGGGAGATTGAAGATAAGAAAAACTTCCAGGACAAAGTAGAAAGCGAGGAAAATGCAAATGGATGAACTGCTTTTTGAGATTGTAAAAATTGTGGTTATGGTAGTGGCACTGCTTATCGCAAGATACCTAGTGCCGTGGTTGAGACAGAAAATTGGAGCCGAGAAGGTAGCAGAGATTTCCATGTGGGCCAAGCAGGCAGTCCTTATGGCGGAGCAGGTTTATAAGGACTGGAAAGGCCAAGACAAGAAAGCGTTTGTTACTGAGTATTTGAAGAAAATTCTTAAGGCAAAGAATATTTCTCTGACGGACGAGCAGTTGAATATCTTAATCGAAGCTGCAGTCAAGCAGATGAAAATGCAGGAAAATTCCGGAATACTGATCGAGGCAACAGACGAGGTAACGAACCAGTAAGGAGGCGGTATTGTGGCTTTGAAAGGTTCGACTACAGAAGAGAAAATTTGGAATTACCTGGTGGGTAATGGATTGAGCGAATATGGCGCAGCTGGACTTATGGGTAATCTTTACGCAGAGTCCGGCCTGAGTCCGACAAACCTACAAAACAGCTACGAGAAAAAGCTGGGTTATACGGACGATACCTACACGACATCGGTTGACAACGGAGATTATCAGAACTTCGTGAGAGACAGCGCCGGGTATGGATTGGCGCAGTGGACGTTTTGGAGCAGAAAGCAGAATTTGCTTACATTTGTCCGCGCCAGGAATAAATCAATCGGAGACTTGGAGACACAGCTTGCATTCCTCATTGAGGAAATGAAGCAGTCGTACAGTTCCGTATATCAGAAATTAAGGACTGCAGGAGACGTATTGGGAGCGTCAAATGCGGTCCTTTTGCAGTTCGAGAGACCTGCAGACCAAAGCGTTGCAGTTCAGAAGAAACGCGCCGCTTATGGTCAGAAATATTACGAGATGATGTGTAAAGGAGGAAAAGGTATGAGCAATTCAAGTTTAGTTACCTGTATAGTAAAGAGTCCGAACCATAGTGGTGCAAGGACTCATGCAATCGACCGCATTACGCCTCACTGCGTAGTAGGCCAGTTATCTGCATCTTCCATTGGAGGATGCTTTACAAGTCCCGACGTAAAGGCAAGCTGTAATTATGGAATCGGAACAGAGGGCGGCATTTGTTTAGTAGTAGACGAGTGTAACCGTTCTTGGTGTTCCAGCTCAGGAGCGAACGATCAGAGAGCGGTCACAATCGAGTGTGCTTCTGATAAAGCCGAACCGTATGCGTTTAACAGCACGGTTTACAATAAACTGATCGAGTTATGCGCCGACATCTGCAGGAGAAACGGCAAGAATAAGTTGATATGGATCAGCGATAAAAATAAAGCGCTTGCATATAACCCGGCAAGTAATGAGATGCTGCTTACCGTTCACAGATGGTTTGCCAACAAATCTTGCCCTGGTAATTGGATGTACGGCCGCATGGGAGAACTGGCGCAGAAAGTAAATGAAAAACTCGGAAGCACTGGCGGCAACACTGGCGGAAGTTCCGGGAGCAAGAACGATTTGCCTGCAGCACCTTTTACGGTGAAGGTGTTGATTGGCGATTTGAATTATCGCTCAGAGCCGTCAATGAGCGGGGCGGTCAAAGGCCAGACCGGCAAGGGAGTATTTACAATCTCTGAGGTTAAGGACGGATGGGGCAAGCTGAAATCCGGCGCAGGATGGGATTTATTTAGAGAATCCGGAATACTGCACGGTTCTCGGCAAGATCGCATCCACACCGGTTCAGACGAGTTCGAGCTATATGGTAAGAATTACAACGAGCGTGTTAAACGTCAGAAAAGGCCCTGGCACCAATTATGGCATTACCACCAAGGTAAAAAAGGGCGAGGTTTACACATCGTAGCCGAAGAGAAGAACGGCAACACAACCTGGGGCAAGCTGAAATCCGGCGCAGGATATATCAGCCTGGGTTATACAGAAAGAGTGTAGAAGGAAACGGTGGCATTATGAAAAACTATATCGGCGTGAAAATTGTAAAAGCTGAGCCGAAGGAGAAGAACGGAGTACCTGGGTACGCCGTGAAATATCCGGATGGTTATGTATCATGGAGTCCGAAG
>ENA-OQDT01002121-OQDT01002121.1-human-gut-metagenome-genome-assembly--contig:-NODE-2121-length-10552-cov-3.728058_pt1 | contig 10552 bp, 11 predicted proteins | sample MGYA00242786_ERZ504617 | MGnify/ENA primary metagenome ERZ504617 (study PRJEB26092, sample SAMD00036337) | human gut metagenome | host: Homo sapiens | study: EMG produced TPA metagenomics assembly of... | reverse complement strand
TGTTTCACTCTGTCCGTTTCCATTCATTCCATCCGAATTATAATAATTATATTGATTTTCCATAAAGATTACCTCTTCTCTTGTTATTCTTTTTCTTGATGTTTACATAGTAACTCCGCATTGTGATAAATCTGTGTATAATCAATTAATAAAGATTGAAAAGAACGATAGAAAAACAGGATCAGAACTTCCTTCTTAATTCCGTTTCTAATCCGTCTATATTTTTTCAACTACCTAATCAGTATCTTTCATCTGTCTCTTAAACTTACAGATCAATGAAATCTATCATTCATAATCATCGTTTTTTTTTCCATTTTTTTGATTTCTTAGCGGATCTCCCTAAAATTTCTTGTATCTTCTGTCGGCGCATCATAGTCATCGTCATAATCATCATCAAAATCATAATCAGCATACTCATCATCAAAGGCATCGTCATCATCATTAAAATCATCATCATAACCATCGTCATAATCATCATCTTTTACTTTTTTACGTCCAAACGCCTTTCTGTCTGACTTCTTAGCAGCAACCGGCTCGTCATCTTCTTCGTCTTCAAAAGGAATATCATACTCGTCATACAAATCATCAAGTTCCTGATTTCTATGCACAAGTTTTACTGCAAACATAATCATAAGAACAAGTAATACAACTACGATGAGTGCTCCTCCAGCCAGAAGAACAATTGGATGTTCTTTTACAAGCGACTCCAGTTTTCCAACAATCCCTTTTGCTTCCTTCTTTGTACTGTCTGTTGTCTGAACATCTACACTCTGATAAGTTCCATCCTGTGAATCATACTGATAGAATCCTTTTTCACCTGTTCTTGTATTCACTGCATACAGAAGATCATAACGATCATTCTCTGGATCTGCCCAATATGGATATGTCTGATCTGCTACTGTAAGTTCCCCTTCCTGGTATGAATCCGGAAGTTTTGCTCCTCCATTATCTGCTAAAAGAATAATTGATGTTGTATCAGAAATCTTCAATTCTGTATATGGAACAAATGTAGAATCGTCCTCATTGTAGAGGAAAAACTTTCCTTCTCCGGAAGCATCTACCAAATATCCGAGTGTAACACCAGCCTCATTAGCAACAAACTTGTGCTCTTCTCCATTGAATGTCTTTGTAGTCTCACTATATCCTACCGGAATCGCAGATGTTGCAAATTCTTCTGAGAAGTTATAATCTGTTCCATTCACATTTACCGTAATATCAGTAGCTGCGCCAGTTGATTCACTTCCATTTGCCTCAATCTCTGTTGAACCATCATCTGCCTGTCCAATCTTAATTGCGGAAGATCCCTGGTCTAATGTCAATGTCTCATCTGAATACAGATAAGCCTTTGAGCTGTTAACTGTGATTGTTGTATCTCCCATCTTCAATGCTTTAAACGTCATTGTAGTACGAAGTTCTTTCGCTGTTCCGTCTCCGCTTCCTGAGTATGTAAGCTTGCCATCACTATCTGCTGTTACACCCTCTCCACTTTCAAACTGAAGTGCAGAAGTATCATAACTCATTGTAATATCTGCATCTCCAACAGCTGAATTTCCAGATCTCACAACAAGATCTACACTTACTTCCTCTCCAACCTTTGTCTGTGGATCAGAGAACATCAGAGAACCATCAGCTGCACTTACAATTGTGCTGAACATTGGCACTGTAAGACACAGTGATAATGCTACTGCCGCCAATTTCTTTGCTTTCATATAATTACCCCTTCTTTTGTTGTCTTAAACTTATATACTATCCTATTGTACACTGTTTGAGTGGAGTTGTCTACATGGAAGAATACATTTTAAAAACTTTCAAAACTATAAAAAGAAAGATAACAATGCATTACGCACTGATATCTCTCTTTTTATCCTCTTACTTTTTCCTCTGTTTTTCATTTTCTTCCATAAATTTCTTTGCATCCTTCATAAAACTCAACACAATCAGTACAATAACTGCACCTATTGGGAATGCCGCAATGATACTTACTGACTGAAGATTACTCATCGAGCTTTCTGAGAACACAAGTGCGATTGGAAGGAGAATCAGCAGGATACACCACATCAGCTGAATCAGTCGGTTTGGAGTCTCATCTTCTCCCAGTCTATGATAGCTGTAACAAGATGCTGTCAACGCAATTGAATCAAATGAAGTTGCATAAAATGCAATCATCGTAATCAACACAAGAGCAAGTACAAACGGTGCACAAGGCAGAGAACGTATTACTCCAATGATCATTGTATACAGATCCCCCGTCTTCTCATAAGCAGCAATAAAATCCATCTGTCCACTGATCTGTTTTCCAAGAGAATAATTTCCAAGAACAATGAAGCTTACAATTGTTGATCCAACACCAAATACATATCCTCCAAGGATTGTCTGACGAACTGTTCTTCCTCTGGAAATGTTTCCGATAAAGAACGGAGCTGCCACACACCATACCATCCAGTATGCCCAATAGTAGATTGTATAGTTCTGTGGGAATGATGTTGTTCTTTCCGGGTCTGTAAATGTTGAAAGCTCAAAGAAATTTTGAACCACTTTTCCAAGAGATGCAAAACCATTTTCAATAATGAATTTTGTTTCTCCTCCAAAAAGTAATACAAACAAAAGCAATCCGAAGAACAGGTATACGCAGGCTTTCGCAAGAAAACTAATTCCCTTGAATCCATGTAACAGAGAATAAGTATAAATAACACATGTAATCAAAATAATTATAATCGTTACAACTGTACGGCTCAGTTCGATATGAAACAGTTCATTAATAATACTTGCCATTAAAGGTGTCGCAATACTAAATGTTGTTGCTGTTCCCGCAATCAGAGCAAACACTGCAAGCAGGTCAATGATTCTTCCCAGCATTCCATCTGTATGTTTTCCAAGAATCGGTCTGCAGGCTTCAGAATATTTCTGTCTTTCACGATTACGTACATGAAGCATAAATCCAAAGCAACTGCAAGCACAAGATAGAATCCCCACGGAATCAGACTCCAGTGGAAAATCGGGAAAACGCCTGCCCATTCACGGATACTTCCAAGTTCTGCAATGTGCGGGTCTGTCGCATACATAACCCATTCTGAGAAAGAATAGAACAGAATGTCTGCCGCAAGTCCTGCTGTAAACATCATGGAGCCCCACGCGAAGAATGAATATTTTGGTTTTTCATTTTGAGCTCCCAAAACAATATTTCCATACTTTGATGTTGCTACATAAATAGATAACAGGAATACACCTAATCCAATCACAAGATAATAAGTTCCAAATGTATCGCCAAATACATATCTAATCTGACTAAGCACCTGATTGGATTGTTCTGGCTTAAAGAAGAATAAAATACATAAGACCACAATAAGTCCTAATGGCAATAATGTAATAAGCCAGTCAACCTTCTTTGTCTCTGTCTGTTTTGTCTGTTTCGTTTCCATTTGTTTTCCTTTCCGACTTACCTTGTCTTTAATCCTGATGTATAAGAATACTCATATTTCTTTCCATCACATAAGAACTCAAATCCAATTCACATCTCCATTGGATTTTACTGGTTTCATCTGTGTCATTTTTCCTTCCGGACAGTTCAGTTTCTCTGAAATTTCCCGAAGTACTTTGCTGCCCGTACATTCTTTGTACTTTACATCAAATTCCCTTAATTCATCAATACTGTCAAACTCTTCAATAATACCGGCATCATACTTTCTGATATACATTTCCATTTCATCCATATGCGCCATATAAAGATTTTCCCAATATTCATCCCACAGTTCTTTTTTCTGAAAAGCTTCTTCAAGATATGGCAGCAATTGTGTACTGAATTTCTCATTAAAGAATACATGACCTTTCATCACCCACGCATTCTCACCACCAATCTGAACCCCTATGATTTTCCCTGTATTATCAGTCTTGATACACCACTCTTCTGTAGCACCATCTGCATATTCAGAAGCATAAAATGCATTTTCACTTTCTTCCATAAATACATTTTCTGTGAAATAATTGTCTGCCGAACAAATCCAGGTATTTTTCAAATATTCTCTCGCAACATACAAAGTAGAAAAATTATTCATTTGTTTGTAATATGGATTTTCAACAAGAATCACATGATATTTTTCTTTCAGATATTCAAACTTTTCTTTCAAATATCCGACTACAATAACAATTTCATCAATTCCTGCTTCTCTCAGCTGTCCGATCTGACGTTCAATCATAATTTCGTCTTTCACATTCAAAAGCGCCTTCGGCGTCTCCAGTGACAATGGTGCAAATCTTGAGGACATTCCGGCAGCCATGATAATAGCATTTCTAGTCATTTTCCATTCTCTCCTTTGCAAGCCTGTAAAATTCTTTTGCATAACGATACTGTTTCAGAGAATACTCACCAAACTCCACTCCGAGGATTCTCTTATATTCGCACCAGTTACTCCATAAGAAACCACAGATTGCAATATAACAATAAATCTTTGTCCTGATTATTTCTGGACATCCTTCCGTAAAATAGGCATCGATGAGTTGATCAATCTGTTCTTTCTCATACAATGCATAAATTGCAAACATAGCAATATCTACATGTGGATCCTGCATTCCTGAATACTCCCAATCAATAAGATATATCCTGTCATCCACAAAGAGAAAGTTATCCGGAACTGCATCAATATGAGTTAATGTATACTCTTTTTTCTGCTGATCAACAAAGAATTTCAGTTCATACATTTTTTCCTTTGTCTTCTCATAATCGCGATAAATGGATTTCTCTCCATTTCTGTACTGTTCATATTTCTCAATCTGCTCAAACAAGTCAAAAGAATGATCTACTTTTAGCTTCTGCTCATGCACATTTCTCAGATACTTCATACATTCTTTCACATCGTTTTCATTTTCAGCATCGCAATTCCTTGCACCCTCTAAAAATTCTGTAATCTTATACCCTTTTTCTTTCGACATATATCGAACTGGATCACAGATTCCTTTCGGACCAATCACCTGATAAACATCATACTCCTGGCTTCTATTAATCATCTTATCCGTTCCTTCTCCCGGAACTCTCATGATATAACGCTTTTCACCACAACGGAAGCGGAACGAACGGTTAGTCATTCCTTTTTTCAGGGGTTCAATCTCTGTGATTTCTTTCTGTTCACAAGAAAGCGTCTCTGCAATAATATCAAGAAGTTCTGAATTCAGCTGATCTGAATTCTCATCAAGATCTCTCAACTGCTCCAATGTATTAATCTCCAGAACATCTCCTTTTTTTACTTCTTTCGGAAAAAGAATCATTTTCCCTTTCTCCATTGCTGCATCTTCCCAAAATGAATTGTAATATCTGCGATGTTCTTTCATTTCACTGATTTTCTGTTCTAAAGTTCTTGCACTTTCTTTATTGATGTAAGCAATTCCTACCATATGATTACCAGCTTCCGAATCACCAACTGCTTTTAATTCCATCTTTCGATTCATACGAATCGTACTATCCTCATCCAGCATCTCATCAATCATATACCAGGAATACAGCTCAGTCTCTGAAAAAGGATTTGTTCTGCACCAAGATCAACACTGGTACAATATACGCATTTTCCAATCTTTCTTTTACCTTTGCCAACGAAAACAGATTGTTCTTTACTGCATATTCCTTATTATAAACCAGCTCTACTCCATACTCATCGATCAGGTATTCATACTGTTCTTTCATAAATCCAACAACGATAGTGATCTTATGGATTCCTTTTTCTTTCAACTGTTTAATCAGTCGTTCTACTAAGGTTTCACCTCTTACTTCAAGCATTCCCTTGGACACTTCTGTATTAATCGGTATCATTCGCATTCCCGCTCCAGCTGCAAGAATCACTGCCTGGTTTGGTCTATTCTCTGTAAATAACTCTTTTGCCTGTTCGGTCAATCTATAATCTGCATTCAGATAACCGGCTTTCACAAGTTCTGCTAATGAAGTATTCACTTTACCAAGTGAATAACCAGAAGCTTCTGATAACTGTCTCTGATTTACATATGCTTCTTTTTTTATAATGTTCAGTAAATCAAGCTCTTGTTTGTTCATGTACTTTTATTTCTCCTTTTTCGTGAACTACAGGTAGTATAGCACCTTTATTTTTATAATGCAAGACAATATTTTAAATATTTTAAATTTGTCTTACTTAACTAGATTCTCATTTTACTTAATGATATAATCATTTTGAATAACTGATTGATTTTACGTTAATAACGGGGAAACTGTATGCTCCCCCTATGGAAAGGAGAACATATTTGCACAAAAAATATTTATTTAAAAAAGGATTCGCATTATTCACCTTGATATTTTTAACTGGTTCTTTCTCATTAACAGCACATGCCGAAGAAGAAACAGATACAGCTGGCTCTTCTCTTGGAAAAGAAGTCATAGATTCTTTTAATTTCTATGAGCTTGCTACCTGTGATTCTTCTTCTGGTCAATGGATTCAAGACAGTAAAGGATGGTGGTATGCCCATTACGATGGTAGTTATTCCACAAACGCCTGGGAATGCATTAATGGTGAATGGTATCGTTTTGATTCCAATGGCTATATGGTCACCGGATGGACGATGGTCTATAAAAAATGGTATTATATGGATGAGAATGGTGTTAGAACAACTGGTTGGAAGCTAATCAACGGACAATGGTACTATTTTAATTCCAGCGGAGTGATGCAAACTGACTGGACTAAGATTAATGGGCAATGGTATTATTTCAATAGTAATGGTTATTGGATTGACAATAATAGCTATGAAAGCGGGTCTTTAAAAGGGATTGATGTCTCTCAGTGGCAAGAAAGTATCGACTGGACTGCTGTTAAAAAGGATGGTATTCAATTTGCATTCATACGAGTTGCTCATGGTTCAGAGCATAAACTAGATACCTATTATAATCAAAATATGACAAATGCAATTGCAGCCGGAATCCCCGTAGGTGTTTACTATTACAGCACGGCCACAACTGAAAATCAATCATTAAATGATGCACAGTTTGTAATTGATCAACTACAGGGATATAAGATTTCATATCCAATTGTTCTCGACTTAGAAGATTCCTCACAAAAAAATCTAAGTAAGGCACAGCTTGGACGAATAGCGAAAACATTCTTTGATGAAATTCGTCGAGCTGGATATGAACCAATGCTGTATTGTAATGAAGACTGGTATAAAAATCATATCGATACTTCTTATCTGTCCGGAATTGATCTTTGGATTGCACGTTATAACTATAAATATGATTTATCCATTCAAAGGAACATATGGCAGAGCAGCTGCAAAGGAAGGATAGATGGAATTTCAGAAAATGTAGATCTTGATTTTGGTTTCAAGGATTATACTCAATATATCACTCCGCGAACTTACTCTGCTGAAGGATATACAAAGGATAACGGATACTGGGTTAAAAATAATACTGGTTGGTGGTACTGCCATTTTGATGGAACTTACCCTGCTAATTCATGGGAATACATCAAAGGAAACTGGTACTGGTTTAACTCCAATGGCTATATGGTAACCGGCTGGACATACATCAATGGTTGCTGGTACTATATGAACTCCAGTGGTGCTATGGTAACCGGCTGGACATACATCAATGATTGTTGGTACTATTTGAACTCCAGTGGTGCTATGGTAACCGGTTGGATTTATTATAATGGATACTGGTATTTCATGAACTCTTCTGGTCAAATGCTGACAAACCAATGGATCTCCGGAGTCTACTATGTAAAATCCGATGGACGCATGGCAGTTTCTCAATGGGTGGATAATTCTCGTTATTATGTCGGTGCTGATGGGGTTTGGATACCATAATGTTGTAATCGAAATTAATCCAACTAAAAATAAAAAGGGGCAGTTTTTCACGACTGACCCTTTTTTATCCGAAAAATGTGCGGAAAACGTTAATTTTATAAGAGAACTCCTCACTTGGTAATATAAGAACTCCGATTGAGTACAACAAAGACTGGAATCATTTCAAAGCTTCCCCTATTTTCCTTCTATTCCTTTTTAATTATATCATTCACCCGATGTCTAAGTTGCATAAATTCATCTGGTTCAACCACATAATTTATCACCACAACCAAAAAAACACTTGTTAGCCCCATTCCTATTGCATAGAGAAACCATGTAGTAAAAGATGTTATTTCCTGCGGAATAACATATGTTCCAACCGTACAAAGAATTGCCACTGTAAATACATTTCTCAAAATTCGAAACAGGATTTTTTTACACATCCTTTTACCAGATGTCGACTTGTATAGAACACAATTTCAAAAGAACGATATCCATAAGAACATACTGTACCAAGAAGAACTCCTGCCATGCCGAACTTCCATACCAGCCCAAGAGAAACCGTAATATTTATCACAGCTTCCAAAATCGCCTGATATCTCGTTTCCTTATAATGCCCTGCTGCGCAAACAATCGTCAATCCCGGAATCCTTACATTTTGCATAAAAACAATTAATGTAAACAAAATTCCAAGAACCGGACGTACATACTGTACATCTGTCAGGTTAATGGTATATACCCCGACAAAAGGCAGGATCAAGACTCCCATACAGGCAATCACAATAAACATGATTACAAAATACATATACTCATAACTTGAATAGCTCTTTTTTAGTGTCTCTTCCTCATTCTTGGCGATCACTTCTCCAAATCCTGCAGTCAGACCATTCGAAAAGATGTCATCAGCTGATTCACGGCATTAACCACCATCATATAGATTCCATATACACTGACTTCAAGAAGAGACTTTGCTCCCAGACAGATTGTCAGCACTGTCGTATCAGTATTATTTACAATAATACCAACAACCTGATGAAGCAATGCCGCAATTTTTTTGTTTCAAAGCACCTTCATTCGGTTCTGCATAAAAATCTAATGCAGGATATTTTCGTTTTGCATAGATTTTAACCAATACAAGACGAAGCATGTATACACCGGTTGCAACTGCCTTTACAAAAAGAACACCTGCTCCAATATAAATCAGAAAAATAGAAACAACCATATTAACGATCGTTCCTGCTGCCTGAATCAGTGCAACCACATACCCTTCCTGATTTGCAGTCAATAAAACTCTGTATTTACCTAGAAAAAAAGTAATCCACTAAAGTACTTCCTGCCAAGACAAGTATCATCCAGCGCACAAGACTATTCTCAAGCTGTCCTGAAATAAAAAACGGATAGACCCCTATAAGTACCAGTGTTAATGCCAGAAATAGCATTCCGGATTTATTATAAAATTTTCTTGTCGCCGAAAGAATTGAATTCACTTCTTCCGTCTGTTTCAACGCAAGAGGTGTATAGAGAGCAACAACTGTTGCTGTTCCTACTCCTGCTTCTGCCAGACCCAGATATGTTAAAAACTGATTTACTGAAGTGATCATTCCATTCACACTTGATCCATATGCCTCAAGAATAAAACGTGGCAATATCAATCCAGACAAAAGAACAATTACCTGTAAAAGCAGACTTGCCACCATATTTTTTAATGCCTGTTTTCCTCTCATGAGATTTCCTTTCCTCTACTTTTTCTTTTATTGATGCTAATCATGATAGGTCCATGCGTGAGGTGTATGGTCTAGATAAATCACTACGAAAGTAACACTCTCATTAAAGTGGCTCATTCCGTCTGGATAGGTGGCTCACGCCACACCGGACGGGCGGCTCTGCCGCACGAGAATATTCAGTTAACATTTATGCAATTATACGCTCCATTTAAATACAGTCTTAAAGTCTGTATCTATGTCAACGCTGAATGCTTTATGTATATCTGAAATGTTTTTTACTTCGTCTGTTTCATAGATTATTGATTTAAGTCTTCTCTGGATACTCTTATCCTCCATAAACTTAATGGCATTTTCAAAGTCAACGCGTCCTGAACGGCTGCTTCCTACAAATGTAAGACCTTTCTCAAGAATATCTCTTGTATTTATAGGTACCTTGTTTTCCGATACACCCATAAGCATAACTGTTCCCTGTGGATTGATATATTTAATAATATTATCAATAGCGTAGAAACTTCCCTCTCCACCTGCACACTCAAAAGCATGATCCACATTAAAACCTTCTTCAAGGTCATCAGCAAGTATTGTCTCATCAACAAATGAGAACTGTGAAAGTTTACTTGTATTCTTACCTATAACGATTATCTTTGTATCCGGATATTTCTTCTTAAGGATACTGCTCACAATAAATGCAAGACTTCCGTCTCCCCATATACCGATTGAATTTTTATATTCATGAGAAATAAGACTGAATCTTAAATAAGCATGCATTCCAACACTTATAAATTCTGTAATTGCTGCAATTCTCTTATCTATATCGTCAAAAGCTACTACTCTGTCTGCAGGAAGATTTACGAACTCTCTCATAAATCCGTCATGCCCGCTGCTTAAGAATCCACCGCCTTTTCCATAATTCTCGTAAATAACCTTCTCTTCTCTGTTTCCAGGTATTATTTGGTATCATTACAACAGACTGTCCTACTTTAAAAGTTCCTGTAGGATCATGGATAACACGTCCGCATGCTTCATGTATAAGAGCCATAGGAAGCTTTTTCCTT
>ENA-OQDT01002119-OQDT01002119.1-human-gut-metagenome-genome-assembly--contig:-NODE-2119-length-10563-cov-2.124952_pt1 | contig 10563 bp, 12 predicted proteins | sample MGYA00242786_ERZ504617 | MGnify/ENA primary metagenome ERZ504617 (study PRJEB26092, sample SAMD00036337) | human gut metagenome | host: Homo sapiens | study: EMG produced TPA metagenomics assembly of... | reverse complement strand
AACAGACAGCAGACTTGCTGATATTTTGAGCAAACCGGGACTTGCAATGCAGAAGCTGACAACCAAAGAGCCGACAGCAGATATGGCTGAAGTAGCGATTGCAGCAGTAGAGGCTGTTTTTGACTGGAGAGAATATCTGAAAGAAGAATTCGGCTGGAAGCCAGAAGAAAATGAGGAAAAAAATGCGGACATATAAAGAAGTTCTGGAAGATGGAATCCAGCTTCTGGAAACTGCCGCAATCGAAGAAGCCAGGTTAGATGCCTGGCTCCTTCTGGAGTATACGGCAGATATTACAAGAGCATGGTATTATGCACATATGGATGATGGACTGGATGCTAAAACAGAAGAACGTTATCGAACGCTGTGCACAAAACGTGCTCAGCATATCCCGCTGCAGCATATTACCGGGCGTGCATATTTTATGGGATACGAATTTTGTGTGGATGAACGTGTACTTGTACCGAGACAGGATACAGAGGTGCTTGTGGAAGAAGCGATTTCTCGCATGAGGAATCTGGAGAAACCGCAGATCCTGGATATGTGTACCGGTTCCGGATGTATTCTTCTGAGTCTTCTTCTGGAATTGCCACAGGCATTAGGAACAGGTGTGGATGTTTCAGAAGGAGCACTTTGTGTGGCAAAGGAGAATCGAAAGCGTCTGGGACTGGAACAGAGAGCTGAGCTGATACAGAGTGATCTGTTTTCGGCAGATTATTTTCGGAAAAACAGTGGAAATGACCACATGGAATATGATATGCTTATTTCAAATCCGCCATATATCCGGACTGAAGATATTGAAGGGCTGATGGAGGAAGTGCGTTTTCATGATCCGGTGCTTGCACTGGATGGCAAAGAAAATGGTCTGTATTTTTATGAAAAGATCACAGAACAGGCGGGCAGATATCTGGAACCCGGCGGATGGCTGATGTACGAGATCGGTTGTGATCAGGGTATGGATGTGTCGGAAATTATGAAAAAAAATGGTTTTGAACAGATAGAAATAAAAAAAGACCTTGCCGGGCTGGACAGGGTTGTTACAGGAAGAAAAATGCAGGAGGAACAGAATGTTTGATAAATTAGAGGATCTGCTTGTGCGCTTTGAGGAAGTTCTGAATGAGCTTGGTGAGCCGGGAGTAACGGACAACCAGGAACGTTTTCAGAAGCTGATGAAAGAGCAGAGTGAGCTGCAGCCGATCGTAGATGCCTATAAAGAATATAAAGACAATAAAGAAACGATTCAGGACAGTCTTTCCATGCTGGAAGAAGAAAAGGATGAAGAAATGCGTGAAATGCTGAAAGAAGAACTTTCTGATGCAAAGAAGCGTGTGGAAGAACTTGAAAAGGAACTGAAGATCCTTCTTTTACCAAAAGATCCGAATGACAGCAAAAACGTTATCGTAGAGATCCGTGCAGGTGCGGGCGGTGATGAGGCTGCTCTGTTTGCAGCAGAGATTTATCGTATGTATGTGAAATACGCAGAATCCCGCAGATGGAAGACGGAGATGATGAGTCTGAATGAGAATGGGATTGGCGGATTCAAAGAAGTTACATTTATGATCCAGGGACAGGGAGCATATTCCCGTCTGAAGTATGAGAGTGGGGTACATCGTGTACAGCGAGTCCCGGAGACAGAATCCGGCGGACGTATCCATACGTCTACCTGTACTGTGGCAATTATGCCGGAAGCCGAAGAAATTGATTTCCATCTGGATATGAACGACTGTAAGTTTGATGTGTTCCGAGCATCCGGAAACGGTGGACAGTGTGTCAATACAACAGACTCTGCAGTACGTCTTACACATATCCCGACAGGAATCGTTATTTCCTGCCAGGATGAAAAATCACAGCTCAAGAATAAAGATAAGGCATTGAAAGTGCTTCGTTCCCGTCTGTATGAGATGGAACTGGCCAAACAGCATGATGCGGAGGCGGAAGCCAGAAGAAGCCAGATCGGAACAGGAGATCGTTCCGAAAAGATCCGCACTTACAATTTCCCTCAGGGACGTGTGACAGACCATAGGATTAAGCTGACACTTCACCGTCTGGACGCTGTTCTCGGAGGAGATCTGGATGAAATTCTGGACAGCCTGATAGCAGCAGACCAGGCCGCAAAACTGAGTTCATTAAATGAGGAAGATGCATAAACAAATGTAGAATGCCAGTGTGCATAAGGAGGATATTTTTATGAAAAAGACAGCACTTGTTATTATGGCTGCCGGAATTGGAAGCCGTTTTGGAAAAGGAATCAAACAGCTTGCACCAGTAGGACCTAATGGTGAGATCATTATGGATTATTCCATTCATGATGCTCTGGAGGCAGGGTTTAATAAAGTTGTATTTATCATTCGTAAAGATCTGGAAGAGGAGTTCCGCCGTGTAATCGGGGAGAGGATCGAAAAGATCACGGAGGTAGAATATGCATTTCAGGCGTTGGAAGATCTTCCGGCTGGATTTGAGAAACCGGCAGACCGTACCAAACCGTGGGGAACCGGTCAGGCTGTACTTGCAGCAAAAGCTGTTCTGAATGAGCCTTTTATGGTAATTAATGCGGATGATTATTATGGTAAGGAAGCCTATGTGAAAGTCCATGATTATCTGATCCAGGAACAGCCGGACGATGGAATTCTCCATATCTGTATGGCTGGCTTCCGTCTTGGAAATACTCTGAGTGACAATGGAAGTGTTACCAGAGGAGTATGCCATATTGAAGAGGGCGCGCTGACAGGTGTTACGGAGACACACAATATTTTTAAGACAGCAGACGGTGCGGAAGCACGTAATGATGATAAAGTCGAGAAACTGGATGTGAAGAGCCTTGTTTCCATGAATATGTGGGGGCTGACACCGGTATTTATGGATACACTGGAAAAGGGATTTGTAGATTTTCTTTCTGAGATCAAAGAGGGGGATATTAAGAAAGAGTATCTTCTTCCGGAGATGATTGACTGTCTGATCAAAGAAGGCAAAGCAAAAGTAGATGTTCTTGAGACAAAAGATACCTGGTTTGGTGTAACATATCAGGAAGATAAAGCGGCTGTTACAGAGGCATTTGCGAATCTTGTAAAATCAGGAGTATATCCTTCAATCATTATAATAATCAATGTGATCAATCATGTGCAGAAGGGTGCACAGTAAGGAGTTAAAAATGGGTAAATATTTTGGAACAGATGGTTTTCGTGGAGAAGCAAACATTCAGCTGACAGTAGATCATGCATTTAAAGTGGGCAGATATGTGGGATGGTATTATGGCCGTGATCATAAAGCCAAAATCGTCATCGGTAAAGATACAAGACGCAGCAGTTATATGTTTGAGTATGCACTGGTTGCCGGTCTGACTGCATCAGGTGCAGATGCATATCTGCTTCATGTAACGACTACACCGAGTGTTTCCTATGCAGTACGTACAGAAGATTTTGACTGTGGAATCATGATCTCTGCAAGTCACAATCCATTCTACGATAATGGAATCAAACTTCTGAACGGAAACGGACAGAAGATCGAGGCTGAAGTTGAGGCAAGAATCGAAGCATATCTGGATGGCAAGATTGAAGAACTTCCATATGCAACAAGAGAAGATATTGGACGTACCGTAGATTTTGCTTCCGGACGCAATCGTTATATTGGATACCTGATCTCCATTCCGTGCCGCGATTTCAAAAATATCAAAGTTGGTCTGGATTGCTCCAATGGAAGTTCTTCTGCGATCGCAAAGAGTGTTTTTGACGCTCTGCGTGCAAAAACTTACGTCATTAACAATGATCCGGATGGAACAAACATCAACAGAGCATGTGGATCCACGCATATTGAAGTACTTCAGAAATATGTGGTGGATAACGGACTGGATATTGGTTTTGCATATGATGGAGATGCCGACCGTTGTATTGCAGTAGACCATAAGGGAAATATCATCGATGGAGACAAGATTCTGTATGTCTGCGGTAAATTCCTGAAATCTCAGGGAAAACTGAATGGAAATACCGTAGTTACAACTGTTATGTCAAATATGGGACTTTACAAGGCATTTGAGGCAGAAGGCATCAACTATGAACAGACGGCAGTTGGTGATAAATATGTTGCCGAAAATATGCTTGAGAATAACTACAGTATTGGTGGAGAACAGTCCGGACATGTTATTTTCAGTCGCTATGCAGCCACCGGGGATGGAATCCTGACTTCTCTTATGATCATGGAAGCTTGTGTGGAGCAGAAGGCAACGCTCTGTGATCTGGCAAAAGAAATGAAGGTTTATCCGCAGATTCTCCGCAATGTTCGTGTTGCAGACAAGAAGACTGCAAGAGAAAATCCGAAGGTTGTTGAAGCGGTAGAGGCTGCTGCAAGAGCACTCAGCACAGATGGACGTATTCTTGTAAGAGAAAGTGGTACAGAGCCGCTGATTCGTGTCATGGTAGAGGCCGGAACAGAGGAAATCTGTGCAGAACACGTAAATAACGTTGTTCGTGTAATGGAAGAAGAAGGACTCGTAGTAGAATAGGATATCAATGAAAAATAAAAAGAATCGTATGGATGCTGACAGCCGGACTGACATTTGGAATGCTGACCGGCTGTGGAGGGGAAGAAAAGAAAACTTATGACCAGGCCTGTGCAGATCTTGCACAGGGCAGTTATGATTATGCCCTTCAGGGGTATCAGTCATCGATCACTGCCGGATATAAAACAGCAGAGGCATATCGTGGGGCCGGAATCGCAAATATTCATCTTGGAAATTATCAGGATGCCATTGACAGCCTGACCAATGGTCTGAACGATGAAAAAGCAGGAAAAGCACTTAAGAAAGATATGCTTGCTTATAGAGCAACCGCAGAATTAAAATCCGGACTGAATGATGCTGCGATGGCGGATTGTCAGACACTGGCTGAAAGCTACAGCATGGATGCGGAGACTTATTATCTGACAGGATGTGTGGCACTGGCAATGGATTCTTATGATGAGGCTTCTTCAAACTTTACGGAAGCCTATGGAGAAGATGCCACTTATGACAGAGCAATCCAGATCTATGAGGCATATCTGGAAAAAGATATGGAAGCGGATGGTACACGATATCTTGAAGCAGCGTTGAAGACGGAAGCGAAAAATGCAGAGGATTACTGTAACAGAGGCAAAGTCTATTACTACATGGAAGATTATTCCAATGCACAGAAGGAACTTACGGAGGCTGTGAATCAGAAGAGTACAGAAGGAATGCTTCTTCTGGGGATGGTCTACCGCGCACAGGGTGATACTTCCAATGCCAGAAGTATGTATCAGCAGTATGTGTCAGCGGATGACAGTGAGCCGGCCAAAGGTTACAATGGTCTGGCACTTTGTGATATGGACGATGGCTCTTATGACAGTGCACTGGAAAATATCAGCAAGGGGCTGGAAGATGCATCTACAGAAGAAATGCAGGATCTGTTGTTCAATGAGATTGTGGTATATGAGAAAAAGCTGGATTTTGCAACTGCTCTGAGCAAAATGCAGGAATATATCAAGATGTTCCCGGATGACGAAAATGCAGCGAAGGAACTGACCTTCCTGCAGTCACGTAATGGTGAACTGAGTAATGATACAGCTTCTGATACAACGGAGAATACCGATGCAGAGGCGGCTTCCGATGCAGGGGATACTACAGATACTTCTGATGGCTCTGATGAATCTGGTGAAGAGGAGTACTGATCTATGCAGTTTTATGATTTCAAGGAAATTGAAGAGCGTGTCATCCTGATCGGTGTACAGACAGAACAGGACGAGGATGTTGCTGCATCGCTTGACGAACTGGAAGAACTGGCGGCCACTGCAGGCGCTGTAACCGTTGGGAAAGTGATCCAGAACCGTGAAGCAGTACACCCTGGAACTTATATCGGCAAAGGCAAGATAGAAGAGGTTGCGGCACTTCTGGCAGCTTATGATGCCAATGGAGTAATCTGCGATGATGAGCTTTCACCGGCACAGATGAATAATCTGGAGAGAGAACTGGACTGCAAGGTTATGGATCGAACACTTCTGATCCTGGATATCTTTGCCGGCCGTGCGATCACAAGTGAAGGTAAGATTCAGGTAGAACTGGCGCAGCTTCGTTACCGGTCGGCGCGTCTGGTCGGACTGCGCGAATCTCTTTCCAGACTTGGCGGTGGTATCGGAACAAGAGGACCGGGTGAGAAAAAACTGGAAACAGACAGACGTCTGATCCGTACCAGAATATCTGCTCTGAAAGCAGAACTTGCGCAGGTAGAGAAACACCGTGAACTGATCAGAGGCAAGAGAACCAGAGGAAATCTGAAGACAGCGGCGATTGTAGGCTATACAAATGCAGGAAAATCAACGCTTTTGAATACACTGACAGGAGCCGGCATTCTGGCAGAAGATAAGCTGTTCGCAACATTGGATCCGACGACGCGTGTATTGGAACTCAAAGATGGGCAGCAGATCCTTCTGACAGATACTGTAGGATTTATCCGCAAGCTGCCACATCATCTGGTAGAAGCGTTTAAAAGTACGCTGGAAGAGGCTAAGTATGCAGATTATATCATTCATGTGGTAGATGCTTCCAATCCGCAGGCAGAGCTTCAGATGCATACGGTGTATGAGACACTTCGGGAGCTGGGAGCGACGGGTAAAAAGATCATTACACTCCTGAATAAGCAGGATCAGGTGCAGGGAGAAGCGCTTCGGGATTTTCGGGCGGATTATACAGTCAAATGTTCTGCCCGTACCGGAGAGGGCCTGGAGGAACTTAAAGATGTTCTGGTAAAACTCCTCGCAGAGAGCCAGATTTATCTGGAAGAATTATATACTTACAAAGAGGCTGGTAAGATTCAGATCATCCGGGAGTACGGGAGTCTGCTTTCAGAAGAATATCGGGAAGATGGAATTTTTGTAAAGGCGAGAGTACCTGCAGAAATCTTTGTTTCAGTAATGCCAAAGTCCCATAAATAAAGGAAAAATGTGAATATTGGACAACACCATATAGTTGTGCATTTGTATTATTGGCACAATATATGGTGTTTTTGTCTATTGACGTATAGATAAGAGTCTGCTACAATAGGTTCTACATGGTTGCTGTGAAAAGAGAAAACAGCAATCTACAGCATGTAATCCACGGTATGAATATGACCGTATATAATACAGGTGCAAGCAGTAGAGGGAGGAATGTATAACATGTTTCAGGTAGTAAAACGTGATGGAGAAATTGCTGAGTTTCAGATGGCAAAGATTACATCAGCTATTGATAAAGCATTTGATGCAAAAGAAAAAACTACAGTAAAGATATGATCGACCTTTTGGCTCTTCGTGTTACTGCAGATTTCCAGAATAAGATACAGGATGGGAAGGTAACCGTAGAGGATATCCAGGACAGTGTGGAGAATGTTCTGATCCAGGCCGGATACAGTGATGTTGCCAAGGCATATATCCTCTATCGTAAACAGAGGGAAAAGATCCGTAATATGAAATCCACGATTCTGGATTACAAAGAGATCGTGGACAGTTATGTGAAGGTCGAGGATTGGCGAGTAAAAGAGAACTCTACTGTCACATATTCGGTAGGTGGTCTGATCTTGAGCAATTCCGGTGCAGTTACAGCCAATTACTGGTTATCCGAGATTTATGACAATGAGATCGCAGATGCACACAGAAATGCGGATATCCATATTCATGATCTGTCCATGCTGACCGGTTACTGTGCAGGATGGTCATTGAAACAGCTTATCAAAGAAGGGCTGGGTGGCATCGAAGGCAAGATTACATCCGCACCGGCAAAGCACCTGAGTGTCCTTTGTAATCAGATGGTGAATTTCCTTGGAATCATGCAGAATGAATGGGCTGGTGCGCAGGCATTTTCTTCTTTTGATACGTATCTGGCACCTTTTGTCAAGGTGGACAACCTGAGTTATCCGGAAGTTAAGAAATGTATTGAATCTTTCATTTATGGCGTGAATACACCAAGCCGTTGGGGAACACAGGCACCGTTTTCCAATATCACACTGGACTGGACGGTTCCGGATGATCTTGCAGAGCTTCCTGCGATCGTTGGCGGCAAAGATATGGATTTCAAATACAAAGACTGCAAAAAAGAAATGGACATGGTCAATAAGGCTTTTATTGAGACGATGATCGAGGGAGATGCCAATGGACGTGGGTTCCAGTATCCAATCCCGACATATTCTATCACAAAAGAGTTCGACTGGTCCGATACAGAGAACAATCGTCTGCTGTTTGAGATGACTTCCAAATATGGAACTCCATATTTTTCAAATTATATCAACAGTGATATGAAACCAAGTGATATTCGAAGCATGTGCTGCCGTCTGCGTCTGGATCTTCGTGAACTGCGTAAGAAGAGTGGCGGATTCTTCGGATCCGGTGAAAGTACCGGTTCGGTAGGTGTTGTTACGATCAACATGCCACGTATCGCATATCAGTCCAAGACACCGGAAGAATTCTACAGAAGACTGGATCGTCTGATGGATATTTCTGCAAGATCACTGCATATCAAGAGAGAGGTTATTACAAAACTTCTGAATGAAGGTCTTTATCCGTACACGAAGAGATACCTTGGAAGCTTTGACAATCATTTTTCGACCATTGGTCTGGTAGGCATGAATGAAGCCGGTCTGAATGCGAAATGGCTTGGCTGTGACATGAGCGATCCGCGTACACAGAAATTTACAAAGAGGTTCTTACACACATGCGCAACCGTCTTTCTGATTATCAGGAAGAATATCCGGGCGAACTGTTAATCTGGAGGCGACTCCGGCAGAATCTACGGCATATCGTCTTGCAAAACATGACCGTAAGCGCTGGCCGGATATCCGTACAGCCGGAAGCAAAGGAGATACTCCGTATTATACCAACAGTTCCCATCTGCCGGTAGAATACAGCTCAGATACTTTTTGATGCACTGGATATTCAGGATGAACTGCAGACTCTTTATACATCTGGTACCGTATTCCATGCATTCCTCGGTGGAAAAACTTCCGGACTGGAAGGCTGCTGCATCTCTGGTACGTAAGATTGCCGAGAACTATAAACTTCCATACTATACGATCTCACCTACTTACTCCGTATGTAAGGAACATGGATATTTAAGTGGTGAGCACTTTACCTGTCCGAAATGTGGAAAGAAAGCAGAGGTTTACAGTCGAATTACCGGATATTACCGTCCGGTACAGAACTGGAATGATGGAAAAGCGCAGGAGTACAAGAATCGTACACTGTATGATGTGCTTCACTCCAAACTTAAGAAGTCCATACCAGTATGGTTACAGTGACAGATGATGATGTCAAGATCGAGCCGGTAGAAACACATAAATATCTGTTTACAACCAACACCTGTCCAAACTGCCGCATGGCAAAGAAGATGCTGGAAGGTGAAGATCTGGAGATCATTGATGCAGAGAAGAATCCGGATATGGCACGTCAGTTTGGCATTATGCAGGCACCGACACTGGTCATTACGGATGGAGAACATCTGAAGAAATATGTAAATGCATCCAATATCCAGAAATATGTGGATGAAGAGTTAGATTAAAAGAATACAGGTGGATAAGTTCTACTGAAAAGAGTCCTGTGGAAGGGTTTGGTGTACAGAAAGAAAACGTACAGAACATTTCCGCAGGATTTTTTTGTCCACTGCAAAGGTTTACATTTGAAAGAAACGTGAGTATAATGGATAAAGTTGGTATAATATGCAAGTTTTAATTTATTTATGCACAGGACGAGGAGAGAGAAAATGATCAAACAGAACATTGTATTTATTGAAAATAAAGCAGGAAGTCTTCAGAAAGTCACCGAACTTCTGGCAGAAGCAGGAATTGATATTTATGGATTTGCATGCTTTGATGCACCGGAGTTTGCTCTTTTTCGTATGATAACAAACCAGGCAGATGAAGCAGAGAAACTTCTGAGTGAGAATGGATATATGAATCGTGTGACAGAGGTCATTGCTGTAGATCTGAAAGATGAAGTGGGCGGACTGAATACCGTACTGCAGGTTCTTGGCAACTGTAATGTGAATCTGGATTATATTTATACATCCTATCATAGAGAAAACAGCCTTCCGATCATGATCCTTCAGACAGATGATGTATTTGTGACAGAGAATGTACTGAGCAATAATGGATTCCGTGTACTGAATTCACTGGAGGACTGATACAGGCATGAATAAAACAAGCTTTGGGAAAGGCCTTCAGGATGGAATTCCGATTGGCCTGGGATACTTTGCGGTATCCTTTACCTTTGGGATCATGGCTATTCAGTCAGGTCTGACTTCATGGCAGGCAGTTCTGATCTCACTGACAAATCTTACCTCGGCAGGACAGTTTGCAGGTATTGGAATCATTGCAGCCGGTGGTTCGCTGTGGGAGATGGCACTGACGCAGCTGGTTATCAACTTAAGATACTGTCTGATGTCTTTTTCTCTGTCACAGAAACTGGAAAAAGGTGTTTCCAATGGACACAGACTTGCGGTTGCGTTTGGTGTGACAGATGAGATTTTTGGTGTCAGTGCAAGTCAGGAGGGAAGGATCAGTCCGTGGTATAATTTGATGGTGTAATGTGTGATCGCG
>ENA-OQDT01002118-OQDT01002118.1-human-gut-metagenome-genome-assembly--contig:-NODE-2118-length-10563-cov-3.721349_pt1 | contig 10563 bp, 13 predicted proteins | sample MGYA00242786_ERZ504617 | MGnify/ENA primary metagenome ERZ504617 (study PRJEB26092, sample SAMD00036337) | human gut metagenome | host: Homo sapiens | study: EMG produced TPA metagenomics assembly of... | reverse complement strand
TGATCAGTGAGCTGCTTCATACGAAGAATGAAACACTGATCCTAAGCGGAGAAGGAATCCTTGGTTTAGAGGCAGCATGTGCATCTATGACAGAGCCGGGAGATAGAGTTTTAATTCTTGATAATGGAATTTATGGAGCAGGATTTGCAGATTTTGTATCTATGTATGGTGGAACTCCTGTTATGTATACAAAAGATTATAAAAATGCATTTGATGTTGATGAATTAGATGCATATCTGAAGGAAGATCACGATTTTAAATATGCAACAGTTGTTCATTGTGATACTCCAAGTGGAATGTTAAATGACATTCATAAAATCTGTCCATTATTGAAATCCTATGGAATCATGACAGTTACAGATTCTGTTTCAGGAATGTTTGGAAATGAAGTCAATGTTGATAAAGCACAGATCGATATCTTATGTGGAGGATCTCAAAAAGCAGTTTCAGCGCCTCCAGGACTTACTTTCGTAACGATCAGTGATGAAGCTAAAAAAGCTATGGAAAATCGAAAAACACCAATCGCATCATTTTATTGTAATCTGACGATTTTCAAAGATTACTATAAAAATTTATGGTTCCCATATACAATGCCGATCAGCGATATCTATGGATTGAAAGCAGCGATGGATAATATTGCAGCGGATAAAGATCTGATCAAACGTCACGCCAGAATCGCCAATGCGACAAGAAAAGCCATTGAAGCATTTGGTCTAAAATTACATTTGGAAAGTGGATTTTCAGATACGGTTACAGTATTTGATGTACCAGAAGGAATGACAGCGGATGATATTCTGGAAAGAATGAGAGAAAAACATGGAATCATGTTGGCAGGTTCTTTCGGAGAATTGGCAGGAAAAGTCATTCGAATCGGGCATATGGGTGCAAGTGCAAATGTAGGAGATATGTTAGAAGTGATGTCTGGATTGGAAGAAACATTGAGATATCTTGGATGGAAATCAGAGAATAGTTTGTTGGGAGTGTTTTATACGGAATTATGATATTAGGACATACAATAAAAGATTATAAAAGAGAAAATCTGTTGCATGATGTGATCACAGGAATCATCATCATGGCAGTATCGATTCCAATTTCTATGGGATATTCCCAGATTGCCGGATTACCTGCGGTTTATGGGCTATATGGGTCTGTATTTCCAATCATTTTGTTTGCATTATTTTCTACATCTCCGCAGTTCATCTTTGGAGTGGATGCGGCACCAGCAGCGTTGGTTGGATCAGCACTTCTAGGGATGAATATACAAAGTGGTTCTAAAGAAGCACTTGCAGTTGTGCCAGTGATCACATTTTTTGTGGCATTGTGGCTGCTCGCATTTTATCTGATGCATGCAGGAAAACTTGTAAATTATATTTCAGCACCAGTTATGGGTGGATTTATTACAGGAATCTGTTCGACGATTATTTTGATGCAAGTGCCGAAATTAATGGGAGGAACAGCAGGAACTGGAGAATTATTAGAACTGTTAGAGCATATAGAAAAAACAGCAGAACAGATCAATCTTCCATCATTGATCTTAGGAATCCTATCATTAGTCATCTTGTTGGCAGCGAAAAAGATCATGCCGAAATTCCCAATGGCAGTTGTGATGATGGCAGCAGGGGCTGTTTTGACGCAGGTTCTGCCAATGAAAGAATGGGGAATTAAGACATTAGATGCCGTAGCACCAGGACTTCCAAAATGGAGTTTTCCAAATCTTATGTTAATTCCAATGGATGAAGTGGTGACGATCAGTTTGTCGGTAGCGGTCGTTATTATGGCGGAAACACTTCTTGCAGAGAATAATTTTGCACAGAAAAATGGATATCGTATCAATGATAATCAAGAATTACTAGCATTTGCAGTTGGAAATCTTGTGGCAGCATTGACTGGATGCTGTCCGATCAACGGATCTGTTTCAAGAACGGCGATGGGAGAACAATATCAGGGAAAAACACAGTTAATGAGTATTGTTGCAGGATTATCTATGATCCTACTACTGTTATTTGGAACAGGATTTATTGGATATCTGCCAGTTCCGGTATTGACGGCGATCGTAATTTCCGCACTTCTGGGAGCGACAGAATTTGAACTGGCGGTAAAACTGTGGAAAGTCAGCCGCACAGAATGTTTTATTTTCTGGGGTGCATTTATTGGGGTATTGTTACTTGGAACGATCAATGGTGTATTGATCGGAATTATCTTATCTTTTGCAGAAATGGTGATACGATCATCAAAACCAGCAAGTTGTTTTCTGGGAATTCAGCCAGGACATAAGCATTTTCGTGATTTAGCTGAGAGTCGTCAGATTCACGAGATTGAAGGTGTGTTGATCTATCGTTTCAGCAGCAATTTGTTTTTTGCCAATGCAGGAGTGTTGCAGCAGGATATTGAGCAGGAACTTGAACGCAGAGGAAATATCAAAGCAGTGATCCTTGATGCCAGCGGAATTGGAAGTATGGATATCACGGCAGCAGACCGCATTGAGATTCTTTATAAGTCATTGAAAGAGCAAGGAATAAGATTTTATATCACAGAGCATATCGCAGATTTAAATGAGCAGATGAGAAAGCTTGGAATCGGATATCTGATCGAAGAAGGATGTGTCAGAAGGACGATTTATATTGCGTTGAAAGATATGGGGATCAAACGTCCGTATCCATTAGAAGGCGGAGTTGATAATGAAGAACGCAGTGCATCAAGAAAGCGTGTAGATAACCGTATGCAGGAATTTGTCTGGGCATTTGGTTCTGACACGGAAGATCAGATTGAGAGGCAGATTACAAATCAGATTAAGCAGTTAAAGCAAAATGGAGATGTAGAAAAGCTGTTACATGGAAGCTGGTCACATATGGAAGCTTTTGACGAAGATGAATGGTTAGAACATCTGGAAGAACATCTAAAAGAAATCGTAAATATTTCTGGAAAAGATGAAAGAACTCTGGCGGCACGTTTTGAGGAACATCGAAGGGAAATTCATGAACGTATTATGAAAGAACATCCAGAACTTGCACAGAGATTTAAAGAGCGAAGACATCGTTTGGATGAACATTTGAAAGAACGACGGCCGGAAGTTTATGATCTGGTTGTCAGTTTGAGAGAATTAGAGAAACGAAAAGATATGGAATAAAAAAGATGAGTGCTATCAGTAGTAGATGCTGATAACACTCGTTTTTTGTATATGCTGAATTTTTATAATGCAATCTAAATTTATTTATGTCAAAATTATATCATAAATATATCGGGAAAAGTTAAAAATAAGAGATGAATACAGAAATAAAAGTACCAACAAAAACGGCAAGCAATGCCCCAGTCAATGTATATCGAATCTTTTCTATTCCAACCACAGAATAATACACGGATAATGTGTAAAAACAAGTTTCTGTTGAACTAAGGATCACAGAAGACATAAACCCAGCCAAAGAATCCGGCCCGGAAGTTTTATAAATATCAAGCAGGAATCCAGTTGCAGCGGAAGAAGAAAAAAGTTTTGCAAAGATCACGGGTAAAACTTCTTTAGGAATCTTTAATAGTTTTCCCATAGGAGTCAGAAAACGAACGATCAGATCCAAGGCTCCAGAAGAACGAAAGATCTGAATCGCAAAAAACAAAGCGATCAGAGTTGGGGCAATCTCAAGAACAATTTTAAATCCATCCATGACACCTTCAAGAAAAGGGGTATAGATATCCTTACGCTTTAGGGTTCCATATAAAACAAGTGTAAATATGAATAAAGGAATGACAAGATTTGCAAGAAATGTGATCATCGTTTTCGGTCCTTCCATTTGATATAGATAACAGCAACGATCGTGGAACCTAAAGTAGCGATAAGTCCTGGAATTAAGATCTTAGATGGATTGACAGAGCCGTATTGGCTTCGGTAGGCAATGATATTGATCGGAATCAATTGCAGAGATGATATATTAAGAATTAGGAACGAACACATTTCATTTGTTGCGGTGTTTTTGTCAGGGTTATCTTTTTGTAATTCTTCCATAGCTTTTAATCCGGAAGGAGTTGCAGCCCAACCAAGACCTAATATATTTGCGACAATATTTGTACTGATATATTCTTTCGCTTTTTGATTCTTCAGATTTGGAAATAAAAAAAGTCAGAAAAGGGGTTAACAGCTTTTGAAGTTGTGTAGTAATTCCAAGAGACAGAGCAATGTTCATGAGTCCAGACCATAACCCAACAATTCCAAACATTAGAATACAGAGTTCCACAGCCTCTTTGGAAGAAGAAAGAATGGTATCAGAAAGTGTTGTGATCTTTCCATTAAAACTGCTGACAATGAGTCCTGCAAGGATCATAAAACACCAGATCTTATTCATCATAAAATATACCCCAAAACCCCTTTATCATAAGATATTCAAAAAAAATGAAAAAAATTCAAAAAAACACTTGCAATTTATAAAAAGTGGTGGTATAGTATTACTTGTCGCTGAGGAAAACACAACACAGCGAACAAGATATGCGGGTGTAGTTCAATGGTAGAACTCCAGCCTTCCAAGCTGATCACGTGGGTTCGATTCCCATCACCCGCTTGGTATTTATTTAAGGATATATTCGAGAGGATATATCCTTTTTTTCATTTTACAGAAAAGAACTATAAACAATAGTAAGATATGAGGGAGAATATGATAGAAGAAGAAAAGAATCAGTTTGCAGTTCTGATCGATGCAGATAATATCAGTCCTAAATACGCACCGATCATTTTTCAGGAGCTGGAAGCCTACGGATTTCCGTCTTGTCGAAGAATTTATGGGAACTGGTCCAAAGCAAATGGATGGAATGAAGAGTTGTTATTAGAATATTCTATTATTCCTGTGCAACAATTTTCTTATACTTCAGGTAAAAATGCAACAGACATGGCAATGGTCATTGATGCAATGGATCTGTTATATGGAAAGAAAGTAGACGGATTCTGCATTGTTACGAGTGACAGTGATTTTACAAGACTTGCAATGAGACTTCGAGAAGAACATATGTATGTGATCGGAATGGGAGAATCAAAGACACCTGTGGCACTGACAAGAGCATGTAATAAATTTATCCATCTAAATCTGATTTATGAAGCGGACAGAGGTAAAGAAGAGGATATGGAAAGTGATGAAATAGAGAATGTTACATCACTGGATGAGATTTCATATACGATCGCAGATATTATCAGTGAAAATGGAAATGCACCAGTAGATTTGGGGAAGATTGGAAATCGATTAAATGCAAAATATTCAGATTTTGATGTGCGAAATTATGGATATACAAAGCTGAGTGTTTTAATTGATGAAGAGATGGATAATTTATGCTTGTGCAGGAAGATACAAACTGTTATGTTGAATTTAAAGAACTGACAAGCAGAGAAACGATTGAAGAAGAAGTAATTCATTTTGTAAAGAAAAATGGTGGATCTTTAGATAATCTTTCTGCGGTAACCTTAGAATTAAAAGATAAACACAGCGGATTTAATATCAAAGACTATGGTTACAGCCGTATGTCAAGTTTCTTACGAAGCATCCGTTGTCTTACGGTCAACGGAAATACAGTCAGATTAAAGAAACGAAGAGAAAAGGGAGAGAGACGATGATATTTGATACACATGCACATTATGATGACAAACAGTTTGATCAAGACAGAGAAGAATTGTTAGCATCTATGAAGGACAATGGAATCGGAACGATCGTTGATGTAGGATCGAATATGGAAACGTCTACATGGATCGTAGAAGCAGTGACACGATATCCGATGATGTATGGAGCAGTCGGCGTTCATCCAAGTGATACGGCAGAGTTGAAAGAGTCAGATATCGATACACTAAAGAAATATGCAGCAATGGATCGAATTCTTGCGATCGGAGAGATCGGGCTTGATTATTACTGGGATGAACCAGAACGCAGCATTCAGAAGAAATGGTTTGAAGCACAGATCGAACTTGCAAGAGATGTAAAATTACCGATCATTATTCATAGCAGGGACGCAGCAAAGGATACTTATGATATAATGAAAGCGTTACATGCAGAAGAAATCGGCGGGGTGGTTCACTGTTTTTCTTATTCAAAAGAGATGGCAAGGCAATTCCTTGATATGGGATTTTATATTGGAATCGGTGGCGTTGTAACATTTAAGAATGCAAAGACATTAAAGGAAGTTGCAGCTTATACACCGTTAGACAGAATCGTATTAGAGACAGACTGCCCATATCTGTCACCAGAACCCAATAGAGGCAAGAGAAATTCCTCACTAAATTTAAATTATGTAGCAGAAGCGCTCAGTCAGATCAAAGGGATCAACAAGGAAGAACTGATCGCAGTCACTGAAGAAAATGCAAGACAATTGTATCGTATGAAAGAGGTATGAAGAGTGAAACTTGGAAATCCAAAAAATACAATAGAAGTAATTCAGAAATATGATTTTGATTTTCAGAAAAAGTTTGGACAGAACTTTCTGATTGATGAACGTGTTCTTGAGAAGATTATTTCTGCAGCAGAAGTGAACAAAGATGATTTCGTGTTAGAGATCGGACCAGGAATTGGAACAATGACACAGTATCTTGCAGAAAATGCGAGAGAGGTCATGGCAGTTGAGATTGATAAGAATCTGATTCCGATTCTTTCAGACACATTAAGTGCATATGATAACGTGTCCATTTTGAATGCAGATATTTTGAAAGTCGATATTGCAAAGATCGTAGAAGAGAAAAATGGTGGGAAACCAGTGAAGGTTGTGGCGAATCTCCCATATTACATTACAACCCCGATCATCATGGGATTGTTTGAAAGTCATGTGCCGATCGACAGTATTACTGTCATGGTACAGAAAGAAGTTGCAGACCGTATGCAGTCAGGTCCGGGAACAAAAGACTATGGTGCATTATCACTCGCAGTGCAGTACTATGCAGAACCATATGTGGTAGCGAATGTGCCGCCAAACTGCTTTATGCCAAGACCAAAAGTTGGATCTGCAGTCATCCGTCTTACGAAATACAAAGACGCACCGATCAAGGTTACAAATGAGAAATTATTATTCCAGTTAATTCGTGCATCTTTTAACCAGAGAAGAAAAACTCTCCAGAATGGAATTAAAAATTTCGGAGGCTTAAACTTCTCCAAAGAACAGGTAGCACAGGCATTAGAAGAGATGGAATTACCTGCATCTGTTCGTGGAGAAGCATTAACCTTAGAACAGTTTGCACAGTTAAGTAACATCTTAGACCGGTAAGATAAAATAACCAAAATTTCCAGTTTTATGTGGTTTTAGCGGCACCGTGATAAAAGTCTTAAAACCAAATAAACGGGAGATAAAAGCTTTTTCGTTATCAAAGATTCCAGGAATTCCAAGATAACGTTGGCCGCTGTCTTGATCTTTCGCGAGCATTAAGTGGCCGAAATTCCCATAATTTAAAAGGAGAAAACCATTTGTCTTTATGTTGTCATCAAGATCAGGAATCTGATCAAGATCTTCTAGTCCGATCTTAATGCTAGGATCAAGGCTATAAGAAGGAGGCATGGGCAAGGTGGGATACTCCTTCCAGTCGAAGCCCTTTGGTGGATTTGGATGTGTGAATTCTTTCGCATCCTTTTCTAATTGAAGGGCTTCAATGTATTCTGAGAGACTGGATGTAGGAGAAGCTTCAGTTTCAGAAAGTGTTTCGGTTTCAGGCGAAGGTTCTGGAGATACCGTTTTTTCAGTATTCTCATTTTTATTTTCAGCAGACTCCACAGGTACAAAACTTCGTATAATGATCGGATGATCTTTCCACTGCGATCCAAAGAAATGATCATTCGAATAATACAGCAAGAATCCATCCATTTTATCAAAATCATCGATCAAAGGATATGTGTTTTTAAATTCAATGATCGCATCAGTTCGCTTGACCGTATCAAGATAAATCCCATTCATAGCACCCTGATGAAAATAATAAAAATTAAATTTTGTATTCCAATGCCTGATCATTTGTTTTTACATGGAAATAAACCCTCAGACGGTTTTGGCGTTTTTCTATTTTGGCAAAACCGACATTGGAACCCTTGATTCCATGGTGATATTCATACAGATAAGATACAATACGTTGATAATCTGACAATCGTGTACTCTCTTTTTGCTTCATTCTATGTTATAATAAAGAAAAATATGACATAGATATAAGGGGTAAGAGTAAGTGACACAAGAAGAAAAATTACATGAAAGAAGCAATCAAACAAGCGAAGAAAGCGGCAGCGATCGGAGATGTTCCGATCGGATGTGTGATCGTTGAAGATGACAAGATCATTGCAAGAGCTTATAACCAGCGCAATAAGAAGAAGACAACATTGGCACATGCAGAACTTCTTGCGATTCAGAAAGCAAGTAAGAAAGTTAATGATTGGAGACTGGAAGATTGTACCATGTATATCACATTGGAACCATGCCAGATGTGCGCAGGAGCTATCGTACAGGCACGAATTCCCAAAGTTGTGATCGGAGCGATGAATCCAAAGGCGGGCTGTGCAGGATCTGTATTGAATATTTTACAGATTGACGAATTTAATCACCAAGTAGAGATAGAACGTGGTATATTAGAGGAAGAGTGCAGTCAGATGCTGTCTGATTTTTTTAAAGAATTAAGAAGAAGGAAGAAGGGGGACAAGGAACATGGAAAGGATTAAGAAGCTTATTGTAGTTATTTTATGTGTCGGCATGATAAGTTCTTTAAATATTTCTTTTATCTATGCCTCACAGTCTAATGGATATCATCCATTGAATATTAAGATTGAATCTCCAGATGTGCCCAAAACTGTAACGCCAAAGAGGAATGCCAGATCATTGGATTCATATTACAGTTCATCAGAACTTGGACAGGTAACATCAGTGAAAGATCAGGGGAACACAGAATTATGCTGGGCGTTTGGGATTACATCGATGGGAGAGACTTCTCTGATCAAACAAGGAATCGCAAGTACGAATATAGATTTTTCGGAGAAACATTTGGATATTTTATGTACAATCGGAAAAAAACGATATATTAAATAATACCAAAGGGGACAAAACAAAAGTTTCAGGAGATTGGAGATATGCAGGCGGCAATTCACTGCTTGCAATGTTGTCGTTAACAGGATGGTATGGTCTTGCAAAAGAAAATATTGCACCATTTAATACAGGAAAATGGAGATTATCTGATTCTGTAGGACAAAAAGACAGTGCAATTCTGAAGAATGGATTTTTCCTTGGAGATACACCGCAAGCAGCAGTAGTAAAATCCTATATCATAGGATATGGTTCCGTAGTTATGGCGTACCATGCACCCGAAGAGACATGGGAAGAAACAGCCTATTACGGAAAGAATCATGAGGCATACAACTGCAATAGTGCCAGACAGACAGCAAATCATATTGTTGCGATCGTTGGATGGGATGATAGTTATAGCAGAGATAATTTTAACAGTGGATCCAGACCGTCCAGAGATGGAGCATGGATCGTAAAAAACAGTTGGGGAAATCAAGAAGGAAGTAACGGATATACCTATATTTCTTATGAAGATAAATCTCTTTGTGAATTTGTTGCAGGGCAATTTGTGAAAGCCTCAGAGTATAAATACAATTATTTCTATGATGGTTCAGCGAATCCTGGAATTTTAAAACTGAAAAAAGGACAAAAGTTCGCAAATGTATTTACAGCGAAAAAAGGAAGTGCAAAGAAGAAAGAACTGATCAAAGCAGTGAACCTGGTGACTTGGTCTGCAAACGTCAAATACAGTATACAGATTTATAGAAATCCTAAAGATGGAAGACCAACAAGTGGAACAAAGATGTTAAAACGTCCGGTAACAGGAACGATCAGAGAGGCCGGAACGCATACGATCGATCTTTCAAGAAAAGCAGAGGTTCTGAGAGGAGACAAGTTTGCAGTTGTAGTAAAATTAAGATCTTCTGGTAAGATTGGTTTTGATGAAAATGATGATTATCACTGGGTATCTTTTGTTAATAAAACAAAAAAAGGACAGAGTTATCTTTATGATCATAGAAAATGGAATGATCTGAACCCAGATCATGCAACGATGCGTTTAAAGGCATATACAGTAATGCAGCCAGTAAACAAGATTCATTTGAGATATTGTAAGGCGGATTCTAAAAATAAGAATCCAAAGGGAATCGTATTATATTACAAAGGAAAGCATTTAAAAAAGAATAAAGATTACAAGATCGTCAAAAAAGAAGGTCACAAATATGTGATCGTAAAAGGAAGAGGAAGATATCGGGGAACGAAAAAAATTATCTAAAAACCAAATAAGAATAACTATTGACCAAAAGAAAAGTATTTAGTATAATCAAATATGCATCTTGCAAAAGATGCCAAAGATAATCAAGTCATAAAGCTTCCGTGCTAGCCGGGGAGGTAGCGGCACCCTATTTCTGCAATCCGCTATAGCAGAGGTGATGGTTTGCTTCGGGCTGTTTTCTGTAGAGCTGCCCTCTACAAGTGGCGTTGATATCTGGGTCTCACGCAATAGGAATCCATGAACCGTGTCAGGTTGGGAACAAAGCAGCACTAAGTGGAACCTTCTATGTGCCGTGAGGGTGCCTGGGTTGA
>ENA-OQDT01002117-OQDT01002117.1-human-gut-metagenome-genome-assembly--contig:-NODE-2117-length-10565-cov-1.960720_pt1 | contig 10565 bp, 10 predicted proteins | sample MGYA00242786_ERZ504617 | MGnify/ENA primary metagenome ERZ504617 (study PRJEB26092, sample SAMD00036337) | human gut metagenome | host: Homo sapiens | study: EMG produced TPA metagenomics assembly of... | reverse complement strand
TAAAACAATACAGCATCGACCATACGAACTGGAATTTATGGGTATACTGCCCAAAAAAGCTGCGCATTTAAATCTGTAACCAAAGGAAAAATCCTTATCTATGTCCTGATTTTGCCTGTATACTGTTTTTCTGCTTTATTTTACTGTTCTGATTATTTCACACCAGAACAAAAAAATCCAGGCTGTAGCTTCCGGCATCCGACATTTCCAGGGGGACGAAAAAGATTATCGCATTCCACTCTTTGCCAATGAAAATCTTAACATAATCATAACTCAGTTTAACCTGATGGCTGACCGTGTCACTACACTTTCCAATCATCTTAAGATGGAACAGGAAAAAAATAAAACTGAACTGAATCTTCGCCGCAAAGCCGAATTAAAAATTATGGAAGCACAGATTAACCCTCACTTTTTATACAACACCCTGGACACTATCAACTGGATGGCTATTGAAAGAAACGAAATGGAAATCAGTAGCATGCTAGGCTCCCTGGGCAGCCTGCTCAGATACAGCGTTACTAATATTGACTGTCCGGTGCTGATACGCGCTGAACTTGAATGGATCAAAAAATATCTGTTTCTTCAGCGCAAACGTTTCCAGAATCTGTTTGATTATCAAATGGAAATACAGCCAGGCATTGAAGACATGACTATCTATAAAATGCTTTTGCAACCATTGATCGAGAATTGTCTTCTTCATGGTTTCTGTGATATTTCTTATGGTGGAAAGATTCTCATCAAAATGTATACAGAAGGTTCCTTTCTGATTATTTCAATATCAGATAACGGATGTGGATTATCACCAGAAAAGCTTCAGGAACTCAATAATATGGCCCATAATCCCTGTGCCCATGTTACAGAAAATATCGGTTTTCTCAATGTTTTTCGAAGACTGCATGCTTATTATGGTGATCGTTTCCAATTTTATATCCGGTCTCAAAACGGAACAGAAATCAACATTTACCTGCCTTTGCAAGATGTAAAATTACTAAAATAAATTTAGGGAGATTTTATCACATGTTAAACATTGTTATTGTTGAAGACGAATTTATGATACGAAATGGACTCTGCCAACTGATTCCCAAACTAAATCCAGATTTCATATTGTCGGAAGCGCAGAAAACGGTTATGATGGCATGAATCTGATTAAAAAAGTTACAACCCGATGTTGCTATATGCGATATCCGCATGAAAAAAACAAACGGTCTTGATATGATCAACAGCTCAGTGAAACACAGACCACCTGTAAATTTATTATTTTAAAGCGGTTATTCAGAATTTACCTATGCCCAAAACTGCCATTCGCCTTGGTGTCATCGGATATCTTCTGAAGCCAATCATCCCAGACGAACTGGTATCTCTCCTCGAAAAAAATTGATTTTTCTCTTTCAAAACCAGTTAGCGATAACATGACTCACAAATCCTCTGACAGTCAATATTCTGAATTGATCTTTTCTGCTGTACAAAAAATTGAAAGTAATTATCAAAATGATATTTCACTGATTTCTACAGCAGATGAGCTTGGTGTAAGCTCTTCCTATCTTAGTTCTCGGTTCACTGCGGAAACCGGCGAAAACTTTATGCTTTATCTGAAAAATACCGCATAAAAAAGCCTGTGAGCTTCTGGAGTCCACAGACAAAAAAATGTATGAAATTGCCTTTCTGGTAGGATATGACAATCCCCAGTATTTCAGCAATGTATTCAAAAGTGTCATGGGAATTACCCCTAAAGCATATTTACGAAAACGCAACCTCCAGAATACATAAAAACAGGCAGCGGAATATCTACATTTCCGCTGCCTGAATTTCTTATTCTACCTCTTCCGGCTCCATACTGAGCATATGGCCTTCCTGATTTCCAATATCATATTTCTGTCCGTATTCCTTGAAATACTGGTAGTAGTCCGCACTGTTTGTGGGATAGATCTTGGAATCGTGAATATGAAGATCAGATCCTGTCTCTCCACTCTTCATAAGTGCCACCATAGCACTTGCACAGTGAGTTGCGATACGACAGAAACTGTTGAGGATATCACTAAATACCGTTCCCTCTTCCAGTCCGCATTTGCCCTGGCTCAGTCGCTCTGCGTGACGCATCTTCAGTACATCACAAAGTCCTGTGATCACAGCTCCGAGAGGCGCTACTCTCTGTGCCATTTCTTTATCGTCTTTCATGAAAGCATTGCAGGTTATATTGATATCCTCACGAACTGCCTCCATAACAACATTCAGCTCATCCCAGGCTTCTTCTGAGAACTGGGTATGATTTTCATGCATTTCATTGGACATATGAGCAATGTAAGAAGCATGATCACCGATACGCTCAAAGTCATTGATCGTATGCAGATACAATGAAGTCTGTCTTGTCTGTGCAGAATTCATCTCTCTCTTTGTCAGCTGGATCAGATACTCTCCTAGACGACTTTCATACTTGTCGATCAGATCCTCTTTTCGCTGAACCTTATCATACTTATCCTGCTGATAATCATTCAGAAGATTCATGGCTCTGTTGACATTCTTACGGAGCTTCTTGGACATTCCGTTCATTACACGGTGACACTGTGCGATGGCAATGGGCCGGGTAATTCAGAAGACGCTCTTCCAGGAGATCAAAGTCTGCCTCATCTTCCAGATCCTCTTTATTATCCTTCACAAGCCAGCATACCAGTTTCTCAATCTTCGGGATAAACGGAAACAGCACGATAACGGTTGCCAGACGGAAGACTGTGTTCAAAAGAGCGATTGCTACCGGTGTCATGGTCATATCCATAAATGTAAAATGTACAAATGCATTTGCCGTATAGAAGATCACAGACCAGAGGATCAGACCAAACAGGTCATTGATCAGATATACAAGAGCAGTTCTTTTACCGTTCTTATTTGCTCCGATGGCAGAAATCAGAACTGGACATGCAGCACCAACACCGATACCAAGAACGATCGGAAATGCACTTGCAAAGGTAAGGATTCCGGTTACGGAAAGAGCCTGGAGCACACCGACTGTTGCAGACGCACTCTGGAGTACCGCAGTAAAAGCGATACCTACGAGAATACCTGCGATCGGATTGGAAAACATAGTCAGCATCTTGATGAACATCGGACTCTCACGCAATGGAGATACCGCACCACTCATCATCTGCATACCTGTCATCAGGATCGCAAAACCAAGCATGATATTTCCCACGTTCTTATGTAAGGTACGCTTACAGAACATACGGAAAATAATACCAACTACAGCCACAACAGCAGAAATAGTTGCTGTGGAAAGAACACTGGCGATTCCATTGGATCCTTCAATATAAGAAAGACATAAGATCCAGCCAGTAATACTGGTTCCGATGTTGGCTCCCATGATGATACCGATTGCCTGTTTCAGTTTCATCATACCGGAGTTTACAAAACCGATCACCATAACTGTCGTCGCGGAAGACGACTGGATCACACTGGTAACACCCGTACCAAGCGCGACACCCTTCAGCGGAGTATTGGTCATCTTATACAGAAACGCTTCCAGCTTATTACCTGCTGCCAGCTTCAGACCATCGCCCATTAAGGACATTCCAAACAAAAATAATGATACTCCACATAACAAAGATAAGATCATTGAAAAAATTGCCATAATTTTCTCCTTTGTCATACTCGCTCCCTATAGGCATCTGCCAGGAGCCGTGTCATCCCGAAAATGCAACTTTACATTTCCTTAATCTGGATTTTTCTTATTTTTAACATTTTCCCATTTATTATGCCACATCAATTTCCATATTACAACAACAGATTTATTTCGAAAATAAAAAAAACTCGAAGGCAGCGGATCATCTTCCAAAACTCTGCCTTCGAAATGAGTATTTTGAGTTATTTTTCACAAATTTTCTATTTTTCCAGGCGCATCAGCATATCATCCAAAATTATCTTCCAAATATCCGCCCGTTGTTTTTTCCCCAATCTTTTTTTATCTGGAGCATCGCTTCCAAATCTTCATCGGACAGACAGATGATCAGTTTTCCGCTTTCCCGGAGGCTTCCCCGTGCGGCCATTTTCGCATTTTTATCCGCTCCTTTTCTGGAAATAATGATCGCAACTTTACGGAGAGCTTTTTCGTACAGATATTTTTCTGTAGTGTAGATTTCCCTCTGGGTAATAGGCTTTTCATAGTTTTTAAACTCAAACACGATATACTTTGTAGAAAAATTACTTACAGATCGTGTCAAAAAAAAGTCCTGTGTCACCCCGTTTTTGATCTTACAGCACATGTCAAAGCGATACAGATTCTCTTCTGTCGTCTTCTGCTGCTCCCACAAAGTCAGATATTCTCCAAGGATATATTTCAGGATAGAAACACAAAGTTCCTCATATTTCTTGAAAGCTGCACCACCGGTCTCCAGCGCTTTTAACTGCGCTATATAGCTGTCAGCAACAGATTCCGGATCCGTATTCTCCACCTGGCTGATTTCCTCAAAGATAAAAGGCTCCGGTCTCTCCGGTTCTATGTTTTCCACCGAATAATTCAGAATCGAGATCAGTTCATTCTTCAATTCCGGATAGTCCTCAAAGAGCCACAGCACATTTCGGATGTCCCAGACATATCCAAGCTTCGCCTCTTCGTACTTTCTCTTGGTTTCATCAGAGACCAGATTCGCCACTACACAGATATTTTGTAATGGCAGATCCTTTTTCTGATCTGACACTGCTTTTCCAGCCAGACGGCTATAACTCTGCAGCCGGTTAAAGTGTAGCGATTTCTTTGGAATCACTGTACATTCTGGTGCACAAAAGCCCATTTCTCATCGCTTGGGAAAGAACCTCCTTATATGTAAGGATTCTTCAAAAGCTGCTTAAAGCGGGCAGTATTTTCCCAGTTTTTCATCTGCACATCACCCTCTGAATTTATATAGGGTTCTTGCGCAGAGATTGCGAACAACCTGTTCTGTCACTTTTATATTCGGTGCATATATCAGGCATTCTGTACATCCGGCTTTTGTTTGGCACAGAACGTGGAAAATCTTCCGGAAATCCCTTTAATCTGGCTATTTCTTTGTGTGTGATCTTATGATAGACGCCATGGATACGGATCAGCGGCATTTTTATCAGATTCAGACGAACCTGCCCGGATTCCCGATAACCGCCTTTTTCCCAACACAAAACGCTGTCGCCGGCATGCGAAGCATCGATCTTCTCTTTCGCAAAATCAATCCTGTAATACCAAGAATCCTGTGGATTCATTTCCACCCAGCCATCCAGCAGAATACTGCTCTTATGGAACTGCGCCGGCATGATTATAGCCGAAGCATTCACTCTTTTTAACACAATATATGCAAATTCTTCCCGCAGCGGAAATGCAGTAACCTCCGAACTCTGGATATTTTTATGCGTGATATGGTATCCATATTCTTGCAGCTGAAAAATGTGCTCCTTTATGAACCCTTTCCATAATTGCTTTCTCATAACAAAAAGAATGACCGGCGGCTGTTTTCTTTGCACCAGGGCCAAACTATGAAACACCTCTTCTTCTTTCGACTGCGTCAGATCAAAAGCCCAGACATTACTGTCCGGAACTGTGGCAGGATCTATGGAAGAAAGGCTGCATACAGTTACATTTTGACTTATATTTTCTTGATAGATCTCTGTCACTTTCCTGTCCGGCTCATATGCTTTCAAAATCTCATAACCGGCATTTTTTAAACCCCAGAGTCAGTGCACCGATACCGGCATTAAAGATCACTACTGTATTCTTCATATGTTTTTTTCCTATCTTATTTTTTGTACTGTGACAGCAGCTCCAAAATGCTTATCACGGTTAATTGGTTTGTTATAATTGATCCCCACAAGCCAGGATATTCCCTGTACATTTCTGTAAAGACTCCGGATAATTTTTCTCCTTTATCTGCTCCATGGCTGTCCGAGTGCTCTGGTTTCAGTTCAATCTCCTCTCTGGCACTACCGGCATAAGCATGTACCCGTCACCCCTTCTTAATATCCCCTGAAAAGCAAAATAATTTCACAACATCATATGTTTATATGATACCATGAAACTATTTTTGCGTAAAGATTTTATAAAAAAGCCTCAGAGTATTTTCGCATATACATACTCTGAGGCTTTCTCTATAGTCAATATATATTTTTTTACTCCACTGTCACGCTCTTCGCCAGATTTCGTGGTTTATCCACATCCAGTCCTTTGGCTACGCTTACGTAGTAGCCCAGAAGCTGAAGCGGGATCACTGCCAGGGATGTTGCAAAGTGCGGGTCTGTTTTCGGGATGTAGACGGTGAAGTCTGCGGTATCCTCGATATTGTAATTACCAAATGTGGTCAGGCCCATAAGGTAGGCACCGCGGCTCTTGCACTCAACCATGTTGCTGACGGTTTTTTCGTAGAGATCCGGCTGGGTCAGCACACCGATCACAAGAGTTCCGTCTTCGATCAGGGAGATAGTTCCATGTTTCAGCTCTCCTGCTGCATAGGCTTCAGAGTGGATGTAGCTGATCTCTTTCATCTTCAGGCTGCCCTCCAGGCTGATGGCATAATCAATTCCTCTTCCTACGAAAAAGGCATCTTTTACATTTGCCTGTTTGGAAGGCAAACCAGCTGGATACGCTCCTTATCTTCCAGGATCTTACAGATCTTATCCGGAAGTGTCTGCAGTTCGCTGATATAATTACTGTAGGCTTCTTCTGTGATCGTCCCTCTTACCATTGCAAACTGGATCGCCAATGTATAAGCTGCGATCAGCTGTGTGCTGTACGCCTTGGTAGTAGCTACAGAAATCTCCGGTCCGGCCAGAGTATAAAATACATTATCAGCCTCACGTGCAATGGAAGATCCCACTACATTAACGATTCCCAGTGTATGAATACCATTTTCCTTGCATTTACGAAGTGCTGCAAGGCTGTCTGCTGTTTCACCGGACTGGCTGATGATCACTGCAAGGCTGTTGGTGTTAAGGGCCATTTTCCGGTAACGGAATTCGGAAGCGAGTTCTACCCTTACCGGGATCTGTGCAAGATCCTCAATCACATACTGTGCTGCCATTCCTACGTGATAAGCGGAGCCGCAGGCTATGATATAGATCTGCTGGATGTTCTGGATGCTTTCTTCTTCCAGGCCAACTTCACTGAGGTCGATCTTTCCATCCTTGAGCACGGAATTCAACGTATCCAGTACTGCCTTGGGCTGTTCATGGATCTCTTTCATCATGAAATGCTCATATCCTGCTTTTTCTGCTGCTTCTGCATCCCATTCAATGGTTTTCAGCTCTTTCTCGATCTCATCTCCATCAAGATTGTAGAAGGTGACTTCGCCTTTTTTCACACGCGCCATCTCCAGATTGCCGATATAATATACATTGCGGGTGTATTTCAGGATCGCCGGTACGTCAGAAGCGATAAAGGATTCATCTTCTGCCACTCCAAGGATCATGGGGCTGTCTTTTCTGGCTACATATATTTCACCCGGATAATCCTTGAACATGATCGCAAGGGCATAGGAACCACGGATACGTACCATGGAATGAGTGATGGCATCCACCGGTGTTCCCTCATATTTCTTGTAATAATAATCAATCAGTTTGACTGCTACCTCGGTATCGGTCTCAGAATAGAAAGTATATCCTTTACGGGTGAGCTTATTTTTCAGTTCCTGATAGTTCTCAATGATGCCGTTGTGGACTGCTACGATATTACCATCGTCTGTCATATGAGGATGTGCATTGTTCTCAGAGGGTTCACCATGAGTTGCCCATCTGGTATGGCCGATACCACAGGTTCCTGGTACTGTCTCTCCGCCGTTTGTCTTTTCTGACAGAACTTTCAGTCTTCCCTTGGCTTTGATCACTTCAGTCTCGCCCTCTCCGTCACGTACGGCGATTCCGGCGGAATCATATCCTCTGTATTCCAGCTTGGAGAGTCCATCTAAAAGGATCGGAGCTGCCTGGTGTCTACCTGTAAATCCTACAATTCCACACATATTTATCTGTCCTTTCTGTCTATGCAGGTATTTTCGCAAAAGACCGGGCTGTTACATCATATGCAACAGTCCGGTCAGAAGTTTCAGTTATTGCAATATAACATGTCCTACAGTATAGCACGTACCACTCTCGGTTTGCAACCCGCTTTTTCCAGAGCTGCAACGATCTGATTCTTATGATCTGTTCCGAAAGCTTCCATAGTAATCCGAAGTTCTACGGCTGCATTTCGGTTCGTACTTACAAACTGGTTATGATCCAGTTTGATAACATTACCCTGATTTTCAGCGATCACACTTGCAACACGTACCAGTTCACCTGGCTTATCCGGGATAAGTACGGATACGGTAAAGATACGGTCACGCTGGATCAGTCCGTGCTGTACAACAGATGACATGGTGATCACATCCATATTTCCACCACTTAAGATGGAAACGATCTTCTTATTCTTTACATCCAGATGACGGAGAGCTGCTACAGTAAGAAGTCCTGAGTTCTCTACGATCATCTTGTGGTTTTCTACCATATCCAGAAAAGCCACGATCAGCTCATCGTCATCGATGGTAATGATATCGTCCAGATTTTCCTGGATGTATGGGAAGATATTTTTTCCCGGAGTCTGTACTGCAGTACCATCTGCGATAGTATTTACATGAGGAAGCGTTACGACCTCCCCCTTCTCCAGGGATGCTTTCATACATGCCGCGCCTGCCGGTTCAACACCGATGACTTTGATGTGCGGGTTCAGAAGCTTCGCAAGTGTGGAGACACCTGTAGCAAGTCCGCCCCCTCCGATCGGTACCAGGATGTAATCTACAAGAGGAAGTTCCTGCACGATCTCCATGGCAATGGTTCCCTGACCGGTTGCTACTGCCGGATCATCAAAAGGATGGATAAAAGTATAGCCTTTTTCCTCTGCAAGGGCAAGTGCATGCGCACAGGCTTCGTCATATACGTCTCCGTGAAGAATAACCTCCGCACCGTAACTCTTGGTACGCTCTACCTTGATCAGTGGTGTGGTAGTTGGCATGACAATGACTGCTTTTACTCCATATTTGTGTGCAGCATAAGCAACACCCTGGGCATGATTTCCTGCAGATGCCGTGATCAGACCTTTATTTCTCTCTTCATCAGAAAGTGTGCTGATCTTGTAATATGCACCACGCACCTTATATGCACCGGTACGCTGCATATTCTCTGGTTTCAGATAAACCTTGTTTCCTGTCATATCCGAGAAATAACTGCTGTATATCAGCTTTGTTTCCTGTGTCACTTCTTTTACTTTTGCTGCCGCTTCCTCAAAGCTTTCTAATGTAAGCATTTGTATTTAGCTCCTTTCTTCTACGTCAAAGAGGGCGTTTACAAATGCATCTGCGTCGAATTTCTGCAGGTCATCGATGCTCTCGCCTACTCCGATGTATTTTACTGGTATGTCAAGCTCAGACTGGATCGCCACGGCGATTCCTCCTTTGGCTGTACCATCAAGTTTGGTAAGAATGATCCCGGTAACATTGGCTACCTCGGCAAACTGTCTTGCCTGGGAAAGTGCATTCTGGCCGGTGGTTCCGTCAAGAACTACCAGCGTTTCCAGATATGCTTCCGGGTATTCACGCTCCAGAATACGGTAATCAGATACATATTCACAAAAGGCCGTACCAACGACCAGTTTTGCACCGAATGAGGCTGAGAATAGTTTCCAAGTAATGGAATGCATACGCAAATCTTTTTTGAAGGCAATACCCCAGATTACTTCCGTTGTATTCAGTTCTTCCGAAGTAAACAGAGAACGATACTGTGTCTCCAGATCTCCCGTATTCAGTAATTTATAGGGACCTTTTGTCATCAGTTCTTCGGATGCGGCAATAGAAGCACGCAGGAACTTTTCAGCCGAGTTTTGCAGTCCTAACTCCGCATGATATTTACGATAGGTACCTTCAAACAGACAGATACGGGATTTGAGTGCTAATGCCACCCATTTCGTTATCAATGTGCTACTTTCTGTCAAGGTCTTATCCGTGGAACAATTGATACAGGCAAAGTCGAGATCTTCCAATATCTTATCCATAACAACCTCACGCTTATCACGTGGTTTGTATAATTCATCTCTATTATCCACATCCAATGTCGTTTCATACCAGGGTACATCACCGAACGTTCTGACCATACCATAATAGAAATAAGCACGCCAGAAACGTCCCACACCTTCATTATGCAAATAAATGACATCCGTTACTTTGCCTTTAGCATTAGGCAGATTATCGAGAAAGTAATTAATCTGTCGCAGATCTCCCCAGTCGCCGGTTCCCCAACCGCCTTGTTGGGTATCATCCCACGTGTCACCGATCAAAAAAGTAGTGGACGAACGGGTTGCACAAAAGTCTGCATACTGGTCGCCACCCCAGGCATATTGTTTCTTCGCCGGGCAGGAAACTTTGCAGAAACCATTGTATAAAGCCGTAAGTCCGATTCCCGACTCCAGAAAGCCTTCGGAAGAAAAACTGTTCTCGGGCTCACAATTCAGAAAACTATCACAAGAGGTCAGAAGCCAAAGCATACAGACCTATCAAACCAATATTTTTTCATACTCATCTTCTGTGCATTAAAAA
>ENA-OQDT01002114-OQDT01002114.1-human-gut-metagenome-genome-assembly--contig:-NODE-2114-length-10575-cov-1.785031_pt1 | contig 10575 bp, 8 predicted proteins | sample MGYA00242786_ERZ504617 | MGnify/ENA primary metagenome ERZ504617 (study PRJEB26092, sample SAMD00036337) | human gut metagenome | host: Homo sapiens | study: EMG produced TPA metagenomics assembly of... | reverse complement strand
ATTTACGTTGCCTTCAGGGAAGGTATAACTGTCGCTAATTGCTGTGCCGGTTAATGCTTCGTTTGTATACCAACCGCTAAAACTCCATTTTTTATCAGCAAAGGTTACGGTTGCAATCTCAAAGGTCGGATTTTTGCCGGCATTGCTTTCTTTTTCTGTCTGCTGTGCCGGCAGGCTCACACCCTCAGGTACCTCTGTGCCGGTTACCCAACGATAGGTAATCGTATAGGTATCCGCTTCGGGGAAGGTATAGGTGTATTCGTAGTCGCCGTTCTCGGTGATGGCATCCGTATTGGTATCGGGGGCTTTATCTCCCCAAGTGCCGGGTGCTTTGTAGTCATCTGCGGGTGTCATATCCTGATTATCTACATGAGGAACCAAATCGGGTGTCAGCGTGCCTTTGCCGTTGCGCAGGGGAACATTGACGGTAATGGTGTCAGTAGCTGTATCTGCATCTGTATTTCCGATGTTATTTTTGTACCAATCGCTTTCCGTATTCCAGCTGCCGTTTACAACGGTAAAGGTAACCTTTTTTGTGCCGATTTTCGTCCAACGGCCGTAAAGGAAGGTATTCTTTGTTAGGTTTTCGCCGCTTTCATTATAACGATCTGTGCAGGCGGAATTCTTATACCAGCCGTCAAATTCATACCCCTCTTGGGATGGTACGATGGGGGTAAAGGAAGCGGTTCCGTCATCGCTCAGTGCAAGGGAAACGGTGGAAGGCGGTGTGGCATCTGCGGGGATGACAGAGCCAATCCATTGGAAATTTACATCAATGGAAGGAATCCAACGCCCATACAGGGTTAAATCACTGCCGAAGGCATCATATACGTTATCCTGATAGGCAACGTATTTTTTTCCGTCATACGTCGTCCAAGTTTTCTTTCCGTCCTCTTCGCGGTCAATGTTGTCATCCCAAAGACGGTACCAACCGTCAAATTTTAATTTCATGGTGTCGCTTGTGGTTTCATTTTGTTCCGGATTTGCGGGGCTGTGCTTCACACCACGCATGGCGTGCTCGTGGTCGGGCGGAGCGAAATCCGGTGTCCAACGCCCTGCCCATTCATAGTCCACACAGACGGGATCGGTAATGGTAATGACTGCTTTTACGCCGTAGGCAGTCCCTTTTGTGTCTACAGGGGGAATCGGCTGAAGGCTGAGTGCCGTTTGAATACTGTCGCCACTGCCGATATTGGAAAGGCTCCGCTCGATGTGCAGATAGGGGGTTGTGTCAAATTGCGGATTGTTGTTTGCATCATACTTCTTAAAGCGGTAATAATCCACAGAGGCAGTTTCGTTGATGGCACTGCTTGTAAGAATATGGTGTTTCTCTTTCAATTCTTTCCAAGTATGCGAGATATGCGAGGTAGGCTCTGTGGATTTTTCTTGGAAGTCCTTCACATCGATAGGCAGGCTTTTCGCATTTGGATTGACATTTGCGTCAATCTGAATCAGAAGCTCATTGAGCGCCGCATCAATATCATGCACTTGGCTCAAGCCTTTGAAATAGGGTGTGCCATCCTGTGTGGTGGAATTGCCGCAGATTCCGGCCATGGTGTTATTGAATTGTGTACGTTGTTCCTCCGAGGACATTCCGTTTTGCAAGTTCAGCGCACGGAAGTCACCAAAGCCGAAGATGGTGGCGTTATAATTATTTTTCAATTCCTGTGCCGCTGCCTGTGCCGCCTCAGAGCGGAGAAGCTGAAAGCCTGCGCTGTTCTGATAGGGCAGAGAGCTGGCAGCAACAAAGATGATAAGGTTGCGGTCCTTGCCGTCTGCTTTGTGTGCTTGTGCAATTTTTGCCAACTGCTCTGTGATTTGCAGACCTGCATCCATACGGGAGGCACCTGCGTGCCAAGATACCATTTTATCAACATCAATGACATTCTTTGCATCGTCAATGCTCATAAAGACTTTATCGTAGCTTTCATTGGCAAGATAGCCTTCCGGCATCTCCGGCAGGGTTGTTTTTTCATCGTAACCTGTGATTTTGTCCCATTCTGTCCAACCGCTTTGGGAATGGAAGTCAGGAGCATTGTTTTCACAGGTATAATAGCCTGTGTTCAAGCTGGGGTTTTGGGTTGCAGATAGCTGTGTGCCGGGGTGCTGACTTTCGATGTATGAATCGGATGAGCCGCTGTTATTGATACGCCCAAAGCCTGCGATTGCCACCCGATGTTCGCCGCCTGTGGTGGGGGTAGGAAGATTTTGCAGCAGACTTTCCATGGAATTGAGAATATCCGCTCGCTCCTTCCCATACTGCGTTGTATCGGTTGGCGTATTCATAAAGGTGGATTGCTCTATCAAGAAGATGATATCGCAGGGCTTAACGGTGTGGGATTGGTTTTTCGTATCCGTCAGATAGGCTTCGATTTGCGCTGTAATCTGCCCCGTTTCCGCTCCGCTGCTGTCAAAAGCGTGTTTCACTGTGGCGGTGACATGCTGCGTTGTGGTACTTTCCCCTTCTGCCAATGCGGAAGCAGGCAAAAGGGCGAGTATCATGGAAAACACCAAAAGATAAGAGAGTATGCGTGTTTTCATGAGATTCCTTCCTTTCTGCTATGAATGATTTTCGATAAAATTTGCTGTTTTTGACAATTTTTATTTTATTATAAGGAAAATACCCAGTCAAGCGGCTGCAAATAATTTCGAGTGATTTTGTATGGAGCAAACAATCGCTATCAGGTTATTCTTCTGTCTAAATAATTTCGACTTTACTCAAAATGCTCTGGATGAAGTCCCGACCAGCCTGTTTGGGGCATGGTCAGCAGACGATAGATATCCTCCTGCTCTATCTCGAAATCGAAGATATCGAGGTTTGCCTTCATGCGCTGTGGTGCGGAGGATTTCGGCAGGGGCAGGACATTATTTTGCAGGCAGAAGCGCAGACAGATTTGCGCCGGACTTTTGCCGTATTTTTTCGCAAGCTCCAGAACCAGAGGATCCTCCAGAAGCCGCCCTCTGCCAAGGGGACTCCATGCCTCCGCCTGTATGCCGCGGCTCTGGCAGAACTGTAATGTTTCATACTGCGGATAGCCGGGGTGGAATTCAAACTGATCAATCATGGGGACGGTATTGGCGGTTTTCAGAACGTGCAGGAGGTGCTGCGGCAGGAAATTGCAGACACCGATGGCACGCACTGCGCCTTCATCATAAAGCTGCTCCAACGCACGCCAGCTTTCCGTTACCAGCGGCTTCCAATCTGCGCCGGGGAAGGGCAGGGGCCAATGAATGAGGAACAAATCCAGATACTGCACCTGCAAATCCTTGAGGGAGGCTTCAAAGCTTGCCATAGTTTTATCATAGCCCAAGTCCGTTTTCCAGACCTTAGAGGTCAGGAACAGCTCTCTGCGGGGGAGACCGCACTGCTGTAGGGCGTTGCCAATCATTTTTTCGTTTTCGTATCTTCTGGCGGTGTCGATATGGCGGTAGCCGGATGCTAAGGCATCCAGAATGATTTTTTCCTCCTGTACCAGATAGGTGCCAAAACCAAGGAAGGGCATTTCCGTACCGTTTTCCAAAATAAATCCTTTTTCACTAATCATGGCTGTTTCCTCCTTACCGTTTTTCCAACAGCGCAAGTGCAAGCGTTGTCAGCGTTTCTTTGTATTTTTTCGGGCGCACGCAGAACGATATCCAGCAGCTCTGCAAGGATAGTGCCTAGGATTTTGCCGTGCGGCGCACCGAGTGCCATCAAATCCTGCCCAGTTAGGGCAAGGGTTTTCAGAGAAAGGCAATCCCCTGCCGCAAGGATTTTTTCCAAGGCGGCTTTTGTTTCGGCGTGGGGAGAGGCGGGACGCAGGATGCTTTGCAGAAGCAGAAGCTGCGCTGTTGCCTCCTGTCCGATGGTGCTGAGCTTTTTGCGGAGCGGATAGGGCTCTGTCGGCAAATCCGCGGACAGCTCATCCAGAAGCAGGGAAATCCGCTTGATGGAGTGGTTATCGAGCCGCATACCTCTTAAAAAGCCCTTCACCTCGCTGATGGGGTAATGCTGCAAAACAATGCACCACCGCAGAATACTATCCTTCGGACAAAGGGAAATTTCCTCCAAAAGGGTTCGGCTGTTTGCGATAAGGCTTGCGGAAAGGGTCGCATCTATCTGTGCGAGCAGACCGCTTTCCCAGAGCAGGGGCATTTTTTTCGCAAAGGGGGCAAGCCAGAGCTTTTGCAGCTCCTCGCGAATTCGCTCCGCGCTGATTTTCTGAATCAGCGCCGTATTGGCGCAGAGAGCCGCCCGTGTTTCGGGGTCAATCGCAAAGCCAAGCTGCGCGGAAAAGCGCACACAGCGCAGCATCCGCAGAGCATCCTCCTGAAAGCGCTTTGCCGGCTCGCCCACGCCGCGGATCATGCCTGCGGCAATATCCTCCTGCCCATGGAAGGGGTCGCGAAAGCCCTCCTTGGGGTGATAGGCAATGGCGTTCATGGTAAAATCGCGGCGGAGCAAATCCTCATTCAGCTTTTTGGTGAAGGAGACCTCGTCCGGATGGCGGCAGTCGGCATATTCGCCGTCGATGCGATAGGTTGTGACCTCATAATTTTCATGATGCAGGACGACGGTAATCGTGCCATGCTTGATGCCCGTATCAAAGGTATGGTCGAAGATGGTCTTGATTTCCTCGGGCAGGGCGGAGGTGGTGATGTCCCAATCCTGCGGCATGCGCCCCAGAATGGAATCGCGGACACAGCCCCCGACGATATACGCTTCGTGACCGCCCTCATTCAGTTTATTCAGAATCCAGACCGCGTCCTGCGGAATGGCAATATTCAGCTTCTGCAAGGCTTCTCCTCCTTTTTCGGAATTTTTTTATAAATGAATTATATCATAAAATTATGATATGGACAAAAAAATGAACATCTGCGGAGAACAGATGCTCTTTTTTTCATAGGGGAAATAATACAATGGATTTCGGGAATTATTTCTTATCGTAAGGCTTTACCGTAACCTCTTTTTTATCGAAGTCAATGAAAATCTGATACGCGTAGTTATCCTCGCTGGTATCCCAGACCTCAACGAATTTCGGGGTTACCTCGATGATGATTTCGGAATCCTCGTGGCTGTATTTATTGTAGCTGCCCCAGAGGTGCTTTTTATAAAGGCCTTCAAACACTCTGCCGGGCTCATCTACAACCAGACCGCAGTTTTTCGCAGTCCCTTCCACCTGAATGCCGCCATAGCAGAGGGCAACATTGGGGTTTTCGTAAAGCTGCTTTGTTTTGCGGAAGTCCTTGTCTGTTTTGAAATAGATTTTGTCATTGTAGAACAGGCAGCTGACGTTGCGCACCATAACGTAATCGTTTACGCTGCTGGCAAGCGCCATAATCTTCCAATCGCCCAGCTGTTCAAAGAAAAGGGGCTTTTGCCTGTTCAAAGGTAAGGTTTTTGTCTAAGCTGAATTTCATTTCGGTTTCTCCTTTACTTCTCCGTGCTTTTTATACTCAGATTTTGTTCGTCAGCTTTCTTATGGTGCTTGCCTTTTTATTTTTTGCAGAGGCATTGCCGTGGATGATGGGGCTTAAGTGCTTATACAGCAGCATTGCGCCAACGGAGTTGATGCCGCATTTAATCAGGTTGAAGGGCAGAATCCCAAGGATTGCCAGTGTGAATACATTGGAAATCAGAGGGTTGACCTCGGTACACATGGCTACGAAATAGCTCATATCCTGTCCCATCAGTGCCATATAGAAGGGAATGATGATATATAGGTTGGTAAAGATGGCAACGATGCCTGTGAAGACAGAGCTGATTGCCATACCGATGATTGCGGTTCTTTTAGATTTTTTCTGGTGATACATGATAACGGGAGGCAGCACATACGCACAGCTGAGCAGGAAATTCTGCAGCTCGCCCGTAAATGCGGAGGAGGTACCCTCGGTTGCCAGCTTCAGCAGGATTTTCACCAGAATGATGCAGACTGCCTGCAAAGGCCCCATGGCAAAGCCGCCGATGATTTCTACCAGACCTGCCAGATCAAAATTCATGAAGGGGGGGCAGGAAGGGAAGCGGGAAATCAATATGCAGCAGGATGCAGCAGATGGCACCCATCATGGCAATCATGGTTAAATCTCTGGTTTTGAATTTCGTTTTCATGTTTCATTCCTCCAATTTTTCTGATTGGATTCTTCTTAAGACTTGCGATTGACACTGCATTTTTGCAATAAAAAGCCCTCGGAACACATTCCAAGGGGCATTGCATGCGCAAACAAATTTTCATGCGAGAAACGCATGAACAGCATCAAAGTTTCTTCTCTCATCCGGACTGTTACCGTCGGTCATGGAATTGCACCATATCAGCCTTTTGTATCTTTCGGCACTTCGCGCTTTAAGATACTGGAGGGTCGCGGACTTTTACCGCCGGTAGGGAATTGCACCCTGCCCCGAAGAATCACGTTATATTTTTCACATTCCAACCATAACACAAAAGGCTGTTGTGTGCAAGAGGGAAATGTAAAATTTGTGAAAAAATTATTTTTAAAAATTTGAAAAATGTTGTTGACAGGAGAACAAGTTCGTGATAATATATCTCTTGCAGTTAGGAATTGCAAAACAAAGCAAACAAACATTATGCGCCTTTAGCTCAGTTGGTAGAGCAACTGACTCTTAATCAGTGGGTCTAGGGTTCGAGTCCCTAAAGGCGCAGCTTGAAAAAAGCGGGATGGATTAACTCAGGGTTGGTTCATTCCGTTTTTATATTTTATGATTTTAAAGGATAACAGCCATTCTCGGTACGGTCGGGAAATGGTTCTTTTTTTTGCCTTGCCCCATAGAATGTTTCAGAGACGATGTTCGGTCGCAGTGAAACAGGGGGAGTGAAGTATGGAGGAGATCTATGAAAAAAATCATGCGAGAGGGCTACGGCTTGCAGCTGCGCCATGGCACAAGAACGCGGAACAGGTCTGGTCTGCCGGACAGACAGGGGGCTTCGCGAGCTGAAAAAAGCCGCGCGGCAGTACGGACAGCCTGCGGCTTGCGTTTGATGTGAAAAAAGCGGCTTCGGGAAAACGGCTTTGCGAACATCAGCCGCTGCTACCCGACACTGGAGGGCGAGCCGTTTTATCGGCAGGACGGGACGCTTTATATTCTGGAGGATGTGCTGCCGCAGGGGACACTGGCGGAGGACTGCGCACAGACCTTTTTGCAGGGAGCGGAAACCTTAGGCGAGATGCACGCGGCGGCAAAGGGGCTTACAAGCGAGGCGGCACACTGGGAGAAAAAACCGCCTGCCGCAGCTATACGCCAAACGGCGGAGCGAGCTGGCGAAGGTGCGCCGCAGGAACGATAAACGGGGCAGCTATGACGCGATTGATTTATTGCTGTTACAATATTATGAGCCATACATGGAACGGGCGGCAGAGGCGGAGGAGCTGCTGTGCAGGGGCGGCTATGCGGAGGCGATAGCACGGACGGCGCAGGAGGGCGGCTTCTGCCATAATGCCTATAAGGGGGAGGCACTGCGGCAGGAGACGGATGGCAGGATTTTGTGGGGAATTTCGATAAATGCAGCGCAGAATTGGCCATTGGCAGACCTTGCGGCATATATCCGCCGCTATTTCAAGAAAACGGAGGGGGACGGCGGCAGGGATTTCCGCTATGCTGGAGCGTTACGGCAGGCATTGCCCCCTTTCCGAGAGAGATATGATTTTATTGCAGGGGATGCTGCTGTATCCGGAGAAATTTCTGCGGCTCATCAATGAATATTATAATCGGCGCAGAACGTGTGTCTCGCCTGCGATGCGCGAGCGGCTTGCGGCGGCGGCGAAGGAAGAGCTACAGGCGGTCGTTTAAAAAGTATCATTGCGGGCGGCTGCTAGGAGAACACGCTAAGTCGAATCAGGATTTCGACTTGTCAGGACAGAAGAATAAACCGATGAGTTCCGGCGGCAAAGCCTTGAAACTCCCGGTTTTCCTCAAGTGGGCAAAGCCCCCTTTGCGGATTTTACTCGGGAAACTCTTTGTTTCCCGAACCCTTCCGCTATGATTAGGAGTACTTTCGCGATGGGCGAAGTACTTTTTTTGTTGCAACCTCTCTGACTAGGGATTAAAATAGAGGATGAAGAACTCTGCAAAATTTTCCCCGAAGGAGGAGAAAAGGATGAAGAAATATCATTTTCAGGAAAACGAGAAGGACTTTGGTTCTACCGTTCGTTTGGATGCGATAAATGATAAGGTGAAGGAAATCAGAAAAAAGAGGAAACAGACGAGCTGGGGGACGCAAACGAATTTCTGAATGTGTTTGAATCGGAAAAATTCGACGACCCTGCGGAAACAGATGAAAATACAGAGGATGCCCTTGTGGATACCCTGGAGGATGCGGATGCTTTGGAGGATGCTCTGGGCGAAACAAGAAGGGACGGCGTTTTCCCTGCGCCTGCCGAGGAAGAAGGCGAGGAGGACGATTGGGAGGACGATGACGAGGAATACGAAGGAGAGGGACGCGGCATTTTTGCCTTGGGCGAATCCTTCGGGCTGAATAAAAAAACGGTTGCACTGGTGATTGTTCTGGCGGTGCTTGCGTGCGGAATCGGATTTTCTCTGGTGCGGTGCAGCTTTCACCCGAGCAAGACAATCCCCCTTGTGGAGGAGAAGGCAGGGACACCCCTGCTGATTCAGACAGACCGCGGAGACGGCGAATATCTGGCGTATGATATTGCGGAGCAGGAGCGGAAAACCGTATTCCTGACGGAGAAAACAAAAATGACGGACGCAAGCGGACGCAAGATTTCCAAGGCAAGCCTTGCGGAGGGCGACCTTCTGGCGGCGGAGCTGGATGAGGACGGCAAAAACGCTCATCAGCGTGGACTACAGCAGTAATGCCATCCGCACAGAGGAAGCAACGGGACTGACCGTCAACCGCAAGAAGCGGACGCTGACGAATAAAGCAGAAAATCTTTCTTATTCCTATGAAAAGGAAAGCGTATTTTTCTATGACGGAGAGGAAATTGATGCGGCAGACTTAGCACCCTGCGACGAGCTTCTGCTGAAGCTGGTAGGGGATACGGTCTGGTCGGTTGAGGTGCAGGCATACCATGGGTATATCGTGGTGGAAAACACGGATGCAGTGAAAAACGGCAAAATCCAGCTGGATGAGGCGGAGGCCGTTCCGCTTACAGAGGGGATGCAGCTTGCCGCAGCAGAGGGACACCACACCGTAACGGTGACCGGCTCGAATATTGAGACCAGAAAGGATGCCGTTGTGGTGGAGGCAGGCGAGGAAACGGTCTATGACCTTTCCAAGGCGCAGGAGAAAATGGGTGTTATCATCATCAATGCCAATGTGAAGGACTATAAGCTTTACATCAACGGTGCGGCGGCGGAAAGCCCTGCGGTGCTGCCGATGGGAGAATATGATTTGGTTATCCTGAAAAACGGCTATACGGAATGGAGTCAGCATGTGACGCTGGATAAGGACACGCTGAATGTGACAGCGGAGCTGCAAAAGGATGTGCAATATGGCACACTGACCGTTACGGCGGATGTGGACGGCGCATGGGTGTATATCAACGGCGAGGAATACGGCGTAGCACCGATGCAGGTAAATCTGCCCTATGGCTCTTATAACGTGATGCTGGAAAAGAGCGGCTATCAGAGCTATAAGCAGAGCATACAGATTTCGTCCCAAACGGCGGCAATCCATGCAACGATGGAATAAAGACGAAACGGCTTCAGATAAAATTCGAGGAGGAAAGAAGAATGGAAGACTATCGTGTAAGATATCAGCAATGGCTGGAGGATCCTTTTATCGACGAGGAAACAAAAGCGGAGCTGAGAGGCATTACAGACGAAAACGAAATCAAGGAGCGGTTCTTTAAGGAGCTGGAATTCGGGACAGGCGGTCTGCGCGGCATTATCGGCAACGGCAGCAACAGACTGAACCGCTATACCGTTGGGAAGGCTTCGCAAGGACTGGCAAATTATATCAAAAAGGAAGGCACACAGAAGCAGGGCGTAGCGATTGCATACGATTCCCGTTTCATGTCTCCCGAATTTGCGGAGGTGGCAGGGCTGATTTTTGCGGCAAACGGGATTCCTGCGTATGTATATCCCTCTCTGCGCCCCGTTCCCATGCTTTCCTTTGCGGTGAGAGAGCTGGGCTGTACGGCAGGGGTTGTGCTGACGGCAAGCCATAACCCTCCCGAATACAACGGCTATAAGGTATACTGGGCAGACGGCGCACAGGTGGTTGCGCCCAGAGATAAGGGAATTATCACAGAGGTGAACGCTGTAGAAAACTTCGGACAGATTCAGCGGATGGAAAAGGCGGAGGCTGTGGAGAAAAAGCTGTATAACCTCATTGGCGAGGAAGTGGACGAAGCGTTTGACAGAAACGTGCAGGCACAGCTGATGAACCCCGAAATGATTGCAAGAATGGGAGATAAGCTGAATATCGTTTATACGCCCCTGCATGGCTCCGGCAATCTGCCGGTGCGCCGCAATCTGGCAAAGGCAGGCTTCAAAACGTATTTATCGTAAAGGAGCAGGAGCTGCCGGATTCTTCTTTTTCTACTGTGGATTACCCCAATCCGGAGGACACGAAGGTGTTCACATTGGCGCGGAAGCTGGCGGCTGAGGTGAACGCA
>ENA-OQDT01002112-OQDT01002112.1-human-gut-metagenome-genome-assembly--contig:-NODE-2112-length-10581-cov-2.704706_pt1 | contig 10581 bp, 6 predicted proteins | sample MGYA00242786_ERZ504617 | MGnify/ENA primary metagenome ERZ504617 (study PRJEB26092, sample SAMD00036337) | human gut metagenome | host: Homo sapiens | study: EMG produced TPA metagenomics assembly of... | reverse complement strand
CCGATTCAGCGCCGAGGGCATTCTCATGCGCATACCGAATTTGGGCATCAGCGGAATATCTTCCTTTTCAGGCTGATAGGTTGCTTCTACTTGTATGCGGCCTTTGCCGTCCACAGTGTAGCGGAGAAGGCCATAAAAGCCCAACACAACATATTGCATAAAAAAGAGTTTTCATATCATTTTGTCATTATATACACACTATCTATAAAAATATTGAAGAAAGAATGGTTCACCGTATTCCCACGAAAATAAAAATCCTTTTTGTCCACGATAAATTCATGTTTTACCCCCGTCCCTCCCTCCTTTGGGAAACACCCACAACGCCGCCCGGTAATGTACGGACGGGGACACCGGAGCCAACGGCAGATATCCCCTAAGCAACTTTCCTCCGGACAAGCGTAACGAGTGCGTTTCTTCACATCGGCAGTGCTCCGACCACAACCACCCCGCTTCCTTCTCATAGTCTATCACAAAACGCGCTTCCGAAGAGGGAGCCAGGAAAGAAGCCAAATCGACAGAAACTTGTCCCATCGTGCGGCGCAAGTTGATTTCCACACAAGGATGCACACACAGGTATTCGGGCCCCCCGGTACACGGCACAACATCATATCCACACCCAGGTGGCCGCTGTAGCCGTTGCCCAACCAACCTGCCAAATATTGCGTAACGGCCCTTTTCAACGTCTGCCATAAAGGCAAAGGAACCCTATCGGTCAACCAACGCACCTTATCCTCTTCGGAAGCCACCCAATTCCCGGCATACGTGCCGCGTGCGGTGGTCAGGAAAACCGAAAGCCCTGTATACCTCACGATTCCGGTACCGTCGGCATAAAATTCCATGGCAAAATCCGACACCTTATCATATACAGGCTCTACGATTACCCCGCCTTGTTCACGAAGCTGACGCAGACACCAACCCGAAAGCGGCGGCGCATAACCTCCCCGCCCCAAACGCAAGCCCTTTCCGCTGCCCGACCACGGCGCCTTCAATAGGGTTTCGGGATATTGCCGCATCCTTCGGATGATGTCCTGTTCGCCGGTACAGTAATAAGAAACGCCACAAAGCCTATCCCTCCACTCCTGCCCCAAATCCGAATCGGGGCTGCATAAATAAGCCAACATGTCCACGGCATGACGGCGGTTCGACAGCTCACGGTAACGCGCCAAACGCGCTTCATCGGGCAAACGGCTTCTGTCCGCACCGCCCGTCAACAGACGTTGCACCATCAATGGGCTCCATCCCCAAGGGGCGACGTCGGCATCCGAAGGCAAGCCGTCGCGCCCGACCCATCTCACTTCCGGACAAATCCCGCCGGTTCCTTCCGCCCAACACCGGGCAACCTCCACCGAGTCCACGCACACGGCATCCCCCGTCTGCGCCCACCATACGGGCAATGCCGAAAGGTCGTCGGCCATCTTCCGCGCCGAAGCCGGGGGGATGAAATACGGACTGGGGCAGGCCAACGCCAGGTCGTTCTCGGGATTGAATATATGCAAGGTCATGGAGGAGAATGAAGAACAAGACCCGGACTTTTACTTCCCGGCCGGCAAAACGCCCTCCGAGGTCATCAGCACGCGCCGCATCGTGCCGTCGGCATTATAATATAAATAATCGGCACATACGCTCCGGCTGCACGATGTCCCACCCTTCAAGGCACCGTTGTGATAAAAAAAAGTACCACCTGCCTTTATATTCCTGAATAGCCTGATGGTTTGAGCTGCTATTCCCGGCCCATTCGTTCAGAATGCCCTGATAAACCCAAGGCCCCTCTATATCGTCGGCCATGGCGTAAGCGATACGCTCGGGAAAACCGCTGGCATAAGATAGGTAATACTTATCACCGCGCTTGTGAATCCAAGGAGCTTCTTCAAACACAAACCCGTCAAAATTCACCTGACGGATTTTCCCTTCGATTTCAACCATGTTTTCTTTCAGCCGTGCATAATAGCATTCCCCGTTGCCCCAGAATATCCAAGCCTGCCCGTCGTCGTCAATCAAAACTGTCGGGTCGATGCAAGCCCACTGTTTCTGAGACGCGAAACAATCGGCCACGGTCAACAAGGGTTTTGCCCAACGCATCTTTATAAGGGCCTTCCGGACGGTCGGACACAGCCACCCCGATGCCCGTATGGTCGGTACTGACATACCAGTAAAACTTCCCGTTCCTTTCCACCACCTGCGAAGCGTATGCAATTCCCGAAGACCACTTGAACTCGTCCGCGCGCAACGGTACGGGATATTCCCGATAGTGTTCTAAATCCGTCGTAGCGAACACGCACCAATTCTCCATGTGCGTACGTTGCTGGTTGCCCTCAAAATCTTCGCCCGCAAAAATCCAAAGCGTATCCTTATAAACCAGGGTTGCCGGGTCGGCTGTATATTTATGCCGCACCACGGGATTTCCTTCCGCTTTCCATTCATATACTTGCGCCCGTACGGCTGAAAGCAGCCAAAAGGATGCCAAAAATACAGAAATAAGTCTCATTTTTCGAATTGTTTTTTAATTCCACATTTAAATTTATCCGACAAATATAACGCTTTACTTCCACTCCACCTATAATCTGCCCTACATTTCACCCCACAAACACTTCCCCGCCCCCATTATCGCAAAATCCGCCTTTTTGAAACCAATCTTCCATTACATGCAACAAGAGAAACAGTCCTTCCTGAAAAAAGAGCCTACTTTTGCCCTGTCAAATATCAAACATCAATCAAAGAAACATGAGAAAAAACGTTCTTATCTTAGCTTGCATCTCCATCTTGTCTTTCACAAGTTGCACTTCACAAAAAACGCAGGACTACGCCGCCTATCTGTTTGCTTACTTTGAAGGTTCGGGCGAACTGATGGCACAAGAACAACTGAGATTTGCTGTGAGTGCGGATGCCGTACACTGGAAAGCCCTGAACGGGAACCGCCCCGTCATCCCATCGGACGAAATATCCCAAACGGGGGGCATACGCGACCCGCACATCCTGCGCGGAGAAGACGGGCATACCTTTTATATCACGGCCACAGACATGTTCACCCGAAAGAACGGTTGGGAATACAATCCCGGCATCGTCTTGCTCAAATCCGGCAACCTGACCGATTGGACACACGGCATCGTCGACTTGGAAAAATCCTATCCCGAGAAGTTCGCCCACATCAAATGGGTGTGGGCACCCCAAACCATTTACGATTCCGAAGCACGGAAATACTTGAGTCTACTTCACCGTACGCTTCGAATACGACACCGCCCTCAATTTCTATTGCGCATACGCCAACGAAGATTTCACGGCATTTGAAAATGAGCCCCAACTGATGTTCGCCCCCAAATACGGTGCCATAGACGGCGACATCATCCATAAAGACGGCACCTATCATTTCTTCTATAAAGGAAACACCAAAGACCGGAACGGCAAAGAACTGAAAAGCGGCATACAGCAAGCCACGGCCCCGTCATTACGCGGCCCGTGGAAAGAACATTTCGCATATCTCGACGCGTATGCCGGAACCCGCACGCACGTGGAAGGCTCCAGCATATTCAAACTGAACGATTCGGACGAATACATCCTGATGTACGACCTTTACAGCAGCGGACGCTATGAATTCCAACGCAGCAAGGACCTCATCCATTTCAGTTCCAAACCGGAAACCTTCGTCAAAGACTTCCATCCGCGCCATGGTTCCGTCATCGGCATCACCCGCGAAGAGGCCACCCGTCTGGACCAAAGATGGGGAGGAGTTCCAGAAGAAGCCAAACAGTAAAAAACCAAATCCATTACCTAATCTCCATTTCAGATGCGGCAAACGGCAAAATCCTTTCCCTTTAGGACGTACCCGTTTGCCGCTTAAAAAGTCCTTCCGACAAGCGGAATAAGAAGCACAGGAAACTTTCCTAATAAACAAATGAAAGGACATACCCCCTTTTTACCGACAAAACGTAAGCCCCATGGACTTTCTCCGAATGAGACGCTCCATGTTCCGGCTACGTTCCATGTTGTTTTCACCCCTTTTTCAGATACATAAATTCACATTTCAACCTTGTTTTTAGATTTTTTTCAGCTTAAACGCATTTCAATCACATGCCGAATGATTTTTTCGTCGGCTGAGAAAACATTTTTTTGTCCTCGTGATGGGGCATCCTTCTCCGCATGCGAGTGGAGAAAAGCCCTGAAAACAGAAAAAAAATATGCCCACATGGCTCGTTTTTCTCCTAAACGAGACGCATCGGACTGCAAAAAACGAATGACAGGATGCCCTACGGAGTCCGTTTCATGCTTCCACGAATCCCGCCCCCGCACGCACGTCGTGCCTGCATGCCGTGCATCTTGAAAGCCCGACAGGCCGAAGGGAGTTCAAAATGTCATCCCCCCGGCGCGCGAGAATCGCGTATTTCCGCACTTCCCCGCCTTCACCAAATGACGCATTCCTACAAGGCCGAAATTGACAATTTGACAATCTGCATGCTTCGAATAAGAAAATGAAGAAAAAACAAAGATTTTGCCAACCCGACTTTGCACTTTTGCGGTTTTACACTATCTTTGCATATTGTATCAAGCACCAAAGGATGGAGTCTTTTTTCAGAACACATGCGTACCTTGTGGAGCACACCCACGCTCCTGTCCGTCGCGCCCTCATGGACGAGATAGACTGGAACGACCGTCTGATTGGCATTAAAGGTACACGCGGAGTAGGAAAGACCACTTTCCTCCTGCAATATGCCAAAGAACACTTCCACGTGGAAGACCGGAAATGCCTCTACATCAATCTGAACAATTTCTATTTTCAGGGTAAGGGCATTGCCGAATTCGCCACAGAGTTCTACGAAGGCGGAGGAAAAGTATTGCTGATCGACCAGGTGTTCAAACAACCGGACTGGAGCACGGACCTGCGCAAATGCTACGACACGCTGCCGGGGCTGAAAATCGTATTCACCGGTTCGTCCGTCATGCGGCTGAAGACGGAAAACCCGGAACTGAACGGCCTGGTGAAATCATACAACCTGAGAGGTTTCTCTTTCCGCGAGTTTCTCAACTTGCAGACGGGCAACGACTTCCCGTCTTATACGCTCGACGAAATCCTGAACCGTCATGAACAAATCGTACGCAGCATCCTGCCTAAAGCCAGTCCGCTGAAGTTCTTCCAAGACTATCTGCACCACGGTTTCTACCCGTTCTTCTTAGAAAAGCGGAATTTCTCCGAAAACCTGCTCAAGACCATGAACATGATGCTCGAAGTGGACATCTTGCTCATCAAACAAATAGAGCTGAAATATTTGGCGAAAATCAAAAAATTACTATATTTGCTCGCGATAGACAGCCCGGTGGCTCCCAACGTCAGCCAGTTGGCAGAGGACATCCACACGTCGCGGGCCACGGTAATGAACTACATCAAGTATCTGGCCGACGCGCGGCTCATCAACATGATTTATCCGAAAGGGGAAACCTTTCCCAAAAAACCGGCCCGGATCATGATGCACAACAGCAACTTGATGTACGTCATCTACCCGTGCCGCTTGGAAGAGCAGGACATCCTGGAGACTTTCTTCCAAAACACGATGTGGAAAGACCATAAACTGAACAAGGGGGAAAAGGGCACTTCGTTCCTGGTGGACGAAAACCTGAAGTTCAAAATCTGCCCCAACGAAGAACGACGGCGGAACGCCGAAACGATATATGCCCGGCATAAGATAGAAATAGGGCACGGGAACGAAATACCGATATGGTTGTTCGGATTCCTATATTAAGTTGAATATAAAGAAATTGTAGTTTAATCTCGTAATATTAATCATTATTATGGCAAAAGAAAAAAAGTTTATCACTTGTGATGGTAACCAGGCCGCAGCGCATATCTCGTATATGTTCTCGGAAGTTGCAGCCATCTACCCCATCACCCCGTCGTCGACCATGGCAGAATACGTGGACGAATGGGCAGCACAGGGCCGTAAGAACATCTTCGGCGAAACAGTGTTGGTACAAGAAATGCAGTCGGAAGGCGGTGCCGCCGGAGCCGTCCACGGTTCGTTGCAGGCCGGTGCGCTGACCACGACTTACACGGCATCCCAAGGTTTGTTGCTGATGATTCCGAACATGTACAAGATTGCAGGCGAACTGCTGCCTTGCGTGTTCCACGTGTCGGCCCGTACCTTGGCTTCTCATTCACTGTGTATCTTCGGCGACCATCAGGACGTCATGTCTTGCCGTCAGACCGGTTTCGCCATGTTGTGCGAAGGTTCCGTACAGGAAGTGATGGATTTGGCCGGCGTGGCACACTTGTCTACCATCAAGAGCCGCGTGCCGTTCCTGAACTTCTTCGACGGATTCCGTACGTCTCACGAAATCCAGAAGATTGAAATGTTGGAGAATGACGACCTCGCTCCCTTGGTAGACCAGGAGGCTTTGAAGGAATTCCGCAGCCGTGCCTTGTCGCCCGAACATCCGGTGGCACGCGGTATGGCCGAAAACCCCGACACGTTCTTCACTCACCGTGAATCTTGCAATAATTACTACGACGCAGTTCCCGCCATCGTAGAGGACTACATGAACAAGGTGTCTGAAATCACCGGCCGCAAGTACGGCTTGTTCTCTTACTACGGTGCCGCAGACGCTGAACGCGTCATCATCGCCATGGGTTCCGTAACCGAAGCCATCCGCGAAACCATCGACCACTTGACCGCACAGGGCGAGAAGGTGGGCTTGGTAGCCGTTCACTTGTACCGTCCATTCTCGGCCAAACATTTCTTGGCTGCCGTTCCGGCCACAGCCAAGACTATTGCCGTACTGGACCGCACGAAAGAACCGGGTGCCAACGGCGAACCGCTGTATCTGGATGTCAAGGAATGCTTCTACGGCAAGGAAAACGCCCCGGTTATCGTAGGCGGACGTTATGGCCTCGGGTCTAACGACACTACTCCGGCACAAATCTTGGCCGTATACGAGAATCTGGCTCTTCCGGAACCGAAAAACCAGTTCACCCTCGGCATCGTGGACGACGTGACGTTCACTTCGCTTCCTCAGAAAGAAGAGGTGGCCATGGGTGGCGAAGGCATGTTCGAAGCCAAGTTCTACGGTCTTGGTGCCGACGGTACGGTGGGTGCCAACAAGAACTCCGTGAAGATTATCGGCGACAACACCAACAAGCACTGCCAGGCTTACTTCTCTTACGACTCTAAGAAGTCCGGCGGTTTCACGTGCTCTCACTTGCGTTTCGGAGATTCTCCCATCCGCTCCACTTACTTGGTGAACACGCCTAACTTCGTGGCTTGCCACGTTCAGGCTTATCTCCACATGTACGATGTAACCCGTGGATTGAAGAAGAACGGTACGTTCTTGCTCAACACCATCTGGGAAGGCGAGGAACTGGCCAAGAACCTGCCGAACAAGGTAAAGGCTTACTTTGCCAAGAACAATATTAAGGTATATTACATCAACGCCACCAAGATTGCACAGGAAATCGGATTGGGCAACCGTACCAACACCATCCTCCAGTCTGCATTCTTCCGTATCACCGGCGTAATCCCGGTAGACCTCGCTGTTGAACAAATGAAGAAGTTCATCGTGAAGTCCTACGGCAAGAAGGGTGAAGACGTGGTGAACAAGAACTATGCTGCCGTAGACCGTGGCGGTGAATACAAGGAACTGGCCGTAGACCCGGCATGGGCCACACTCGAAGCCGATGTTGCTCCGGCCAACAACGACCCTGCATTCATCAACGAAGTGGTTCGTCCTATCAACGCACAGGACGGCGACTTGCTGAAAGTTTCCGCATTCAAGGGCATCGAGGACGGTACTTGGCCGCAAGGTACGGCCGCATACGAGAAACGCGGTGTGGCAGCCTTTGTCCCGACATGGAACCCCGACAACTGTATCCAGTGCAACAAGTGCGCATACGTTTGTCCCCACGCTGCCATCCGTCCGTTCGTCCTTGATGCTGAGGAAATGAAGGGCTTCAACGCTCCGGTCATCGAAATGAAGGCTCCGGCAGCCATGAAAGGCATGAATTTCCGCATCCAGGTGAGCGTGATGGACTGCTTGGGTTGTGGCAACTGTGCCGACGTATGTCCGGGCAACCCGAAATTGGGCAAGGCGCTTACAATGGTTCCGTTGGAACAGGAACTCGATGAAGCTCCGAATTGGGAATACTGCGTGAAGAACGTGAAGAGCAAACAAGACTTGGTAGACATCAAGAGCAACGTGAAGAACTCGCAGTTCGCACAGCCGTTGTTCGAGTTCTCCGGTGCATGTTCTGGTTGCGGTGAAACTCCGTACGTGAAGTTGATTTCACAACTGTTCGGCGACCGTGAAATCGTAGCCAACGCCACTGGTTGTTCTTCTATCTACTCCGGTTCCATTCCTTCTACGCCTTATACGACCAACGCCAAAGGTCAAGGTCCGGCATGGGCCAACTCTTTGTTCGAGGACTTCTGCGAATTCGGCCTCGGTATGGCATTGGCCAACAAGAAGATGCGTGCACGTATCGAAGAGCTACTCAAGGGTGCCATCGCTGCCGATGAGACTCCGGCCGACTTCAAGGCTGCCGCTCAGGAATGGCTCGAAGGCAAGGACGACGCAGATGCCAGCAAGGCCGCTGCCGAAAAACTCGTCCCGATGATCGAGGCAGGCAAGGCTGCCGGTTGCCCGGCTTGTGCCAAACTGTCCGAACTGGCACACTATTTGGTAAAACGCAGCCAGTGGATTATCGGTGGCGACGGTGCCTCTTACGATATCGGCTACGGTGGTCTGGACCACGTCATCGCTTCGGGTGAAGATGTCAATATCCTCGTATTGGATACCGAAGTATATTCCAACACCGGTGGCCAGTCTTCCAAGGCAACCCCGCTTGGTGCCATTGCCAAGTTTGCCGCCTCCGGTAAGCGCGTACGCAAGAAAGACTTGGGCATGATTGCCACTACTTACGGTTACGTGTACGTGGCACAGATTGCCATGGGAGCCGACCAGGCACAGTGCCTGAAGGCCATCCGCGAAGCCGAGGCTTATCCCGGCCCGTCCATCATCATCGCTTACGCTCCTTGTATCAACCACGGTTTGAAGAAGGGCATGGGCAAATCGCAGGCAGAGGAAGAAGCAGCCGTGAAGTGCGGTTACTGGCACTTGTGGCGTTTCAACCCGGCTTTGGAAGCCGAAGGCAAGAACCCGTTCTCGCTCGACTCCAAAGAGCCTGACTGGGATGCTTTCCAGGATTACCTGAAAGGCGAAGTCCGCTTTGCTTCCGTCATGAAGCAATACCCGGCTGAAGCCGCCGACCTCTTCAACGCTTGCGAGGATATGGCCAAGAAGCGTTACCAGAGCTACGTGCGCATGACCAAGATGGATTGGAGCGAATAAGCTTCTCCAATCAATCCATAGATGACAAAGGGAGTGTCGGCACATTCCGGCACTCCCTTTATTAATACCAATCAGAATACCGCCTTAATTTCATCGGTCGATTTAACCTTAATTTCAATGAATGATGAACAAAGCACTTTATCACTGCACAACCTACATGTTCCTCATCATCACCTTCATCGCGGGAACATGCAAGCTCAAATCGCAAAACATAGGCCGATTCGAGCTGCCCCACTACGACCAACTCCCCAACAAGCAAATCAAAAAGATATTCCAAGATTCGGAAGGTTTTATATGGTATTGCACGGAAGACGGTTTATGCCGTGACGATGGTTACAACATTCAAATCTTCCGTTCCGACTTCAAGACACCAGACGTAATCAAACATAACCATATCACTTGTATCACCGAAGACCTTTCCGGAAAAATCTGGTTCGGCACCTTGCGGGGAGCTTATATCCTGGACAAAAACGACTACCTCATCACGTCCATAGAAGGCCACGGCTTCGACTTATGGAGCATTGATGAAATCAAAGCAACTTCCGACGGTTCGGTCTACATTGCCACCAACAATAAAGTGTACCGTTTCGATGCCCGTTCCGCCCGGCTCATCCACAGCTACGACATAGAATGGCAAGGCGTACCAAATAAAGTATCGTCTTTCTTCGAAGACCCTCAAACGCACAATCTATGGATTACATTACAAAAAGGCGGACTATGCCGGTTCGACAGGCAACAACAACGTTTCGTCCCCTTTTATTGGCCGTTCGATACTACTCCCACCGCATTGGTACGGGACAAGAACAACCATTTCATTTGGCTCGCTACATACGGCAACGGGCTCTTCCGCTTCCGCCCCGATGCCCGGAACAGCAGCAGCATTTATATCCCCATACGGGAAGGAGCCTTGGGAAGCCCTTCCGCAAAAATCATCTATAACTTGTTGCAAGACCCAACATCGGGTGACCTGTGGGCAGGAAGCGGCGACGGCTTGTGCCGCTACAAGACTTATCCTGACGGAAGCTTGGAACGCTCAAGCACGCCACCATCCTTACAACTGGAAAACAAAGTCTTTGCGTCTGCTATATTTGACCATGAAAACAACCTATGGATTGCAGGAAGCAACCATAATTCCTTCATCCTTTCTTCTTTGGATTCCACCATCCAACGTTATAGCACGCAACTTCTCCAAAGGCACGGAATCCCCACCAACATGGATTTGCTGATACACGAAGACAGCCTCATCTGGTGCCT
>ENA-OQDT01002111-OQDT01002111.1-human-gut-metagenome-genome-assembly--contig:-NODE-2111-length-10590-cov-5.111440_pt1 | contig 10590 bp, 8 predicted proteins | sample MGYA00242786_ERZ504617 | MGnify/ENA primary metagenome ERZ504617 (study PRJEB26092, sample SAMD00036337) | human gut metagenome | host: Homo sapiens | study: EMG produced TPA metagenomics assembly of... | reverse complement strand
TATTGGAATTGCATATTCATTTCCAATGATGTCCAGTTTTTCGTTTACCGTTAAATCCTGAGACAACAATGCTCCCAGTAATCTATGTAACTCGTATTTTTCCTCATGCTTCGGAAGTTCTTCGGCAAGCCCGATCATTACGATATTAATCAAGTCCATTTTTCCCTTCCAGGCATGGAAGTTTACAATACTGTCTTTCACCAGATGAATATGTTCCAAACTATTTTCTGGCATATTCATGCATACCCAAATAGAATAGACTCGCTTGATATCATTATAATTTGAATTTGAAAAATCTCTTTCCTTTTGTGAGGAAATCATCCGACTTACATAAAAAACAGAGCCAACAATCCCAAACAGACTGTCAGCCCTGCTTTCATTCACACATATCCAAATTCAATATTACCCTATTTCGTCAGAACCCTATAATTTTCTTTCTCATTATAATCTTTATGGATTCCGTCATCTTCGTACAGAGTATAGCTGCTGCCTTCATAGCCAAGCATCTTGAGGTGCTCTGTATCAATATCTTTCACGCACTCTGCCACTTCTGCGAGCGGGATGCATTTGCCGCTTCTGATGAAGAGTGGTACTTCGTTGAGTGCTACGTCTACATAATGAACTCCTTTGGCGAGGATTTCTTCGGAAATGGTTCCGTCTGGCAGGAACTTGATGAATTTCATTTCTTCCGGCAGGTAAACGTAGCGTCCTCTTGCATTCTGCTCGTAGACCGGTGCGATCATGATCTCGTTTCCGAGGATGAGCTGGTCTTCTACGCGAATCGCCATCTTGTCATCCGGATAAACGAAGCCGAGCGGTTTGAAGTACATGTCATCGTTCAGTGCAGCTTTCATGTACTCGCTGTACAGATACGGTACGAGACGGTATCTGGTATTAATGACATTTCGAAAATCCTCGATGTTTTCGAACTGGTAGCATTCCTGCTCTCTGGTTCCTTCTGCCGCATGATTACGCATTAACGGGGTGAATACACCCAAAGCAAGGAAACGGAGCACCAGATCTCTGGTTGTATCTGCGCCAAATCCGCCAAGGTCGGCACCTGTGTACATGAAGCCACACATATTCAGAGATGGCATCATCTTCAGATTAAGAAGGATGTGTGACCACCAGGATTTATTGTCACCGGTCCATATTCCACCGTAACGGTGCATTCCGATGTAGGAAGATCTGGAGAACATCAGGAAACGTTTTTCCGGATCAATACGCTCAAAGGCTTCCCCTGCTGCTCTTGTCATGTTGTAGCCAAAAAGGTTATGCACTTTGTCGTGACGGATTTTTTTGCCATCCACATTGTGGTAAAATCTTCTGTAATCCTCCGGATTGTTTGCAATGCCTTTCATCTTTGCCTGCATATCCCACGGATGGACCCTGCCTTCTGTGTCTTTTGCAAACTCTCCGGCAAGTTCTTTTGCTTCTTTAAGTCCTTCAGAGGAATAAAAGATTGCCGGCTCGTTCATATCGTTCCAAAAGCCTTCAATTCCCTGTTCAATAAGGAAACGATATTTGTCTCCAAACCACTTTCTGGCATCCTTATTCAGCATATCCGGGAAGTGGGTATCTCCCGGCCACACGGCTGCGACGAAATCACTTCCGTCCTCTCTCTTGCAGAAATAGTTGTTTCTGACGCCTTCCTCGTAAACATCGTATCCCGGTTCGACCTTGACTCCGGCATCGATGATTGGAATCAGACGAATATCCTGATTCTTCATTTCCTGTACAAATTCCGGAAAATCCGGGAAGTTTTCTTCGCTCAGTGTGAAGTCCTTAAAAGACTGCATGTAATCAATATCCATGTAGATCATATCGATCGGGATGTGATTCTCGCGATATCCTTTTGCAACAGTGCGGAAATCTTCCTTTGTGGTATAACCCCAGCGGCTCTGTCCGAAACCAAAAGCAAACTTCGGCGGGATGTAGCTGCGCCCGATCACATGGCGGAACTGTTTTACAATATCATAAGCATTTTTACCCTCGATCACATAGATATCCACATCCGCATTTTCGCAGGATACTTTAAGTGTATCCATTCTGGTATATCCGATGTCAAAGGTCAGTTTTGACGGATAGTCAAAAAACAATCCAAACGTCGTCTTACCGCTCACGATAATGAAGTTGTGAGCTCCGTACAGAGAACGCTTGTCCTCTGTATGCTCCGGATCATCTGTGCAGTTGCTGATGTAGCAGTAGCCTCTTTTGTTGATTCCGCGGTTGGATTCACCCAGGCCATAGACGATGTCATCTTCGTCCATGATATAGGTAAAAGCAAATCCTTCTTCCTGACTGATCTTTCCATATGGAAAAATGCCCTCAGTTGTTTCGATTTTTTCAGTCAGTGCCTCCGTGTCAAATCGGAGTTCCATATCTGTATTTTCTGATCATCTCTGTGTTACCTCTTATTTATATAATACAAATGCCTCATATGGTTTCAGAATGATTTTGCCATCAAATGCAGTTCTGCCAAGGTTTGTGACCAGGCATTCTGCACCTTTAAATTCTTCCGGTACTTCTACTTCTGCGTCCTTGTCAGTGAAATTGCAGACTGTCAGAAGTTTTTTCCTGATCCAGTTTTCTTTGTGTAAGCAAAAATCTGCTCGTCGTCACGATAAAGCGGTTCAAACTCACCATAAACGATGATGTCTTTTTCTTTACGCAGGCTGATCAGTTTCTGATAGTAATGGAAAATAGAGTTCGGATCTTTGAGCTGCTGCGCCGCATTGATCTCTTTATAGTTCGGGTTCACTTTGATCCAGGACTCACCGTCTGTAAATCCTGCCTGCGCGGAAGTATCCCACTGCATCGGAGTTCTCGCGTTGTCACGACTTCTCAGCATCAGACATTTCATCATGTATTCCGGAGTCATAAGTCCTGATTCCGTAAGTTCTGTAAAGAAATTGATACTCTCAATATCACGATAGTCTTCCAGTTTGTCGAAGTAGACATTTGTCATACCAAGCTCTTCACCCTGATACACATATGGTGTTCCCTGCATCATATGAAGACAGGTCGCCAGCATTTTTGCGGAAGTCTCTCTGTATGCCGGATTGTCATTTCCAAATCGGCTGACACTTCTCGGCTGATCATGATTTCCAAGAAACAGGCTGTTCCATGCTTTACCCTGAAGTTCTTCCTGCCATTTGATCATGATGCGCTTGAACTCTTTGAAATCATATTTCTCAGTTGTCCACTTTCCGTAATCACCGCTTCCATTATCCACATGCTCAAACTGAAATACCATATTCAGTTCTTTTCCGGCTTCTCCCGCATATTTCTGTGCCTCTTCGATAGTAACTCCTGAAGTTTCACCAACTGTCATGATATCATATCTGGAAAGTACTTCTCTGTTCATTTCCTGAAGAAATTCATGAACCCTCGGACCATGTACGCAATATGGTCCAAAATCACCATAGAGGCTATTGTTCATTTCTCCGTCCGGAAATGCCTGATCTTTGGAAATCATACTGATAACATCCATACGGAAGCCATCGATTCCTTTTTCACACCAGAATGTCATCATATCATAAACTTCCTGGCGGACTTTTTCGTTTTCCCAGTTGAGATCCGGCTGTTTCTTCGAGAACAGATGCAGGTAATACATTTGGGTCTGGGCATCATATTCCCATGCGGAACCGCCAAATACCCCACCCCAGTTGTTTGGTTCTTTTCCATTGACAGGATCTTTCCAGATATAATAATCACGGTACGGATTGTCTTTGGACTTGCGGCTTTCGATGAACCAGTTGTGTTCATCGGAAGTGTGATTGACAACGAGATCCATCAGGATCTTGATGCCGCGTTTGTGTGCCTCGGCAAGCAGTTCTTCGTAGTCTTCCATTGTTCCGTAGTCTTTGTAGATCTTCTGATAATCAGAGATATCGTAACCATTGTCATCCTGTGGAGACTCAAGCATAGGAGAAATCCACAGCACATTTACGCCAAGTTCTTTCAGATAATCAAGTTTCTGTATGATTCCTCTGATATCTCCAATGCCATCTCCATTGCTGTCATTAAAACTTTTGGGATATATTTGATATACGACGCTTTCTTTCCACCATTTTTTTCCATGCTATAAGCCTCCTATTTATTATTGTTTTATTGACCGATACCTACGAATTACTCCGCTGTTGCACAGCTCACGTAATTCTACAGCCATTCGGAATCCACAGATTTACTCCGTAAATCGCTACTTCCTCATGTCTGGCGGGTTCCAAGTTCAAATGTCTTATCCTGCAAGCAGGAACGACATTCTGAACTTTTAACCCTGGTATCTCACTTAACCGCACCGGCAACCACACCGTTCATGATCCATTTCTGGCAGAAGAGGTATACGATCAGTACAGGGGCAAGAACCAGCAGATAGGATGCGAATGCCAGGTTGTAATCTACAGAGAACTGTTTTTTGAATACGTACTGTGCAAGCTGTAATGTCTGCTGACTCTCATCGCTCAAAAGTACCAGCGGCATGGTGAAGTCGTTCCATGTCCACATAAATGAAAGGATTGCTACGGTTGCAGTGGTAGGTTTCAGTACCGGGAAAATGATCCGGCTGAATGTCTGGATCGGGTTTGCACCATCGATCATTGCTGCTTCATCCAGTGCCTCCGGGATTGCTTTGACAGCACCTGTATAAAGGAAGGTGTTCATCGGCAGACCGAAGATGATATACAGGAATGTGATTCCGTAGATGTTGTCCAGATGGAAAGTATTTGCCTGTACAACTAACGGAAGCATGATTACCTGGAACGGAATGAACATTGCACTGATAAAGTAGTAATACATGATTGAGAAGAATTTACTCTTCTTTCTGTTTCTTGTGATCGCATATGCTGCGAATGAGTTTGTGATCAGGGTAAAGATCAGGTTGATCACGGTAATAAAAGCTGTGTTAAAAAATTTCCTCGGGAAATTTGTCATATTCCAGGCATCGACAAAGTTCTGAAGACGAAGTTTTGTCGGAAATGCCAGGATATTGTTCATGTCTGACGGATCTTTGATTGCGATCATCAGTGCCATATACAGAGGCAGAAGGATGATCAGCACGATTCCTGCGATCAGAAGAATGGTCACAGGCCAGTTGTAACGTTCTTTTACGTTTGCTGTACGACGTTTCATCCTAATTTCTCCTCTCTCTTTTCAAGTATACGTAACTGGAACACGGAAATCAATACTACTACGATAAAAAGCATGACTGCGTTGGCTGACTGGTAAGCAAACTGACCGCCGCCGAAGCCTTTCTTATAAATAAGTACTGCGATAGAAGTTGTACTGGTTCCCGGTCCACCTTCTGTCATCGCCATGATCTGGTCGTAAACCATCAGGTATCCTTTTGCAGAAAGTACCATGTTGATGGTAAAGGACGGTGCCAGAAGCGGGAAGGTGATCTTGGTAAATCTGCGGAAGCCGGTTGCTCCGTCGAGGTCTGCTGCTTCGTACACATCCGTATCAATAGACTGCAGGCCTGCGATATAGATCAGGGTGTTGAATGCACATCCGGTCCATACAGCAACGGCGATGATTCCCCATATCGCATGATTGGTACCAAGGATGTTTACGCTTAATGCCTGGATCCCGAGGCTCTTTCCGAGCTGTGGGATCAGGTTTGCAAAAATATAGTTAAAAATAAATCCAACGATCAGGCTTCCAAGCATATATGGAAGAAAGTAAAAAGCTTTGATCGTGTTTTTGAATTTGATCTTCGCATTCAGTGCACACGCAAGGATCAGACTGATCACATTTACAAGGATCGTTGCGATCACTGCAAACTTGAAAGTGAACAGGTATGCATTTCCTGTATCTGCATCTGAGAACATGTGCAGATAGTTGCGCAGACCAACAAAGTTCCAGTCTCCATATCCTTTCCAGTCCGTAAAGCTGTACAAAACGCCTCTCAGGAACGGGATCGTATGGAAGACAAAGAATAATGTTGCAAGGATTCCTACATAAATGTAATAAACTTTATTAACAGCAGGTCTTTTGCGGGCTGTTTTTTTCTTCATGGGATCATCTCCTCACTTAATCTACATTAGCGATGTCGTATTTTTCATCACACTGTTTCAGGAACTGGTCCATATTTTCCTGATTGTCCATTCCATTGGAATAGTTCAGGCACATTTCAGAAATAAGTGCGGAAAGATCAAATCCTGACGGATAGTAGTGATCCGGGAAGTTTGCTACTTTGCCGTTGGCGATATCTTCTTTGACACCAGCAACTGTTTCATTGTTCTGCTCTACACCTTTGATAGCGGAGAATGCGAACTGATCGTCGATATAGGTCTGTGCGTTTTCCGGCTCCATCATGAAGGAAACGAATTCTTTTGCCATATCTTCGTTTGCGCTGTCCTTGCATACGCCAAGAAGTACGTCAACACCTGATGTTACATAGTTTTTGGATTCATCATTGGATGCCGGAAGTGCAAACATGTTGACATTCAGATCTGCATTAGCACTCTTGTACTGATTGATCGCCCAGTTTCCGTTGATGATCATGACTGAATCACCGTTTGCAAAAGCTTTGTTTCCATCATCATAAGTCAGACCCATGAAGTCATCCTGTGCATAGTCAAGGAGTGTCAGATATTTTTCTACGATCTCTTCGTGAGTTCCCACGAATGTTGTTTTGCCTTCTTTACGGTCGTCTGTGAATCCTTCCGGCTGAAGGTCAGGTGCCATGCTGTTCCATGGGCAGAGGCTTGTCCATGCATCTTTGTAAGTCATAAGAAGCGGCTGCTCTCCTGCATCTTTGATCTGGTCAAGTACGTCAATGAACTCATCCCATGTCTTTGGAATTTCAAGCCCGAGTTCTTCAAATTTGTCTACGTTATAGATGACACCAGATGCGTTTGTTGCGTATGGAACGCCGTATGCTTTTTCTTCTTTGTCTTTGTTTACGTCATAAACCATCTGCATATAAGAATCCTGGATGTTGGAGATGTAATCCTGATCACTTAAGTCAACCAGCATTCCTGCACTCTCTACTTCTGTATAGTTGTTGTCTCCACCCATCATTACGATGTCAGGCATATCGTTCTTTGCCATTCTTGTCTTTAATACAGTTCCTGCATCTGCCGGAGCTGTGATCTTGATCGTCACGTCCTCATGTGTTTCATTGAATTTATCTACAAGCTGCTGAAGAACGTCTTTGTTTTCTGCTTTACTGGAAAACAGTTCCAGCTCCGTTTTTCCACCCTTTGCAGAAGAATCCCCGTCGGAAGATCCGCCGCATCCAGTTACAGTGAGCATACCTGCCATTAAGGCACCGACCATTAATACGCTGATAATTTTTTATTTTTCATCTTTTCTTTCCTCCATGATGTTTGTTTACAAGTATGAAGGCTGCGCAGCACCAGAAGTTTACGAAACATTACCCCGGACACGTCTGTCCTGTTCCCTTTTGGTGAGTTTATCATAACCCCACTGCCTCTGTAAAATCAATAGGTTTCTCGCGAAACTTAAATTGTAGACAAAGTTTAGCTTCTGTTTTTATGCACTTTGAACAAAAAAAGAAGGACTCTGTCATTCTTTGACAGAATCCCTTTTGACCAGATAGACCGGACTTTTTACATTTAGTTCTTTCAGGTTTTCTCCCTGGATCAGTTTCATTAGACGTATCAGTGCCAGATGTGCTTTTTGCTGGATATCCTGATGAACTGTTGTCAGCTTCGGCCGGACCATGCTTGCATATATACTGTCATCGTAACCCGTGATGGAAATCTGATCTGGAACACTGATCCCCTCATCAAAAAAGAAGTTCATCGCCTCGATCGCGTCATAATCTGAGGAAAAAGCCAGTGCTTTTGCTTCAAGGAAACGTGGAAGGAGTTCTCTGTATTTCCGAAGACGTGGATTTTTGTCACCCGGGACGACGATATACCGGGAACGGCTGCAGAATTTCCCTTGCTTCTCCATCGCCTGTTTGAAGCCCATCCAGCGGTAATAATCGCTGTCCTGATCGGTTTCTGCGATGAACAGGGCTTTCTCATAGCCGCGGGAATAGAGGTATTCCCCGATCTGATAACCGCCGGAGTAATCGTCTACACCAACATTCTGGAAGGTGTAGGCTCCCTTGGGGTAGGAATCGATCAGGATCATTTTTTTGTTCAGCTTGCGGGAAAGTCTGCGGTACTGATCTTTGTCATAACCGAGGATGATGAGACCTTCTACGTTCCATTTGGAAGCAATGTCCACTACATTCTGGATGTTTTCTCCGCCGATGAGCATGACGTAGTAGCCTTTTTCTTCGGTTTCCTTCTGGATAGTTCCGATCAGTTCGCCTACGAACGGGTCCTGAAGGGACTGCATGCCGTGCGTGTAGGCAAAACCTAAAACTACTCCGATGATCCTGGAACCGTGACCGGAAAGCATCACGGAGCCCATGTGTGGGACATAGTTCTGTTCTTTGAGGATTGCCGTTATTTTATCAATGGTTGCCTGGGAAACCCTTTTGGTTTTGCCGTTGATGACATTTGATACGGTGGTGCGGCTGACGCCTGCCATTTCCGCGATGTCCTGAAGACGGATCATATATTGTTCAGCCTCCTTTTGTTTCGTATGTTTTAATCTGTTTTGGTATATTTTAGTGTGTGTTGCGGCGTTATGGATGTTATTCGTTTATGAACCTGATGGAATTCTGACAAGAAGCTTCTGTCCGTCTTTTTCTGCTGCTGTGAGAACCGGGATGTGTTTCTTTCGGAGTGCATGTACGATCGGGTATGCTGCGAAGAGATTTTCTCCGACGAAAACAGCTTCCGGCTTGTATTTGAGGATTTTTCTGACCTGATCTTTGATCCGGACTTTCCATTCCTGTTTCTCCATGGACACTTCGGCGTAGATTCCCTGGATTTCCAGTTCCGGAAGGGCTGGGAAATCTATGTGGATGATCTCTGCTGCCTGTAATTTAGGAAGCTGGTGGAGAAGTTCGTCGTATTCTGCTGCTCCACCAAAGCTTACGATTACAGGTTTCTCGTGAAACTGTTCCATACTGAGCTTACATGCCTGTACTGCATCTGCAAGTTCACCGGTAGTCATAAGAAAACCGCCTTTGTGGCAGAAATTTGCTGTTTTGAGACCGGTTGCTGCCTTGAGTTCTTCGTTTTCGAGACCGAGCCATTCTGGCGGGAAACTGCATTTGTAATTCATAGAGTATTCTTTTTTCTGAGGCTGAATGCAGTAGCCACCTCTGTTAGATGGAAAGATCACGAAGGCAATCTGTGTCTCGGAGAGGAATTTCTGGCAGGGAACAAATTCCGGGAGGGTGAGGATTCTTGCGTCATCTCTGTGCTTTTCTCTGTCGTGAAACGCCTGCTGATGTCTGGCATAGATTTCTTCTACTCGTTTGTCGGCACGTTCGTTGCCTCTGTATCGTTCGAATTTATTTTCCAGAATCATCCCGGCAACGCTGACTGCCTGGAAAAAAGCTTCGTCGTTACCACCCTCAGCATCCCAGGTCGGGTTGAAGTTTCCGATCAGAATTGCAAGTTCGTTCTTCTCACCGGTATTATCGTTATTATCAAGCGGCTGCACGAAAGCTTCATCGAATTTCTGCGCCAGTTCTTCGCCAAGGATCTCCGGTCCAAGCTCCTCCCACAGAAGTCCAAATGCTGCATATGGGACGCCATTTTCACGGATCCTGCTGTCTTTCTGGTGGTGATCATATTTTCCTCTGCCGATATCAAAAACAATCCCGTCGAAGTCATCCGGCACGCGGTTGCCGCGTAGGATCGTGATCTCAGGGTTCAAATATAATAACAGCGCAGATGAAAAAACGTCATCTGCGTGGAATTTGCCACTGTGGGTGAAGGCGGTGGCGGTTTGGGTGCGGATTTTATTTAGTAGATCGTTCATGTTGTGTGGTGCTCCTCTTATTGTAAATAATGCGTCAAATACCTATTTTATATCCACAGATATACATTTTTCGTATATCTCTGAAGAATAATTGACGCTCACTCTTGTTGCACATTTTGTTCTATGATATAATGGTTATGTTGTCCAACCGATACCCGGCAACGGGAGGAGGTGAACTGCATGGATACTGTAATCTCGTTTCTTGTCTCCTGCACGGCAAGCATATTTGCCTACTATGTTTGCAAATGGCTAGACGGAGACAAATAGGGCAACTCTAACCTAGTGGTTTTCCTGTCCACTATAAAAAGCAAGAAGAAGCCCCCAGTATTGGTGCTACTGAGGGCTTCATTCTTTTTGTCCGCATGGACTTGTAATCTCTTTGCCTACTGGCATTATAGCATATGCACTTCTCATTTGCAATATACTTTTTCACACCATCTCCACATACCTTCCCCCTGGTTACTGTTCAAGGGTATGCATAGCCCATTGTAAAAAGTGACGAAATTTATTTTTTGTTTTGTGGAAGATACAAAATACCTGCTTATCCGCAGTCATATTGACGAAAGGACAATTCCTGGAAATTCGCTTTTTTCCCATGTTTCTGCTATACTTCTCTATAAGAAAGAGAGGGCTGCCTTATGGACATTGATTTAAAAGAAGAGATCAGAAAACAGGATGAGCTTCTTGCCGAATATCTCAGAGTGATTGAGATCCAGAAAGGACTAATCCAGG
>ENA-OQDT01002110-OQDT01002110.1-human-gut-metagenome-genome-assembly--contig:-NODE-2110-length-10592-cov-3.042905_pt1 | contig 10592 bp, 10 predicted proteins | sample MGYA00242786_ERZ504617 | MGnify/ENA primary metagenome ERZ504617 (study PRJEB26092, sample SAMD00036337) | human gut metagenome | host: Homo sapiens | study: EMG produced TPA metagenomics assembly of... | reverse complement strand
AGCTTTTCCTGGCCGTAGTCCGCATCCCATTTTTTCTGGAACGCAGCGCGGACTTCCACCTGTCCCTCCTCGCCTTTGGAAAAAGAACGCAGCACCGAAATGCCCCGTATGTATTCCATCACCTTACCGACCAGATGCTCCTGGGCCTCCTGGTAAATGGGGGCATATTGGGCGGCGCGAAGCTGCACCCAACGCAGGACCAGCATCCCAAGTGCCAGCCCCACAAGGCTCAATCCCGCAATCACCGGGCTGAAAAAGAACATCATCACGGACATCAGCACAGCCATAGCCACACCGCTGGTCATCTGCTCAATCGCCAGCATGGAGTACCCCTCCAAATCGGCAATCGTGGTGGTGAGCATGGCCTGAATGGTGCCCAGATTTTGTTCTGAGAAATATCCCATGGGTGCCTGTTTCAGCCGTTCTCCAATCTCCAGACGGTAGTCCCGGAAAATGTCATAGCCAGATCCGCTCATGGTACGGTCATACATCCACTGGAAAAAGAAGCGGCCCAGTACACTGCCCAGAATTACGCCAAAAGCCTGCCCGATGATGACCGGAGAGAGTCCATCCAGATGGAGCAGAATCCAGAATACACCGAACATCATAAACCCGTTGAAGAATGATTTCAGAATATTGCAGACGATCCCTGCCACGATTTTTCCCCGACTGTTTCCCGCAATTTTAAAGATACGGCGAATCATTTCAAACATCTTCTGCACCTCCTTCCGTAGAGCCGGCGTAGTCCTGCCACATTTTCCGGTAAAGGGGGCAGTTCTCCAGAAGCTCTTCCTGAATGCCCCGGCCCACAATCTCGCCATTGGCAACAACCAATATCTGGTCGGCATTGCGGATTGTATTCAGTCGGTGGGCCACGACAATCAGAGACTTTCCCGCCACCAGCTTGCTGATAGCCTGCTGGATCAGTGCCTCGTTCTCGGGGTCGGCATAGGCGGTCGCCTCGTCCAAAATGATGACGGACGCTTGCTTGAGCATGGCCCGCGCAATGGTGATGCGCTGCCGTTCTCCGCCGGAGAGACGATCCCCGGCATCGCCAGCCATGGTATCATAGCCCTGCTCTAACTGCATGATAAAGTCGTGGCAGTTGGCAGCCTTGGCCGCAGCCTCTACTTCCCCGTCGCTGGCATCCGGGTTTCCCATGCGGATGTTTTCCCGAATGGATTTATCAAAGAGAAAATTGTCCTGGGCTACATAGCTGATCTCACCCATGAGCTGTCCAAACGGAATGTTGCGAATATCCTGTCCGCCAAAGCGGACTGTACCGGAGGTTACATCCCAAAAGCCGGCCATCAGCTTGGCAATCGTGGACTTCCCGGAGCCGGATGGACCAACAATGGCGGTCATAGTACCGGGCTGTGTCTGGAATGAGATACCGTGGAGAACTTCGACTTCGTTGTAAGCAAAATGGACATCCTCAAATTGATAACACCGCTCCCCAAGCTCTGCGGGCTCTGTGGGGCGGACAAGTTCCGGTGTTTTCAAAAAGGCCGTGACCTGTTCCAGATTGCCCTTGATCATGCTGACCTGCTCCATGGCTTCGGATACCTTCATCAGAGGCGCAATAAACCCCAGAGGTACCACCAAGGCTACCAGAAAGACAGGGAGAGAAAGGCTTCCCTCCATGTAGAGCCACGCTCCCACTGGAAGGGTTCCCAGAAGCGTAGAAGGGAGGACCGCCCGGGCCGCTGCGTTCCAAAGCCAGCACTGGCTCCACCATGCCATGGTGGAATCGTGGAAATAGCGGACAGAATCGGCATACTTTCCATAGGAAGCTGCGGATCGGTTGAACGCCTTAATGACCTGAATACCGTTGACATACTCCACCAAGGCACTGGATTCAGCTCGTTGGCAGATCGCATATAGTTCTCCATGCGGGGCCCATATCCCCGCATCATGGCGGCAAAAAAGAGGGTGCCCAGCGGAATTGTCACCAGTGCGGCCAGCCCCATCCGCCAGTCCAGCAGAAAAATCAGAAAAATACTGCATAGGGGAGCGGCGATGTTGGAGGGCAGTTCCGGCATGAAATGGGCCATGGAGTCCTCCAGCTTCGCCACATTGTCCACGATCAGATTTTTGAAAGCCCCGGTAGGTGTTTCCAGTATGACGCCCATGGGGACCTTCGCCATCCGGTCTGTAATGGCCTCCCGGATATTTTTCAGTATGGTAAAGGAAATTTTGTGGGACATCAGGGAGGACCGCCAGGTAAGCAGCATTTTTATGATCTGGCAAACTGCGGCGCCTCCGCAGAGAAACAATACCAGCGTGGGAGTTGCAGTCCCCCGGTACAAGGCGTCCGCGAGGACAGCCACCATTAAAAATGGGCCCATGCCAAAGAGTTCTCCCAAAACAGCCAGGAAGATGGAGAGGAGCATTTTACCGTTGTTTTCTCCCACGAAAGCAAAGAGCTGCCGAATCGTTCCCGGTTCTTTCGACTTCATAACCAGCCTCCTTTCAGGCCACAAAAAATGCAAGGAGGGTATTGCAATTTCAAGGGTCCTGTGCTAAAATTTGAATTACGATGTAATATTACAGTGTAATTTTAGTATAGGACGGAGGGACAGCGAATGTCAAGAGACTTTCAGCAGACACACGAAAATCTTTTGTTCTGCGCCCAAAAACACTTTCTGGAATACGGTTTTGAGCGGGCCAGCATCCGGGAGATCTGCAAGGACGCCCATGTGACCAATGGAGCTTTTTATAACCACTTTGACGATAAGGAAGCCCTGTTCGGCGCGCTGGTGGAGTCTGTTGTCCAGGAGGTCAAGGCCATCTATGAGGCGTCAGTAAATGAGCACATGGAACTGGCAAAGACGGATGACTTGAAATCCCTCTGGAAACTGTCGGAGGAAACGCTGTCGGTCATTATCGAATACATCTATGAGCATTTTGATGTATTCCGGCTGCTTCTCATGCGGGCGGAGGGCACGCGGTATTCCTCCTTTTTGGATGATGTTGTCTGTCTGGAAACCCGGGTCACGCTGAAGTTCTTTGCGGAATTGAAATCTCGGGGCTTCCAGGTCCGCGAATTGGCGGAAGAGGAGTGGCATATTCTGCTCCATGCGTATTTTGCATCTCTGGCTGAAGTGGTCATGCACAACTTCCCCAAGGAGGCCGCGCTGAAATATGTTCATACGCTTGTCTCTTTTTTCAACTCCGGATGGCAGACAGTTTTGGGGATCTGATCCCCAAAATTTTTGCGCAATAGTTAGCATCTACTAACCAAATGATGTGGAGGTGAAACCGCAGCGTCCCCTTTGCACGGGGTTTTGCAACACTTAATTCTTTTCAGAAAGGACATATTAAAAATGGAAAACACAAAGAAGCTCACAGGTAAAGACCTAATCAATGTCGGCATTTACACAGCCATGACCCTCGTTATTTTCTTTGTTGTCGGCCTGCTTACTGCGCTGCCGGTGGTTTACCCGTTCCTGTTCATAATTTGGCCTATCGTCTGCGGCATTCCTATGATGCTCTACTATACCAAGATTCAGAAGTTTGGTATGCTGACCATCACAGGTATCATCGGCGGCATCTTTTTCTATCTGATCGGCTATGGCTGGATCGGCCTGCTCGGCTGGGTGCTCGGCGGCATCCTGAGTGATGTTGTGCTCAAAATCGGCGGCTATCAGAAATTCAAGGTCACTGTTCTGAGCTACGCCTGCTTTTGCCTTGGCATCATGGGCTGCCCCGCCAACCTTTGGTTTGCCGGCGAAGCGTATTGGGAAAACATCCACACCTCCATGGGCGATCAGTACGCAAACACCTTGCAATCCCTGATGCCCTCCTGGATGCTGTATGTGGGCTTTGCGCTGCTGTTTGTGGGCGGTATTCTGGGCGCGCTGCTGGGTCATAAAATGCTGAAAAAACACTTTGAGAGAGCTGGGAATTGTGTAATGGAGCAGCTTCAAGCGGTTGTTGAAAACAGAACAGGCTTTTGCTTGGACCCACGAACCAAGCTGTTGCTGATGGCCGTTGTCGCTACCGCAGAATTTCTATATAGCCACACCGCCTTTATGATCGCGGTGGCGATGATTCCCTTTGTCCTGTTGCTGACTAACCGGCAGTATAAGACGGCAACGGTGTTCTTCTGCCTGTTCGCAGCGGGGCTGTTTGTGCAGGCTATCCAGAACTCCGTCCAGTTTCCCATGATCGTCAATATGCTGGTAGTCCTGTTGGTGGGACTGGTTCTGCGGCTGTTTCCGGCTTTTGTGATGGGAGCCTATATTATCAAATCCACCACGGCCAGCGAGTGCATTACCGCGCTGGGCCGGATGCACATTGGGCGGCAGATCACCATTCCGCTCTCCGTCCTGTTTCGCTTTATCCCTACCATGCAGGAGGAGTCGGCGGCCATCAAGGACGCCATGCGGATGCGGGAGGTCCAGTTCGGGACAAAGAAGTTCTGGCAAAACCCCGCCGCCCTGATTGAATACCGTTTTATTCCCCTGATGATCTCGGTGGTCAAAATCGGGGATGATCTCTCTGCGGCGGCCTTGACCCGCGGCCTCGATAACCCGGTCCGGCGCACCAATATCACAAAGGTCGGTTTTACCGGCTGGGATCTGCTGGCGGTGCTGATTGCCGGAGTTGCACTGCTCTCCACATACTTTTTCAGTCCGTGGTAAGGAGGTGATACCGTGATCGAATTGAAAGATGTTTCCTTTACTTATGAGAGCGGAGAAACCCAAAATAACCTGAACCATATCAATCTGACAATCCAGGATGGCGAAACCATCCTGCTCTGCGGAGAGTCCGGCTGCGGCAAGACGACGCTGACCCGGCTGGTCAACGGTCTGATCCCGCATTTATTACGGCGGGAAGCTGACCGGGCAAGTCCTTTTAGACGGGAAAGAGTTAAAAGACTATCCTCTTTATCAAATCGGGCAACGGGTGGGGTCTGTATTCCAAAACCCAAGGACTCAATTCTACAATGTAGATACGACCAGCGAGATCGTTTTTTGGTTGTGAAAACATGGCCCTGCCAGTCCCGGAGATGCGGGAGCGCCTGGAAGAGACTGCCCACAGCCTCAAGCTGGAAAAGCTGCTGAACAGGAGCTTGTTTGCTCTGTCCGGCGGAGAAAAACAGAAAATCGCCTGTGCCTCTGCCGACGCAATCCACCCGGACATCTTTGTACTGGACGAGCCATCCTCCAACCTGGATATTGCCACTATCGAAGATTTGATTGGTGTGATTCGGCACTGGCAGTCCGAGAAAAAGACTGTGATTGTCGCGGAACACCGGCTTTATTATCTCGTTCCCTACGCAGATCGAATTCTTTATATGAAGCACGGAAGTATTGTACGGGAATTTGCCGGGACGGAGTTTCAAAAATTATCGCCCGATGAATTGCAGGGGATGGGGCTGCGGGCACTGGACCCATTCCACCTGCCCCCAGAGGCCGCCCCCAAACCGGCCGCTCCGAAATTACATATCAAGGGGTTCCAGTTCTCCTATGAAAAGCACGGCCCCCTCAATGTGGATATTCCAGACCTGACCCTGCCTCAAGGCGAGATCATTGGCATCATCGGAAACAACGGCGCGGGAAAATCTACCTTTGCCCGGTGTCTGTGCGGTCTGGATAAAAAAGCAAAAGGTGTGCTTGAAATGGATGGGACCCCCTATGACGCGAAGCAACGCAGGCATATCTCCTATATGGTAATGCAGGATGTAAACCACCAGCTATTTACGGAAGATGTGCTGGACGAATTGCTGCTCAGTATGGGCGGTGAGGACGAGAAAGCTGACACGGCCCGCGCCAAGGAGATACTGAACAGCCTGGACCTGTTGGACAAAGTAAAGCTGCACCCCATGTCCCTGTCCGGCGGTGAAAAACAGAGGGTGGCGATTGGCAGTGCAATAGCCTCGGACAAAAAGATCCTGATATTTGACGAGCCTACCAGTGGATTGGATTACCGGCATATGCTGGAGGTGTCGGACAACTTAAACCGCTTGAAAGAGATGGGAAAGAGCCTGTTTCTGATCACGCATGACCCGGAACTCATTTATAAATGCTGCACCTACCTGTTGTTCATTCAGGGGGAGCAGATGGCTGCTGCGGCATCGGCCAATGGATGGGGAAGCTGTGAAGCTCTTGCGGGCTTTCTTCTCCCACGAGCAAGAAACAGGTGCGGTCAATGCCTCCTGATAAAAAACTGCACGCTTCCGGCGAGGATTATTTGGAGGCCGTGCTGGTGCTCCAAAAGGAAAAAGGAATGATACGCTCCGTGGGTGTGGCCCGGTATATGGAGGTGTCCAAGCCCAGCGTGTGCCATGCGGTGGCAACACTAAAGGACGGTGGCTTCCTCACCATGGACGAGGACTTTTCCCTGCGCTTGACCGATATAGGCCGAGAGGTGGCTGAGCAGACCTATGAGAAGCACTGCTTCTTTACCCGGCGGCTTATTGCGGCCGGGGTCGATCCCCAGACCGCGGAACGGGAGGCCTGCCGGATGGAGCACACCATCAGCCAGCGGTCCTTTGAATTGTTAAAAGGGGCGGTGGAGCCGGAATGACCGGTAAGCAGTCAGAAGAAAGTCCAATGGTATGAAGTCAAGTAGGTGATGCAAGAAAATTTTAAGCGAAACAGAGTAAAAAGCACTGTGTAGACAGCAAAAAGGCAACACCAACCAAAGCCCTGTCCCTGAGAAATTTTGAAACAGGGCCTATGAGTCAGAGTGGCAAGCTGCGCTCTCAGCCCTCCGGCGGGATATACAGGCGGTTGTCCTTTAGCAGCCGAAAGACCAACCGGACCAGTTTTCTGGCAGTTAAAGCGAGTGCGCGTTTATGCTGGTACTTGTTGACCTCTTTGAATTTGAGGTCATAGTAACGCCGGAACTCGGAGTCGCATCTTCTCACGGAGTTGGCGGCTTCCAGCAGGTAGTAGCGGAGATAGCGGTTGCCGGATTTAATCATTCTGGAGTGTTCGGCCTCGAAGTCGCCAGACTGGCTCCTGTTCCAGACAAGGCCGGCGTATTTGGCAACCGAGGCTTGGGAATCAAAACGGTGGATATCACCAATCTCAGCAATGATACCGGCGGAGTAGACCTTGCCAATACCGGGGATGGAGGTCAAAGTGTTCGGAATGATTTCAAACTGCTGTTCAATGGCCTTATCTAATACTTTGACCTGCCCTTTCAAGGCGCGCATGGAGGCAATAGAAACAGCCATTGCTTGGTTTACAGTGTCGTTTACTGTTTTGGGCAGCCGATAGGAGCCTTTGGCTGCAGCCCGAACTGCCTTGGCGGTAGCATCCGGGTCAGCAAATTTGCCACGGCCTGTTTCAGTAATAAAGGCAGTCAGTTCCTCCAGGTCGGCATTCGCCAAGTCATCCACGGTTTCAAAGTGTTCCATGAGTGCGATGGTGGTGGCGCTGGTGTTCTGAATGTCTTTGTCCTGGGCCATGCCGGAGCATTTGAGGAATAAGTAGTTGGCGAACCGCTGCTTCTCCCGGGTCAAGTTTTGGATGACATCAAATCTGGCTCTGGTAAGGGTTTGCAGGGCTTTGTAGCGGTAATCGTCCATGTAGACCTCCCTGTTGATTCTGCCGAAACGGAGATGGTCGGCAATCACAAAGGCGTCCACCCAGTCGTTCTTTGGCAGGTCAGAATAGGCTTCCTTGAATTTCCGCACCTGCTTTGGATTTAGAACATGGATTTTCCTCTGAAACCGCCCCAAGCGGCCATCCTCACGAAGAGCATAGACTAGGCTGTCCCCGTAGATGGAGGTGGCCTCCAGGCCAATCACCACACGCTCAAGCTGCATGGAGCCAAGTGCCGATACGATTCTCTCTGATAACAGTTTAGCACCGCCAAGGTTATTCTGCACGGAGAAGCTGGAGTGTTTGCTGCCGTCCGGTTTCATCAGGTAGGCCACATTGTTCTTGCTGCTCACATCAATGCCAACGAATAGTGGATTCACAATTTTCACCTCCCCGCATGGAGATTTCAGGCCAGCAGGCTTTGAGATACCCATGATAACCGGAGCATCTGGCACCCTCGCTTATCAGAATCATTCCTGGGCAGACCAATGCGATAGCCCTCACTGCTGAAAGGGCGGTCTTGTCCCAGGCAAACAGCCAATGAGTTTGCAGCTAACTTCCGGTTCAGGGGAACAGACTTTCAGTGAAGTAGCCTTACGGCTCAACCGGAGGACTCAGAACTTGACCCTGCTGTCCTACAGCTATTGTATCACGGGCATCTCAGGGCCTGCTGATACCTGATTTATTAACTTTGAAACTTATTATACGAGGGGGGATGTTTTGGCAGGACCGGTTACAGCAGTATATTGGATCCGGAGAGCCGCCGCGCTTGCGGGAAATGAGAAGACAGGAAATGCCGTGGGGACGATCCTCACGGCATTTTTGCTTCCGTTCATCCTCATCATCGTGTGCCTGTGCGGGATGATGGACGCCGCGGCGGACCACAACCGTGCGGCCGTGGAATGGTGCTTTGGAGACGGGGCCATCCCTGCCGCGGTGCCGGAGGAGTACGCGGGCATATTGACACAGATGCGCGCGTCGCTTTGCTGTATTGGACGGCGCGGTGGGAAAAACTCAATGCGGAGCTGGAAGAAGGTTCTGTCCCGCTTCGCGCCAACCGAGTGAAAGCAGACTTTTTTGCGCTGAAATTTCGGAGCGCCGGATCTGACGCTCCGCCAGGGCCAGGCGGAGTCTTTCGCGGGCTGCTATGTCAGCGAAGCGGTGCGTATACGTACTGTGGAAGTGCCGAATCCGGAATACGACCCGCCGGAGGATGAAGAGGAGCTTGAGGATTATGACGTTCCGAAGACCATCGAAGTGGAACAGGAATATATGGTGACCGTTCCGGAAAAGGATATGGCCGTTGTTTACGCCCGGCTCCACGCCCTGCTGGGCGCGGAGTTCCCGGAGCAGTGGCAGGCAAACGCCGCGGAGATATTCTATCTGGCGGAATATGGCGCCGATGCGGTGGGCGGCATGAGCGACGGGCTGATAGCGGGCCTCGTGCAGGACGACAGCCCGGAGTACATCGGCGGGGCATTTGTCAGTCCCCTTGCCGGAGGCTGGAAAAACCGGGTGACGTCTGAAATGGGCGGACGGTACAGCCCGATTACAGGAAAATGGGAAGGCCACCGGGGCCTTGACATGGCCGCGCCGAAAGGAACGGAGATCCGCGCAGCGGCAAATGGGACCGTTCTGCTGGCGCGGTACGGCCATGCGAGTTATGGGAACTATGTGGTGGTCGGTCATGGCGGCGGCGTTACAACGCTGTACGCGCATTGCTCCGCGCGTGAACGTTACGGCTGGGACAGGCGGTGTCTGCCGGAGACGTCGTTGCCTTTGTGGGCAAGCACGGGAGATTCCACGGCGATCATCTGCATCTGGAGGTGAATGACAATGGAACGTTGAAAAATCCAAGAGAGTATCTGCCCTGACACAAATACATTTGATGATACGGGAGCGTGGTAAATTGAAAGTACAATTGAACTGGAAAGAATCAAGCTACAGCAAGCTGCCGGAGCTGCATATTGCCGCTTCGGAGATCGTGAGCGATGAGATGTTTGAACAGATGCAGGCACATCCGCTGTGGGATCACGACGTGATCCAAAAAGCATATACAGGATATGCGCAGCGTGGCCGGAGGGGAATACTGTCTTCTGATCGCGCCCGAGAATGGAACGGACGGCCTGCTCGTCCGCTCAGAGGGAAGTTCCTGTGCGCGGTATTCCGCCTACATCCCCGGCGGGCGGCTGATGACGCTGGTCACGCCGGAGCTGGAGCGGGCATTACGCAGATGCGAAACAGCAGCCAAAGAGGCCGTGCGGCGGGAATGCGTGCAGACGCTGACGGGAAAGTGGACGTGTTCCCTTGCTGAACTGGACGCGGCGTTTGGAGCAGGGCTGCAGGAAAACAAAATACTGGCGGAACTTTTTTGTGACAGGCTGGCCCGGCAGGCGGAAGTGACGTCGGCATATTTGGAAGGAGATATGCTGCGAGTCGGATTCCGACCGGAATATTGTCCGCGGCTTGAGAATCGTGGAAGGATCCGTGTCCTGCGGGCTGAACCGGGCGGGCCTGTACGGGAGATCCAAATCGAAAACCGGCTGGAAGCATTCCAGAAAAGCGTAGGGGGATACATCGAATGCGCAGGGCTGAAGGACGGTGCGGTCCTGATCTGCGATGATGAGGGAAAGCTGAAGGGCCTGCGTCCCAACCGCAGGTTGGGCGGAGATCTGATCGTCGGGACGTTCCTCATCGCAGGCGTGGATGCGGAGGGCGACTTCTGCTCACTTACGGAAACGCAGGCGGAACGTTGGAAAAAGGAACTGGCAGAGCCAATCAAGAATATCGAAGAGCCTGGTGCAGCTGAGGGACCTTTTGCAAATTGGTCATGGCCGGAGCAAATACATATCTTGTGCACCGGGACGCGATATTGAGTATGTCCTGCCGACGGCCTGCGGCTGGATGCGCTGCCGGAAAAAAATCCAGACAGCATGGAACGATGTTCTGGCCGCGCAGGTATGCTGGATCAGGCAGGGCGCATATGGGCCGGAGATCGTCCTGGCCGGTGTGGACCCGCAGCGTGTCTATGAC
>ENA-OQDT01002109-OQDT01002109.1-human-gut-metagenome-genome-assembly--contig:-NODE-2109-length-10594-cov-5.708990_pt1 | contig 10594 bp, 5 predicted proteins | sample MGYA00242786_ERZ504617 | MGnify/ENA primary metagenome ERZ504617 (study PRJEB26092, sample SAMD00036337) | human gut metagenome | host: Homo sapiens | study: EMG produced TPA metagenomics assembly of... | reverse complement strand
GCGAAATATGCCAAGATGCAGCGCGGTGAGTATCAGAGCAAAATCTGTCCTTACGGCTACCGTAAAAGCGCCGATGGCAGAATGGAGCCTGACCCGGAAGCCGCTGCCGTTGTGCAGCTTATCTTCCAGCTTGCCGCAGAGGGCTATAACGGCACCGCTATCGCCAGAGAACTGTTCCGCAGGGATATTCCTACCCCCGGCGAATACAAGGCCGCACGGGGCAACCACACCCACGACATATCCCGTACCCGTGGGATTTGGAGTCCGTCAACGGTTCTCCGTATTCTGGAGGATGAAAGATATATTGGTTCTTATGTAATCGGCAAACGAGCTGTCCTTGAAGTGGGCGGCACTCGGAGCCGAATGAAGGACAGGGACAAGTGGTATATCATCCCCGACCACCATCCGGCAATCGTTGAGAAATCCGTGTTTGAAAAGGTGCAGACCAGCCAGCTCCGGTTTTCTCAGCCCAACAAAAAGAAACGGGACTATCCGCTGAAAGGCAAGGCGTTTTGCGGATGCTGCGGTCACGCGCTGTCCCGCACGATGCAGAAAACATCGTATTACTACTGCCGCCATTCCGAAGCTGACGAGGAAAGCCGCTGCCATAAAATGAGGATCAACGCGGTGGAACTGGAAAAGGCAGTATTTATCACTCTGAAAAGCAGATGGAAGCTGCCGCATCCCTTAACCCCGATGGCACCGTCCGTCTGGAAGCTGTTACCCCGGAACGGTCTGAATATGAGCAGCAGATCGAAGAACTCCAGGACAGCAAGCGATTACTGTATGAACGGTATCTCTTGGGCGAAATCGACCTCGATACCTACAAGGCAGAAAAGACGGCGTGTGATGAACTGCTTTTGAAAACAAAAAAATTGCCTATGCCGTAGTATTGGCACAGGCGAAGCAAAAGCAGGAAGAACAGGCGCGGCATGACAACCGACAGGAAGCCGCAAGAGCGATTTTCAAATCCGAAGGGCTGACTGCCGAGCTGACCGACCTTCTCATTGACAAGGTGCTTGTGTACCCCGACAACCGCATCGAAATCGCGTATAAGATCAAAGATATTTTCGATTGAGGGAACGCCCTCAAAGAACCGGCTGCGCTTGAAAAAACTTCAAGCGCAAGCTAAAAATTTTTGTCGTGTGCTTGACATACGGGTGCCGCAAATCATGGATACGGATACGCTTTACTCCTGCGGCTTTCGCACCTCTGTCCATCTCGTGATGAAGATAACTTTTTGTGACCGTAAAGATTCGGTCTTTCTTCTTCAATCCGTAAAGCATCTGCAAATATTCCTGCATTTCTTCACAGAGGAACTTCGGCATTTTGATCATACGATTACTTTTCTTTGTTTTCGGTGTGGTAATCACATCTTCGCCGTGTAATCGCTGATAGAACTTATTGATTCTGACCGTTTCTTTCTCAAAATTGAAGTCAGCGGCGGTCAGTGCCAACAATTCTCCCTCACGGATACCGCACCAGTAGAGCATTTCAAAAGCGTAAAAGGAAACAGGAACAAGAAAACCGAAAGCGGAACTTATTGCTGCACTGGCACAGGCTTTGGATGTTTCCCCTCATGCCCTCGATGTGCCTGACATTGACAGCTATATCGGACTGATGCACACTTTATTTACCCTTGAAGATTTGTACGGTCTAACAGTCAGTGAATCAGACGAAGATATCTGCCTGAAAGTCGATACTTCCAAAGACAAGGACGCTCACGAACTCTGGAAAATGCTGTATGCCTGGAAAGAGCAGGCTGACAAGCTATCTTCTGAAGAAATCAGCAAGGACAAATACGATGAGGGGCGTTACCACTACCCGGAATTTGATACTACGCAAACATGGGCAAAAGTTCCGTCACAGAAACTTAGCAACGCTCTGGTCGGAATATTCCAAGACCGACTCAAACCAGATAAATATGGATTTATTTGTTGCACAACCACCTATTAATCATTCTCTAACCCTAAAACCACTGGATTACAAGGATAATGGCTCTCATACAACCGTTATCAATTTGTTATCAAAAGACTTTTAAAAATGCTGCAAACCCGTATAAACGCTGGATTTACTAAGTATTTTTGTTTATTCAAACTAAACTACAATTATTGTAATACCCGAAACACCCGAAAATCACTTCAAAAAACAAAGGTGCTACTTCCTGACGTCCTTTTCCGTCAGGCAATAGCACCTTTGTCATATTTTATCTTATTTTTACAGATAGGAGTATCCCATCAGCGATTCATCTACCGCCTTCGCAGCTTCTCTGCCTTCGCGGATTGCCCATACTACCAGGGACTGACCTCTGTGCATATCTCCTGCTGTGAAGACTTTGTCTACAGAGGTCTGATACTGATCTGGCTTTGTATCTACGTTGGTTCTTCCGTTGATGGCTACCTTAAATGCGTCTGTTACATATTTCTCACTGCCAAGGAATCCGGCTGCGATGAGAACTACATCTACAGGGATGACTTCTTCAGTACCTTCTACCGGTACCATCATCATTCGTCCGGTCTTTGGATCTTTTTCGCTCTTTAATTTTGTGAGTTTTGCCTGGCAGACATTTCCGTTTTTATCTTTGATAAATTCTGTAACAGTAGTCTGGTATACTCGTGGATCATGTCCGAATACTGCGATAGCTTCTTCCTGGCCATAGTCTGTTTTGAGGACTCTGGGCCACTGCGGCCATGGGTTGGATGGTGTTCTTTCCACTGGCGGCTTCGGCATCATCTCTAACTGGATCACAGATTTGGCACCCAGACGGATAGAAGTTCCCACACAGTCATTTCCTGTATCACCACCACCGATGACCAGAACATTTTTTCCTTTGGCAAGTTCATATGGAACTTTGGCAAAATCAGAGTCCAACAGCGCTTTTGTTACCTGTCCCAGGAAATCTACTGCGAAATAAATTCCTTTTGCATCCCGTCCCGGAACTTTAATGTCTCGTGGATTGGATGCTCCGCAGGCAAGGATGACGCGGTCGAACTGTTTCAGAAGTTCTTCTGCTTTGATGTCCTTTCCTACGTTTACATTTGTAACGAATTTCACTCCCTCTTCTTCCATAAGATGGATTCTTCTGTCAACAACAGCTTTGTCCAGCTTCATGTTAGGGATACCGTAGCGGAGAAGTCCGCCTACACGGTCTTTTCTTTCAAATACAGTTACACTGTGACCTCGTCTGTTCAACTGCTGGGCTGCTGCCAGTCCGGAGGGACCGCTTCCGATGACTGCGATGGATTTACCTGTACGCACTTCCGGGATCTGCGGAGTTACCCATCCGTTCTCGTAGGCTGTCTCGATGATCGCACGTTCATTTTCTTTTGTGGAGACCGGTTCTCCGTTTAAATTACAGGTGCAGGCTGCTTCACAGAGTGCAGGGCAGACACGTGAAGTAAATTCCGGGAAGCTATGTGTCTTGCTCAGTCTTAAGAATGCCTGTTTCCAGTTGCCTGTATAAACCAGATCATTTGTCTCAGGTACAAGGTTGTGCAGAGGGCAGCCGGATGCCATACCGCCGATCATCATACCTGACTGGCAGAACGGGACACCGCATGCCATGCAGCGTGCGCCCTGAAGTTTCTGTTTTTCTTTATTTAAAGGTGTCCTGAATTCTTTGAAATTTGCAATGCGGACCTTTGGCGGCAGAACCTTTGCCGTCTCTCTTTTATACTCTAAAAATCCCGTAGGTTTTCCCATGATTTCCTCCTTTTCGCCGCACCAACCGCGGCAATACTGGTATGGCCCACGCCACCTTTTTATTTATTCTAAAAGATGACGGGGCAACATTGATAAGTTCACACGATATATTCAATTATTATCAATGTTTAGCGCCAATACTTTCATAGAACGCTTCCATCTGTGCCTGCTGACTGTTGAGTCCTTTTTCTTCCAGTTTCGCACTTAAAGTGATCATCTTCTTGTACTCATTCGGAATGAGTTTCTTAAAGTGCGGCAGATAATAATCAAAGTCAGCCAGAACTTTCGCACCAAGTTTGGAGCCTGTTGCTTCTACATGAGCTTCAATCAGATCGCGAAGTTCTTTTTTGTCATATTTGTTTTCCACTTTTTCGATGGAAATCATGGCTTTGTTCAGGTTCTTGTAAAGAACATTATCCACATCCAGTACATATGCGATACCGCCGCTCATACCTGCTGCAAAGTTCTTGCCAGTCTTACCAAGTACGACTACGCGGCCACCTGTCATATATTCACAGCCGTGTTCTCCTACGCCTTCTACAACTGCAGATGCACCGGAGTTACGGACTGCGAAACGCTCACCTGCAACACCATTGATAAATGCGGTACCGCTGGTTGCACCGTAGAGGGCAACGTTACCTACGATAATGTTCTCTTCTGCTTTGTATGCAGCTTTCTCCGGAACTTTCAGAATCAGTTTACCACCGGAAAGACCTTTTCCGAAGTAGTCGTTGCTGTCGCCGGTCAGTTCCAGTGTCAGACCTTTCGGAATAAATGCACCGAAACTCTGTCCGCCGGCACCGTTGCAGTGTACAGTGATAGTGTCATCTGCAAGTCCGTCTTTGTTCTTTCTTGTGATCTCTGCACCAAGGATGGTTCCGAATGTACGGTCAATGTTTGTCAGGTTTACAGAAAGCTCTGTTTTCTGACCTTTATTGATGGCATTTACGCATTTCTTAACCAGAACCTTTTCATCCATGGTCTTTTCCAGTTCGAAGTTATATACGGCTTTCGGGTCAAAAGTAACTTTCTGGTCTTTGCCTGCGAACGGATTGTTCAGGATTGCACTTAAATCTACTTTACCCTGATGTGGTTCTGGTACATTGTCTGTCTGAACCAGAAGATCTGTACGTCCAACCATTTCGCTGACTGTACGGAATCCCAGTTTAGACATATACTCTCTTAATTCCTGTGCGATAAAGCGCATGAAATTCTCTACATATTCCGGTTTACCTTTGAATCTCTTACGAAGTTCAGGGTTCTGTGTTGCCACACCAACCGGGCAGGTATCCAGGTTGCAGACACGCATCATAACGCATCCCATGGTTACAAGCGGAGCTGTTGCAAAACCAAATTCCTCGGCACCCATTAATGCTGCGATCGCAACGTCACGACCACTCATAAGCTTACCGTCTGTCTCAATGCGGACACGGTTTCTCAGACCATTCTTGAGCAGTGTCTGATGTGTTTCTGCAAGTCCAAGTTCCCATGGAAGTCCTGCATTGTGGATAGAACTTCTCGGAGCTGCACCTGTACCTCCGTCATAACCAGAGATCAGGATCGTCTGTGCACCGGCTTTTGCAACACCTGCTGCAACTGTACCGACACCTGCTTCAGATACCAGTTTGACAGAAATATCTGCATATTTATTTGCATTCTTAAGGTCATAGATTAACTGTGCCAGGTCCTCGATAGAATAGATATCGTGGTGCGGTGGCGGGGAAATCAGGCTGACACCAGGTGTGGAATGACGGGTTTTGGCAATCCACGGATATACTTTCTTTGCAGGAAGATGTCCACCTTCACCAGGTTTTGCACCCTGTGCCATCTTGATCTGGATTTCTCTTGCAGATACAAGATAACGGCTGGTTACACCGAAACGTCCACTGGCAACCTGTTTGATCGCGGAGCATCTGTCATCGCTGCTTCCTGCGGAATCCAGTCTTTCGTCACTTTCACCGCCCTCACCTGTATTGGATTTTCCATGAAGGTGGTTCATGGCGATCGCCAGTGTCTCATGTGCTTCCTGTGAAATAGAACCATAGGACATGGCACCTGTCTTAAATCGTTTTACAATATCATCTACGCTCTCCACTTCTTCAAGTGGAACCGGAGTCTCAGCAAACTTAAAGTCCAGAAGTCCTCTTAAGTTTCCGTGGTTTTCTTTATCCACCAGATCTGTGTACTGTTTGAACAGATCGTAGCTTCCAGTCCATGTGGACTGCTGCAGAAGATGAATAGTCTGAGGATTGTAACGATGTTCCTCTCCCTGGCTTCTCATCTTGTGTGCGCCTACGCTGTCCAGAGTCAGGTCTGTAGGAAGTCCTAACGGGTCAAATGCTTCTGAGTGAAGCTTCTCTACATTCTCTTCGATGTCTTCCAGTGTGATTCCGCCTACACGACTGACTGTACCAGTAAAGTATTTCTCGATCACATCTGAGGAAATACCGATTGCCTCGAAGATCTGAGATCCCTGATAAGACTGGATGGTGGAAATACCCATCTTGGAAGCAATCTTTACAATACCGCTGATGACTGCATGATTGTAGTCATCTACTGCTGCATAATAGTCTTTCTCCAGCATATGACTGTCGATCAGTTCATGAATGGTCTCAAGGGCAAGGTACGGGTTGATGGCACTTGCACCGTAACCAAGTAAGGTTGCAAAGTGATGTACTTCTCTTGGCTCACCGGATTCCAGGATAATTGCAAGGGAGGTACTCTTTTTCGTCTTTACCAGGTGCTGATGAACTGCGGATACTGCCAGAAGTGACGGAATCGGCATATGGTTTTCATCTACTCCTCTGTCTGAAAGAACAAGGATGTTTGCACCCTCGCGGAATGCTTTATCTACTTCTACGAAAAGACGATCAATAGCTCTCTCAAGCTTGGTGCTCTTATAATATAAGGTAGAAACAACTGCTGTCTTGAAGCCCTCATGTTTGAAGCTCTTGATTTTCATCATATCTGTATTTGTCAGGATCGGGTTATTAATCTTTAATACCTGACAGTTTTCCGGTTTCTGCTCCAGCAGGTTTCCGTCTTTACCTACATAAACACTTGTGCTGGTAACGATTTCCTCACGGATTGCATCAATCGGAGGGTTGGTAACCTGTGCAAAGAGCTGTTTAAAGTAGTCAAATAATGGTCTGTTCTGTTTGGAAAATACTGCAAGCGGGGTATCCACACCCATAGCTCCGATGCTCTCTGCTCCGTTTAACGCCATGTTTCTGATGGAAGTACGGTACTGCTCATAAGTATAGCCGAATGCTTTCTGCAGACGTGCTCTCTGCTCAGGTGTATATTCTTCTGGTCTTTCGTTAGGAATCTTGATGTCTTTTAACTGTACCAGATGACTATCCAGCCATTCACCGTATGGCTGCATTTTTGCATAGCCCTCTTTCAGTTCATTGTCATCAATTACTTTTCCCTTTACAGTATCTACAAGAAGCATTTTTCCAGGATGGAGACGCTCTTTTAATACGATTTTCTCTTCCGGGATTGGCAGAACACCCACCTCTGAGGAAAGGATCATATAGCCGTCAGAAGTAATATAATATCTGGATGGACGGAGACCATTTCTGTCAAGGACTGCACCCATAACATCACCATCAGAGAACAGGATAGATGCAGGTCCGTCCCATGGCTCCATCATAGTTGCATAGTACTGATAAAAGTCACGTTTTGCCTGGGAAATGGTGTCATTGTTTGCCCATGGTTCAGGGATTGTGATCATAACTGCAAGCGGAAGTTCCATACCGCTCATTACCAGAAACTCCAGTGTATTGTCAAGCATTGCAGAGTCGGAACCGTTTCTGTTTACAACAGGAAGCACTTTGTGAAGCTGTCCCTCCAGGTATGGAGATTCCATGTTCTCTTCTCTTGCAAGCATCTTATCTGCGTTGCCGCGGATGGTGTTGATCTCACCGTTATGTACCATGAAACGGTTCGGATGTGCTCTCTCCCAGCTTGGGTTTGTGTTGGTACTGAAACGGGAGTGTACCATAGCGATAGCAGATTCATAATCCGGGCTCTGGAGGTCTTCGAAGAAAGTACGAAGCTGTCCAACCAGGAACATACCTTTGTAAACGATGGTACGGCTGCTCATGGAAACTACATAAGTATTATCATTACTCTGTTCAAACTCACGTCTTGCAATGTAGAGCATACGGTCAAATGGAAGACCTTTTTCCACATCTTCCGGTTTTTTGATAAATGCCTGCATAATGCATGGCATACATTCTCTTGCCTTGTGTCCAAGCACTTCCGGAAATACCGGAACCTGACGCCACCCCAGAAGTTCCAGACCTTCTTTCTCAAGAATGATCTCAAACATCTTCTTTGCCTGTGCACGTTTAATCTCATGCTGTGGGAAGAAAAACTGTGCAATGCCGTATTCTCTCTCATCACCAATCTCAAATCCCTCTTTCTTACAGGCTTTCTTGAAAAATTTATGGGAAATCTGGAGAAGGATACCTACACCGTCACCGGTTTTGCCTTCTGCATCCTTACCTGCGCGGTGTTCCAGATGTTCTACGATCTTTAATGCATTTGCAACAGTATCGTGGGTTTTCTTGCCTTTGATATTGACAACTGCTCCGATACCACAGTTGTCATGCTCAAATTCAGGCCTGTACATACCTTGCTGTTGCTGCTGTTCTCTCACTTCTTTCATAATCTCCTCATCCTTTCTATTTCTGCTGCTGTTCTTCGCTTATTTTCTTATCGACGGCCGCCTGAATAAATCCTCTGAATAAAGGATGTGCATGATTCGGGCGGGATTTGAATTCCGGATGGGCCTGAGTTCCTACATAGAACGGGTGCCCTGCGATCTCGATCATCTCTACAATATGATTATCAGGGGAAGTTCCTACGATATTCATTCCTTTCTCCTGAAGTTCTTTACGGAATGCATTGTTTACTTCATAACGATGTCTGTGGCGCTCATGGATTTCTTTTTTGCCAAAGAGTTCATAGGATCTGGAACCTTCTGCAAGAATACATGGATAACTTCCAAGTCTTAAGGTTCCACCGATATCTTCGATATCTTCCTGATCCGGCATTAATGCAATTACCGGATGCTTTGTCTCCGGATTCAGTTCAATACTGTTTGCATCTTCGTATCCAAGTACATGACGGGCGAATTCTACAATTGCCATCTGCATTCCCAGACAGATTCCAAGATATGGAATCTTATGTACTCTTGCATACTGTGCTGCCAGGATCATTCCTTCTGTACCTCTGTTCCCGAAACCACCCGGAACCAGGATACCATCTACATTGTGAAGCTGCTGATCCAGATTCTTCTCTGTCAGTTCTTCGGAATCGATCCAGTCAAGCTCTACCTTGGCTCTGCAGGAAATTCCGCCATGTTTCAGTGCCTCTACTACACTGAGATATGCATCATGAAGCTGTGTATATTTTCCTACAATTGCGATCTTTACTGTTTTATTCGGATTTCTCAGACTTTCTACCATTTCCTCCCAGTCACTTAAATCCGGTTTTCTGTTTTCCAGACGGAGACTTGAAAGAACTACATCTGCAAGCTTCTCTCTTTCCATTGCAAGAGGAGCTTCATATAAATATTCCACATCCAGGTTCTGAAGTACATGTGATACAGGTACGTTGCAGAATAAAGCGATTTTTTCTTTAATGTCCTCTGTCAGCTCATGTTCACTTCTGCACACCAGTACATCCGGCTGAATTCCCATTCCCTGAAGTTCCTTTACGCTTGCCTGTGTAGGTTTTGTTTTCAGTTCTTCAGATGCCTTTAAATAAGGAATTAATGTTACGTGAATCAGGATTGCATTGTCATGTCCCACATTGAGCTGGAACTGACGAATTGCTTCCAGGAACGGTTGGCTTTCAATATCACCAACTGTTCCTCCCACCTCGATAATGGCAATCTTGTTTTCCTCCGGTGATTTGGCGCGGTAGAAACGACTCTTAATCTCATTTGTAATATGAGGAATTACCTGTACGGTACCCCCGCCGAAATCCCCGTGACGTTCTTTCTGAAGAACAGACCAGTAAACCTTACCGGTTGTCACATTGGAATTTTTATCAAGACTCTCATCAATGAATCTCTCATAATGTCCCAGATCCAGGTCTGTCTCTGTACCATCGTCTGTTACAAAAACTTCTCCGTGCTGAATCGGGTTCATGGTTCCGGGGTCGATATTGATATAAGGATCAAACTTCTGCATGGTTACCTGATATCCTCTCGCTTTCAGAAGACGCCCCAGAGATGCAGCTGTGATTCCCTTTCCAAGACCGGAAACAACTCCTCCTGTAACAAATACGTATTTCACTGCCATTTTGATTTCCTCCTCCATCATCCTTTGTTAATAAAAAAGCGTCAGATGCAGCTATCAGAGGGCACTTGACCCATCTGGTATTCTGCATCTGACGCCTTTGTCAGATCATCATATCTTCTATAATAATATGTTCAATTGGCTTTCTTTTAAAAATATGCTATACTATAAAAACACTTTTTTTTCGTTTGTCAATAATGAATTTCCCGTTTTTAAGCAAAAACAAATCAAATAAGTTCCTTCTGATAAACTATGAAGCAGTTATATTTTATGGAATTACTCTGAACACAGTCATAATACAGAAAAAACGAATCTGTAGAAGTTCATCTTCCAGACCCGTCTTCTCTGCGATAATTATTCGGTTATAAAAATGTAAAATTTATGCAACTGCAAATTTCTTCAATGTACGATCAAATTCCCGGCTCTCCCCGTGGCAGTCTACTGTCAGTTCTCTGGTCAGATCCAGACTAAGTACACCAAGGATTGATTTGGCATCAATTAAAAATCTGTTGTAATAAACATCAATATCAAAATCACATCTGCTTGCAGCATTCACAAATTCCTGCACCTCTTCGGTT
>ENA-OQDT01002108-OQDT01002108.1-human-gut-metagenome-genome-assembly--contig:-NODE-2108-length-10597-cov-2.970392_pt1 | contig 10597 bp, 12 predicted proteins | sample MGYA00242786_ERZ504617 | MGnify/ENA primary metagenome ERZ504617 (study PRJEB26092, sample SAMD00036337) | human gut metagenome | host: Homo sapiens | study: EMG produced TPA metagenomics assembly of... | reverse complement strand
CACGTACATAAAATACATCATTTGAATCTGTCTCGTATTACCAGCCATGCACCTCTGTTTGGAATTACAGTACTGGAAAACAGTCTCTTACCAAGCTTATCATGAGCGATCGCGTAGTAGATTCCAGGGGAACGTACTAACTGGCTGACAATAACACGCTCAGCACCATTGATAACAAAGGTACCCGTAGCTGTCATCAGCGGTAAATCTCCCATGAAAATCTCGTGTTCGTTGATCTCTTCTGTTTCCTTATTGATCAGCCTTACTCGAACCTTCAAAGGTGCGGCATAAGTCACGTCACGTTCTTTACACTGCTCGATGGAATATTTTGCATCTTTTTCATCGTATGTGAAATCGATGAATTCCAGACTGAGCTTTCCGCCGTAATCTGCGATCGGAGAAATATCATCAAATACTTCTTTTAAACCTTCGTCAAGAAACCACTGGTAGGAATCTTTCTGAACTTCGATCAGGTTTGGCATTTCCAGGACTTCTTTTTGTCTCTGGTAGCTCATACGCATGCTTTTTCCAGTTTTTACAGAACGAATTCTGTTTTTTTCCATTGACGTTTCACCCCTGTTTTTTTATTATTTATTACAACATGATCCCGCCTGACCTTTAGGCAGGCATATCTAGCCATAATATAGCATCCTCCACTTTAACATAAGAAAAAAAGTGTGTCAAGCACTTTTTTTGATTTTTTTACATTTTTCCCAAAAAAAGCTTCTGTTCCTTTGTACATACGATGTACAGAACAGAAGCTTCTTATTTATCTCACTTTATCCGTTACCGTTACTGCGTTGCCGTATCTGTCTTTTGACACAAGCTTCAGTACGGTATTCTTTTTCTGTTTTCTTATTTTAATAGTTGAAACGGCTTGTTTTTGTCCACTGCAGTCCCTTCCAAGTCTTGCGGTTTTTCCGGAACGGACGGTGTATGCGGTAACTGTTCTGCTACCAGCTGCCTTTCCGGTTATAGCCGTGCTCTTTTCCGTAACCTTCTGCGCGGACGGTCTGTTGATGCTGCTCCAGCCTTTGCAGTCCTTTGCATACAGTGCCTGTGCTTTTCCGTTTCCGTTGAAGGAATTGGATTTCATGGCAGTGATGACGGAATTATATGCATAAACGCCATTTCCTCTGTTTTTGTACATGCGGTTTCCGGAAATCTCCGAAGCTTTGGCTTTCCAGATCATGAGACCTACTTTTTACATTTGAGTAAAAGCTGTTATTTTTTACCCGAATACTTCCTGTGGTATATTCGATCTTTGCTCCGTGGTCTTTGTTTAAAGCGCATGTATTCCCGAGAATGCTGATGTTTCCTCCGGATCTGACCCGGATTCCGGATCCTCCGGCTGATTTCACCGTATTTTTCTCCGCAGTGGAAGCCGCGTTTACTGACTGCAGATATATTCCGTCTCCGCCTGCAGCCGAAACTCCGTTGTCACTGACAAGATTCTTCTCTCCGGAGCCTTGGCATATCTCGCTTCATTAATATAGATTCCCGCATTGGCAGTTCCCGAAACCGTGTTTCCGGTGATCACCGTTCCTCTGGCATCCTTCGCATAAATACCCAGATTGGAATATGCAGAAGTTTTTTTTCATTTTTATCTGGTTTCCGGTTACTGTGTCCGTATCTGCAAGAGAAATACTGACTCCGTTTCCGTATCCCGAGATCTCATTATCTTCCACCGTTACACCTTTTACCGGATACATCCCTTTTGGAATGGCACCCTCTGCCTTCATCTCGTAGCCTTCTATATGAACACCGCTGCAGACCCATGCCACTCCGCCGATGCTGGAGGTTTTTGCAAGGCTGATATAGTTGCCGGCGATCCGGATGTCTCTGTCCTTCTGGGTATCCGGTCCGCCTTCATAGCCCTGGGTCTGATGAACATTTTTGCTTGCGGATATAACATCCACACCCATTCCCACATTTACCATGGTGTTGTTCTCTGCAACAGCATCTTCATAATTCATAAATTCTATGCAGCGTTTTTTTATATTATGGAAGGTATTGTTGGTAACCGTGATCCGCTTATAGGTTTCTCCGGACATCATGCTGTGAGTTCCCACCCCGGAAAAAACATCTGAAAATACATTTCCATCAACAACAAAATCCTCGCAGGTAGTTCCATCGTAAGGCCGGTACTGTGGAAAAACATTCGTCTCATCTGTACAGCAGTCGATCTGGATGCACTCCTGACCGCCGCCTACGTAATTTTTGTAATAACCGCTGAAGGTGCAGCCTGTGATCCTGGCATTTTTCACACCGCCAAATTCCAGAAAATGAGACTTCAGATTATTAAGGAATGTAGCATTTTTGATGGTAACATTTCTGGCATGGCCAATGCAGAAGCCGACAAAACCGCCCGGTGCATCCTTGTCCGCCACGCACTGGTAATTATAATCCCAGGTTCCTCCATCAATAACAATATTCTGGTATCCGTCATATCCGCCCTGGGAATCCTTTGTGTTTCCAAGACGCAGGATCAGATGCTTGGTCGCAGAGGTTTTTGTGATGACCGCACCCCTTGCATACAGATACATATTGCTGTACATACAGAGGGTTCCTGTCAGCTGGTAATTTCCCGGCGGGATAATAATCTTATAGGGTGTTTCCTCTGTGGCCTTATCCTTCAGCTGAAGAAACAGAGTATTCAGCGGAGCTGTAATGTCCTGGCCATCTTCCACAGCAAGCGTTTCCTCCTGATATGTTCCAAGGTCACCCTGGGAAGCCTCCCCTGCGGAAAAGTCCTCCTGGTCATAGAAGTCCTCCGTTTCTTCTGAGGATGCACCGGCAGAAACCTCCGTCTCCTCTCCTGCTTCCATCTGAAGCTCCACAGAAGTCTCCTCGGTCTCATCCGAAAAAACTTCCGCAGCACCGGCAGATTCGTCAGCTGTTTCTCCATCTGCCTCCGTGTCCGTCATTTCCGAAGCACTGTTTTCTTCTGTGTCAGCAGTCTCCGCTTTCTCTTCCGTTTCCGGTTCCGGCGTCACAGATACGGCAGACTCTGCCCCGGCAGCTTCCATATCTGTCTCTGCCGCTTCCGATTCCGGCGCAGCAGACAGGACAGGCTCCTCCACAACTTCCTCTTCTTCCGAAGCTCCGTCAGAAAAATCATTCCGGGCATCAAAAACTGCCGCTGTCTCGTCGCCTTCCTCCTTCACCCAGGAAGCCTGCGATGCAGGAACTACATTTCCGTTATCCAGAACCAGCGGATCCGGATCCTGGGCAGGCATCTCTTCCTCTTCTTCCAGCTGCTCCTGGGCATCCATGGCACTGGCCTGTTCCTTTATCGCAGTCAGCGGATCTGCAGCTTTTACGGAAGATACCGTATTTTTAGAGGAAACTGTCTGCGTCGCTGCCGCCGGAACAGGAATTCCGGTCATTCCAAGCACGCCTGCCAGAAAACAGGCTGCAATCTTTCTTTTCATATTCCAATCTCACTTTCTGTTATGCTTCATCACCAGCTGCAAGTTCTATCAGGTATGGCAAAAAGGCTGCTGCGCCGCCGGTAAACCGGCAGTCACAACAGCCTTTAAAACTTCTGATCTGATTGGATTATTTAAGTGTAACCTTAGCTCCCTCAGCCTCGAGTTTAGTTTTGATGTCCTCAGCCTCAGCTTTGGATGCGCCCTCTTTAACAACCTTCGGAGCACCATCAACGATAGCTTTAGCCTCTTTAAGTCCAAGACCTGTAACCTCACGAACAACTTTGATAACTTTAACTTTGTTAGCGCCAACCTCTGTAAGCTCTACGTCAAACTCATCTTTCTCCTCAGCTGCCTCGCCTGCTGCACCTGCTGCTGCTACAACAACACCTGCTGCTGCGGAAACACCGAACTCTTCCTCACAAGCTTTTACAAGGTCATTTAACTCTAATACAGATAATTCTTTGATTGCTGCAATAAATTCTTCTGTTGTTAATTTTGCCATTTTAATTTCCCTCCATTTATAAATTTTAATTAATAATCATGCGGTCATTATGCCGCCAATTGCACGTTGCTGGGATTACTCAGCAGCTGCTGCGTCAGCTCCGCCGTTCTGCTCTGCGATCTGATTAAGCACACGAGCGAAGTTTGCGATCGGAGACTGCATACTTCCAAGCAGTTTTCCAAGAAGTTCCTCTCTTGAAGGAATTGTGGACAGTGCCTGAATTCCGGCCTGATCATTGTAGTTACCTTCAACTACACCTGCGATCAGCTCCAGTGCCGGGAACTGTTTTGCATATTTAGCAAGGATTCTTGCCGGAGCAGTTGCGTCTGTTTCGGAGATAGCGATCGCATTTGTGCCATGTAAATGATCACTGAGGCTCTCAAATGCTGTACCCTCGAATGCACGACGCATCATGGTATTCTTGTATACCTTGTACTGAACACCAGCTTCTCTTAACTCTTTACGCAGAATTGTATCCTGTTCAACTGTAAGACCGCTGTAGTTTACAAGTACAACAGACTCAGCGTTCTTAATGCTGTTAGAAATCTCTTCTACGATTGGTTGTTTCAGTTCTACTTTTGCCATGAAATGGTACACCTCCTTATAGATTTTGTATACCGCCGTCGCAATAAGTCAATCTGTTTAAAAAAAGACCTTACTGCTTCGCAATAAGGCCTTGTGTAATCTTAACTCAGAATACTTGGACCTCGGTAGGCGTTTAATCCTTATGCCTTACGGCACCTACTGTCTTCGGCAGCGTTCTTAGGTACAATACCCATAACAGTTGCCGGGTGTGTCAAGTATTTTTTTGAGTTTTTGAAAAAAATTATTTTGTTCCCAAAAATTCTGTCACCGGCATCACCAAGTCCCGGGCAGATATAAGCATTCTCATTGAGCTCTCTGTCAAGGGAGCCGCAGTAGATCTGTACATCCGGATGCGCCTCATGGAGACGTTTCAATCCCTCCGGAGCTGCGATGATGCACATAAACTTGATATTCTTTCCGCCCTGTTTCTTGACAAAATCAATGGCAGCCTCGGCAGAACCGCCGGTTGCAAGCATCGGATCAACGATCACTGAAATACGCTCGTCAATAGATTCCGGAAGCTTACAGTAATACTCATGGGGCTCATGTGTTACCGGATCACGGTAAAGTCCCACATGTCCGACCTTTGCAGACGGCACCAGTGTGAGAATGCTGTTTACCATTCCAAGTCCTGCACGGAGGACCGGGATCACTGCCAGCTTCTTGCCTGAGATCATCGGTGTCTTACAGGTTTCTATCGGTGTCTCGATTTCCACTTCCTCTGTAGGAAGATCACGAAGTGCCTCATATCCCATCAGGATTCCGATCTCCTCCACCAGCTTACGGAACTCGTTTGTTCCTGTGCTTTTGTCACGGAGCATTGAAATTTTGTGTTTGATCAGCGGGTGATCCATAATATAAACATTTTCCATTTTTTCCATCGTGATTTCCTCTCTTTGTCTGTGTTTTTTGTAAAGCGAACATTCTCATCCCATTCTGCTTTATACCCAAGAACGTAATCCTTTCGCTTTTCTGTATTCATCCTTCTACATTATAATATATATGACACTTTTTCAAAAGGGGTAAAACTATTTTCCCTGATGTTCCAAAACCTGATTGATAGCATAAGCCACACCAAACTCATTGTTGCTCTTTGTGATGTATTTTGCTGCCTTTTTGATCTCCGGAACTGCGTTTTCCATTGCAACGGTTGCGCCGAAATCCATAGAGATCATGGAATAATCATTAAGACTGTCACCAAGAACCATTACCTCATCCATGGTATATCCCAGAGCTTCAATATATTCTTTCAGAACGGGACCTTTCTGTGCCTCCACTGCTGTAACCTCCTGATTATATATAAAAGAAGAAGCTACCGCAACAGCCGGATTTTCTCTCAGCTCATCGCCGAGTTTCTCCAGCTGCTCCACATCTGCCGCAAAAATGAAGATCTTATATACCGGCGCACCGCTGCTTTCCAGAGAACGGATATCGGAAATCCCTTTCGTATTTCCGGCGATCCTGCGGTACTGCGGCGACTTCCGGACGATTTCCTCACTGGTATCTATGTCCATATTAAAAAGGCGGATCTGCTGAATGATCCCGTCTTCAATTTCCTTCTTTGTTCCAATACGGTAATCGTAGCGATCCGTAAAAAATGCTACAGATACCGGGTATTTTTTTTGCCGTATTGTAGACCTCGTCACACAGTTCAATAGAGATCGGTGTTCTCTTTACAACCTCCTGCTGCGGATTCCGTACTTCAGCACCACTGCTCACCACATAATCACAGGTCAGCTCTGTTCCCTTCAGTTCCTCCATGGCACCGGGGAAATTCCGGCCGGTGGCAACCATAAAACGGATTCCTGCATCGCAGGCACGCCTGATCGCCGCAAGGGTTTCCGGCGCGATCCTGTGGTCATCACCAAGAAGTGTGCCGTCCATATCACTTGCAATTACTTTTATCATAAAAAATTTCTCCTTTTATCTGTAAAAAATCCGGTCAATCATTCAGATCCATATCATCCATAGCAAATATGTTCTTTTTTCGGAGAAATTATATCTTATATTATTGCAAAATACAATGATTTTTACGACAGGCATATGCCTTTCTGATTTCAGAAATACATGGTATAATGAGATTTCATAAATCTGTCTGATGTCGGTCAGGCAGATATTCGCAATCCGCGTTGCTACTTGATTCGGTTAAATGAATAACCCCATCCACATATACTACATAAATTTGCATCAAATAAATGCTCTTCAGTCAGGCCAGTCAATCAGAAAGCAGGAGAATATTATGTCAACTTATTTTTTTCATTCCAAAAGAAGCCGCTCGCATTCCCGTTTCTTCTATTTAATATTGTGCATCAGTTCTTGTCTGTCCAATGCTCCTTTTCACAGGCTGCGGAAATATCACTGATGCAGATACATCCACCACCGGAAATCAGCCCATCAGTATCAGCAGTATCAAATTGAATACAGCTGTACAGATCACAATTTATGATTCTCAGGATAAAGCTCTCCTGGATGACTGTCTGGCACTGTGCGATAAATATGAGCTGATCTTCAGCCGGACAAATGAGAAAAGCGAGCTTTATAAATTAAATCACCGCAAAGATGTATCTGATGGAGATTTCAGTACCGACGGGCCGACTACTCCATATCCGGTCAGCGGCACAGCAGACACCTGGCATATATCTGAAGACCTTGCCGCTCTGCTTTCCGAAGGACTCGATATCACCAGAGAGTCTGACGGAGCCTTTGACATCGCCATTGCGCCTTTGACCTCTCTCTGGGATTTCACAGCGGAAGACCCGGAGGTTCCGGATGATGCAGCTATTCAGAAAGCGCTCCCTCTGTGCAGCTCTGATGGCGTTACCATTGACGGTGAGGATATCACGCTTCCCTCTGATGATATCCAGTTCGATGTCGGCGCCATTGCCAAGGGCTATATCGCAGACCGCCTGAAAGATTTTCTGATAAAAAAAGGTATAAAAAGTGCCATCATCAACCTTGGCGGCAACGTCCTCTGCATCGGTTCAAAGCCCGACGGCACTCCCTTCAAGATCGGTATCCAGAAGCCTTTTGCAGACCGCAATGAAACAGAGGCTGTTATGGATATCACCGGAAAATCCGTTGTATCCTCCGGAATTTATGAGAGGTGTTTTAAGCAGGACGGTAAATTATATCATCATATCCTGAATCCCCAAACCGGCTATCCTTATGATAACGGCCTGATCTCTGTGACGATCATCTCCGACCAGTCTGTGGACGGCGATGCCTTAAGCACCACCTGTTTCGCCCTTGGCCTGGAGGACGGGCTGAAATTTGCAGAGAAAAAAGGCGTGCAGGCTGTATTTATCACAGAGGATTATGAGCTGCATTATACGGACGGCTTCCGGGATGAGATCAGGGTCACTGATGTGGAATCCTGAACCATGAAATCTTTTTCAGCAACAACCAAAAACATTCCAGATAGACCATATTTGTCACATAAGTCTGCGGATAATCTTTCAGAAGATTTGCCATTGCTGTCAGTGTCTGTGTCGTTGAAAATGGCTAGGATGGACCGTTCCACAGACATTCATAATCTGCCTGTTCATATCCGTACCGTGGATGTCTCTGTTCCGCAGTTGTAGAGCCACAGGGGGAGGCAAAACCTTCCGGATTCACAATCTGCTCCCAAGCTTCTTCATATCCCTTATCCGGAAGTTCAAAACACCATGGGATAAATCCGAGCAAACAGTGATCTTCTGGAAGCAGATAATGCCGAAGATGGCCTGAAGATCATTCTCAAAGAGCATCCTGACATTATTATCACAGATATGAAAATGCCCGTCATGGACGGAACACAGCTCTTAAAAAATCTGGAAGAACTTCACATCGACAGCAAAATCAGTGTGATCAGCGGATTCAGCGATTTCAAATATACAAGACTTGCGATCCAGGCCGGTGTTATTGATTACATACTGAAGCCTGCTCTGCGTTCACCAGTAAGGTAATCGGTGACGTTTTTGATTATATCAATGCACATTATCTGGAAAATATCTCCCTGGCCGATATTGCAGAATCTTTTTTTCTAAGTAAGGAGCATCTGTCCAGATTGTTTTAAAAAAACGTCAGAATCATTTTTTCCTATACTATGCAGTTGAAGCTCACCGAGGCGAAACGGCTTCTGCCGTCTACGGATATGACTCTCGACGACATTGCCTGGCATCTTGGTTTCAGCAATGGAAATTACTTCAGCAAGGTTTTTAAAAAGAACTGTCAGATGTCTCCCAGTGAATACCTGAACGTACAGCTATAGTTCTTCAGAAAACTTTTCTCCGATAAAAAGTAGCTGTAACTGAGCGTATTCGTTCAGTTACAGCCACTTTATTCAATATTATTATATTCAGTTATTGATCATATCCGGCCAGGAAAGAATCTCTGCCGAAATCTTCTCTTCATAATCTCCGTCAATGTCCTCACTTCTTCCAGCCGCATAAATATTGGTCTCGGCACCCCAACCGTTGTCCTCGTATTCCCATACATGGAATTTCAGTCCACGGAACATGAAATCCAGACTTCCGCAACCATCTTCCTCTGTGTATTCGAATTTGATATTTTTTTTGTTCAGGGCATCCTGTACTTTCTGTAAACGCATATAATATCGCTCCTTCCACGCCGAAAATCTTCCTTTATACACAAAGTATAGCATGTTGTGATTTTCGACACAAGGAAAGGATGAAAGTGGCTGTGAGCTACGGATATCTCAGGCCCAGTAGAGTCTCATTCCAAACTCATGGCTCATACGGTCCGGATGCCCATCAACTCTTGAAAGCAAAGTACAGATATCCTGATAGGTATTCTTTGCCATACATTTACCGCTATTATCAGAAAGAATTAGTGTAAGGTTCCACTTCTTGCCTTTTCCGTATTCTTTCTCAAAGGTTTTTACCATGACACGGCTGTCTGCCGGAACTTCTGCTTTAACACTTCCCTTTTCCACCAGTTCTCCGTTCAATGTTTCTGTAATGTCCATGTAAGTTCACACTCTCCCAGAGCTCCATCTGTATCATTTACAATATACAGACTGTCCAGATGATCTTTGTGCTTTGCAAAAACACCCACTGGTGCGTTGCTTTCCAGTATAGCCTGAAGACCCTTTTTGGGAATTCCCCACCAGTCATATAAACCCGTAGAAAGCTCTGAGGACACAGGTCGATAACATAAACTGTACATATCCTGAGCAAGGTTCATATTTCTGGATCCTGTAATGCTCTGTATAATATTTCAGAAGCTTATACTGATATTCCTGGATCTTCGGGATATCATCCACCAGTTTTTCCAGACGATGATATACCGCCGGAACAGTTTTCAGATTTTCACTGCTGCCCGGTGCATCAAATCCGTACTCTGTATTCAGCTTTTCTGTCTGCTCATAAATATCTGCATATTCTCCACCGCTTAAAGAACCCAGATAATTGTGGCTGTCCCCGCTAAGCGGATCATCTTCGCAGAAAGAACCCTTGATGATCGGTCTGCCCGGATCCATCTTCTGTACCTCCCTATACAGAGCAGGTCCCGGATTTTCCTCCATAAATCTCCTTCTCACATTTCCATCCGGATCAACACATCCCGGTTCATTCATAATGATCCAGCAGATCAGAGACGGATGATGCTTCAGAAGTTTCACATTTTCTCTGTAAACATCTGCAAATCTCTGCGCCCATTCATCTGTTGAAGGATGCGTCCAGTTGTACTCCGAATCCTGAAGAACTGCAATTCCCAGCTCGTCACACAGATCATAAAAAACTTCCTGCTCTGTGTGGACATGTACTCGTACCAGGTTAAAACCTGCCGCCTTTACATTAAGAAGATCTCTCAGGTACCGTTCCCTTGTCATTGCGGAAATATAACAATCCGGAAAATAAGAGGTTCCTCTTATATACAGCTTCCTGTTATTAAGCCAGAATCTTGTTATTTTTTCATTACGCTCAATCTGAATGTCCCGGAAAGCAAAATTCGTTGTTCTGCTGCTCAGTATGTCTTTTCCCCTGCTTAACGTAAGTTCTGCCTGATACATCCAGGGATAACCATGATCCCATGTGGACCACAGTCTGACATCTTCCACTTTAAGCTCACATTTAAA
>ENA-OQDT01002106-OQDT01002106.1-human-gut-metagenome-genome-assembly--contig:-NODE-2106-length-10604-cov-3.735420_pt1 | contig 10604 bp, 11 predicted proteins | sample MGYA00242786_ERZ504617 | MGnify/ENA primary metagenome ERZ504617 (study PRJEB26092, sample SAMD00036337) | human gut metagenome | host: Homo sapiens | study: EMG produced TPA metagenomics assembly of... | reverse complement strand
AAAAATATCAATCGTATGTTATTGCTCATTTAATCAAGTATTGGATTTTCAGAAAGATACAGAATAAAAAAATGGGCTTGACTATTGAATACCGGGATATCATTATCATGCTTCATAATATAATGGATAATTTCCGGTTGTTGGCAACAGAAAAAATATAAATTTTTTCTCTTCAGACAACGTTGCCTTCTGTTTTTTTGTGGATAGATAGTGATAAGTTCGAGAAAATTATCTTTAACTTGCTTTCCAATGCCTTTTAAGTATACACCTGATAACAAGTCGATTACCTTGATTGTGATGGAAAGCGGACAGTTTTGTTTCGATTGCTGTAAAAGATGAAGGTATTGGCATCTCTAAAGATAAAGTGCCATCCATATTTGAACGTTTCACTACAGTGTCCAAGGAAAATGACATGCAGCCTTCATCGGGTATAGGGCTTTCGCTGGTGAATGAGTTGGTTAAAATGCTGCATGGGGAAATTCAGGTCGAAAGTGAAGTAAAGAAAGGAAGTGTATTCAAACTGGTTTTGCATAAAGGAAAAGAAATATATGCTCAGGATAAAAATGTTGAATATATATTGAACGACACTTCGGAAGAACAGGAAACGGTCTTGGCGGAACCGGAACAAAATGATAAAATATCTTTGCCGGACATGCCTCCGGCAACAAAAGAAACTTTAGTAAAAGTGATGGTAGTGGAGGATAATGCGGAGTTGCGTCAATTTATATGTGAAATATTGTCGGGCACTTACCGTGTTGTTGGAGTTGCCGACGGGGTGATGGCATTGGAAAAGATAGAAGAGGAAATTCCGGATTTTATTATTACGGATATTATGATGCCGCGTATGGATGGTATTGAATTGATAAGGCACATCAAGGAGAATGTCAATACCTGTGATATCCCTCTTATTATCCTTTCTGCAAAATCGTCTGTTGAGGATCGTATTCAATGTTTACAATTAGGGATTGATGATTATATACCTAAACCTTTCAGCAGCGATTATTTAAAATCGAGAATTGAGAACTTGATCAGGCAAAGAAAAGTGCTTCAGTCGGCTTTTTTGTCAAAGTATGGTGCTCAACCGAAGAAAGAACCTTTAGAAGCCGTCGCTTATCCTGTGTCGCAAATTGTTCCTTTGGACGAGTTGTTTATGCAGAAGCTGGTAGGATTTATGGAAGAGAATTACAGTAATCCGGGGCTGCGGGTGAATGATCTGGCAGAGTTCATGAATATGAGCCGCTCTGTATTCAATCGGAAAGTGAATGGTATCATGGGGATTTCTCCGATAGAATATATAAAGAATTATAGGTTGAATAAAGCGAAAAGTTTTATACAAAGTGGTATGTCTTTCTCTGAGGTCGCTTTTGCCGTCGGCTTCTCTGATCCCGGTTACTTTGGCAAGGCGTTTAAAAAAGCATTTAATCAGACTTTGACTGAGTATAAAAATAATAACTAAGTTCCGTTTTGTGCTGTTTATGAAGGTAAATAGCAAGAAAATACCTTATTGACGTAAGATTTTACCTTTGGCTCTCAAGGGTAAAATCTATCTTTGTGCTCATTGACACAGTATGAAAATGTTCCGGAAAACTTTTATGAGTATAATTTTTAAAACATGATAGGATGAGTACAAAATTTTATGTAATAGCTGTTTGGACGCTGTTAAGTTTTGTGGTAAAAGTAAATGCACAAGACAAAGTGGAATGTTGGGACCGGTTTGAGTTGAGTTTTAAACAGGTGACCAAAGGGAATCCTTTTGATACACGTCTTTCCGCTACTTTCGTTTGTGGAAAGGAAAAGAAAACGGTGGAAGGGTTTTATGATGGTGAGAATACTTATAGGATACGGTTTATGCCTGCTGTCGCCGGGGAATGGAGGTATGTTACATCTTCCAGTATAGGGGCTATGAATGGTCGGAAAGGTACATTCACAGTGATACCTGCCGGAAAAGATAATCATGGCATGGTATTGGTGGACGGAGAACATAATTTTAAATATGCGGACGGTACCCGTTATTATCCGATGGGTACGACGGCCTATGCATGGACACATATGAAGGAAACGACTCAGGAGGCTACTTTGAAATCGTTTGGTGAAGCCGGTTTTAATAAGGTAAGGATGTGTGTGTTTCCTAAAAACTATTCTTTAGTGAAAGACGAGCCTGCGCTTTATCCTTTTGAAATAAGGAAGACGATAAAAGATAAGGAAGGAAATGAAAGGAAAGAATGGGACTTTGACAGATTTGACCCGGCTTTTTTTCAGCATTTGGAGAAACGGATAGACCAACTGAACCGTTTGGGGATTGAGGCGGATTTGATCCTTTTCCATCCTTATGATAAGGGAAGATGGGGCTTTGATGCTATGTCGAATGAGGTGAATGTACGTTATATTAAATATATTACTGCTCGTTTGGCTTCTTTTAGAAATGTATGGTGGTCTATGGCAAACGAGTGGGATTATGTAAAAGCGAAAACTGTGGATGATTGGAAGCTGTTGACGAAAACTGTGGTTGAGAATGATCCTTATCGCCATTTATGTTCTATTCATGGAGCGACGGCTACTTATTTTGATTATTGGATGCCTGAATTTACCCATGTCAGCATACAGGATGAGGCACCGGTACTGAGTTCTACCGCTTCTGCTACTTTAAGAAAAATTTATCGCAAACCGGTTATATGTGATGAGGTTGGGTATGAAGGGAATCTACCTTATCGTTGGGGAAGGTTAAGTCCGCAGCAGATGACTTGCTTTATTTTGAATGGTTTGTTGGGTGGAATTTATGTCACTCACGGTGAATGTTATCAGCAGGGGAACGAACCTATCTTTTGGGCGCAAGGGGGATCTTTAAAAGGTGAAAGCTGGAAACGTGTGAAATTTTTAAGAACGATTATTGAAGCTGCTCCCCATCCGTTGGAGATGGCAGATATCAGTCGTGACTTGGTTACTTCTACTGCTGGACCAGATTATTATCTGGTCAATATGGGAAAAGATGTGAAAGGTTTCTGGACTTTTAATCTGCCGGTAAAAAATGCGGATTATAACAAATTGCAAAAGAATAAACGGTTTAAAGTGGAGATTATTGATGTGTGGGCCATGACTGTCACGGAATATCCTGTGATATTTGAAACAACGGAGGAATTGGATTATCGTGTTTTTGATATACATCATCGGGGAGTAAGAATTCCGGATGCTCCTTATATTGTTCTTAGAATAACAGAAGTGAAATGATGGGATAAGCCTTCTGACGGGAGATGATTGATTTTTTTTATCATAAAAAAGGCTAATAGTTTTCGATTCTTTTTGTTTTAGCTTAAATTTGCGGTATAATTAACTCCCTAGATACACTAAAATGTTAAATACAGTAGAAGAAGGATTGGAAGATATTCGCCAAGGCAAAGTATTGATCGTTGTTGATGACGAAGATCGTGAAAACGAAGGCGATTTTATCGTTTCAGGAGAAAAGATTACTCCTGAAATTGTAAATTTTATGATTACTCATGGCAGAGGGTTGTTATGTGCTCCTCTGCCACGTTCACGTTGTGAAGAACTTTGTCTGGCTCCGATGGCAGAAGAAAACACTTCATTGCTAGGTACACCGTTTACTATGTCGGTAGATTTAAGAGGGTATGGCTGTACTACGGGAGTTTCTGCTTTCGACCGTTCGTCAACAATAAAAGCTTTGGTGGCAGGAAATCTGAATCCTTCCGAGTTTGCTCGTCCCGGACACGTTTTCCCTCTATATGGTGCGGAAAATGGGGTCTTGGAGCGTAATGGACATACCGAAGCCACACTGGATATGACAAGAATGGCAGGTTTGAAACCCGGAGGAGCTCTTGTTGAAATTTTGAATGAAGATGGTACAATGGCGCGTCTTCCCCAACTAGGTGAGATTGCAGCAAAATTCGGTTTGAAAATTGTTTCCATTAAGGATATTCAGGAATATCGTAAAAAACATAACCTCTAAATCTAATAAATATGGCACTCAATCAAAGAAGAGTAAAGATATTGCATCTGATTCGTGAAGACGGGCATGCAAAAGTTCAGGACCTTAGTAAAATTTTCAATGTGACGGATGTAACGATCCGTCAGGATTTGGAAGCCTTGGAACAAATGGGGTATATCCAAAGAGAGCATGGAGGTGCGTTTCTGAAAGGAGTAGGGTCGTTTGCCAAGACCGGGCAAATTGTTCAATCAGACTCATTTGGAGGAAAAGAAAGAAATCGCTCAGAAAGCTATTCAGTTTATTCAGGAGGGGGACAGTATAATTCTTGATTCCGGTTCTACAACTACAGAGATCGCAAAGCTTTTAATGAATTATAAGGACCTGACAGTCATTACCAATGCTTTGAATATAGCTTTGATTTTAGGTGAGAATCATGGTATTAATCTGATTGTTACCGGAGGTGAGTTCAAGGCTCCTACACTTTCTTTGACAGGAAAAATGGCGGCCGATTCATTTAAAGATATACGCGCTAATAAATTGTTTCTGGCTACGGCCGGTATTTCTTCGGATATGAAGCTGACTTATCCTAGTCTAAGTGATTTGGTCGTGAAATCTGCTATGATAGAGTCTGCCAGTAAAGTGTATCTGGTGGCTGATTGTTCAAAAATAGGTGTCAGTGCTTTTGCTAGTTTAGGCTCGGTTTCATTAGCAAATGCTATTATTACAGATAGTACTATAACCGAAGAGGATTTTGAAAGATTAAAAGAATTAGAGGTCGAAGTTATCTGATTCTTACTGAAACAAAGGTAATATGGGTGATTGAGAATGTTGGAAAATACATTCTTGATCACCTTTTTTATCAACTTTGATTTTACTTCCTTATTTCTCCTTATTGTTTGCTTCTTTTTTTTTCATAACAGTTCTGTTGGGTACAAAATAGACAATCGGATAGTCTTGTTTATATAGAGATATAACTTTGTTAGCAGAATAAATTAATTGTCCTGATTTATAGATTATATAGGTGTTTATTGTTAATATAATCAAATTTATTTTCATTTTATTTCGTTTTGTATTGAATATTTCCAGTTAAATTCCGTTATTTGCGAAATGATAAGAAAGTAAATGATAATAATATGCAAGTTGAAACGTTAGAATTACAATCGGAAAAGAATCGGAAACGGTTGGTTGAGATTGTGTATAAAGCAAAAGCAGGACACATTGGAGGTGATCTGTCGTGTCTTAACGTGCTTACAGCACTTTATTTTGATATAATGCGTGTTTGGCCGGATAAACCAAAGGAAACGAAAAGAGATCGTTTTGTAATGAGCAAAGGGCATTGCGTAGAAGCGTTATATGTTACGCTGGAAGCAAAAGGTTTCATCTCTCGTGAGGTAACCGACACATTAGGAGAATTCGGATCTATCTTGTCCGGCCATCCTACTATAGAGGTACCGGGTATTGAAGTAAATACAGGAGCTTTAGGGCATGGCTTGTCTGTAGGTGTCGGAATGGCGATGGCTGCCAAAATGGATAAAGCTGATTATAAAACGTATGTATTGATGGGAGATGGTGAGCAAGGGGAAGGTTCTATATATGAAGCTGCTATGGCAGGAAACCAGTATAAATTGGATAATCTGGTAGCCATTATTGACCGTAATCGTTTGCAGATCAGCGGTACAACCGAGGAGGTCATGTCATTGGAGAGTATGCGCGACCGCTGGACTGCCTTCGGTTGGGATGTATTGGAAATGAACGGAGATGAGATGGAAGATATCATCCGGACTTTCCGTTCTATTGATTATACGAATAAAAAGCCTCATTTGCTTATCTCCCATACTACAAAAGGAAAAGGAGTGTCTTATATGGAAGGCATTGCAAAATGGCATCATGGCGTGCCTACAGCCGAACAATATGAAGAGGCTGTTCGCGAGGTATCCGAAAGAATTGAAAAACTAGAAAAAGAAAACAATGGCAAATAATATGATAGCGTGCAGAAAGAGCTTTACAGATACGTTGCTGGAGTTGGCGCGTCAGGATAAAGATATTGTGGCGGTTACAACAGACGCCAGAGGATCTGTTACTTTGGGGGATTTTGCAAAAGAATTACCTGCACAGTTTGTAGAATGTGGAATAGCCGAACAGGATGCGGTAGGAATATCAGCAGGTTTGGCACATAGCGGAAAAAAAGTGTTTGTATGTGGCCCGGCTTGCTTTTACGTGGCACGTAGCTTGGAGCAGGTGAAGGTCGATTTGGCTTATAGTCAGAATAATGTGAAGATACTCGGAGTAAGCGGTGGAGTTGCTTATGGTGCTTTGGGGGCTACTCATCATAGCCTGCATGATATTGCCGTATTAAGAACTTTTCCGGGAATGAATATCGTTCTTCCTTGTGATGCCCGTCAGACACGCAAGTTGGTCAAACTATTGGTAGATTACCCTGAACCGGTATATGTGCGTGTAGGAAGGGCTGCCGTTCCCGATGTGTATGAGAATGATGATTTTGAATTTGTTCTGGGAAAAGCCAATACGTTGCTGGACGGTACGGATCTGACTATCATTGCCGCCGGAGAAACGGTTTATCATGCTTATCAGGCCGGCTTGATGCTGCGTGAGAAAGGCATTCAGGCACGTGTGCTGGATATGTCTTCCATCAAGCCTGTTGATGTGGAAGCCATCAGGAAAGCGGCGGAAGAAACCGGACGAATTATCACCGTAGAAGAACACAGCCGGTTTGGCGGCTTGGGAGCTATTGTAGTTGAGACGCTTTCTGAAAATCCGGTTCCGGTACGCATTATCGGCATCCCCGATGAGAACGTGGTTCATGGAAACTCCCATGAAATCTTTGCCCATTACGGATTGGATAAAGAGGGCATCTGCAAGACTGCCCTTGAATTCGTGAAAAAATAAACATATCCTTTTTAAATCTAATAGTATGATTAGCAGAATAATTACCATAGATCAAAGTACTTCGGCAACAAAAGCCATGCTGTTCTCTGAAGATTGCGAATTGTTGCATCGGGTAAATATAGAACATCAGCAATTCTACCCGCAGATAGGATGGGTAGAGCATGATGCCGAAGAAATCTATAAAAATACCATAGAAGCGATACATTGTCTGCTTGAACAAGAAGAAGTGAATGGAAAGGATATTTCTTATTCTCTTGCCATCACCAATCAGCGCGAAACGGTGGTTGTTTGGAACCGACATACCGGCAAGTCCGTTTATCATGCCGTGGTATGGCAATGCCAGCGGGGAGCGGCTATTTGCAAAGAACTGAAAGATAAGGGATACAGCGAACTGGTACAACGAAAGACCGGATTGCTTATCGATCCTTATTTTTCTGCCAGTGGTGCTAAGTGGATATTGGATAACGTGGAAAATGCACGTGAACTGGCAGAAAAAAGGCGATTTGTTGATGGGAACTATTGATTCCTGGCTGATTTGGAAATTGACCGAAGGCAGGAAGCATCTGACTGATTATACGAATGCGTCGCGTACCATGCTTTTTAATATTCATACTTTGGACTGGGATGAAGAGTTGTTGAAACTCTTCACTATTCCCCGGAATATGATGCCGGAAGCGTTGCCCTGTGATGCTGTTTTTGGAGAAACAACGATAGAGGGTTTGTTCAAATCTCCGATACAAATAGCAGGTGTTTTAGGTGATTCCCATGGAGCATTAACCGGTCAGATGTGTTTTGAGGCAGGTATGGGCAAGGTGACTTATGGAACGGGATCATCTGTTATGGTTAACATTGGAGAAGAGGCTGTCGCTGCTCCTGAAGGGCTGGTTACATCCGTCGGATTCTCGGCTTTGGGTAAAGTGTATTATGCTTTTGAGGGCAATATCCATTGCACCGGAGCCACTATCAAATGGATGGTGGAGAAATTGGGATTGGTGGACTCGTTCAATCAAATTGAAACCTTGGCGACTTCGGTGAAAAATAATGATGGAGTCTATCTGGTTCCCGCCTTTACCGGATTGGGAGCTCCCTGGTGGAAACCGGATGCTAAAGCTGCCATCTGGGGAATGACACTGAATGCTGGAAAAGCGCATGTGCTGCGTGCAGGATTGGAATCCATTGCTTATCAAGTGAAGGATTTGATAGACATGATGACCCGGCAGGCAGGAATCGAGCTGAAAGCGTTGCGTGTTGACGGAGGCCCCACGAAGAATCAGTTCCTGATGCAGTTTCAGGCTGATATGCTGCATGCCGTCATTAACCGTTCGGAGATAGAGGAAGCTTCTGCATTGGGGGCTGTTGTCATGAATGGCTTTGCCCGTAAGAAGTGGGCCAGTTTCCAAGAAGCCGCTGCCATGCGTACCATTGACAATTGCATCGCTCCCTGTATGGAGGAAAAAGAACTTCAATCTTTGTATAGTGGCTGGCGTGAGGCTGTTAAGAAAGTAATAGGACAGAATAACTAACTGAATATATCGTAACTTTTAATACCATTAGAAATGAAAAACAAGAAAAAAATGTGTTTTGGTGTCATCATTGGAACACGCGCTTATTTTAACTCGGAATTAGCAAAAGATGTCCGTAAACAATTGTTGGAAACACTGACGAAAGAGGGCTATGACTATGTCATTCTCCCCGAAGATGCTACGCCTACAGGCAGTAGCAGTATTGAAACAAGAGAAGATGGCTTGAAATGTGCAAAGTTGTTCCGTGAGAACCGTGACCGCATTGATGGAATCATTGTTTCATTACCTAACTTCGGTTTTGAAATCGGTATCATCAATGCTATCAGTGTAGCCGATCTGAATGTGCCTGTTTTGGTTCAGGCATGTGATGATGAGAATGACAAGGTGGATTTGGATAGCCGTCGTGACGCGTTCTGTGGTAAGATTTCCGTATGCAATAACTTGTATCAGTATGGCATTCCTTTTACTGATACTACACTACATACTTATTCTATTTATTCTGATTTGCTGGCAGCCGATATTAATAAGTTCGCTGCGATCTGCCGGGTGGTGAATGGTCTTCGTCATGCTCGCATCGGTGCCATCGGCACTCGTCCTGCCGGTTTCCAGACCGTCCGCGCCAGCGAGAAACTGTTGCAGGCATCGGGCATTACAGTCGTTCCGGTAGATCTTTCTGAAATCTTGTCTGCCGCCCGTAAGATTGAAGATGCTGATGAAACGTTACAAGCAAAACTGAAAGAAATCAGACAATATGCTGCTGTTCCCGAACAATACAATGATAAACTGATTTTGCAGGCTAAATTTGGTGTGGCTGTAGAACAATGGATGGAAGCCAATGAAATTGATGCTGTAGCTATCCAGTGTTGGGACTCTTTGGAGCAAAACTATGGTTGTGCAGCTTGTGTGACTATGAGTATGTTGAGTGAAAAATTAATCCCTGCTGCTTGTGAAGTGGATATTGCCGGTGCAGTGTCTATGTATGCGTTGACATTGGCTTCCGGTCGCCCGTCGGCATTGCTTGACTGGAACAATAACTTTGCCGAGGATCGTGACAAGTGTGTGTGTACACATTGTGGTAACTTCCCTAAATCATTTGTAATGAATGATTTGAAGTTAGGAACATTAGGAGTGTTGGGCAGAACATTAGGTAAGGTACATACTTTCGGTGCCGTTTACGGTAAAGTAAAACAGGGTGATTTCACCTTCTTCCGCATCTCGACAGATGATACGAAGGGTTGTATCAAGTCTTATTTGGGCAAAGGTGACCTGACCGATGACCCATACGGAATGGATGGTTGTATAGCAGTAACCAAGGTGGATAATTTGCAGCCGCTTATGAAATATATTTGTAAGAATGGATTCGAACATCATGTGGCTATGTGCCGTGGCAATGTGAAAGATATTTTGGCGGAAGCTATTGAAACTTATCTGAACTGGAATATCTATATTCACGAATAATATCGATGAAATATGATATTGGTAGATAATTACTTTTTGGCAATCCTCTGCTGTGTTATTTGCTGTGCCTGCTGGGGCTCTTGGGCAAATACGCAGAAGATGGTTGCCGCCAAGCAATGGAGCTTTGAACTGTTTTATTGGGATTTGACCGTCGGTCTGTTCCTTACAGCTTTATTGGGGGCGGTGACTTTGGGAAGTATGGGAAGTGAAGGCCGTACCTTTTTTCAGGATTTGGCAGTCATGGACTGGTCTAGCATTCAATATGCATTCTTGGGCGGTGTTGTGTGGAACTTTGGCAATATATTTCTTACCGCAGCCATTGCTGTAGCCGGAATGTCAGTAGGTTTTCCTATCGGTGGAGGCTTGGCCTGGATTGGAGGTATTGTATTCAATTATTTATTAATCTCTTTGGCCGGTCAGACCTATCAGGGAAATCAGCTTTTACTATGGAGTGGTGTGTTAGTCATCATTGTAGCTATACTGATCTGCGGAAAAGCGTACGGAAAGTTATCGTCCGGCAAGGCTTCCACTCCGAAGAAGGGGATTCTGCTGGCCATTATGGCAGGCATTGCTATCATGTTCTTTTACGGATTGGTAGTGAAATCTCTTGACCCGCAGTATGTGGCGGGAGGAACCGGAACGCTGACTCAATACCGATTTTCATACCCTTTACGTCATCAATAAGAGCCTCTGTAAACTTCAAATCATCTCTGTTTACTGATGTCGAATCCTTCTTATCATATGAAGCGATAGTCTCAAGTATTGTGGCACAGTCT
>ENA-OQDT01002105-OQDT01002105.1-human-gut-metagenome-genome-assembly--contig:-NODE-2105-length-10607-cov-2.537977_pt1 | contig 10607 bp, 15 predicted proteins | sample MGYA00242786_ERZ504617 | MGnify/ENA primary metagenome ERZ504617 (study PRJEB26092, sample SAMD00036337) | human gut metagenome | host: Homo sapiens | study: EMG produced TPA metagenomics assembly of... | reverse complement strand
GGGATAAAGGGGTTTATCGTACTACGTTCTGAAGAAGATTTGGATATGATCAGTCAAGGTACGGTCATTATCCGGTCTCACGGAGTGGAAAAACGCATTTATGAAAAGATCGAACAAAAAGGTCTTAGAATTGTAGATGCTACCTGCCCATTTGTGAAAAAGATTCATAATATTGTATCTGAAAAGAGCGGAGAGGGATTTCATATTATTATAATCGGAAACCCGGAACATCCTGAAGTTGTAGGGATAAAAGGATGGGCGAAAGACAATGTAACCGTCATACAAAGTGCGGAAGATGCGGAATGTTTTACAGCTGATCGAAAAGAGAAAATCTGCATTGTTTCCCAGACGACATTTAATTACAATAAATTTAAAGATTTAGTTGAAATTATAATGAAAAAGAGTTATGATGTAAGTGTTTTAAATACAATCTGTAATGCTACAAAATGAGCGTCAGACTGAAGCTGAAAGCATTGCAGAGTCGGTGGATGCTATGATCGTTATTGGAGATAAACATAGTTCCAATACTCAGAAATTAGTTGAGATCTGCCGCAAAGCATGTAACAATACGTACTATATACAGACACTTGACGATTTGGATTTGAATCAATTAGGGTCAGTGGAAACAGTAGGTATTACAGCAGGGGCATCCACGCCCAACAATATAATTGAGGAGGTTCAAAATAATGTCAGAATTATCTTTTGAACAGATGTTAGACGAGTCATTTAAAACGATTCACAATGGAGAAGTAGTTGAGGGAACGGTAATCGATGTAAAACCGGAAGAGATTATCCTGAATATCGGTTATAAGGCAGACGGTATCATTACAAAGAATGAATACTCCAACGATCCGTCAGTTGACCTCACAAAAGTAGTATCCGTAGGTGATACGATGACAGTCAAAGTTTTGAAAGTAAACGACGGAGAGGGTCAGGTTCTTCTTACATATAAGAGACTTGCAGCCGAGAAAGGAAATGAGAGACTGCGTGAAGCGTTTGAGAACAAAGAAGTCCTCAAAGCTACAGTTACACAGATTCTCGGAGGCGGCATTTGCGCTACAGTTGATGAAGTCAGAGTGTTTATCCCGGCAAGCCTTGTATCTGATTCTTATGAGAAAGATCTTGGAAAATATGAAGGTCAGGAAATTGAATTCGTTATTACCGAGTTCAACCCGAGAAGAAACCGTGTGATCGGAGACAGAAGACAGCTTCTTGTTGCAGAACGTGCCGAGAAACAGAAAGAACTGTTTGCAAGATTACAAGTCGGAGACAGAGTAGACGGCGTGATCAAAAATGTGACGGATTTCGGAGCGTTTGTTGATCTTGGCGGAGTTGACGGACTTCTCCATATTTCTGAAATGTCATGGGGAAGAATTGATAATCCGAAGAAAAACTTCCACGTAGGTGATACTCTTACTGTTCTTGTGAAAGACATTCACGATACAAAAGTTGCCTTAAGTTTGAAGTTCCCGGAGACAAACCCGTGGGCGAATGCTTCAGAGAACTTTGCAGTAGGTACAGTGATCACAGGCAAAGTTGCACGTATGACAGATTTCGGTGCATTTGTTGAACTTGCACCGGGAGTTGATGCGCTTCTTCATGTATCTCAGATTTCGAGAGAACATGTTGAGAAACCATCGGATGTTCTTTCTGTAGGTCAGGAGATTACAGCTAAGATTGTTGACCTGAACGAAGAAGAGAAGAAGATCAGCCTGAGCATGAAAGCATTGGAAGCTGATCGTGATGAAGAAGATGCAGTATCTGTTGATTACGAAGCAGATGCTGAGTAATTATCTTTTGTATTTTATATAATGGATAAGATAGGGGACGATACTTGCATAGAGTGTCGTTCTCTTTATTATGTTAAAAAGATAACATTCTTCTGAAAATACAGAATTGTATGATTTTGTCGTTTGAATGACTGGATTTTTATGCTTCATTCTAGTAAAATAACGTAATATGAAAATAATGCGGGAATAGAGTGTGATAAGTAGATTCTGTTTCGGCGGGAAAGAAAGGAAGAATATCATGGGACTTCTGACATTTAAAGGCGGTATCCATCCGGATGACGGAAAGCGTTTTTTCAAAAGACAGTGAAATACGTACATTACTGCCGAAAGGGGAACTGGCGTATCCGCTTTCACAGCATATCGGAGCGCCTGCGAATCCGATCGTAAAAAAAGGAGATCATGTTTTAAAAGGACAGAAGATTGCGGAAGCAGGAGGTTTTGTGTCATCACCGATCCATGCTTCTGTATCCGGAACTGTGAAAGGAATTGAATATCGGTTTAATCCGGCAGGTACAAAAACAGAATGTATCATCATTGAAAATGATGGAGAATACGCGGAAATAAACGATCTTACGGTGAAACCTTTTGGTGAGATGACAAGAGAAGAGATCATTGAGAGAATCGGTGAAGCCGGTATTGTCGGAATGGGAGGCGCAGGTTTTCCTACGAGGGTAAAGCTTTCTCCGAAAGAACCTGAAAAGATAGAATATATTATTGCGAACTGTGCAGAGTGTGAACCGTATATTACGGCAGATTACAGAAGGATGTTGGAGAATACCGGACAACTGGTGAACGGTATGCGTATAATCCTTTCGCTGTTTCCGAATGCAAAAGGAATCTTTGCGGTAGAAGATAATAAAAAAGACTGTATTGAAAAATTAAACAAAGAAACAGAAAATGACCCGAATATGGAAGTGAAGGCACTCATGACAAAATATCCTCAGGGAGCGGAACGTCAGTTGATCTATGCAGTGACAAAACGTGCGATCAATTCATCTATGCTCCCGGCAGATGCGGGTTGTATTGTTGATAATGTGGAAACATTGATCGGGATTCATATGGCAGTAGCTGAGGGGAAACCTCTTACGGAACGTGTTGTTACTGTAAGCGGAGACGCCATAAATTCTCCGGGAAACTTTAAAGTTCTTCTTGGAACAAACCATATGGAATTAATTGAAGCGGCGGGTGGATTTTCTCAACAGCCGGAAAAATTGATATCCGGAGGGCCTATGATGGGATTCGCCATGGTAAGTGCAGAAGCTCCGGTAACAAAAACATCTTCTTCTATTCTTGCGTTTAAGGAAGATATAGTTTCAAAAAGCGTGGAGACGGCATGTATCAACTGTGCAAGATGCGTTGATGTCTGTCCGAGTCGTATTATACCTTCACGATTAGCCGATCTTGCCCAAAGACATGATGAAAAGGCTTTTGTTGCGATGAATGGACTTGAATGTGTGGAATGTGGATCATGCAGTTATGTGTGTCCGGCGAAAAGACCTTTGAAACAGGCTATCGGTTCTATGAGAAAAATTGCGCTTGCAAATAAAAGAAAGAAGTAAGTGAGAGGTGAGAGAAAAGTGAATGAAAATTATCATGTATCAGCATCCCCGCATATTCGGGATAAGATAAAAAGCAGCAATATCATGCTTCTTGTTGTGATTGCCCTGCTCCCTGCTACTGTATTCGGAATTTGGAATTTTTAGACATGAAAATGCGTGGATCTTAGTTGTTGCTACAACGGCGGCTGCTGTGCTTGCAGAGTATATCTATGAAAAATTAATGCATAAACCGGTTACAATCGGTGATTTCAGCGCAGTTGTTACAGGTCTTTTACTTGCATTGAATCTTCCTCCGACGCTTCCGTGGTGCATGGGGGTACTCGGAGCCGTATTTGCATCGTTGTTGTAAAACAGCTTTTCGGTGGATTGGGACAAAATTTTATGAATCCGGCCTTAGCTGCAAGATGCTTTCTTCTAATCTGTTTTACGCAAAAAATGACGTATTTTGTGTATGACGGCGTGACAGGCGCAACTCCGCTTGCACAATTAAAGAGCGGCAATGTAGTAAATACGATGGATATGCTTCTTGGAAATGTCCGGGGAACGATCGGAGAGACATCGGTGATCGCGATTATGATCGGAGCGATGTTCTTAATATTGACAGGAGTGATAGATCTTAGAATTCCGGGATCTTATATCGTATCATTTGTTATTTTTATCACGCTTTTCGGCGGCAATGGATTTGATCCGTGGTACATAACCGCTCATTTATGCGGCGGCGGTCTGATGCTTGGAGCATGGTTTATGGCAACAGATTATGTGACTGCTCCGATTACGAGCAAAGGAAAGATTTTGTATGGCATTTGTATGGGAATCTTAACCGGACTGTTCCGTTTGTTCGGAGCTTCGGCAGAAGGGGTATCTTATGCAATCATCATCAGTAACCTTTTGGTTCCGTTGATCGAGAAGGTTACTCTTCCGAAACCTTTCGGTAAAGGAGGAGAAAAGTAATGAATAAAATTATAAAAAATACGTTGATCTTAACTGCAATAACAGTTGTTTCAGGACTTTTGCTCGGAATTGTTTACGATGTTACAAAAGAGCCGATTGCGCAGGCGCAGGAGCGTACAAAACAAAAGGCGTTTCAGACAGTGCTTCCCGAGGCTTCAGAGTTTACATCCAGCAATTTCGATGAAAAAGAGGCGGCAAAAATTTTAAAAGAAAACGGTTATACAGACGATATAACAGAAGTAGCGGAAGCGACAGATAAAAAAGGGAAAGTAATCGGTTACGTGATCAATGTCACTTCTCACGAAGGGTATGGCGGCGACATTGAAATTTCTGTAGGAATCGCCTCGGACGGAACAGTGAAAGGAATTGAGATGCTCTCCATCGGAGAGACGGCGGGATTAGGAATGAAAGCGAAAGACGCTGAATTTAAAGATCAGTTTCGGGATAAAAAAGTGCAAAAATTCACTTATACGAAAAATGGAGAAAAAGGCGATGATAAGATCGATGCCATCAGCGGCGCTACGATTACGACAAATGCAGTGACTAATGCCGTTGATTCAGCACTGATTTATTATCAAACGGAGTTAGGAGGCGGTATCAATGAATAAATGTGCAGAACGTCTTTATAATGGCCTTGTGAAAGAAAATCCTACGTTCGTTCTCATGCTCGGTATGTGTCCGACTCTTGCGGTTACAACATCTGCGATCAACGGAATCGGTATGGGGCTTTCTACGACAGCGGTACTTGTGATGTCAAATATGTTGATTTCTATGTTGAGAAAAGTGATTCCGGCATCAGTGCGTATGCCTGCTTTTATCGTTGTTGTAGCTTCTTTTGTTACGATCGTTGATTTTTTGATGGCGGGATTTGTTCCCGGGCTTTATAAATCACTCGGATTGTATATCCCTTTGATCGTAGTAAACTGTATTATTTTGGGGAGAGCGGAAAGCTATGCATCAAAAAATCCGGTGCTTCCTTCGATTTTCGACGGGATCGGTATGGGACTTGGATTCACGGTCGGTCTTACGGCAATCGGTATTGTGAGAGAACTGCTTGGTGCAGGCGAGGTGTTCGGCATTCGTGTTATGCCGCAGTCATATGAACCTCTTACGATTTTTGTTCTTGCCCCGGGTGCGTTTTTTGTATTGGCATGTCTTGTAGCTCTTCAGAATAAAGTGAAAGCGAATCTTGAGAAAAAAGGAAAAAAAGTTCCGGTATCGTCAGGATGCGGCGAAGGTTGCTCTGCATGTGCAAGCAAAGGAATCTGCGGAGGTCATCTCGCAGAAAACGAACCACATCATGAAGAGACGAATGTAAAAGAAGAGGAGGAGGCATAAATGCAGGAATTACTTTTGATTGCAGTCGGAGCTGCGTTTGTAAATAATGTTGTCCTTAGTCAGTTCCTCGGTATCTGTCCGTTTTTAGGTGTTTCTAAAAATGTAAAAACTGCAGCCGGAATGGGCGGAGCAGTTGTATTCGTTATCACAATCGCTTCGTTTGTAACAGGATTGATCTATAAATTCATCCTTGGAAACCCGAAAATTTTAGGAGGAGAGCTCCAATATTTAAACACTATCGTATTTATCCTTGTCATAGCAGCTCTTGTACAGTTCGTAGAGATGTTTTTAAAGAAAGTGATGCCTCCGTTATATAATGCCCTCGGCGTTTATCTTCCGCTGATTACAACGAACTGCGCGGTTCTTGGCGTAGCGCTGACAAACGTACAAAACGGATATTATGAAAAAGGTGTCGGGATCGGTTTGCTGACCGGTGTAGTGAACGGATTTGCGACAGCGGCGGGATTTTTTGTTGCGATTGTTCTTATGGCCGGAATTCGGGAAAAAATCGAACACAATAATGTTCCCGAAGCATTTAAAGGAACTCCGATCGTTCTTGTGACAGCCGGACTGATGGCAATCGCATTTTGCGGATTTTCAGGATTAATATAGGAGGTGCGATAGAATGAATATAACAGCGATTCTTTTGGCTGCCGCGATCGTCGGTGGAGCCGGATTATTTATCGGTATTTTCCTAGGTGTATCCGGAAAAAAATTCGCAGTTGAAGTTGATGAAAGAGAAGAGGCGATTCTCGATGTTTTACCTGGAAATAACTGTGGAGGCTGCGGTTATGCAGGATGTTCAGGCCTCGCTGCGGCGATTGCTCAGGGAAAAGCGGATGTAGGAGGATGCCCGGTCGGAGGCGCTTCTGTAGCTGGGAAGATCGGTGAGATTATGGGCGTAGACGCCTCGGCAAGCGAAAGAAAAACTGCATTTGTAAAATGCGGCGGAACATGTGAAAAGACAAAAAGTGAATATGAATATTATGGAATCAAAGACTGTATCATGGCAAGTCAGATGCAGGATGGAGGAGCAAAAGGGTGTGCATACGGGTGTCTCGGATATGGCTCATGCGTGGATGCCTGTCCGTTTGATGCAATCCATATTGTAGATGGAATAGCAGTTGTTGATAAGGAAGCATGTAAAGCATGTGAAAAATGTGTGGATGCATGTCCGAAGCACCTGATCGAATTGATCCCGTATAAGCAGAAAACATTTGTGCAGTGTAACTCAAATGAGAAAGGGAAAGCATTAATGGACGTCTGCCAAGTCGGATGTATCGGATGTCGTCTCTGCGAGCGAAACTGCGAAGCCGGGGCTATTACAGTTAATAACTTTTTGGCTCATATAGATGCCGACAAATGCACAAATTGCGGCGTATGTGCAGAAAAATGTCCTCGAAAGATCATAACAGTACGGTTTGAAGCGTGAGTAAATGAAGCGTTAAAAGTGTAGTGTATCGCCGGGATTTTCAACGTGTGTGAGGTTAGAAATGAAGAAAAACGATAACATTCTTATACTTGGCATCCTGTTCATTGCGCTGGTCGTGCTAGGAATTCAGCTATTACACTCGGCAAACGGTACGGAGAAAGTAAAAATTACTGTAGACGGGAAGGTTTTTGGCACATATCTGTTGTCTGAAGATCGAACTGTTTCAGTGAACGAAACGAATATAGTTTTAATTACGGAGGGTACGGTTTCAATGGAGTCCGCTGATTGTCCGGATCAGATTTGTGTTCACCATCAGAGGATCAAAAGAAGTGGAGAAAGTATTATATGTCTTCCGAATAAAGTCGTTGTGTCGATAGAAGGCGGAGGCGAAGAAAAACTTGACGGAACTGTACAATAGTCAGGAGAGAGTGATTTGAGAACCAGAGCTGCATATTTCGGTATATTTACAGCGCTGGCATTGATTTTAGGTTATGTGGAACTGCTGATTCCCATTCACTTTGGGATTCCCGGAGCAAAACTGGGACTTGCGAATCTTATAACAATTCTTGTTCTATATAAAATGGGGTGGAAAGAAGCGTTTCTCTTATCTGTTGCCCGCGTTGTTTTAGGCGGTTTTATATTCAGTAATCTATTTTCTATTTTATATAGTCTGGCAGGCGGGATTTTAAGTCTGATCGTTATGGGAATATTGAAAAAAACAGGGAAATTTACTGTAGTCGGTGTCAGCGTCTGCGGCGGTGTTTTTCATAATGTCGGTCAGCTTGCGGTTGCCATGGCTGTGGTTCAGACATACGAAGTAGGATATTACTTCCCTGTACTTTTGATTGCGGGGCTTTTGACGGGAATGCTCATAGGAATGATATCTGCCGAAGTACTGAAACGAACTAAAAATTTACGATTAAAGGAATAAAAAAATGATTTCATATGTAAAAGGTGAATTAGCTGCGATCGAGGAACAAAAAGCAATTATTGATGTGGGCGGCATAGGGTATGGTGTGTTTATGCCACATCAGGCACTGGCGATGTTACCTTCTGTAGGAAATGAAGTGAAACTTTACACTTATCTGAATGTGCGGGAAGATGCCATGCAGCTTTTTGGATTTTTGACAAAAGATGATTTGGAAATATTCCGGCTTGTGATCGGAGTAAGCGGGATCGGGCCGAAAGGCGGTTTGAATATTTTGTCATGTATGTCTCCGGATGAACTGCGGTTTGCAATCATGTCGGGAGATGCAAAATGATTTCGTCAGCGCCTGGAATCGGGAAAAAGACTGCCGAAAAACTAATTGTAGAACTTCGAGACAAAGTAGATATTGAAAAAATGCTTGATCATGCTGCTCATCCGGAAGAAACAATACAGACAGATATGGCGAAAACATCGGCAAATGAAATGCAATCGGAGGCGGTACAGGCTCTTGTTGCGCTTGGTTACGGGAGTGCGGAAAGCCTTCGCGCGGTAAAGAAAACTTCTGTACAATGTCAGACTGTAGAAGATATATTGAAAGAAGCGCTGCAGTATCTTTTCTGATGAGAGGATGTGGATAAGGCGGAAAGGAAATAATGGACGGCAATGGGAAAACGAATCATAACGACAGAAAACTTAGAGGAAGACATTAAGATTGAAGGAGAATTGCGTCCGCAATCTCTCGGCGAATATATCGGTCAGGAAAAGGCGAAAAAGAAACACTTGGCATCTATATAGAAGCTGCTAAAGCGCGCGGGGAAACACTTGATCATGTGCGTTTTTTACGGGCCTCCGGGACTTGGAAAAACAACGCTTGCCGGAATTATTGCGAATGAAATGGGTGTACACATGAAGGTAACGTCAGGACCTGCAATCGAAAAACCGGGAGAAATGGCGGCAATCTTAAATGGTCTTCAGGAAGGAGACGTTTTGTTTGTCGATGAGATTCACAGGTTAAACCGACAAGTAGAAGAGGTTCTTTATCCTGCTATGGAAGATTTTGCCATTGATATTATGATCGGAAAAGGGTCGGCCGCCCGCTCGATCCGTTTGAACCTGCCTAAATTTACACTTGTCGGCGCAACAACGAGAGCGGGAATGTTAACAGCTCCTTTACGCGATCGTTTCGGTGTTATGCACCGTTTGGAATTATATACTCCGGAAGAACTAAAAACGATCATATTACGTTCGGCATCTGTGTTAAATGTAGAGATCGAAGAGGACGGGGCTTTAGAACTTGCTCGCCGATCCAGAGGAACTCCCCGCCTTGCAAACCGTCTGTTGAAACGTGTAAGAGATTTCGCTCAAGTAAAATACGATGGCAAAATCACGAAAAAAGTGGCAGATTATGCGCTTGACCTTCTTGATGTCGATAAGTATGGTCTGGATCATATCGATCGAACGATTCTGCTGACAATGATTGAAAAATTCCAAGGCGGTCCGGTTGGTTTGGATACACTGGCGGCGGCGATTTCAGAAGATGCAGGAACATTGGAAGATGTGTATGAGCCGTATCTTTTGAAAAACGGATTTATACAGCGGACTCCGAGAGGACGCATAGTAACTGATCTGGCATACCGGCATCTCGGGATAGAATCTTTTGCGGATGAATAATTTCGGAATAGTTATGAAACGGATAGTTCCGAAAAAAGTAGTTGGTTTTTACCGCTAAATAGTTTATAATGAATTTTAAGAAACGCGAGGAGGAAGCTATGAGTTCAGCAAAACATTTTACGGAAGTATTGATCGGAGGAAAAGTATATACTTTGAGCGGATTTGAGGGCGAAGAGTATCTGCAGAAAGTGTCTTCCTATTTGAATCATAAGATAACAGAATGTACAAATAGTGAAGGATACAGAAAACAGAGCGCTGACACAAGAAATGTACTTCTCGCTCTTAACATTGCCGTGATTACTTCAAAGCAAAAAAACAGGGTGATTCGCTGGAGAGTGACATTGAACTAAAAGATAAGGAAATGTATGATTTAAAGCATGAACTTATTTCAGCGCAGATCAAACTGGAGAATGCAGAAAAAGAGTTGGCAAAATTAAAAGAAGAGAACAACGATCTTCAAATGCAGATTGTGAAGCTCGAGACAGAAATGAAAATCGCAGAAGATAAAAATAAGGCTGTCAGTCATATGACAGCCTGTTTCTTTTGGATAGTGTCTTTTTAGATAGTTGTTGTTTTATATAAAGGGAAAACACCTGTATGTTAAAGGGGATGTAGGAAAAGGAGTCAGCATGGAAAAACGCCGGATTGAAATATTGGCGCCTGCCGGATCTTATGCTTCTTTTAAAGCTGCGATCAACGCAGGAGCGGATGCTGTGTACGCCGGAGGTCCGAAATTTGGAGCAAGAGCATATGCGGATAATTTTACAAAAGAAGAGTTGATCGAAGCGATCAAAGAAGCTCATATATACGGAAGAAAGCTTTACCTTACGGTAAATACACTGCTGAAAAACAACGAAATTTCAGAGTTACCCGAATATCTGAGTCCGCTTTATGAAGCGGGGTTAGATGCGGTGATCGTTCAGGATATAGGAGTTCTC
>ENA-OQDT01002103-OQDT01002103.1-human-gut-metagenome-genome-assembly--contig:-NODE-2103-length-10613-cov-3.666031_pt1 | contig 10613 bp, 11 predicted proteins | sample MGYA00242786_ERZ504617 | MGnify/ENA primary metagenome ERZ504617 (study PRJEB26092, sample SAMD00036337) | human gut metagenome | host: Homo sapiens | study: EMG produced TPA metagenomics assembly of... | reverse complement strand
GAGTTAAGTCGATATCCTTTAGAGAAATTCTTTTCCAGTATAGTCAACACTTCCTCATCTACACTCTCGCTAATGATTTTACAAGCATGCGAAATTGTGTCTATATTGGACTTTGATAATGGATTTTCTATTGACGTTTCTACAATAAATGCTTGACACGCATTATACTTCACATCTTTTGCTCACTTACAAAAGAGTCAATTTGCTCGTCCTCATACGATATGTAAGAATGCATTACATTTGCGTTAGCATCCGGAAATATCTCCTCATCAGGGATTTCTGGATACAACAAATTTTGCATCTGATAACATTGTGTTATAAGTTTCTCTTTCATCTCTACTAAGCAAATATATTTGCAAAAAATCTGAGATAAATGGTTGCCTTCTACTAGGTTTCCGTTGCTATCAACACTTCTTTCTAATGACAATAGTTGCAAGTCCATTCCTGCGACATTGCGATATTTCTCATTTATAACAATACCATCTAATACCATTCTATTACGTAATCTCTTAGATAGATTTACAATGGCTTTGTCACGAGAGACAACACCTTCCCTCACCTTCTCAAATGTATCTACGAGAAGCGCGGCCTCATGCTCATTCCAAACGACTCTTTTGAATGGTATTTCCATCTTTTTGCTATCGTTATTTCAATATATTTAGTGTATTATAATCAATCCTCAACCGACAATCTCTGTTATAATGCGTTCATCCAATACCCTGGCAAACATATCCATTTCTCTTTTGGATAGCCCCATTCGGATTGACAATCCTCGCCAATTTTTCACTGCATCAATTACCTCCGAGACAATCTTTTCAGCAGTTTTTCGATTGAGCATATAATCCTCGCAAGCACCAAACAAAATATTCAAATTCGCTTTGTTGGAATCAGCAGAGATAAGCAGACTTTGATATGCATTCAACGTTGGATTCATATCGTATGCCGGTGACAATGTCCATCCTTTTGCAGTCAAAAGAAAACCGTGATTGCGGAAATGGTCATCGCTATTGCCTATGCAGATATTGAACGCTACACGACGATAGAGTTCCTGCAAATTGCATTCTACATCTGTACAGTTTTGGAGGATAAAGTCAACTATATCTAAATAGCCATGTCCATTTGTTGCATTATCTCCATCTTCCAGTCCCAGCAAGGTCATTGCTGATGCAAAATGAATCCGTTTGCCTTCTTGTGTTCTATCAAAACGCCTTGAGAGCAATGTATGGTATTTCTCTCCTGTTGTCAGCACCTTGGTCTGTGCCGCATTTATTCCTGCCTTTATAGCAAGCAAATGGCTGAAATGTTCCCAAAGTCCGGCATCGTAATCGTCTTTACGCGATGGAAACTTTGCAACGTATAGAGTTTTATCCGTGTCTATTACATTGGCTTTAGGTCTTGCACCTCCCAACGAAGAACCGGGCTGAACAAGCTGAACAACCCACTTCCAGTCTGGAAGGATATTCTCTTCTTCACTCTTTTCTATTTCTTCACTTGCCGCTATCAACTCCCTAATATCTGTCAATGGTGGTATCCGCAATGACTCGCTTACATTGATAAAATCTCCATTAAGGTTTTCCTTGAAACGGAAGCCCCCATTCGGGAAAAGTCATCAATACCAGTCAGGAAATCAAAAGAAGACAATCTACGAATCAGTCTTTTTTCCTCAGCAGCTTCAATCTGTTCACGACGCAATAACAAAGTACGCCCCCATCGGTCAGGCAAAGCATCCGAGAAACATCCGAATATATCTTTACCCGGTTGCGTATATTGTTGCCCCGGATAATTATTTAGGTCATCACTCAAAAACAAATCTCCATGCTGCGCCAACCATTCCTTGCTAAAAGTAAAACAATAGCTATCTGAGCCACGAAGAGATTCATAGCCTAATTCTCCTATGAGTTCTATCTCTTTAAGCCAGTCAAAATCGGCATATACATACAATTTCTTCATGGCTTATTCTTTTTTAGAGACTCGCTCCCTTGTCTTCAAACTCAAATCCTGTAAGGCTTTTCCCATTTTATCTTCTTTGGCAAGCCATAGTATATCTTCTTCAAGTTGCAAGGCATACAAAACACGCAGATATATACCGATAGACACGGTTGGCGCACCTTTCTCTATTCGTGACACAGTCAATGGAGAACAGGTAGCACGCTCTGCCACCTGAGCCACGCTCAGATTCCTACGCAAGCGAGCCAGCTTAATCTGCTCACCCACAATCTGCATCTTCTGTTCCAGTTTTCTGGGCAACTTCGTACCCATCGTATTTTTCGCCATATATAACTCATCATATAGTATGCAAAGATAATTATTTTTATTGATTTAATGATGTGTTACATGCCATAATTTTTATTCGTCATCTTCATCGAGATAAGTCCAGTCTTTAGTAGCATATTCTTTTTCAAACTCCGCCAAATCTTCCTTGACACGTTCGCGGAAGCTCTCTTCGCTATCATCTCCACTCATCATCCAATCTACACGAGTTGCATATATTTCTGCTATACGAATTTGCCGATAAGCCTCTTTCATAGCATTTATTGTCTCATCGGACAGTTCCAACACATCCGCTTCATCGGGATAGCGGTCATAACAACAATGGTGAATTGAGTATAATACTGGAATTTGTTCACCGTCAGAAGTGTCGGACATATTTCGCTTTTTCGATTGGAAAATTACCCCATCATCAAAGAATCGTCGATCAGCATATTTTTGTTCTGCCTTGACTATAGTTTTATCTAATAAAAGAAAAGATTCTGCATCTTCATAACTGGCAAAACTCATGTAGCCCTTATAGCTATGGTATGAGCTAAGGCTATCCTTCTCGTAAATAGTCCAATAATCTTCACAATTTTTTTCAGGCTTAGGTCGTAAAGTTCTTGCAATGTCACACTCAATAGAATTAGCTATCTCTCCGAAGGCAATCATATGCCGATTAAAATATCCACCACTCATATGTTATATAATTTAATCAATTCTATTTCATCAACTCAACAACATTCTCCGGCAACATTGCATTCCCAGCATCATCTTTGGAGCATTCTTAAGAAACAGCATCGGAACTATGGTGTATTTCTTGGCAAACGGCAGCAAATTAGCCTTGTGGAGAAGTTCTGTTGTTAACTGTTTACCATTCTCTTGAGTTGTCCATTTACATTCACCAACCAACAAATACTTTTTATCGAGCGATTCTGCCATCACATCAAATTCGACCTGTTCCGGCTTCTTATCCTCATTGAGAACAGAACCCCTACCAGCGTTTTGCCTTGCCATAAACTACTCCATTAACAAGATTTCCTGTGACAGCATCCCGACACAGTTTTTCCCATTGCATACTCACATACCCAGAGAAATGGGCAGTCAAAGCCTGTTCTATGGGTAGGCGACGACCAAGTTCAATGAACGAACGGTTAGGAACAACAAACTGATAGTAGAATGCCATAAACGGATCGGCTATCTTATAGAGACTCTTTTTCGCATTCTTTTCATCAATCCCGAACGGAACATCTTTCTCCAAGAATCCGAGATCGATAAGTTTCTTCAATGGACGCGACAGATTGGTTGCCGGCTCATTGCATCGTGCAGCAATCTCGGAAAGCCGATTTGCACCAGTACCGATATAAGACATTATCGTCGAAGTCTTGACAATATCCTTCACATCATCCTGAAACAGTTTTATCGGCTCTTCATAAAGAGTTCCATTTACAGAAAGGATATTGCGCCACAGGGCATCATCAAGTGAACTTCTATTTTCCCTCAATTCCCAATAACGTGGTACACCGCCGCATACGGCATACTCTTCAATGGCACTCATCGCATCAAGGTTCAAAGCCTCTTGAATATACGGCAAACGTATCGGTGCAAGCCTCATTATCTCATCAGCACGCCCATATAGAGGTGCAGTAGAATCAAGGAACAACCCATACATCATATTTTGTGATGAACCGCAAAGCACAAGGTTATACTTCAACTGCTTCTCATCAACAAGTTTCTGCAATACAGACGGTAACTCTGGTGATTGCTCTACAAGATACGGAAATTCATCCAAACATAGAGTAAAACGTTTGTCTGTCCGATAATTGACCGCACGAAACATAGATTCCCAATCCGGATATGTCAATTTGTCGAAATCCGGAAACACTTGTGCAAGCACTTTTGCAAGCAATATCCTCTGGTGTTGGCCTTCAGAACGATCGGCAAGGAAATAAACATCCGTGTCCGACAACACCCTTTTGATAAGCGTTGACTTACCCAACCGTCTACGACCATACATCACGACTAACGAGGACTTCTCTCTTGCAAGAGCATCCTTTAATCGTGCAGCTTCATCTATTCTATCAACGAATTTCATACATCTTATTTATTATGCAATACAAACATAATGTTTTTATAACATAACACAAAATTTTGAGCCATATTTTTTATTCCCACAGAGCAAATTGCAACTTATGTATAGAAGAACAAGTGCTCTATTCCTTTTTTGAAGCTCTTTTCCTTGTTTTCAAACTCAAATCTTGCAAAGCTTTTCCCAACTTGTCTTCTTTGGCCAGCCACAGAATATCATCGTCAAGTTGCAAAGCATACAGCACACGCAAGTAGATTCCGATGGCTACTGTTGATGCACCTTTCTCTATTCGGGACACAGTCAACGGAGAGCAAGTAGCACGTTCTGCAATCTGAGCCACACTCAAATTCCTTCGCAAGCGAGCCAGTTTAATCTGATCTCCCACAACAGACATCTTCTGCTCCAATTTTCGAGGAAGCTTGGTTCCCATTGTATTCTTTGTTATATTAACTCATCATATAATATGCAAAGATATTGCTTTTTATCTACTTAATGATATATTGTAGGTAAAAATTCGCAAGTATTATATGAATATCGGTATTTAAGTGGTTTCCACACTTTTCCAACGATAATCTCCATTACACGACATTTTTTCAAGCGAATCACAGCATAAATCACCGAACCGACTTACTTATCTCCGTATTCATATATACGAGCATTAAAGTAAACCTAACAAAGGGAGGAAAGAATGGCTTCGCCAGAGCCGATCCGAAACTATACCTGCGCCTTCTCATTTTGGCTGCAAAAGGATTCGAAATCCTAACCCAAAAGCAAAGCAAGACTTTTCTCCTCATCAAGCCACCAAAAGCCCACCAGAAAATCCGTAAAATTACCCTCTATTTTACAGCCATAATCGGCGAAATAATCACCAATATGCCTTATCTTTGCGAAACGGAGATTTAAGAGCAAAAGAGAGCCATTTTTCTCTTTTCCCCTTCGTTTGAAGATAAACTAAGGTTAAAAACGTTAAATCATCGATTTTTGACGAAAAACAAGTGAATTTTCGAGCAGTCTATCTTTTAATCCATAAACTATTGATAGTCAACTGGCATAATATGCTGCATCGAACTTTCTGTTGACATTATTGGCATATATGGAATCGGCAGCCACACATCTTACCCTTACATTCATAAGCTTCTGCTGCATACGGATACAGTCCTTCAAGCGTATACCCTCATTGAATGCCTTGAACGAGAGGTGTTCGATGAACGATATGCCGTCTATCTGTATATTATTGACCTTTGCACCGAACTCGACGGACTTGGTTTCCTTGCCTCTGACGATGGGACGTACATAATGACGGTCGATGTTGACGATGCGGTCACTGACTTTCCGCCCTTCAAACATTTCCTTTTCCTGTACAAGCACCTTTCTGATGATGGAAAGACGCTTCTGGTAATCCTGTGTATATCGGAGTAAAGCACCGTACTCGCTATGGATCCCATCCCTTTGACTGAGGAGCTTTTCAAGAAGCTTGATCATACGGCGCTTAAGCATTCTAGTCCTTGAAGCTCTCCTCTTTCTTTTCTTGCAGTAGGACAGATAGGATTCCGCCACATTCCTGTATTTGTTGCGCGGACGCCTTATGCCCAGAGATCCCTGCAATGCCGGCATATATGGCTGTAGAGCCATTCGATGCTTTCCCAAAGGAGTTTCATGTCCGTAGGAAAACGCATGTGGCTCTCATGATTCCACAGAACATCTGGTAGTGTATGTTCCTGTTCAGATGTTCCACCAGCTGCCTGTCGGAGAATCCGGTGTATGCCTTCAGGACCATAAGGGCGATCTTTGCGGAAGGACCGAATGGCCCTAAAAAAACCAGCAAGAACCTTCACAGGCACTTGCTGCCAAAACACAAATTATGTTGAAAATCGTTTAGTCTTCCGTGATAACTGAAAATTCAGCAATTCCAACACGTTTTACGTTATCAACAATTCGTGTTGCCTTAAAAACTAATTTTTTGCCCTTGACAGGAGCAAAATGTATTTCTTGTTCTTATCGGGTTATGTTGATGTTTGAGAACTCGCCCGAAGCCACGACCTTTCCATCCACTGACAATTGATAGTTTGAAATATGTCCCTGCGAATCGCGTCCCTGATTAGGGGTGTAAACAAAACCGCTTATCGTATGAGGGGCTGCCAACTCTACTACTATTTCGTTTTTGCCTTCGGGCAGATAATAGGTGGAATAACCGTTTCCGTCAAACATGAGATTTGTCCGCTCATCGGCAGGGCTGACCACCTTGTAATCGGCTGCTGGCAAGTCGAAGCGGCGGCTGGCTACAGGACCGGATTTGCCGGACTGCGCATCATAAGTAATCGCTTTGACGGTTCCTTTCTTGTCCAATATAAACGGAACTTCATATTTTGCAGACTGTGCCGTCGGCTCCGTTCCATCTGTCGTATAATAAATGTCGGCTCCTTCGCTTTCCACATCTATACGGACTTCATTTTTCGCATTTCGCACGATACGCGGCTGTTCCAACAGCGGAGGAGCCAGGAAGGCTTCCACATTATTAATACATAACGGGCCTTTTGCCTCTGTGAAATGAATGCGCAAAGCATCTGCCGGAGTCGTTTTGAAACGGACGATACGTTTGTAACCTACTGTCGAAAGCGTATCGGTTGTTTCCACCGGCAGCCATTTGCCATCCTTTTCCACTTCAAGCGTAAAGGCGCATACACGTTGTCCAAGAGGTATATACTCTTGAATCATCACCCGGTTCAGCGAAGTCCCTATCGGTAACGGGAAAGTCAGCGAGCCCGACGTCATCCCGTCGGAAGTAGCCCAATAAGAATCCCAGTTGTCGTCCGTCACATTCGATGCTTTATAAACACCCCCACGGGTTTCGCTTGCTTTTGGCTGGATACCTGCCAAAAGATTATCTTTCAACTCTGCTTGGATCGTATGATACCAGTCGACGGCACGTGCCGAATCGGCCGGATGAATCTGTCCGTTCAGTGCTACCGGGAAGTTCAGCAGGAAGTTGGCATTATGCCCCACACTGCGATAATACAAATCGACCAGATTCGGAACAGTACGAACCTGATGATCTTCACGATGATGATAGAACCACCCCGGACGGATCGATACGTCGCATTCTCCCGGCAACCACTGGTTTCCGTTTTTCATTCCCCATTGGTTTTGTGTATAATGTGTCTCCTTGTCCAACGAATAGGGTGACCAGTTTGTTTCGCCGGCCCAACCGGACTCGTTGCCGATCCAGCGGATATCGGGAACCGTTCCGCCGAAGATCATCGCTTCCGGATGTTTCGCTTTGATCATTTCTCGGGCAGTCTCGTAGCCGTAATAGGTTTTCGGATCGATCGAACGCGTTTCATTCGTTCCACCGTACCAGCCATTTCCTCCGTTCGCCCCGTCAAACCAGAACTCGAACAACGGACCGTAGTTGGAGATCAGTTCGTTGATTTGCTCATGATAGGTCTTCTGGTATCCTTCCCGCCCATATTCGGCATTATGGCGATCCCAGGGAGAGAGGTAAAGCCCGAACTTCAAGCCGTGCTTCTTGCAGGCATCGGACAATTCGCGAACCATGTCGCCCTTTCCGTTTTTATAAGGCGAGTTAGAGATATTATAGTCGACCGTTTTGGTCGGCCAAAGGCAAAAGCCGTCGTGGTGCTTAGCTGTCAGGATCACCCCTTTCAGGCCGGCCGCTTTGATGATACGTACCCATTGTTCGCAATCCAGGTCTGTCGGATTGAATGTTTCCGCAGGTGTATTCCCATAGCCCCATTCCAAATCATTGAATGTGTTCAAACCGAAATGCACGAATGCATAATTCTCCATTTTCTGCCATTTGATCTGCTCCGGCGTCGGAACCGGCAAAACAGGTGCGGGCGGCTCTACTTCCTTGCAGGAAAGAAACAACCCGGCAAACATACCGGTGATTAAAAGATTCTTTGTGTTCATGTTGTTATTTTGTAAATGAGATCTGCTGGTTTTTCCCTTCTTTTTATTCGGGAAAACTAATTTGTATGTATCCGTTTTCACTTTCCCCTTGACAAATTCCGGGATATTATACGATTTGGTGAGAAATGTATAATATTCCGTTGATTTCTGAGGCAGGACGAACGGCTTTGAGAGAACGCCTCTTTCACCGACATGAGCAATGAAAGGACGTGTGTACAAGCCATCCAAACGACGGCTGCTGAATACCACCCACTTGCTGTTGGACGACCAGGAATGATAACTGTCCGTATCAGGGCTGTTCGCTTCTTCTGTTGGAACTTGCGCACCCGTGCTCAGGTCGAACATGCACAGATCCGCATCTTTGTGCCAGATAGGGAAGGTTCCGTAAGATGTCGTTGTACAAAGCAGATATTTTCCGTCTGGCGAGACACGGGGAAACAAAATGCTTTGCCCTTCTGTTTCCGCTTGAAAGATCGTGTCGACAACAGAACCGAAAGTCCGGCTTTCAGGATCAAAAGAAACGCGGCAAAGGCTATAACGAAGGTCACGCAATTCGCCCGGAACTTTCAATGCCGGGGCGGAACAAAAGTAAAGTTGTTTTCCATCCGGTGAAAAAGTCGGGAATGTTTCAAAACGTTTTTTTGAGAATAGTGCTTGAGTCGTGATGATTTCCTGTTTTTCTACATCGTAGACGACTACATCCGATGCCTTGTCATATACTTCTGTACGATGTACCGGATGCGTATCCTGGGTTGTATTATTGATGGGAAAAAGCAACAAACTTTCCCGAAGGATGCCAGGAAGGGTAGACCAATGCCGATATCGTCCGATCGGTTTTCGTATCGAGCGTTTCTATCCGGTCGCCATCCACAAACACGGTACAGCCATACTTTGCACGGACATGGAACAGCATTTTATCCGGGTCCTGCATGCAAAACGAATGGCAGTTCATGCAATTATTATCCGTCAGGCGGTTTTCCAGAATCGGTTCCTGATCGAAAGAGGATAATTCGCGTTGATAGATTCCCATTTCGTTCCATAGCTGGTAACCGGGATCGATCAGGCGGTAAGCGATATACGGATCGATCGGGTCTTCGGAAACCCGGATATGAAACGGAAGAAAGGCATTCCATTTCCCTTTTTCTTCTGTCAGGACAGATACCTCTACCTGTTTCCCTTTTGCCGCAGTCAATAACTTTTCCCAGTCTGTATCGGGAATAGAAAAGGCTCCGTTGGAGGCGTAAACGGTAAATGCATATCCTTCGGTTGTAAATACCGCGCATGCTTTCCCTTCCGTTTGCACGGCAAAATTCAAAGGTGCGATCGATTGCGGTATGGTTACGTCAATATAATCCGGATAGATGGCCGGCAGTTCATCTATCTGCCCGGAGACGGCAGGTGGCTGGTTGGAAGAACATCCTTCCAACAACAAAAGGAATATGCAAAAAAGCAATTGTTTCATTTGTCCATCATATTAAACATATAATAGTACCAATACGTTTTGCCATACTCGGAAGCCAAAGCGACCGCAGGATTCTGCCCCGAACGGGAAATATCTTGCACTTTCTGCATAAAAGCGATCGCTCTGTTCCTTACTTTGATGCTCACCCCATGCTCTAACCAGAAGTGCGGATCATTGGGACTGCAAATCACGATTGCCTCCTGCTGGCATTCCGTCATATCGCGCCAGGCGGGAGAACGGTACAAGCTCTCCTGCAAGGTTTTATAAGTTTCAATATCTTTGTTCAACAGTAAAAACGAAGTCAAATATGCTAATCCTGCTTTATTATCCGGACAAGCCGGGAGCAAGTTTATTAATGAACTGACAGGATCTGTATATAGTTTTGCAGCAGAGGCTTCGGCCTTCCAACAGCGACGTTTCATTCCTAAAATTTTATCTTCCTCGACTGCTTTATCATTGTAAAGAAATCGACGGTGAGCAGTAGCCCAATCCTTATAGTACCAAGTCTTTTCCAACAATTGAATATATTTATCCGCAATCGGATAGGACCCTGTTATCAGATTTGTCTCTATCAGCCTTTTCAACATCCGGGGATTACCGGAAGAACGAGAACTGACAAACGCTTCAAAAGCGAATTTTTGTGCTGCGCTTATTATTCCCATACAATAATACAGATCACTATGCAGTTGTGCTGTATAGATCGACTGATCCCAATGTAGCATCAAGGTTTCAATACCGTGTTGAGGATAATCTAACAATCTCTCTGAAAGTTGGCCTTTATGTGCCAAAGCTAAGTTTAAACCGCACATTCGGCGTTTAGACAATACATCATGGTTAAATTCACTGATAACAAGGTCCCACTGTTCCGTCCGGATCAAATAG
>ENA-OQDT01002102-OQDT01002102.1-human-gut-metagenome-genome-assembly--contig:-NODE-2102-length-10617-cov-1.715062_pt1 | contig 10617 bp, 10 predicted proteins | sample MGYA00242786_ERZ504617 | MGnify/ENA primary metagenome ERZ504617 (study PRJEB26092, sample SAMD00036337) | human gut metagenome | host: Homo sapiens | study: EMG produced TPA metagenomics assembly of... | reverse complement strand
ATGAAAATCAGCAGTGGATGTCCAAAGAGAAATCAACCGCACGAAAGTCAGTTCTTGAAATGACCACCCGGTCCTATACGGCAGGTTCTTCAGTATTCACCGAAATTCTGCCCGAAGGGTCCGAAATAGGATTATTTATAACCTATGGTAATCAAGACAGTTTATATAAAGGCGCATCTCTTTATAAAAAACGTAAAATCAAAGGCTGTAGGCTCATCAAAAAGGTTCTTTAAAATGGAAACAAACACCGCAGGTATTCCTTAGATCTAATCGACCAGTCATGATCTACGCTTACTCACCTTATAAAGTACAAAATACCGTTAGATCCTACCTCCATACCGATCAAAATATCCCCAATCGCGGCGGAACCCCCCTCTTATGAATATGGGAGGCTCTCGCAAGGCCCAAAAAATGAGGTCAACCGTAAATCTCCGCTCGCGAAAACTCTCCATGAATTATGCATTATCACTTCTCTCATTCGAAATATATCAAGATTCGGACATCAACGGGCTATTCAAGCTAACCTCCATACAGATCGGTAACCGTGCGGGAGGTAATACCTTGCAATATACCGGGACAATGGATATCGTAACCGGAAAATATCAAAAGGAAACTCCCGGGGGTCATATAAAGCCACTTTACTTACAATAGATCCATCCGTAACTTTACGACACGCGAAAGCGGAGGAGCAAAATATCCGTATAGTCCCTACCTACTCTCCTATCCGGGAAAAAGAAGTTGAGGCGATCTTTACTATCAATGGAAGAACTTACAAATACATCATTCCGGAAGGCACCTGCTGGAATAAAGGATATAAATATTCCTATAAGTTATATTTCGATGGTAAAGATATCAGGTTACACGATTCCGTCGCCTATATATGGACACCTAAACTGAAGAAAAAATAATCAGTATATAAAATAAGAGTACTAATCTATGGAACTTTTCATTCTTACCGTAAAGCCTATCGAGAATAAATACGCCCGGACTCTAATCTTTTTTGCCTATTTTTGTAACAAACAAATCCCTTATCCCGTCTTCTTTGTGAAAGCCCCCACTCTAAGGCGCACGGACGAAGGGCGATCCAAAAACATAGTATTAACGAAAAAGTCAATTACAATGAAAAGATTACTAGTGTTACTGGCCATCCTCCTTATCAGCCAAGTAGGATACGGGCAGCAGAAGATGGATCAATTATTCAATGCTTTCCGGGGTGAAAGCGATGTTACTTCCGTAAATATCGGAAACATAACGATGAAGCTAGCCAGCCTGTTCACCGAGACAATGGGAGTAAACGGTATAGAGATCCTTGAATTTGATAATTGTGCCCAAGAGGTGAAAGACCGACTGTCTACCGCCATACGGAACCTGAGAGATCCTGATTATGAGACGATGGTCACGGCAAATGAAAGGGACAGTCGCACGAAAGTTCTTGTCAAAATAAAAGAGGATATGATCCGTGAACTGGTCATATTCACGACAGGAAGCGACAATGCGTTAATCCGTATCAAAGGAAAGATCAGCCCGTCCGATCTAGACCGGGTAATCAATGAGCACAAAACTGGAAATTATTAAGGGCGATACTGATGGACGTTGATGTTTTTAAACAACGGTTCCTACCCTTTCATCCTAAACTCTATCGGATCGCTTATGCCTTATTAGACAATAAAGCGGATGCGGAAGACATACTTCAAGATGCCTATTGCAAATTATGGAATAAAAGGGATGAGCTGGGAGATATCCAGAATCCGGAAGCATTTTCCATAACATTGGTCAAAAATCTTTGTCTGGATTTCCTGCGCTCGCCCAAAGCAAGCCGAAGAGACAACGAAGAGGCATTGGAGACCGTTCTATTAACGACCGACTCCTCGCCGGAAAAGGAATTGGAAGAAAAAGAGGATATCCGGCGTATACAAGAACTGATAGAACAGCTCCCCGAGAACCAGAGGCAGGTAATCCGCCTGCGTGGTATTGAGGATTGTTCCTATGAGGACATTGAACAGATTACAGGGCTTAGCTCCTCTAATATAAGAACATTACTTTCCCGGGCACGCAAATTGATCCGGGAGAAACTAGAAAAAGCAAGTTGTCATGGATGATAAAAAGATAGATGAACTAATAAACAAGGCACTCCAAGAGGATTTAGCCTTACCGGAGGGACTTTCCGAAAGGCTGGAACGACAAATCGACTTCCTAGCCCAAGAAGAGATATCTCCCCGAGTCTCACGAAGACGTTCCTTCTATTGGATAAGCGGAATCGCCGCCGCTATTCTTGGCGCCCTATTCCTCATCTTCACGGAGACAAATCGTCCGGCTCCCGTTATGGCCGATACCTTTACCGATCCTGAAGAGGCAGCTGTCGTAGCCCAAAACGCCTTGGCGTTCATGTCTAGGAATTTAAACAAAGGTCTCGGGCAGGTCAATGAAGCCAGTCAAGAGATCACAAAAAATAAACAAGATCGTAAATAAACATTTAAATGATTAATACAATGAGACTCAAACAACTATATACAATACTGCTTCTCTGCTGCGTGAATATCTGTTTTGCCCAGAACAAGCTTTTCGACAAATATGCGGATATGGACGATGTTACTTCCGTATATATCTCCGAAAAAGATGTTTCAGATGATGCCGGTCATGGAAACCGCCGGACTCAACCTTGCCAACCTGAAAGGGAAAATAGAATCCCTGCAAATACTCACCACCCAAAAAGCGGATTTAAGGGAACGAATGCGAGGTGAGTTCAAAGCCTTGATCGGAAAGGATCATGAAGAACTCATGCGAGTAAAAGATGGAAAGACCAAAGCCAATTTCTACGTCAAGCAACAAGGAGAACTGATACAGGAGTTGATCATGATAGCCGACATGGACGACGGGAGCTTCAGCGTCATGCAATTGTTAGGGCGTTTTACGCTCCAAGATGTGCAGGAAATTACCAGTGAGATCAACAAATAATAGGATAATTTCGTGAAAACCATCGGCTTTTTATAGTATCTTCACCACCATAAGTTAAACAAAAATCATACGCGTATGAAAAGATTCATTTTTACAGGGATAATCATCCTGTTTGTAATGGCTGGATGTGGAGGCGACCATTCATCGACCGATGGTCTTATAACCGTGGATGTAAACGATAGTTATTCAACCAAAAAAGGAGTTGGTCCTTCAAGACTTCATGGATATGGAGTATATTCCGCTGGAAACAAACGATGAGTTTATCAATCGGGCATGCGTGCAGGCGGTTGGCGAGAAATACATAATCGTGACAAACTTTTACGATGATGGCAATATTTTCGTATATGGCCGGAACGGAAAAGCTATTCGCAAAATAAATCGCAAGGGACAAGGTGGAGAAGAATACGTGTCTATGAGATCGGTTTCGTTAGATGAAGAAAACGAAGAGATTTTCGTAAATGATTTTCATGCGAAAAAGATAAGGGTCTATGATTTGGAAGGAAATTTCAAACGAAGTCTGAATCAAAGAAGCGAGAAAGTTCGTTTTACGTGGAAATGCTTGATTATGACAAGGACAACTTGATTTGCTATGATAAGTTTAATTTTGAGGTACCGTTCTTGCTTGTGTCGAAGCAAGATGGAAGTATAACGAAAGAAATCACGGTTCCATATAAAGAGAAGCAATTATTCCATATCGTTGAAAGACTTTATGATAAAGGAGAAACAAGAGCAGCTGGACCAGGTCCGTATAACAGTATAATTCCTTTTAAGGGTAATTGGATTCTATTTGAGGCCTCTTCAGATACGGTATACACCTTAATGCCTGATTACAGTTTGCGCCCGCTTATCGCACGAACACCCCTATCCACACCATGGATCCGGGCGTTTTCGTCGTCTTAAGATTGATTTCCGATCGTTATTATTTCATGGAAAGCGTAACGAATATATATTGATTTTAACACCGGAGAAGGTTTCCCGAGAAAGTACTTCGCATACGATACGCAAGAAAAGAAATTTTTCAACTATATCACATACAACGATGATTATTCTTATAAGAAAGAAATCTATATGGTGACATTTCCTCCCATCAATTCAAAAGGCGAATTGTGCTCTACCATCAATGCTTCCGAACTTTGCCAGGACTATAAAAGGGGAAAGCTGAAAGGCAAACTAAAAGAGGTGGCCGCGACATTGGAAGAGGATGACAACCGGGTGGTAGTGTTGGTGAGACCTAAAAAGTAAACGATTACCAATCATCGGTAATACGATCAAGCGGATTATTTCCCCGTAATAATCCGCTTAATCTCACTCAGTTTGTTCAAGGCTTCCAAGGGGGTAAGATTATTCACGTCCAAGTTCTTGATCTCATCCCGTACTTGGCTCAACACCGGATCATCCAACTGGAAGAAACTCAGCTGATACCCCTCGGCGGCAGAGGCGATCGCTTTTACAGGCTTACCCGTAATACCCTCCTGACGATTCTCGGACTCCAACTGCTTCAAGATCTCATTCGAACGCTTCACGATGCTTTTAGGCATACCGGCCATTTTCGCCACGTGGATACCAAAGCTATGCTCGCTTCCTCCCGGTATCAACTTACGCAAAAATATCACCTTATTCCCTACTTCCTTGACCGATACGTTATAGTTCTTGATCCGCTTAAAGGCACGCTCCATCTCGTTCAGCTCGTGGTAATGGGTAGCGAACAGCGTTTTCGCCTTCGCATTCGGGTGCTCATGAATATATTCCACGATCGCCCAAGCGATTGATATGCCATCGTAGGTACTGGTACCCCGCCCTAACTCGTCGAAAAGCACCAAGCTCCGGGAAGTCATATTATTTAATATATCGGAAGCCTCATTCATCTCGACCATAAAAGTAGACTCACCCACCGAGATATTATCCGAGGCGCCTACACGGGTAAATATCTTATCCACGATACCGATATGGGCGCTCTCGGCCGGAACAAAGCAACCGATTTGCGCCATGAGCGTAATCAAGGCTGTCTGACGCAATAAGGCAGACTTACCGGCCATATTCGGACCCGTGATAATGATGATCTGTTGTTTCTCGTCATCCAGATAGACATCATTGGCGATATAAGGTTCTCCCAAGGGCAGTTGTTTCTCGATTACCGGGTGGCGACCTCCCTTTATGTCGATCTTGTCGGAATCACTCACGACCGGACGGATATACTTATTCGCCTCCGCGGCCTTGGCGAAAGATAAAAGGCAATCGATACGCCCGATCAAGTTCGCGTTCATCTGGATAGGCGGAATATACTCCGTCAAGGCCAATACCAGCTCATTGAAAAGGCGGGTCTCCAGAGCAAGGATCTTTTCTTCCGCCCCTAATATCTTCTCCTCGTATTCCTTCAACTCCTCGGTAATATAGCGCTCGGCGTTCACCAAGGTCTGTTTACGGATCCAATTCGCCGGGACTTTATCCTTATGGGTATTACGTACCTCTATATAATAGCCGAAGACGTTGTTGAAAGCGATCTTCAAGCTTGGGATACCCGTCAATTCGATCTCGCGCTGCTGTACCTTCAACAAATAATCCTTGCCGGAATAAGCGATGGCACGCAAGTCATCCAATTCCTCGTTGACACCCTTCGCTATAATTCCTCCCTTATTGACCAACGAAGGGGGATGCGTTATTAATCTCTTTCTCAATCCGGTCGCGGATCAAGGCGCAAGCGTTTAATTGCTCCCCGATCCGGCATAAGCTGGGTTCCCCGCTCGCCATACATGCCTCCTTGATCGGCTCGATCGCACGAAGCGCGACCTTTAGCTGAACCACCTCACGAGGAGATACACGGCCGACAGCCACCTTGGAGATAATACGTTCCAAATCGCCGATCTGCTCCAACTGCGTATCCAGCAACTCCTTTGTCTCCGGTTCACGGAAGAAATAATCCACGACCTCTTGGCGTTCTTGGATCGGTTTTACATCCTTTAGCGGGAATAGTATCCACCGGCGAAGCATACGAGAGCCCATCGGCGAGATCGTCTTATCGATCACGTCCAACAAGCTTGTTCCCTCATCGTTCATCGTACCCACCAGTTCCAAGCTGCGTACCGTAAACTTATCCAAGCGGACGTATCGATCCTCCTCGATACGGGATAAAGCGGTGATATGGGAAATATGCGTATGCTGGGTCTGGTCCAGATAATACAGAATCGCCCCGGAAGCGATAATACCTAATTTCAAGTGTTGTACGCCAAAACCCTTCAAGTTCTTCGTCTCGAAATGCTTCAACAGGCGATCCTCGGCGGCCGAGGTCGTAAAGATCCAGTCATCCAGCTCAAAGATAAAGAAACGAGGACCGAAAGCCTCCTCGAAACGCTTCTTGTTTCCCCGTTCGATCAACACTTCCTTCGGGGAAAAATTATTGAGTAATTTGTCGATATAATCGATGGAACCCTCCGCTGTCATGAACTCGCCGGTAGAGATATCCAAGAAAGAAATACCACATACCTCCTTGGCGAAATGGATAGAGGCCAAGAAATTATTCTCTTTATGATTCAGTATATTATCATTGATGGAAACACCGGGAGTCACCAATTCCGTAATACCCCGCTTCACCAGTTTCTTCGTCAACTTAGGGTCTTCCAGCTGGTCGCAAATAGCCACACGCTTTCCGGCCCGCACCAACTTCGGCAGATAAGAATCCAAGGCATGATGTGGAAATCCCGCCATCTCAACATGCTGCCCTACGCCATTCGCACGTTTGGTCTGTACGATACCCAGTATTTCCGCGCCAATCACGGCGTCCTCGCCATACATCTCGTAAAAGTCTCCAACCCGGAATAAAAGGATAGCGTCCGGATGTTTCGCTTTTATATCGAAATACTGCTTCATCAAAGGGGTTTCCACAACTTTTGCCACGATAGTAATCTTTTAAATGCGTTTACGAATTAATCCGCACAAAGGTACTAGTTTTTTTCTATCCGTTTACTTTCTTATAATCCGCTAGAAAAGTAGCTAGCCCACTATCCGTTAACGGGTGTTTCAATAAGCCTTTAATGGCGGACAAAGGACAAGTAGCCACATCCGCCCCGGCCTCCACGCATTGGATGATATGCTGGGTGCTACGGATAGAAGCCGCTAAAACTTGGGTATCATAATCATAATAATCATACATTTCCACGATCTTACGTACCAGCTCTATCCCGTCGCTGGCAATATCATCCAAACGCCCGACAAAGGGCGATACATACGTAGCCCCGGCCTTAGCCGCCAATAACGCCTGACCGACAGAGAAAACCAGCGTACAATTCGTACGGATGCCTTTTCTGGTGAAATATTTTATCGCTTTAATCCCCGCTTCGATACAAGGTACTTTAACGACTATATTAGGATGTAAAGCTGCCAACTCCTCCCCTTCTTTTATCATGCCCTCTAAGTCGGTAGCGATTACCTCGGCGCTTACATCCCCGCCCACGATCTCGCAAATTTCCAAATAGTGTTTCCGTTGATTTTCCACCCCCCGGATTCCCTCTTTCGCCATAAGGACGGATTAGTCGTCACGCCATCCAATACTCCCAATTCATTCGCTTCCCGGATCTGGTCCAGATTCGCCGTGTCAATAAAAAACTTCATAGCTTTAAACTTTAATGTTACGTATTTGTATAACCCTTCTGATTCGCTATTAGTTCTAAATCAACCGTCTCAATCCCCTACTAATTCCATATACAAGTCGTTAAGCCGTTTTGTGGAGATATAAAACAGCGTATTTTTCCCGGGATAGGTATGCTTCTTGATACGATCTATGATCTTAGGGAGACGATCGAGAAGAAGATATATTTTATTTTACAGACAAAGTATATTTCCTATCGATCCATTCGGCCAATGAAATACCGCCCAATTCTTCGATAGTCTCTTTCCTTTTATAAGGTTTTAGTTGATGAATACGTTTCCAAATATCATTAAGCCAGACCTCATATCGGTTAGGCAACATAAGTTCTGGACGGAATTCCGATATATCTAAGTCTAAATCATCACTATTAAGAAGATAGTTCTTTATTAAAGTCGCAGATTCTAACAACTCACCAACCACATGCGGTAAAGGAAAAGGCAGAAGTTCATCATTCAGTTTCAATTGTTGGCCCCCTGCGGAAAAATGTGTCCCGCATATGAAAATTAACAACAGACCGGCGCGTACATAACCATAAGGCAGCATTCTCATAATTCCCACTCACTACTTCCGGGAATAAAATAAATATCTCCGCTTTTAGTCTCTTATTCCTTTCCGGATCCGCATATTCTCCATTATCCACCCACAGGCTTATATTCATATCCGTATGCTCCTCCAAACTTTCCTCAGCGGAAGTGCCCAACCACCAAGGCATAGCTTTCTTTTTGGCTTTAATGGCTTTTTCCCTATAATATTTTCGAACGATCTCTATAGAATCCGGAGCATTCCTTAATTGATCATAAGCAACTCCCATCTTACTAAAAATAGTCTGCTCTTTCGTTAATTCCATATTAATCAAATAACGGGGAGAATGGGTAACAGCTATATCGGAGAGACAATCCTCATAAGGACGGCACTTAAACTCCGCCGTCTTACCTCCCAGTTTGCCGAAGAGCATATAGATATTTTCTACATTCTTATCACGTGTAGACTCCACGATGCTACTTCCCGTAGATGTCCAATGGTTCTCTTTTGTAGATTTTACCTCAACCCCATAATATTTCTCCGCGATAATATCTGGAAAATATTGGGCGGAAACCAAGCGTATCTCCTCCACACGGAAAGGAGTTCTACCGCAAAGTTCTTTCATCACGTTCACTACTACATTTTCCAGTTCCTTACTCTTACAATCGCAATACGTACCCGGAATAGCAGCTGCTTTTTCATTCAAGTATGATTCCAGCATAAACATAAAATCCGCAAAAGCCTCATCCGCTTTTTGAAGATTTCTATTACGCACAGTAATAATATTCTCCTCTTCCATATTATCTCTTTTTAAAATACAACGGCCATAAAGTCTGTATGCGATTCGCTATATGATACGCTAATACTGGAGGAACCGCGTTACCGATCACCTTATAAGCGCCTGAGGCACTTAACTCAAAACGTGTACTGTTCTTTTTATGGGAGACAAACGTATAATCCGGCGGAAACGTCTGTATCAAAGCACTTCTCGAGGAGTTAAGCGACGTTCTTGTAAACCGGCGTCTAATTCTTCCGTAATAACGCCCCATGCTCCCGGGATAAACGACGGTATTCTATATTTCCATGATGCTCGGAACGAATCGTCGGGCCAATATTATCCAGCGCGATCTCCTTTTGACCTTGACAATGAGCTCCCATATATTTCGCCTGTGAATAATACCGCTGGGATGGATCTTCTGTCCTATCCGGTTCCTCCAATCCTACAAATACATCCCGACAAACCACCGGTGGCAATAGTTTCTTATCTTCCACGGTGCAAGCATGTGTCGGACTCGGATAAGGATCGTAAGCTTTGGGTATCTTCTCCTCTTGAAGCGCTCTTAAAGCCTTAACCTTTAACGCGGACTTACGTATCCCGATAAAAATCACACGCTCTCTAGACTCCGGAACCCCATAATTGCCCGCATGTAAAACTTGAGGATCTAAAACAATATATCCATCCCCAGCCGCATGGGCGAAGTCTCTCTGAATAATACTTTTCACGTCTCCCAGATTCACCAGTCCCTTCACGTTCTCCGCGATAAATATCTTGGGTCTCGTAATATCGATCACCTGCTTCATCCAATAGTAAAGTTTACCCCTCGTCTCTTCCGAGGCCTCATCGTCCTCACGCAATTTCCCGGTATGATCCTTATTCGACTCAAATCCCAGACGTTTACCAGAGACACTGAAATCCTGGCAAGGAAAACCTCCCGTGACGACATCTATATTTTTAGGGAAAACTTTTTTCCCCGCTCGATGCTCTTTCACCAAGTCTACGATACTCTTTGTATTATAAACGTTTTTATCATATCCGAATCGATCCATATATTGAAGCCAAGCGGTTTGTGCCTCTTTCAATATATCATTCGCAAAGACCGTTCGAAAACGATTCTTCTGTAAACGAACCCAGTGTTCATCGATAACCTCTTGAACCCAGGTACTTTGAGGAGATATAGACTTACGATGACATATAAAATCCCCTCGAATCCTAAATCCATGCCCCCACATCCAGAGAACAGGGACAAGACCCGTAGTTCATTTGATGTATCAACCTCCTTTTCACTCATTTTCATATTCGATCCTTACTATAAGATATGCTTAAAGAACCACAAATTTACGAAGAATTTCAATTTTTTTGTTTTCATAGTCAATTGATTTTGATTCGGCATCCACTATTGGATAGTTTGTCAAAGATAGTTCTTAATCACGAGAGAGACAATATCGCAAACAAAAAATGCCTCAATAATTCTTGAGAATCTATATACATTATACAAGCAAAAGCCATGCATAGAATTATCTCTCTACACATGGCTCTTTTCACGTACTCTTTTCTTATAGGCAGTTATTCATCTTTGTTTTGGTTCCAAATAAAACATTATGTGTTTCTATACTTTATTATTCTATCATTTCAAAACAAAAGGAACATATACAGAGAGCATCAAATCCGAAAGATGTCCACGACGGCCATTAGCCGGTCCGTTATTGAAATCTTCAAG
>ENA-OQDT01002100-OQDT01002100.1-human-gut-metagenome-genome-assembly--contig:-NODE-2100-length-10626-cov-1.774169_pt1 | contig 10626 bp, 15 predicted proteins | sample MGYA00242786_ERZ504617 | MGnify/ENA primary metagenome ERZ504617 (study PRJEB26092, sample SAMD00036337) | human gut metagenome | host: Homo sapiens | study: EMG produced TPA metagenomics assembly of... | reverse complement strand
TGCGGCTTGTCGGGCAGTAACATTTTCTTTTACAACTTCAAATACATTCATGTGACTCCTTTCCAGAAACGAAAAAAGCACCTGTCATTTTCAAAACGAAAATAGCAAGTGCCTTAAAGTTCCATATTTAATTTTAGGTGCAAAAAAGCAGGAGACCTTTTCAGATTTCCTGCTTAGCAAAGCTGTGAAGATTTAATTGTGGTTGGGCTGCCTGCTATGCAAAACTGAATTTTGTTTTACTAAGTTCTACAAACTGGAAACTGTTAGCTAATCTGTGCCTTGATTTTTATCCCTATCCGTCCTAATTGATCTTGAACTACTTGCAAAAATTTCTGGCAGTTATCTGTTATATCATACTTGAAATGGATTTCTATCATAGCCATCTTAAAATCAGCATTGGGGTATATTTCATCGTACTGTTCGCTTTCGATAAAAGCCACATACGCATTGATTTTATCTTGTAAAATCTTCAAGTGTTCAAACTCATTGTCCCAATTCAAATGGTCGGTAATAAGGAGTACCAAACAAGCATTTTCTTTATCGTTTGCGATTGCATCAATCTGACTTGCGTTATCAACAGCCATAATATTTCTCCTTCCTAGTTCTTTATAACCATAACTCTTTCTCCCAATACATCTGTGACATTTCAATTACACAACTTCAAATTTCTGGTTTTACTTAACTTTAGTGTAGCTCTCCATACTAAAAGTTTCTAAATCAAACACTACCGCAGCAACACTGTCCTCATTTTCTTCAATAAGCCATAAGCGAGTCCATAAGGTTTGGTCGTTCATATTGGTAGCAGTTTTATCCTCACCATCGGTAATGATTTTTTCGGGATCTAATTTTGTTACAAAAATGTTTTCAGGTTTAAGACCTGGCAGGCTGCTCTTAAGTTCCTCCTCTGTTAGTCCTGCTATTTCCATTGCTTCAGCACCTTTATAATACTCAACATCTCCGTACCAGTAGTTATCGTTAACATTCTCGATGGATTTTAACCACATAAACTTATCGTCAACGAATTTATAACCAGCACCAGAGCCGGTATCTATTTCCCATGTCCCTTGTATCAGTGCATTATCATCGTTATTATCTTTGCTGTCAGTAGTACCGGCGCAAGCGGTAAGCCCAAGTAGTGTAAAACAGATCATCAGAATAGCTGCTGCAATTCTGAAAAACCCACTTTTGCGGTATTTAATCATATTCATATCATAGTTCATAGGTAACCTCCAAGTTATATCCTCTTTATTTTCGTAAGCCTTTCTCCATTGAAAAATGAAGAAAATCTTTTATTCCCGTTCCCGTCTACTCCGTTTTTTCTTTCGGGGATCTGGCGGCGGAGAGAAGGTCTGAATGTAATCCTGCCGGATCAGCGTCACATCCTGAGAAAGAAAAGCAGCGACACGATCTTGTTCGGAAGTTTGCTCTGGGAAAAAGGACGCAAATTTCTGTGCCAGCTGTTCTTCTTTTTCATACAGTTTAAGTGTGCCTTCGTATCCAATCAATTCTTTCAGCACAGCAGTAAACTCCGTGTACCGGTCCCCTCGAATATCCAGATCGACCTTTGCTTTGGCAGTCATGCCGTTAAGGTAAAGTACCTTCAGGGAAGTATGGTTCCTGAACCGATTCATTGTGAACCATAAAGCCAGCTTTTTTGAGAGTAGCTTACCGCCAATCAGCATCCAGTTCTGGCTTTGGTATATTTCCAGATACTTTTTCATGCCCTCATCTTCAAACTCTATTGGTTCAAAATGTTCTCCATCCAGCAGCTGTTCCAGCTGATTTTTGCTGAGAATCTGATTCAGTACCGGTATGTTCCGGTAAGGCGTGCAGATATAGCGTCTCATTTTCTGAAACAGCGCTACAACCAGAACTGCTGTGCCAAGTAAAAACAGAAAAAGCTCTCCATCCATTTCGATTTTCCCGGTTGCCGTTACCCAGATGCCACGCAGAACCAGTACAACGCCAAAGCCCCACAGCCCGAAAACCAGCAACTTTCTCAGTGGATGAAAATGAATCCACTCAATGATCCGCACTTGCTGTTTGCCACTCATAGGTTTGCCACGCAAAAGTAGATGGGTGATCCATTTTCTTAGGATCAGTGGAATCCATGCAGTCGCACACATGAAGATTGCAACACTGGCATAAATGCCAATCCCAAGCCAGCCATTATCCAGAAAAGCTTCCAGAAGCAGAAGGAGGATAATCGGAAAAATCATAGTGAAAAACAAGGGTAGAAATGACTCCTTGCGTATCCTCTTGAGATTTAAGTCATTAAGCGCAGAGTTGATACATATACCAAGAATCATGGCTGCTGTCATACCACCTGCCACCCATTTTTTACGATCTCCGTATCGCATGATATGTACAGTTTCGTGCATATAAGGAAGTTTTCCTGTAATACCTACATAAAAATAGAATCCCAAATAAGCCAGAGCCAAAAGTGCCCCTGCCAGCTTCAAAATTGTTTTTCCTGAAAGTTTTTGTTTCTCCATCTTCGTCGTTTTCCTATAAAATCACTGTTCCTGTGTCAATTTATCCTTCTGTATCCCAAACAAAGCTATCTACCATGTCTCTGGCGGCCTGTTCGGTGGTTTCTGATCCGCTGAAATTTGTAAGCTGGATCAGGCAGAACCCGTAATCCTTTACAATATAGTATTGCGTGGTGACAATATCGCCCTCGTCGATAGTAAAGATATACAGTAGATCTCCCTGCTCGGTATAGGTTCCATCCCCGTTCAGTTGTGCTTCAATACCATCCAGCTGCATCAAAATCTGTTGGACGATCGCATCCCGAAACTGCTCATGCTCATCCAGACTATATTTGTTCTTTCCTACATGGATGGAGATGTTGTCCGGCTTTTCATCATTTTCGTGGCCTTCCTCTATGTAGAAAATCTGCGAATCAGTAGAATGCTTCTCAGATTTCTCCCATCCCTCCGGGACGGTATAACTTCCGGGAATCGCATGATCTTCAGATGATATTTCGGTTTCGGAAGAAGAGGGTTTCTGCCGATCCGCCACAGATTCATCAGAGGGAGATTGTGGCGATGAAGCCCCATTTTTGCCGCATCCAGCAAGGAGCAACACCATAGTTAATAACACAATTAAGATTTTTTTCATACTCTGATTCCTCTCACTTTATAATACTGGTTATCCGAGTTTGGAAACAATCTGGCAGAACATCTCAACATTTTCTTTCTGCCCCTGAATATCAGAGCCAATCGCATTGTTCATCAAAGAAATTTTCATTTTTTCTTTTCCAAAATGCAGCATTACGACTTTTCTTCCGGGCAGCAGCCCACCCTTGACTTCTGCCTTTGTTATGCTGCTTAAGGGCAGAGAAAGCCGGTTTTCAATTTTTGAGACATTGACGGAATTTACAATGACCATATTCAGGTGTTTCTCGGTAACTCCCAGATAGCAGTAAGCATTGCTCAGTGCGCCTAATGCAGCGGCAGCACCCCCCGTCAGTGTAGAAAGTCCTCCAATCAGTGCATAGGTATCAGCTCCGGCCATGATGACCGCCCATAACTTGCACTGATAGGCTTCGTTTTCCTTCAAAATGGCTTCCAGCATTTCATTTTTATCTTTTTCATTCATTGTAAGCATAATTGTTCCTCCTGATTATTGTTTTAAGTTGAGAACGCCGGATGCAATCCTTTGATAGATGCACCCGGCGTTCAAAAGCATTAGTCTGCTTTCAAATTTTTGTCCAGGATCACCAGTTCTCCGTTGCGTTCAATGATACCAGGCTGAACCACGACGATTTTCAGACCTTCCTGCAATTCCAGATACTGTGAAGCATAACCCCAAACCTTGACCTGATCGCCTTCCTCAAGCTCAATGGCAGTGCTTACAATACCATCTTCATTCAAAATCTGGTTATCAATACAGTAGAGCTGGCCGGTTGTATCCTCTGCGATGTAGAGAGACACATCCGAAGCGAGCGGCGTTCCGGCAATAGATTTATATTCACCGACTTCTTCGCCCCAAATAGTACCTTCACTGTAAAATCCAACGACCATATTTTCTTCATATCCCTCGATGATCGCATTGAAATCCTGAGCATACGGCTCCATCTCGGCTTTTGTAGTATCCTTGTAAGCGGCAATCTTTTCATTAGATGCCTGTTCTTTTACCTCTTGCGGCTGATAATCCTTGTATTCAAAAAACATTGTCCGAAGCAAGCGTGATTGCTGTGTAGTCATCATCCAGAATGACTTTATAAACAGCAATTTCATCATCATCAACAGTACGATTGATGTCGATATTTCCTGCGGAATTCAGTTTATATCCGTCTACACCTTCCAGCGCCTTTTGTAAAGCTGCGTTGGACATCGCACAGTTGATCCCATTGAGCGTTACAAAGAAATCAGGATTTGGTTGATCCTTATCGGCAGAGTATTCCAGTTCTACCACCGTTCCGCCCTCAGCAGGCTTGCATGGCTCTGTCCCGGCATTTACGATTGCAACACTATTTCCTGATCGTCTTTGGGAAAGTTTCCCCATAAATACGCTCGCCGGGTTGCAGAGAAACCTCTGCTGCATCATATTCTTCCGTTTCCAAACTCCATCCGGCTTGTATCAGCTGGGAAGTTTCCAAAGGAAGCGTATAGTAAGTACCATCCAGTACGAACTCAGGTGTCCCGTCATTTTTCAGCTGAGACAGAATGGCCTCATCCGTACAGCCTTTATCGCTGCCCGCAGCTGCCGGAGCTGATGTCTGAGGTTTTGAGCCGCATCCGGCCAGCATACTGCATACCAGCACACATCCTGTCAGTAAAGCAATCCATTGCTTTTTTCATAAGCGTAAATCCTTTTTGCGATTCTATCAAATTTGTTTTATGTATGAACAACTCATATCCTATATAAAGGTCGATTATGCCCCTATCAGCGTCATGACCACATAGAGTACGATAAGCAGGAGCGCAAGACACATTGCACAGAAAACGGCAATCGTCGTTTTGACCCTGTGCCGCTCCTTTAATGTCAGAACCATCATTGCAAGTACATCAAAGGAAAAGAAGAACTGGCAGATTCCAGCTAAAACCGCCAACCATTTCGGATGTATGCCGTCTTTGCATGACTTTATCAGATAAGCGATAGCATAGGGAGCTGCCCCTAATAGAATCCCGTATCCAAAAATCAAAAAAACAATGGTTACCAGTCCGAACAACGCCATCAGCGGCAATGGGAAGAATGCCATCAGCGTTACATATACAGTGATGCTCCCTCCGATCAGGTAGAACGGGATTAGTCCATACTTGATAATCAAAGTGCAGTTCAGCAATGTTTTTCTCGACCACTTTCTTCCTACGGTCAGCACAACAATCAAATTGACGATTCCCATGATAAAAGGCAGAATGATCGATAAAATCTGCAATTTGATCGCATTGTCGAAAACAGCCTGCCAAAAGGAAGAATGTATAAGACACAATTACATAGAGTACCGGGAGGATATAAGTCATTTAACAGCCTCCTTTCTGCGCCGGATCAACCAGAGAATCAGCCAGATCAAGCAGACTGGAAACGAGAACAAGCTCAAAATAAATAGTCCGGCTCCAAACGATCCGAGTATTGAGTCCCCGGTGGCTATATTGCTGATGATTCCGAACAGTGCCAGACCAAAGCTGAAAGAGAGCCAGCAAAAGAAAGCATATTTACTCTCTTTGGCGTTTGCGGGTACTCTTGATTCTCCCTTTTTGTTTCCGAGCTGGGCTTTAGCTGTTCGCTTAGAAGTCGTTCCTGTTCCTCTAATTCGGTGTCTCCGATTGCCCTTGCGTAATCTCCCCGAAGCAGGTGATACCCTATTTTATCTTGCGTATTTTTGGCTCGATGAAGAAACTGTTCCAAAGTTTCTTCTGCTTCTGCCCAGCGCTTTTGCTCCAGTAGAGCGGAGAACCAGTTCGCTGTAATGATGTTTTTGGAATGCTTGCTGAGTGCCCAAGGACGCCAGCGATCCAATCCATGTTTCAAATTATCAAGATTATGGTCGCTTTGATACGCCACCACATAGGGGTTAAGTTTCTTTGCCAGCCAATGTTCATATTTGCAATATGCGAAAAAGCATAGAGCCAGCAGTGCAAGAAACACTACAACAGCAATCCACATAGTCTCGTAAGAAAAAAAGTGATCATATATCAGGCACGCAACTCCGGAGAGAGCCGCAATGCTGAAAATTGGCCATGGATTTCTCATAATAGCAATATCTCCAATCATCTGTTTGAATAAAGATTCCGATATGGTCAAATTGTCATATCTATATGCAAACATTATAGCATTTGCATCATCTTTCGTCATCATTTTTCTGCTGTACGGCTAGGAATTTAATTGTAAATAAATTATGAATATATCTATTGCAATTTTACAAAAAGAAAAGCCTCATCCCTCGCTGATTGAGAGATGAGGCGAAATGATTATGCTGTAATCTCCGGGATTTCTCCGACAAAGTTATAGACGATTCTGACTTCCTGCACCTTCTGTCCGTCAATCTTCTTGACTTCGCCCACCAAAATTTTGCTGATGAGCCGGTTCAGCACCGCTTCATCCAGTTCTTCAATGGCTGCATAGCGCCGGATTTCTTTGATGAAGGTGCGGACTTCATTTTCCTGTTCGTCAGAGTGGCGCATCATCAACAGTAGGTCTTGCAGGCGCTTCTGGTTGGCTTCCTGCTCTTGTTCCAGTGTTGCTGTCAGCTTCATAAACGCTGCTCAGTCAGGATTCCTTTTGCCTTATCGGTATATAGGCTCAGGAACATCTCATCAATTTCACGATTCCTGCTTTCCAGTCGTTGACATTCCTTCTGTGTCTGGGAGACATCCAGAAGATACCGGCGCTCCATCCGGCTGCTCAGCCGCTGATAAAAAGCATCGGCATCTTTGAGCGCAGTCTTTGCCAGTTCCTGAATATCTTTCAGCACAAGGTTGTACAAATCTCTGGCTTCGATCTTGTGGCTGGTACAGGCGTTCTTGCCCAGCCTGTTGTAGGTCTGGCAGATATAATACGCCTTATCAATCGGTTCTCGCTGTTCGCCGGTAAAACGATTCTTTCCGGTTCTGCCAACCTTTTCATACCGCACCTGCATGGACTTTCCGCAAGTCGCACAATAAATGATACCGTGGAACAGGTTATAAAAGGGGCAGGAGTTGCCCTTCATAATGGTTGGTCTGCGGTCAATGATTTCCTGTACCTGCTCCCATTCTTCCGGGGAGATGATTGCTTCATGGCAATCCTCGATAATTTCCCAGTCCTCACGAGGGATAATGTCATAGGTGTTGGAGCGAATCCCTTTCTGATGTGTCCGGCAGACCAGATGTGCGCCCTTATAAAAGGGATTCCGCAGAATATGGCTGATTCTTGCACTTCCCCATGAATAGTAATTTACATCACATTCTGTGTTGCTTTTTACTCTGGTGATCGGGACTTTATCATCCATGAGCTGCTTTGCAATCCGCATGCATCCCCAGCCATCCAGCGCCATATCATAGATTTTTCGGATTACCGGTGCTGTCTCAGGGTCACGGATCAAATGTCCCTTATCCTCCGGGTCACGCATCAAACCGAGGGGCGGCTGCCCACCACAAAACTTCCCCTGCCGGGAACGGGTCATACGCCCTGCCAGCACCTTTTTGGAAATATCCCGGCTGTACATATCGTTCAGGATATTCTTAAACGGCGTAATGTCCATTTCCTGACGGGTCAGGCTGTCCACTCCGTCTGTAATGGCAATATAGCGTACATTGTGTTTTGGGAAAAAGATTTCGATATAGCTGCCAGCTTCGATATAATTCCTGCCCAGCCTGGACAGGTCTTTGGTGATAACGCAGCCTATCTTTCCCGCCTGAATATCGGCAATCATGCGCTGGAAAGAGGGGCGGTTGAAGTTGCGGCCTGTATAACCGTCATCTACATAATACTCATACTGGAACATCCCATTTTTTTCGGCAAAGTCCCGGAGCATAAGTTTCTGGTTGCTGATGCTCATGCTTTCATTATCGCCGCCATCCTCCAGAGAGATACGGCAATAAAGGGCTGTGATTTTCTGATTAACTTGTTTTTTCCTGCTCATAGTGTTCTCCTTCTATGAACAGGGACACGATATCATTATAATACCATGTCCCTGTCCATGATTCAACTGCTTTACGCCGCTTTCTGTGCCATTTCCCGATGCTCCAGCCATTCCTCAAAGTGTTCGCAGGTCTGACGCTCGATCAGCTGCTCAAAGGCTTCTCGCATGGTTTTGTCCCCAGAAAACTCACGAACCACTACAAACTGGACTTTTTTATTCTGCTTCTTGTTTTTCTCCATAGGCTACCTCCATAGAATAGGGGATTAGACGGTGGTTGCGGCAACGAAGTCCGGCAACGGGCATCAAAAAACCTGTAAACTATCGTCTGACCCTGATTTCTTAACTTTTCAAATTTTCTTATAAAATCTCGTTGCTTTCGTTGCCGAAAACATAGATAGATCATAAAAAGCCTTTACTTGCGGGCTTTTTCTATATCAAACCCATAAATTTATCAGCAACGAACCCGGCAACCAACCGGCAGCCATCCCGGCAACAGACCGTCCTTGTCAGGCGATCCACTCCTGCGGAAGTTCCAGCTGACGACATTCTTCTTCACTCAGTTCTACAAATCCACCTTCGTTGCTGGGTAGTTCGTTGCCGGAAGTGTCCCGTTCCCAGCCCTTTTGTCTGCCATATCCGGCAAACATCCGGGGATTGGAAAAAGGCTTCCAACCGGTCACGACCGTGTTCATGATCTCATTGATATTGTGGAGCTGCCACCGCTTCGGCTCATCAAAGGTATGTCCCAGCGCCTCCTTGAACAGCTGTTTTGAGCAGACCATGTTTCCGGTGTAGTGTTCCAGAAAGCCCTGTATCTGTCCGGCCTCGGTGTCCTCCGGCATGAAATCCTTCTGCACCTCCACCAGCTGGCGCTGGATGGACTTGCTGAATTTCATGGAATATTTGCCGCTGTGGTAAATGCTCATAGCTTCTGCCCATACCTGCAACAGATACGCTCTGGAAGCGCCCTCGTCCTCCAAAATGTGAACCTCTGCATTCTCCGGGTAAATCATGATTGGGAGAAAGCGCCGGTTCCCGGCTCGATCCAGCGGCAGAAAGTCCAGCGTATTCGAGGAACCACCGAACACACACTGCCGAAGCCGGTCTTTAGGCTGAGATTCATAAGGTGTCCGGTAGGTTTCCTTCTGTCGGCTAATAAAGGAACGGATTTCTTCAATGCTCTTTGCGCTGCTGGTGGCAAGCATCTCTGACATCTCAATGATCCAGTGACCTTGTAGCTTTTGGAATACCCGGTCGTCATCCAACTTCTTCAGGTCATCAGAGAACCATTCGTCCCGGATCGCCAGCAGTCGGAAGAAGGTGGACTTCCCGGCACCCTGACCGCCCACCAAACAAAGCATTTCCTCATATTTGGAACCGGGACGGAATACCCGGCGTATAGCACCCAGCAGGAAATGTTTCAGCATTTCTTCCACATAGTCCACTTTCATCAGCACCAAGAAAATGGTGCAGACAGGAGCGTATGCGTGGTGTACCGTCCCAGACAAGGCTGTTCAGCACATCCTGAATTGGATGGTAACAATTTTCGTTTGCTACGATAGAAAGGGCAGCCGTGATCTTTTTCTCACTGGTCAGCTCATAGTTTCTCTCAAAATAGAGGAGAAGATATTTCACATCCGTATCCGTCAGAGCGCTGGTATTCCTGCGCCAGCCCAAGTCCTGTACAATGTCTACCCGGTCTGTCAGGAGATTAAGCCGGATGGCATCCCGCAGGAGTGGATCGCAGCAGAACACAATCCGGCAGTTGTCGATGGTGTTGGCTGTTTTTCCCTTGTCGGTAACAGAAAGGCTCTGCCGCACCTCATCAACGCTCTGTTCCGTCGCTATGGCTTCGGCTGCGCTCATCACAGCCTGCTGGGTGGCTGGCGATAAACTCTGATATTCGCTGCTCAATCTTCCTCACCTCTTTTCCATACTCAGCAACTACAAAAGCTCGTTCTTCTATGCTGTCAGACAGAAGAAGATCCAACAGATATTCGATATATGGCTGCCTGTGCAGAGCCTCCACAAACAAAGGATTCCAGTCATCCTCCGGTTGTTTGGGCGCATATTCTTCTTTCCATCGTTCCAGCAAACGCAGGTAGTCGCACAGCACCCGAAAGCATTTCTGCTCTGCCTGCCGGTATCGCATTTCCTCGCTGATTTTTCTTTTGATTACTCTCTTTTGTGGCGGATCGTGGCCTTTGCGGTCAAAGCTGATTGAGAAGTCCTCTGCCAGCTTTAAGGCAGCTTCTTTACTGCTTAGTCCAAAAAGACGGGAAGTGAAATCAATCACATCTCCATCTGCCTGACAGGCAAAACAATGGAACCGTCTGTCCACCTTCATGCTGGGATGCCTGTCATCGTGAAACGGGCAACAAGCCATCCCGTTGCGTCCTACTGAAATTCCATAAACCAAAGCAGCCTGCCTTGTGGTAACAGACTGTTTTACTGCTTCAAATACATTCGTTTCTTCCACCTCCAAACAATGCAAAAGGCATCCGGTTTCCATAGAAAATCAGATGCCTCACAATTCCATATCCTGTTTTCTTGTT
>ENA-OQDT01002099-OQDT01002099.1-human-gut-metagenome-genome-assembly--contig:-NODE-2099-length-10626-cov-3.008096_pt1 | contig 10626 bp, 12 predicted proteins | sample MGYA00242786_ERZ504617 | MGnify/ENA primary metagenome ERZ504617 (study PRJEB26092, sample SAMD00036337) | human gut metagenome | host: Homo sapiens | study: EMG produced TPA metagenomics assembly of... | reverse complement strand
CTTTCTTTTTCGGCATCCATAGATGGAATAGCAAAAATAATCTCCTGCACTTCAAACTCTCCTAACTTCTGAAGTGTTGCCTCATCTTCTGACCAAACTGGAATGTCATGAATTTTCACGCCCAACTTTTCTCTTTGTTTTACATCATAAATCCCCTTGGAATATAAGCTGCTTCTGAGTTATTCAAAAGTTCCTCAGCTAAACTGACTCCTACTCGACCAGCGCCAATAATTGCAACTTTGATTTTTCTGAACTTCTTTTTTCATTTCCTGCCTCTATACCAGAAAACATATGTAATAATGTAGAAAGAATTTTTTTCCTCTTGTTGTTTCCTGATTTCCGCACTTATATGCGTAGCGATACATCATACGAAGTGCTAAAGCCCCTAAGAGATTGAGGCAGACAAGCGAAAGCATTCTGGCAAATGTAATTTTTTTGAACTGGAAGTAATAACTCCAGACACAGATAGGCAACAAAAGCAATAGAATCGGTAAACAGCAGCCGGATATAACATTGTATCCCACCATATCTCCATACCTGCCCATATACTTTACCAATAAGACGTGCTACAAAAATACACAGTACAGAGAGGCATACTTGTTGAAGTATTCCTGTAGTTGATAACTTATCCATTCCTCCGTACAGCACCAACAGTATTACTGCTACTACTGCATACACAATCAAATCATACCCGACCAGCATCCATCTGATATTTGGCGTACTGTTCTGCTTTGTACGATTCACGTTCATATTATTCTCATTCGCTCTATTCATTGTTTACCCCCCCCACGAAAATTGGGCGGGTTTTCATCCTTTCATAATTCTTTTCAATTTCGTGATTTACTTCTTTTCAAGCGGTGTAAATAAAACAGTTCCCTGCTCTGTTTCAGTTCCCATTTCAAGTACACTTGTTGATTTCACAATCGTTCCAGATTTTAATGTACAGCTATCTCCAATAAAGCTATATGGCTCCACTACTGTATTAGCACCTATAACTGTTGCCTGACCGATAGTGCTTCCACAACCAACAACTGCTCTCGGCTCAACAATACAACCAGGCATTAAATTAGCTGATGGAGAAATTGTAGAATCCATATGGAATAAAACCGGAATATTATAAAGTGTTTCTAATTTCTTATTCCATTCAAGTCTTTCTGTTCCATCATCACATGCAGCTATCGCACAGTTATATTCTGGATAAAAAGTTTCTACTTCTTCCAGTTTTCCAATAGCACCTTCTCTGTCATTATCTACAAAGGAGATTTCTTCAAAGCAACCCATTGACTCTGCTATCTCTTTCACATAATCTCCATATCTTTTAGAGGCTACAATTAATAATTTTCTTCTCATTTTCAACACACTCCTCATAATTATTTATTTTTATTAGGTAAGCTCTTCAACACGACGACTAGCCTGTGAATGTTCTTATTAAAAAGATCATTCGCAGGCTAGGTCAAACCTCCTTATCATAATTTTTCAGCTTATAGTGTGGGTCAAAATAAGCATCCAAGAAACCATTCACTTTTCGCAGTTTCGCAACTTACTCGACACAACCATACAGAAAAATTATCATAACGAAATTCGACTAAGCCAGCGAAACCCTTGTAAAATCAAGGTTTTTCTTGGTTGTCCCTATTATACCGCTATCTCCAATAAAAATATCCCATATCTGCGGAAGTTCATCCAGTGAATGTGCACGAAGGAACTTCCCAACTTTTGTGATATACTGATCAGGATTATCCAGCATATGCGTAGGGACATCATGTGGTGTGGACATTTTCATGGATCTGAACTTATGGAGTTTAAAATACTTTTTGTTCTGGCCCATTCTCTTCTGTGTGAACAAAACCGGACCCGGATCATCAATTTTGATTGCCAGACTGATTCCTAACAGAAGTGGACTGAGCACAACCAAACCGCCGAAGCTCAGTACAATATCAATTCCTCGTTTTATGTACTTTTCATAGAATCCCATTCGATAGTCGCTGTTTCCAACTGCCTCAAGATGTCCTCTCGCACCATCTGCATTTTCAGGTTCATCTTCATTTTCAACAAAAATAACTTTTTTACCTTCCAGAGAGTTTTTCTGGTCAGGTTCGTTTTCGAACTTTGACTCTGCAGATTTTTTCTTTCCTACAATACTTGTCACTACAAATGCTGTTCCAAGAACTCCTGCTGAAACTTTAATAAATTTCTCTATTTTTTTCTTATTCATTTTTAGGCTCCTAATAGAACAATTAATTATTATATGCTTCTTTCAGTTCAATCGGCTGGCCGTCCGGATCTTTTGTAAATGTAAATCTTCTGCCAAACCAGTCTGTCCGGATCGGTTCACAATCCATGAGTTTTGCCATTTCATCAAGATCGGTCACTGTAAATGCGATATGCCTTAATCCGATGGCTTCTGGATTCGAAACTCTGGCAGGATGATTTTTGTCTATAAAAATCTCCAGAACTACAGATGAATTTATAGTATTTCCTGTACATTCCATAAACACTACCGTATCATATGCCCGGGTAAAACGTCTGGTTTCAACAAAGCCGAATTTTTTATAAAATTCCAGATTATTTTCATTTGAAATAATGATTGCAATATGATCTAATCCCTGTATCATCTCATACCTCGATAATTATTACACAACTGCTGTTTTCTTTAACTCCTGTCCACTCTGTCTGGTATTCGCCATCTCTTTAGATTTTTCTGCAGTGCGGTTTACTTCTTCCGGTCTTCTAAACGTCGGAACAGCTTTTCTCAAGGCTTCGCGTACCACATCATCATCTTCTGTCTCACATGCTGCTTTTAACTCTTCAAGTTTCACATCAATGTCATGCTCGCACAGTGGTGTATCACGCTCGATAAAGATCATGCTGTTTGGTGTCTTATCAAGTTCTTCTGTTTTTACAAGAAGTTCTTCGTATAATTTTTCTCCAGGGCGAAGACCTGTTTCGATAATGTCAATTCCCTGTACTCCTGACAGACGGATCATGTTCTCTGCAAGATCCAAGATCTTGATCGGTTTACCCATATCCAGCACGAACAATTCCCCATTCTGAGCCATAGCGCCACTCTGGAGCACCAGTTGAGAAGCTTCCGGGATTGTCATAAAGTAGCGGATAATTCTCTTGTCAGTAAGCGTGATCGGACCGCCATTGGCAATCTGACGTTTGAATAACGGGATAACTGATCCTGCACTTCCAAGTACATTTCCAAAACGGGTCGCACTGTATTTTACTTTACCATGTGTACTTGCACTCAGGACGATCATTTCACACATTCGTTTGGTCGCTCCCATAACGTTGGTTGGGTTAACGGCTTTATCCGTGGATACCATCATGAAACGCTCTGCATTGTGTTTCTCGCACATTTCTACGATCACTCTGGTGCCGAAGACATTGTTTTCGATTGCTTCAATGCAGTTATGCTCCATCAGTGGTACATGCTTATGGGCTGCTGCATTGATCACGATCTGTGGATGGTACTGCTCAAATACACGCTCCATTGCTCTGCGGTTTGTGATAGAAGCAATTTCTACCTGCAGATCAAGTTTACCTTTGTAAGCGATCTTCAGTTCCTGCTGAACATCGTATGCACCATTTTCATAAATATCCAAGATGATCAACTTACGTGGACTCATTTTGGCAATCTGGCGGCAGAGTTCAGAACCAATGGAACCGCCTCCACCTGTGATCAGGATTACTTTGCCACGGTAATATTCGTTTGTTTTTTCATCTAATACTACCAGTGGTTTACGGAACAGTAATTCCTCGATGTCGAACTCTCGCAAATGACGTTTGCCGCCTGCTGAATAGACCGTTGGATAATCGTATACTTTTAATTTGTAGCCGGCTTTTTTGTAATATTCGTACAGAGTCTTTTTCTTATCGGCATCCATGGCTGGGATGGCAAAGACAATTTCCTGTATTTCGTATTCAGCCAGTTTCTTAAGTGTTGCCTCGTCCTCTGAATATACCGGAATTCCCTGGATCTCACGACCGACCTTTTCCTTATTAATATCAATGAAGCAACGTGGTATGTATGCGGCTTCTTCATTATTAAGAAGTTCTTCTGCAAAGCTTACGCCTACGCGACCGGCACCGATGATCGCAATCTTGATCTTCTGTACTTCTTTGTCACTGGCAGCCTGTACACCGGATACCATGTAAAGAAGCTTCGCAAGAAATCTTCCATGCAAAGTTTCCTGATTGCCGCATTTGTAAGCGTATCGGTACATCATACGGAGTGCAAGTGCTCCCAGAAGGTTCATACAAAACAGGGCGAGCATTCTCGCGAATGTGATCTTGTTAATCGGGAGTATCAGTTCCAGTAATACGTATACCCAAAATGCAACCGCATCTGTGAATAACAGTCTGATGTAACACTGAATGCCACCATATCGCCATACCTGTCCGTAAATATTACCGATTAGTCTTGCAGCGAAGATGCACAATACTGAGAGAATCATCTGCTGTACAACGGTTGGTGTTGCCAGCTTGTCGTTACCGCCGTAGAGGATCAACAGTAACACTGCAACCACCAGATAGATAATCATATCGTATAAAACAAGTGTCCAGCGAATATTTCGTTTTTTGTTTCCGTTACTTTTCATTTGCACCTCTTATGTACAGAAAGTTTCTATATTATTATATAGAAGCTTCCTGTTTTCTTCCTTTCCCCAAGCTTCCCTATGTCACACTGTACCCGCACATGCGTCACATTATAACATACTTTTGGAGCACACACGCATCCAATTTTTTTTATTTTATATATACAATACCATTCTTGTTTATTTCCGTCAACCTTTGTCCCCTGTTGAATTGGTACAAATTTGCTCTGATTATGACTCTTTTTAGTGTTTGCTAGCGGAAACTGTTGGAGAATTTTGGCGGGTGGCGGAGAAATCTGACGGTTTCTACATACGATTGTTTTTTTCATATATTAGCACCGAAATCCATGAATCCAAATTTCGTCCAAGAAAAAAGGTCTGAAATCCAGACCTTTTCCTTAAATAGATATAATTACTTTATCTTCTAATATTCTTCAAACATTTTAATTTGAAAGAGATTTCTTATTTAATGTACCAGATACGTCTGTATCTGCTTCCTACAGTTCTTCCGGTTTGATTACTTTTTCACCATTAAAAAAGTAGGCATTAAATAAATCTGCAAAGTGTTCATTGTCGCGCCAGAATTTTTTCATTTCTGTATCTGGCTTTGCTTTCCTTGTACTTGATAGTTCCATAAAAAAGATATGGTGAACTCCGCTGTACGAACACAAGTAAAACATCAAACGAATAGGAACTATTTACATTATTTCATATTTTTCTATTACGCAACTATGTTTCTTTGTGTCTTTATCATAATTAATTCCAGCCAGCAATAAATTTCCGTGATAATCTTTCAGTGCCTTTACATACTGTTTTTCTTTTATCTGGGCGATTGCGCCGCTGGCGGTTTTGTCCCATTTTAGTTCGATGACTGCTGCCGGTTTGTCTGCATGCAGTTTTCTTGGAATAAAGCAGATGTCTGCGAAGCCTTTTCTGGATGGCAGTTCTCTGACGATGGTATAGTATTCTCTTGCAAAGTAGAATGCAAGATTGATGGTGCAGCTCAGAGAGTTTTCGTTGTTGTACTGCAGGATTGATATCTCATTATGAGCACGGTCGATTCCTTCGGCTACTGTGTCTGCATCCATTTCCCATAAAGCTTTAAGTAATTTCCGTGAATCATCTACGGAACGGATGACTTCGCTCCAGTTCATAGTACTGATCGCGTTTACGTATTCCTGCGAAACTTCTTTATTTGGTATTGTAACGATTCTGTCAGGCCAGTGGTAGCTCAGATATCCAAGATGAACCAGCAGCGTCAAGATATCATCTCGCCCCTGGAAGGATGTCATGTCATTGGAGAAAGTTCCTGTATTAATCTCGATCCGGTCGCCTGCAAGCATTCGGACCACTGCGTCTTTCAGTCCGTCAACATTCATGGAAATGTAGATTTTCAGGGCTTCATAGGTTTCGGTCTGATTCCAGTAGTTGTCATAAATGCCACTCAACATAGCATCTACTACGGATTTTGGGCTGTACATGGCGTATGTTTTTTTGTTGTTACCTTCTAGAGTTACAAGTTCATATCCATCATACCATGCCTGTGCTTCCTGAAAGTTTCTGTCATAACGACTGCAAAGGGATTTTACTTCCTCTCCTGTAAAACCGAAATATTCTGCCATATCACGGGGATTCAGCATGGAGTATTCTGTGAACATGTTCAGGGCGGAGTGGGAGCCGTATTTCTTTATGGGAAGTATTCCTGTCATGTAAGCAAGTGCTACGTATTCTTTATCTTTTAACCACATTCTCAGAAAATCAAGGTATTTTTTCTGGGATTCTATATCTTCTTTATATTCGCGGAACATACAGTCCCACTCATCGATCAGGATTACAAATTGATATTTCGTCTCTGCATAAATGTCCTGCATCGCAAACACAAGATGCTCGCTGTCAACATATTCCGGATATTTTCTTTTTAGTTCTCGGAGCAGGCGCGTCTGTAACATATTCAACATTTCCTCAACGCTCATACTCATGCTTAGAAATTCCTGTATGTTGATCTTGATGACATCATATTGATTTAAATATTCTTTGTAATCGACTTCTTTGCTGATTTTCAAATCATCAAATAGTTCTTCTGTATTTTCTTCTCTGCTGTAATATGCAGCCAGCATATTTGCTGCCATAGATTTTCCAAAACGTCTTGGTCGGCTCACACAAATGTATCGTTGTTCTGTATTTATTAATTTATTTGTTTTTTCGATTAAACCACTCTTATCTACATATATTTCAGAGCGCAGGCTATATCGAAACAGTGTGGAACCCGGATTCAGATAGTTTCCCATTTTGATGCCTCCCTTTGTTTCAGCAGTCATTTTTTTATATTTAAAGTTTATCATAATCGGCGGGCTTTTGAAATGATTTTCTTCTATACCACCTCTACAGTATTTGTACCGTCCTTTTTTCTTTTATCTCCTATCTCCTTTCTGAACAACCAAGTTTTTTATTTTCTCACCTACTCAGAAAGGAATCTATTCAAAGCTTTGTATCAGGTTGCTTTAATCTTTTACTGGGATATTCCAAAATACTCTGCCACTGATTTGATCTTTGAAAAAGCTTTCACAATCTTTTCTGCTGTTTTTCCTGCACAGTCTACGAATGTCTGGAAGTCGTTTCTGGTAGCCTGCTGTCCTTCTGCTTGAGGGGCTTTCTTCTGCTTTGGATAAGATTTTTTTCAGAATTTCCCTCTGCTTTTCATTCAGATTCTCGTCCTCTTCAACACATTTTCTGGCTTCCTTCCATTCTCCATTGTTGGTCTTCTTAGAGCCGTAATTAACTTCATTTTGTTTTCCTGATATTACAATGGAATTTGAGTTTCCTGTAATATTATTGATATTGATAAATGAATTCATAAATCGTCCTCCTCCAGATAATTTTCTTTCCGAATCTGACTGACATTATGTATATACTGTCTCTCTCCTGTCAGTTCCATGCCTTTTATCAGATACTTATTTTGTTCTTTCAACATTTCAAAGCGCTTATCAAAAGTTCTTATCTTATTTTTGACAAATGCCAAATCCGGAACAAAATCTGTACTTACGTAAGTCGCACTGACTTTATCCAGATCATCATTTCTTGATGCGCAGTGAAAAGTGTATCAAAAATATACAACGAATCCAATTCGCAGACATCATCTACTACAAACTGGACATTCTTATAATCCTCAAGTGATTTAAGTGATCGGCCCAAATCTGCACAACGTTCATCATACTGTTCTAAATTATATGACATTTCGCAAATCAGCGATGGCTGCAAGCTAATGATTACTTTTACAGGATAGCCATTCTGGGCCCACTCCAACATTCGCCTCTTTTCACTTAATTCCAGTTTATCAAGGTCTGAATGGTTCATCTGACCTTTGATAGTAGAAAAAGGTGAAAAATGTCCATATAATCTTAACGTCGGACTGACATTTTCTTTGCTGCTGCAAAATAATATCCTCTCCAAATAGTTATCAATTCTCACGGCACGTTCCAAGCTGTCTTTTACACCAAATCTTCTGGGACAGATTTCACGCATCTCTTTGATTTTCCGAATTGACCAGTCGATTTTATGCGAGTCATCAAATTTTGGAACATTCGGAACACCCGTTTGTACGACGACGACATTTGAACTACCATTCTGGATGATACTGTTTGAATTCTTCTGAATTTTTGTTTTGAAAATAAAGCTTTCCCATTTTTATTCCTCCTCATACTGTTCATATGATGAAGGAAACAATATACGTTCCCAGAGGAATCGTTATGTTATCACTTCCCTTAATGGAAACAGCTTCTATAACAGCAGCTGCCACACTAAGTGCCAGCAACTTCTGTACTGAATAATTCAGATCATAAATAACACTATATCCATACATGGTCATAAATGAAACGAGAAACATTGCCAGAGAACCGGAAACACTTTTCTGACTTCCACGTACATTGTAGATTCCCTTGTGAAAGTTTTTTCCAATCTAGCGCTGCCATTCCATCGCCATATCCCAGCGGCATGAAATATATTCCCATCGGGATCATATTTCCATAAAGCCTGAAGGAAATATTTACCAGAAGCAAAAGCGAAATAAAGTAATACACGGTTCCGAAACTCTTTTTCTGACCTGGCCGCTCAACGCCATCAAACCATGAATATTTGTAGGACAAAGCCATTACCGTTCCAATGATGATCGGAACTGTGGAACATGCAATTACATTGTCAAAGATATAATTTCCAATGAACCACCAGTTCGCAACCATCATATGTGCAAATTTCCGGCTGAATTCAAGTCCGAAGCATTTCATTTTGGATGAGAAAGCCAGAACTCCTACAATATAAGCGACACTTGCTACAACACCGATCACATTTCTCATTATCTTTTTCCTCCGTTTCTTTATTATTTGAGTCAATTATAACCGGTGTTATTTCTCATAGATATATTTAGTTCGACAGACTTCCCCTTTTACAACTTCAAAAAAATCAAATTGTTTTAATTGTCCCCATATTTTTCCATTTTTCCCCAATAATTTTTTCTATATTGTTTAAATATTCTTCTTTTTGTTTCTTCCAAATGCCACGATCTGTTCGGTTATAAGCTCGTTGCGCTTTATTCATAAATAATCTCCACTCTTCTTTTTGAATTTCGGCTATGCAGACTCCGTTAAATTTCCTCTCTTCTTCTTGAAATTTTGGCAATACAGGCTCTGTTAAAATAGTAGCAACTCTGTTGAAACGCAACAGGATATCTACACGCGTTGATATAGTCTTCTACTTTTCTTAATACACTTTCGGCAGCGCCTAGCTCAGCATCTGTGTGCGTATCCTTTAAATACTGCTCTATACATAATTCTGCCAAAACCAGACCATATTGTATCTCAATGATGTTATTATCTACATCACCTTCGGTCAAATAAATATCGATCTTGTTCTTTAATTTTTCAATATCAATCTCTTGACTCAACTTCCACTGGCAAATCCAACTATAAAACTCTGCTTCTGCTTTTTGGAGATTTGAAAGAATCACTTTCGGAATTTGCTGTAGAATTTTTTTCTGCCATTCCGTAATCCTGCCCAATATAAATATTATATTTTACCTTCATCAATAAATAAGCTGGCGATAACACTTCTTTTAATTTATATCTGTTCACATATGCAAGAGATACATGAAAATCATTTTTCTGCCAGATTGTTTTCACCTCGCAGAATACGTTGATTTAATAATATAACCGTATGAAGTAAGCACATCGCGGTTAAAATTGTTATCTCTTGCTACCTTGAGACGGTTTTCGTAAATTTCTCTTACATATTTACCATCTTTACCTCTTAATGAAAAATAAGGTTCCAACTTCATTGTAAGCATCATATATTTTTCTATATTATGTTCACAGCAAAATTCAAGAATTGACTTTACTACCTGAAATTCTCCTTCTCGATCCAAAAAGCACATTTTTCCCTTATAAATTCCTGCCATTTCATTACTGTCCAGTGCTTCTTCCAGATAACGAATTGCCCTTTCCATGGTTTCTTTATAGAATTTCTCCTCATCTATCGCTACATCCGTACTGAGTTTATACAGAATAAGGTTCCTCATTAACGGAAAGAGCCTTACTCCTGGATAGGGCGCATCACTGTTTCTGGATTTTCCACCTTCCATAAGAAAAAGATTATGCAACATATTGTCCATAATATTGCCATCGGGATTCATATTATTCAGACTCCACATCATCTTTTTGCTCACGCTCGTTGCGATACATGCTATTCTTTCTAATACCTTCCGCTCTGTTTCACCAATGCGATTCCACATATCTTCCATTAATTCATTCCATAAATATTGATAAGTTTCTTTCCCTTTTTCATTTTTCCACAAAGTTTCTTTCAGGATCTGTTCCATTCCTATTCCATCCACATGGTATAACTTCCATATAAGTTCTCCAATTTTTTTAACAGCTATTGGAATGCCACCTGTAATATTATGGAATTTGTTCAATGCAATTTCCATGGTTTCTTTAGTTTCTGAGTTTTCTTTGTTCAATATCTTATCCAGTTC
>ENA-OQDT01002096-OQDT01002096.1-human-gut-metagenome-genome-assembly--contig:-NODE-2096-length-10644-cov-5.112199_pt1 | contig 10644 bp, 8 predicted proteins | sample MGYA00242786_ERZ504617 | MGnify/ENA primary metagenome ERZ504617 (study PRJEB26092, sample SAMD00036337) | human gut metagenome | host: Homo sapiens | study: EMG produced TPA metagenomics assembly of... | reverse complement strand
TTCCTTGGTCATCAGGGTCTCGTACAGCTTTTCGCCGTGGCGGGTGCCGATCACGCGGGTGCCGGTGTCGCCAAACAGCTGCTGCACGGCTTTGGCCAGATCGCCAATGGTGGAAGCATCGGATTTCTGGATGAACAGATCGCCCGGATTGGCGTGCTCAAAGGCAAACATGACAAGGTCAACGGCCTCATCCAGGTTCATCAAAAAGCGGGTCATGTTGGGATCGGTGATGGTAATGGGGTTGCCGGCCTTGATCTGCTCCACAAACAGCGGAATCACGCTGCCGCGGCTGCACATCACGTTGCCGTAACGGGTGCAGCAGATGACCGGGCCGCCGCGCTGTGCGCTGACACGCGCGTTGGCAGTGATAACATGCTCCATCATAGCCTTGGAGATACCCATGGCATTGATGGGGTAAGCGGCTTTATCGGTAGAAAGGCAGACCACGCGCTCCACGCCTGCTTCAATGGCGGCATGCAGCATGTTGTCGGTGCCCTCAATGTTGGTGCGCACGGCCTCCATGGGGAAAAACTCGCAGGAAGGAACCTGCTTGAGCGCAGCGGCATGGAAGATAAAGTTGACGCCGGGCATCACATCGCGCAGGCTCTGGATGTTGCGCACATCGCCGATGTAGAACTTGACTTTATTGTAATAGTCAGGATAGTTGGCCTGCAGCTCATGGCGCATGTCGTCCTGCTTTTTCTCGTCACGGCTGAAAATGCGGATCTCGCCGATATCAGTCGTCAAAAAATGCTTGAGCACGGTGTGGCCAAAGCTGCCGGTGCCGCCGGTGATCAACAAGGTTTTATCTTTGAAAATGGTATCTGCCATGGTTTCCTCCTGTCAGGGGACGAACTTTTTGTGGTAGGCGCAGCAGCGTCGGGCATCTTCCAATGCCCATAAAGCCAACACTTCCCCTATATACAACCAATTCTAACATAAAAGTTACAGCTTGAAAAGGGCCTGACCTTGGAAAATGCTGTTTTTTGTGGTACAATACCCCCAGTGCAACCATTATCATTATACAATAAAGGAGAATCAGATTTTATGCGCGCTTATGAACGTTTGCTGAATTACGTTAAGGTGTATACCACCTCGGACCCCGTAAGCGATACCCACCCCACCACCGCCCGCCAGTTTGACCTGGCCCGCATGCTGGTCAAGGAGCTGCAGGACCTTGGCCTTGCGGATGCCCATGTGGATGAGCACTGCTATGTTTACGCCACGCTGCCCGCCACCCCCGGCCACGAAGCTGCCAAGGGCCTTGGATTTATTGCTCATATGGATACTTCCCCCGATGCACCGGGTGAGAATGTGAAGCCTCAGATCCATGAAAATTATGACGGCGGCGATGTTGTCCTGCCCGGTACCGGCGCAGTTCTCAGCACCAGGCAGTTCCCATTCCTGGCAAAGCTCAAGGGCCAAACCCTGATCACCACCGATGGCACCACCCTGCTGGGTGCGGACGACAAAGCCGGTGTGGCCGAGATTATGACCATGCTGGAGATCCTGCAGAAAGAAAACCGCCCCCACGGCAAGATCTGTGTGGGCTTTACCCCCGATGAGGAGGTTGGCCAGGGTGCTGACCTGTTTGATGTGGAGCATTTTGGCGCAGCCTATGCCTACACGGTGGACGGCGACGAAGCGGGCGAAATCAGCTATGAAAACTTTAACGCTGCCGCTGCTTTTGTCACGGTACACGGCTTCTCGGTCCATCCGGGCAGCGCAAAGAACGCCATGAAGAATGCGCAGAACATTGCCATTGAGTTCCACAACGCCCTGCCGTATTACGACCGCCCCGAATACACGGAGAACCGCGAGGGTTTCTACCACCTGTGCAGCATGGAAGGCGATGTGACCGGCGCCAAGCTGGGCTACATTGTGCGTGACCACAGTGCCGAAAGCTTTGCCGCCCGCAAGGAGACCATGCGCCACATTGCCAAGCTGCTGAACGAAAAGTATGGCGAAGGCACCGTGGAGCTGGAGCTGAAGGACAGCTATTTCAGCATGCTGGAAAAGATCAAGCCGCATTTCCATCTGGTGGAAAATGCCCGCGCCGCCATCCGCAAGGCTGGCCTGGAGCCGCTGGAAACGCCCATTCGCGGCGGCACGGACGGCGCGACCCTGTCTTACATGGGCCTGCCCTGCCCGAACCTTGGCACCGGCGGCTTTAACTACCATGGCCCGTGCGAAGGCATCACGGTAGAGTCTATGGATAAGGCAACCGAGATTCTGCTGAACCTGGCCGATATTTATAAGGATGTCCAGTAACCAGCGCGGCCTTTTTGGAAAAAAGGCCTGGCGAAAAACTTTAGGCAATACCGCACAATTCCCGCCTAACGGCTCAAGCACCGCTCCGGCGGCTGCGGCACGGCATCTGCGTTGCCAAAATGCTCGATAATGTCGGGTTGCGGTACCCGCATCGTGCTTCGGGGGCAAAAGCCCCTCGCACTCTGCGACCGCTGCCCCTGCTTCGGTTCGCTGTTTCCGCCACTGGCGGCGCTCACCTTTGCAGCATCCAGTATTATCTGCGCTTTTGGCTTAGCATCTGCCGCACCTCGCTCGCCGTATCGGCACTTAGAATTATGCGGTATTGCCTTAGAAAACAGAATACCCACGATCCCCAACGTCACCGGCCATCTGTGCGGCGTTCCTTTTACAACAAGAGCACAACAATAAAACAACGGCAATTCATGGCCTGAGGTCTGCAAAAATCGGCATATATCGACAGACGAATGATATTTGCTTATAATAATAACGTATATATGATAAAACAAAACACATAGCTCTAAAATTGTACTTGCCGTACAAAACCGTATACCACAAAAGCCTTGACTTTTTGCCGTGCGGCTGTATATAGTAACCTTAATACAATATTAACCAAGCGGCGGGCAAGGCTTGCAGCCTGGACCTGCTAAAAAGCAGAGGGGTAACAGCCTGGGTAGCAGGCGCAATACAATGAGAGAGCAACTATAAAAGGTTACACATGGTAACAGTCTGCTTGTGCTGCGGCGGGGTGGATTAGCGTACCGGCAGGGAAAAGGAGGCCCTAAAACCGTGGAGGATCATTGTGGAAAAGCAGGCAGAAGCAAGGTAAACAGACTGCTGGCAAAGCAAACCCGATTGTTCAGTTACATTGAAGGATTACAGGCGGAAACGCGTGTGTATTATACCCTGTGGCAATGTGGCCCGGAGCTGCGCATTTTGGTGAGCGGGGAGACGGGCCCCGCTGTGCGTTGTACCTTCCCCGCAGATATGGAGTGCCGCGCCCGGAACCTGTTGCAATACTTATACGAAAACACCGTAATGCCCAGCCAGGCCGCAGATGTGCTGGCTGATTGCTGCACAGTGGGGCAGGTTGAAGTGCTGAATGCAGGTTGCTGAGCACCTGAACCAAATGCGCAGCAAAAAGCTGCGAAAGAATGTTAAAATGCAGGGGACCGCTATCGTGATGCCTTGCCCCGGTAGGAGAAACAAGAATGACGGAAGAAAAGCTGGTCGAACGTGTGACCGCACTGTTTGCAGACAGTGATGCAGCCCAGCGCAAGATGATCCGCCTGTATGCAGAAACCAATGATGCCATTGAGGCAAGCGCAATCATTGATTCCGGCGCAGAAGTATTGCATATGTTGCAAGGCGGCCTGCGGCCGGAAGTTCTGGTGCTGGATTCGGTTTTGAGTGATACCACAATTTTTCCACTGCTGCGCAGCATACGCCAACAGCAGATGGAGTACGAACCGCATATTATTGTAACCCTGATGCCCAGTGCAGCGCCCCAAATTGAAAAATATTGACATTGGGGGCCGAGTGTACTATATTCAAACCATATCGTTTGCCCGAATTATTTGATACGGTGTATCAAACAGCAGCAAGCGGCCCGCGGCTGAACCGTTACCTGGTGCATGAGAGCGTTACGGCTCAGCTGCGCACCCTTGGCTGCTACAAAAACCTGGCCTATGGTATCAATTACCTGCAGGAAGCCGTGTATATTGCGGTCTGCGATCGCCAGGCGTGTTCCCTGGGGGAGTTGTGCACCAAAGCAGGGGAGCCGTTTGGCGTAAATGGCCCGGCGGTGCGCTCGGCTCTGGAACGCCTGAATGCACGGCTGTACAAAAGCAATACGCCGGCTTACCAGATGCTGTGCGAGCGCAACGGCAAGACCCCGCAGGATCGCCTGACGGTAAGTGAACTGCTGGAAGCGGTGATCGCACGCACGCACCATGACCTGCGCTGCTGACAGCAGCAGATAAACGGGCATATCCAGCGCTATAAAAGGAGAAACTTCCTATGCCGGAACATACACTGCCCGATAAGGAGCAAAATGCAGGACACTTTCCCAAAGAACCTTTCCTTCCTTATCCGTAACCATCACCGAACCGGTCTTCGAGCTACATTGCAGTAAGTTCCCATTCGGCAAAATAGAGGCATTGCCCATCCGCGAAGTATATTTATCGGCAGGTAATAAAGCATTGATTGTTATTTGGGCCGTACGGTTCTCTTCATCCAACCGGAAAGCCTTACCTCCGGAACGTTGATTATGTAAACCATTATCGAAAAGCATCAGATCGCCATTCTCCATAATATAAGGTGAATGTTGGAAAGAGAAATAAGCCGTTGTATCCATTCTAAAGTCTCCGTCCCTCCCAAAACGCCAGACCAGTTCACCGCTTTTGGCATCCACCTTCCAAATCTGATCTTCAATAGGGGCCGATAATAAATAATTATCGTCTCTATCAAAACAAAGCCCATTGATATGAAAACGATCGTATCGGTATTCTCCGATATACGGATCATTCTCTATATCCCATACATCCCAGGCAGACCATGTCTTTAACACATTCCCCAGTGTATCGATAACCATAATGCCATCGCCCCCTAACGTATCCGTCTCCATTTTACCGTTTACGGATATTGTAGCAATCTTCTTCGGACGGTACAATGTATGTATATGATGGTCTTTATCCATTAATACATCATGATGAATCACCTGATAATCCTTTTCCTTTTCTATCTTATCTAAGTCTAGGCGCCACATCGTTTCGCCCGTCAGAGATACTTCCGCCAGCCCGGTTCCGCCGGCAAACCCAATCGAACCTCGACGCATCGGTTTTTTATGTTCATCGTTGCGTACTTGCTCCGGAGTCATCGTATAATCATCTATTACGTCCTTCACAAACGGATGCAGCATTGCCAGGAATGTACCTCTCGGCGTAATAGAAGCTGCACGTACTCCAATATCATCCACCTGCCAAACCCAACGTACTTCACCCTCATTGTCAATCAATGCCATGTAGCCAGGCAAACGACCAAAACAAATTAATATCATCCCATCCCCCAAAGCCGTTGTGTCATGCGGATGTAGTTCATTAAACCAATGATTGACCAACCAAGAAGACTGCTCACGAGTTTTAAAAGTCAGTTCTTTTGATTTTTGCTTAAAAAGGTTATCGATAACCACTCGATAAGTATATTCGGTATTAGCCTTCAAAAGTAACAAATCCAAATGATGAAGCGTATCCGCCGGAGAAGTTCGGGTCCGATAAGACTTCCCGGTCTTTTTTCCGTATATTCAATATATACAGGAGCTGGCTTGGCTATTGAAACATCTACCTTATTATACATGGCTGTATTACGAGGTGAAGTCAGAGTTATCGATCTCAATGTATTCTTTTCAATCCATATAAAAATAGCTGACAACAAACAGATGGCAACAACAATTCCTATCAAACGCTTCATATCGATCTTATGTATTAATTAAATGTAAGGGGGGCATGTCAAAAGTCGGAATTAAGGAACACAGCCCCCCCCTTGAAGATTATTTATTTCGGCAACCGTGAAGGATTCTCTGCTGCCAAATTCGGATTCAATTGAGCATCATTCAACGGATACGGGAAATACCGCAAACTAGAAGTTACATTTGTCGGCTGAGCGATACCCAGCTTCTTTAAATGCGCATTTACGACTTCCTCATATTTTCCAAAACGAATCAAGTCTGCACGACGCTGGAATTCAAACACAAGTTCATAACCACGTTCTTTAAGAATAGCATCATTCATTGTTTCTTTTGTTGAAGGAGCTGGGAAACGATTATGCTTTCCATATTCCGGAGCACCGGCACGAGCACGAATCTGATTCAAGTAAGGAAGAGCTGCAGCCGGACCATTCAAGTTATTCTCGATTTCCGCCTTACAAAGGATCACATCCGACAAGCGGAAAATACAAATCGTACGCCCATCATAATAAGCATCTGAAATCATGTCGTACGTATATTTCATGGTAGCTACATTTTGCATATACTTGGTCGTATCATTCGGAACAACCGTTACCCCCTCTTCCGGAACCATGTAATGGAAACCGTAATCAGATTGATCATCCCGTTTTGCATCTCCCGTATAATCATAATAAAAGAACTCACGGCGTGGATCTTCTTTGTCATAACTACGCCAAAACGGAAGGGATACGCCATAATATTGCCAACGCCCCGGTACTTCCGGATGATCCGAAGGACCAAAGTGACAGGCAATCTCGGCAGCATTATTTCCCGTTTCATGCAATAAAGCAAAAATCATTTCCTTTCCATATTTGTTGTTTTCCGACCATACATATTTGAAATCACTTTCCAATTCATACTGGCCACTGTTCAACACCATGTCGATATATGTTTTCGCATTCGCATAATCATGATTACGCAAGTAGATCTTTCCCAGCAACGTAGCGGCGGCTCCACTCGTGGCACGAGCCAAATCCTGACCACTCCAGCTAGCAGGTAAAAGGTTGATACATTCTTTCAAATCAGAAATCAATGTCGCTTCAATTTCGGATACCGGAGTCAATGTCGCATCATTCATTGTAAAAGGATTCTTCACCAACGAAGTGATAAAAGGAACTGCTCCCCATGCATCTGTCAAATCACGATAAGCCATTGCACGCAAAAATTTAGCCTGCCCCTTCACCAGATTCTTCTTTTCTTCCGACATATTGACAGCATCCACATTATCTAAAATCGTATTGGCATTCGATACCACATTATACATATCCCTCCAGTTGTTACTGAAATAGCGGTTGCTGGCATCATACGTCATATTACTCAGTTTAGTCGGGTCGCCAGCCGCTGTAGAATAACCTATATCGGTAGCATAATCGGTAATCATAATCATATACCCCCCGTAATATAACCAAGCATCTCCCGGATAAGGATTCATATCCGAATATAAACCCACGACGGCTGCTTCAATATCCGACTCCGTACTATAAGCATTCGTTGTCGTCAAATTACTATATATTTCAGGATCCAGATCGGTACAAGCCGTAACCAACCCCATCGTAACCAGACCTAATAAATATTTCTTACAATTCATTTTCAAATTCTCCTTTCCATTAGAACGTAATATTCAAACCTACCGTATAAGTACGCATAGCAGGATAAGCATTGAAATCCATACCTGCACCAGCATTTGCCGTTTGTTGGCTTCCACCTGACTGGGCAGCCTCGTTAGCTTTTGTATCCACTTCCGGATCCCAACCGGAATAACCTGTGATTGTAAACAAGTTCTCGGCTGAGAAATAAACCCGGCAAGAACTTACTATCTTTTTAAACGGAATCGTATAACCCAATGTCAAATTCTTCAAACGAAGGAATGAAGCATCTTCGATAAAATGGTCGTTCACATATCCGCCATACTGCGAATAGTAGAAACCGTTACGCGGGATATCTGTATTCTTGTTTGAAGGTGTCCAACGATTCAATGCGTCTGTAGTACGTTTCCACTCCAAATTCATACGTGTCATGTTTAACAGATCATTGCCAATAGATCCCTGGAAGAAAATTGACAAGTCAAATCCTTTCCAGGCAAAGTTATTGGTCAAACCAAAAATCAAATCAGGATTGGCATTGCCTATAATTGTACGGTCATCTGCATCGATTTTACCATCATTATTCACATCCTCGAATTTCGGATCACCTGGTTTTGAATTCGGTTGAGCAGCATACGATTCACCTTCTTGCAATACACCTATATACTTCCATCCATACAAAGAGCCCAGAGGCTCTCCTTCACGTACGATAGCATAATCATTTTCCGATACAGTTCCCATCGGTTTTGAAGAAGTGATACGTATGTCACCACTACTTCCTAAGTCTAATACCTTATTCCGGTTGAGTGCTAAATTAAACTTTGTGTCCCAAACGAAATCACCAGTCAAATTATGAGAAGTAATATCCAATTCAAAACCGCGATTCGATATCTCACCAACATTCTGCTGACCGGAAGTAAAACCGGTATAATAAGGTAAGGAAACTTTCAGTAACAAATCTTTTGTTTTTTTCCAGTAACCATCTAAAGTAACAGACAAACGATTGTTAAAAAAGCCCATATCGAAACCGACATTATACTGAGTTGTCGTTTCCCACTTCAAACTGGCATTTTCAGGACTGCTTTGGTTAAGATGCGTACCCGGCATATTGTTTGAACCATCTAAAGTGACATGATTGGTAGAAACCAACGCATACGATGCATAATCGCCAATACGTTCGTTCCCAGTAACACCATAGCCGGCACGTACTTTCAAGTTGCTGAAAACACCCCAATTCTTCACAAAATCTTCTTCGCTGGCACGCCATGCCAAAGATCCTGAAGGAAATGTTCCCCAATGATTGTTAGCTCCAAACCGAGAAGAACCATCTCGACGAACTGTTACCGTTGCCAAATACTTATCATTGAACGTATAATTTACACGACCAAAGAATGAGGCCAACAAATTCTCTGTCTTAGAAGAAGAGACTCCTTTAATCGAAGCTGCCCCCAAATTGTTCCATTCAAACAAGTCGGTAGAGAAACCTTTTCCGTTTGCCGAACGAGACTCCGCACTGTACTTCTCATACGAATACCCCAACATTACATTCAAGTCGTGTATATTGTTGAAAGTTTTCATATAATTTAAAATACCTTCAAACACCTGTCGAGTTGACCTGAAATCATACGTAGAAGCAATACCCCCTTCTATTTCTCCTGCATAAGTAGTAGATTTCGGCAAATAAGAACCTTTGAAATTATGCAACAATTCGACACCGGCTGTAGCCTTAGCCGTAAATCCATCAAATGGATTGACTTCAAGGAAAACTGTTCCGTTGAACTTGTCATTTACCATTTCTTTTTTACGTTCTAGCAAATTGGCCAATGGATTATCCCCACGACCACCTGGAACACGTCCATACGTACCATCTTCATTATAAGGTTTTACCGTAGGATCATACTCCATCACGCTCAACATGACGTTCTCACCCAAAATATTTCCGCTATAGGTTTGAGCATTCGAACGTTCGCGGTGGGCATACATCGTAGCACCGGCTTTAATGAAATCGTTAATGGTTTGATCTACATTCACACGTCCTGAAATACGGTTAAAATCCGTATTCTTCAAAACACCCTCTTGCTTATAATATCCTAAACTGGTCAATACCTTTGTCTTTTCAGAACCTCCACGGAACTGGATATTATGATCTTGTACCAAAGCTAGGCGTGTACAAACATCCAACCAATCGGTATCTACGGTAGACTGTAATTGAGAGGGCGTATAAACTCCGTTAGGGTTGCCTTCTTGGCCATCAATTTCCTGATACAATGCATTTTGCAAGTTCATATAATCCTTTGCATTGAGAAACTCAAACGGATTATCCACCTTCTGAGTTCCCAAGTAACCACTGTAAGAAATCTTGTTTTCGCCTGCTTTTCCTCGTTTCGTCGTAATCAATACGACCCCATTCGCACCACGTGCTCCATAAATAGCCGTGGCCGACGCATCCTTTAAGATTTGCATGGATTCAATATCATTCGGATTCAGATTCAAGCCTTCAGAAGAAGGGAAACCATCCACCACATAAAGCGGTTCGTTAGTAGACGAGATTGAGTTATTGCCACGGACACGTACCGCAATAGTACCACCCGGTGCTTTTGAACTTTGCGATACCTGCACACCGGCCGTTTTACCTTGCAATGCCTGGGCTGCGTTACTCACCGTACCACCCAGCACCATGTCATCTGCCGATACAGTCGAAACAGCACCGGTCAGGTCTTTCTTCTTTACATAACCATAACCAATGGCAACCACCTCATTCAGACCGATTGCCTCTTCTACTAAACTGACATTCAACACAGACTGGCTACCTACTTTAATTTCTTTCGTAGTATAACCAATAAAAGAAATAACCAAAGTTGCATTGTTAGGTACATCCAAGGTATACTTACCGTTCATATCGGTAACTGTACCATTTGTGGTTTCTTTCTGCACGACATTAGCACCAGGTATAGGTTCTCCGGCACTATCCGTTACAACCCCCGACACCCTTTTAGCCTGTTGAGTGATCATAACACTTTCATTCTTTGCTTTCGTTGCATCCACTCCACCTGGAATAGCATACGAAGAAACGAGGGAAGATAAACATAATCCAGCTATAAGACCGGACCTTGAAAACACCTTCCGCGTCTGAGAATCCACTGCTCTTGCAGCAAGATTGTCTTTCAGTAAAGCGTTGTTCATAAATTTGAATTATTAGATTTATATCTGCATTACAATAACATCACTCTTTAGAATAACTTGTCGGAATACCAACAATCAACCATAGTCCTATGGGAACTATGTCTTTAT
>ENA-OQDT01002095-OQDT01002095.1-human-gut-metagenome-genome-assembly--contig:-NODE-2095-length-10647-cov-2.964259_pt1 | contig 10647 bp, 9 predicted proteins | sample MGYA00242786_ERZ504617 | MGnify/ENA primary metagenome ERZ504617 (study PRJEB26092, sample SAMD00036337) | human gut metagenome | host: Homo sapiens | study: EMG produced TPA metagenomics assembly of... | reverse complement strand
GAAGAAGTTCGGGCATGAAGGCATCGTAAAATTTGTGAACGGCGTGCTGCGCGGAGCGGTGCGCAGTAAGGAAAGTATCGTTTATCCGGATGCAGGAAAAGATCCCAGGCAGTATTTAGCACTTAAAGAATTTCATCCGGACTGGCTGGTAAAACGTTGGCTCAAACAATTCGGTTTTTGAAGGGGCGCAGGCTTTGTGCCGCTTTGATAACGAGCCACCGCCTCTGACACTGCGTGTAAACACTTTGGTGATTGACCGCAAAACACTTCTGGCGAGTCTGCAGGAGGATGGCTTTGAGGCCGAACCTTCCAAATGGTGCGAAGATGGTATCGTCTGTACCAAGATCCCGGCGCTCAGTGTTTTGTTCAGTAAATACAACGATATGTTTTATGTGCAGGACGAAAGCTCGATGCTGGTAGCGCCGGTTTTAGCACCTCAGCCCGGGCAGACAGTTATCGACGTTTGCAGTGCGCCGGGCGGTAAAACGACCCATTTAGCGCAGCTGATGCAAAACAAAGGCGTTATCTACGCTACTGATATCCACGAGCATAAAATCAAGCTGATCGAAGAAAACAGCAGGCGGCTGGGCATTACAATCATTGAGCCGTCGCTGCAGGATGCGGCAGAGTTTAAGCCTGAGTGGGCGTCAATGGCAGACTGCGTGCTGGTAGACGCTCCATGTTCGGGGCTGGGCGTACTGCGCCGTCGTGCCGAAGCACGCTGGAAGAAAAATAAGCTTGATCTGAAAACTTTCCCGCCGCTGCAGCGCGATATTCTGCGCAATGCTGCCCGTTATGTCAAACCTGGCGGCAGGCTGGTCTATAGTACCTGCACTTTAGAGCAGGCCGAAAATCATTACATTCCCGCTGAATTTTTAGAAAATAATCCCAACTGGCAGTATGCCGGTTTTCAGCACCCGCTGACAGGTGAAACAGTGGACGAATTGCAGCTGCTGCCGCAGCACGATGGTACCGATGGTTTCTATATCTGCGCTTTGGTGCGTAAGGAGTAGGCTGTGAAAAAAGAGCTTTTTGGCTTATCTTTAATTGAATTACAGGAACTTTTGGTGGCTGCCGGATTGAAGAAATTCCGCGCGGCTCAGGTTTATCAATGGTTATACCAAAAATCCGTAACTGCTTTTGATCAGATGCGCAATCTTTCCAAAGCGGATATCGCTATCTTAGAAGCAAACTTTACGCTCCTGCCGCAGCAGCTTAAAATCCTGCGCGAGCAGGTATCGCAGGACGATCTGACCCGCAAGGTGCTGCTCGAATTTCCGGACGGCAATTCGGTCGAGACCGTACTGATGCGCCATGATTATGGTTACAGCGTCTGCGTATCCAGCCAGGTCGGCTGCGATATGGGGTGTGCTTTCTGTGCCAGCGGCCTCAGCGGCTGCATTCGTAATCTGACCGCCGCTGAAATTTTAGCACAGGTTTATATTTTTAACAGTATGCTGGTCGGAGAAGGTAAGCAGGTCAGTCGTATTGTCGTTATGGGCAGCGGCGAACCGATGCTTAATTTTGACGCCGTTATCGGCGCACTGCAGTTCCTGCATCAGGAAAATACGCTGTATATGAGTTGCCGGAACATGACGATTTCTACCTGCGGTATTATCCCAGGTATCGAAAAGCTGACGCAGCTGGGACTGCCGATCAATCTGGCAATTTCGCTGCACGCAGCCGAGCCTGAGCTCAGAACCGAGCTGATGCCGGTCAACAAAGGTTTTCCTTTTCAGGAGGTCATCCAGGCTGCCGAAGCTTATGTCGGTTATACCGGCAGGCAGGTGACTTATGAATATATTCTGATTGCCGGCAAAAATGACAGCCCTGTAGCAGCCGAGCTGCTGGCTAATCATTTGCGGTTCAAACATGCCAGCGTCAATTTGATTCCGGCCAATCCAGTGCCAGAAAAAGGCTTTGAACGCCCATCAAAAAAAGTGGTTGAGCATTTTTAAAGGTGCTGCAGAAACATAAAATAAATGCCACCGTCCGCAGGGAAATGGGCAAAGACATCGATGCCGCCTGTGGACAGCTGCGCGCCAGGTTTGCCCAAGAGCAGCAGGACTGAAAGCAGCGGCGTTATCAGTGACAAAAACAGACATAAGCTATAAAGTTAGGAGGTTCGTCAATGTTCGTTATCAGTAAAACCCATGTGGGCATGGTAAGAACTGTCAACGAAGACGCTTTGTTGACAACAGGACCTGAGCTTTTTGCGCTGGCTGACGGTATGGGCGGCTATGCAGCCGGAGAAACCGCCAGCAGGGAAGCCTTACAGGTTTTGCAGCAGGAAGCGGAAAAATTTAAGGAGCTTACTGGCACCGAGTTATGCACCGCCATGCGTGAAACAGTGCAGCAGGCTAATAAGCATATCAGGCAGATGGCTCAAAGTGAAGTACAGTATCATGATATGGGCACGACGCTCGTGGCAGTATATCTGGCGGCAGACGGTAAAGCTTATGCGGTCAACGTAGGTGACAGCAGACTTTATACATGGAGTGCCGGCACTTTACAGCAGGTCACCCGCGATCATTCTTACGTCGCAGAGTTATTGGCCAACGGCGAAATCACTGCACAGGAGGCTTTTAAGCATCCACAGAAAAATATCATTCTGCGCGCTGTTGGAGCCGAAGACGAGCTGGAAGTAGATTGCTTTACTCTGGAGCTGACAGCAGATACCAAGCTGCTTTTATGCAGTGACGGTTTAAGTGATATGGTGGATGACAGACAGATCAGCGAGATTCTGCAGGCACATCAGACGGCCGAAGCTGCTGAAGTGCTGCTGGAAGCTGCCTTAGACAACGGTGGCAGAGATAATATTTCGCTGATCCTGATAGACTTGACCCCGACCGAGGAGGATAACAGATCATGACAGATATGGTAGGAAAAATTTTACATAACCGTTATAAGATCCTGCGTCCTGTCGGCGTCGGTGGTATGGCGGAGGTTTACCTGGCACAGGATATGCTGCTGGACCGGGAAGTCGCCGTAAAAATACTGCGCGCTCAGTTCAATAACGATAAAAGCCTGCTCGAACAGTTCCGCCGCGAGGCTCAGTCCGCCGCAAGGCTGATCCACCCTTCAATTGTCAATATTTTTGACGTTTGCGAAGAAAACAGTTTGTATTTTATCGTTATGGAATACGTAGATGGTAGAACATTGAAAAGTATTTTAGAGGAGCAGGGCCCGCTCAAACCTTTCTGGGCCGTGCATATTGCCTGTGAGCTGGCTGCCGCTTTGCAGCATGCCCATAACCGCAATATTATTCACTGCGACATCAAACCGCATAATGTCCTTATCAATAAAAGCATGACACCTAAAATCGCCGATTTCGGTATCGCGCGTATGGTCACCAGTCAGACGATGGTCTATACATCGTCTGTGATAGGTTCGGTGCATTATCTGTCGCCAGAACAGGCTGGAGGCTGTCCCGTAACGGCTCAGTCCGACATCTATTCACTGGGCATCGTTTTGTATGAAATGCTGACGGGACACGTGCCTTTTGACGGCAAAACTGCCGTTGCTGTGGCGATGATGCACCTCGAAAAAACGCCGCCGCCGCTGAAAAGCTATGATCCAGACCTGCCTGATTCGCTGCAGGAAGTAATTGACAAAGCGCTTGCCAAAGACCCGGCCGACCGCTATGCGACCGCCGAAGAAATGTGGCAAGACCTTTATAATATCAAAACTAAAATGCTGCAGGAAAGCGTTGAAGAAGATTATGCCGAAATGCTGGGTATTACGGCGATCTCGAAAAACGAGCTGGCCGAGCCTACCGGAAAAATTTACGACTGGGCCAATGATAATGAGGAAGGCGCTCCTGAAGAAACCATTATCATGAAGCCGGCCTTCAACAAAAGTACTGACGAGATAGTGCAGGAAGCTGCCGCTATCAACAGGCGGGAACGCCGGAACAAATACATCAAGCTGTTTGCACTGGTCGCTATCTTATCCGCTGTCTTTTTAATGGTCGGTAACGTGTTCAGCCGCAAAACAGTTGATGTGCCTAACGTAGTTGGTAAATCGGTAGTGGAAGCGCAGAAAACCCTGGAAAAATCGGGCTTTACTGTAAAACTGGACGAAGAATACGACGAGAAGGTGACTCCGGGCTACGTTATCAAACAAGAACCGGAAGGCATCAGTAAGCGTAAGGAAGGCAGCGAGATCACTTTGGTGGTAAGCAAAGGCCTGGAAATGCTGGAAATGCCTGATTTGATTGGAAGAAAGCTGGACAATGCCAAAAAGTTTTTAAGTGACCTGGGTTACGAAACTGGTGTTGTAACTTATAAATTTGTGGCAGGCAAACCGGCAGATTCTGTTTTGGAACAGGCCCCAAAGGCTAAAAACAAGACACCGAAGGGTTCGAAGGTGGATCTGGTCGTATGCCGCGATCCCAAAGACCTTTCGATGCCGGACGTAATGGGCAGCAGCTTGAATGATGCTAAAAAAGCCCTGACCGAGTTAGGTATCATGGATATTACCGTACGTTATATTGAAAGCGGCAGCAGTGAGGGCAGCATAGTAGGTATGGAACCGCCTGCAGGCTCTAAGTTTGCCGCCGACGGTAAAGTTGTATTGCAGGTATCATCCGGCAGTCATCCGCAAAGCGTCAATAAATATGCCGAATTCGTCGTGCCCCAGGGCAGCGGTCCCCAGGATGTGCAGATCATCCTGATCGATGCCAACGGACAGCGAACTGTTTATCAGGGCGCGCAGAAAGCCGGCGTACGTATACGCCAAAAAGTGGAAGTTACCGGCAGCGGCAAAGTGCAGTTCTTCTGTAACAATAAAATGGTCGAGGAGAAAAATCTGTGAGTATCGGCCAGGGAAGAATCATCAAAACCTATAACGGTTATTACTATGTCGACAGCGGTACCGACGAGCTTGTCACCTGCAAGGTCAAAGGCAAGCTTAAGCAGATCAGGTTTTCACTCTGCACTGGCGACATAGTTGAATTTGAAACCAATCATAACGGCGAAAGTATGATTACCAGGATTCTGCCGCGGCGCAATTTTATGCTGCGGCCGACTATCGCCAACGTCGATCTGATCATCGTCGCATTTGCCTGTATCAACCCCGATTTCAGCTACCTGCTGGCCGATAAGCTGCTGGTACTGGCAGAGCAGGCTGGTATCCCGGCCGTTATCTGCCTTAATAAAATCGACTTGGCACCGGCGGGGCTGGTGGCCGAGATCGAAGCTGTTTATAAACGGGCTGGCTACGAGGTCTATGCGATCTCTGCGCAGCAGGGAATCAATGTTGGCAAGCTGAAAGATCGGCTGTACGGTAAAATAACTGTATTTGCCGGACCTTCCGGCGTGGGCAAGTCATCGACTCTCAACGCTATCGAACCCGGTATGCAGCTGGTGACAGGCAGTGTCAGCGAAAAAATAGGGCGGGGCAAACACACCACGCGCTTTGCACACCTGCTGCCTTTTGCCGGCGGTTATCTGGCAGACACTCCCGGTTTTGGCAATTTGAATTTAGAAGAACTGGACGATAAAAAACTGGCTGCATGTTTCCGCGAATTTGCAGGCTTTGAAGATGGATGTAAATTTACGCCCTGCACACATACGCACGAACCGATATGCGGCGTCAAAGATGCGCTGGCAGCCGGAGAGATAGCGCAGTCGCGTTACGAATCGTACCTGACTATTTTAGAAGAAATAAAATCCAAAAAGGAAAAGGACGGAAGAAAATGATCAAAGTAGCGCCTTCAATCTTATCTGCCGATTTTGCTTATCTGGCAGACGAAATCAAAAAAATCGAAACTGCCGGAGCCGACTGGGTGCATATCGACGTGATGGACGGTGCCTTTGTACCGAACCTGACCTTTGGCGCGCCGGTCGTTAAAAATATCCGTAAGGTCACTGATCTCTTTTTTGACTGTCACCTGATGGTCAACAATCCCGAGCAATATATCGACGATTTTGCCGATGCCGGCGCGGATATGGTAGTAGTACACGCCGAAGCTACCAAACATCTGCACCGCTGTGTGCAATACATCAAAAACAAAGGTATGCAGGCCGGCGTGGCTTTGAATCCGGCTTCGCCACTATGCCTGGTGGAAGAGATTCTGCCGGATGTGGATATGGTGCTTTTGATGAGCGTCAACCCCGGTTTTGGCGGTCAAAGCTTCATTGAAACCACAGTACCAAAGATCGCCCGGCTGCGGAAGATGATCAACGATGCAGGCCTGAACATAGAGATACAGGTAGACGGCGGCATCAACGATAAAACCTCCAAACTGGTACGTGAAGCAGGTGCGACTGTACTGGTTGCAGGTTCGTATGTTTATGGCGCTGCTGATACCAAAGCTGGCGAATTGTCCAAGCTTTAAAAGACTAAATAATTAAAAAGCTAAAAATAAAAACATCATTGCAAATTTTGCATGTCTTTTTATTTTTTAGTAAAGTTTTTTCTTCCTTTAAAGCAGGAAAAACTGTTTCTGTAAAATAAATACCCTAAAGCAGCTTAGAAACCTTACTTTAGGGGTATTAGCTGTTGCCTATAACATATTTTAAGGACGGCAAACCTTACAGGGAGCCATACCCATATTGATTGCTTCCTGGCGACTGGGAAAATAAATACGGTTACTTGCGTTCATTTTACGTTCCCAGCGACAGCCCTGATAATGAAACTTCCAGCTGTTGCGGTTACCAATATAAGTTGCAGCGTAGGCTGTTAGAGGAATAGATAAAGCAATGATAAATGCGAGGGTGATAGTTATAAATTTCTTCATAAGAGATCACTTCCGTATTGCGAATTTTATTTATCTGTATTACAAACATTATAACATATGTTCAATTTATTAAATATAATTACAAATAAATTGAAATGAAATTGTTTTCCAATCGCCTGCTAAAGCAGGCGGTTTTTTTATGCCTTTGGGAGGATGTAAAAGGAGTGTTGAGAGCAAAGTGAGGAGTAGTTTAAAAGCCAGGTCAAAACTTAGTAGCAGTGTTTTGGTGGCAGGTAGGCAGCTGTGTTGGCAGTGGTAGAGCTGTACCGGCAAAGTATGCGGATTTTAGAAACTAAAAAAGGGCGCAGATGCCGATAGTTTTAAAGCCGCTGGCGTAATGCGCCCCAAGACTCGAAAAAGTATTATACAGACTCAAAGTAACTGTCTTGCGGGGGGGTACAAGTGTGCTATAATTGCTATAAATATAATAATTTCAAATGTTTTCAAATTTAAACAAAAGAAACAATGCTTTTTGTTGTGAGTTTTAAAGAGTAATCAAATATTGGGAAAGGCTGGAATGAAGTATGTACGATGAAAGCTGCATTCCGTATATTGGCAGCAATATCCGTCTGCAGTTGGGCAAGAACAGCCAAGATGATGGTAATTTTAGTGTTAGTTTATATAAATAATCTCAATATCAGTTCCGCAGTAATTATTTCGAGGATATAAGTAAGTTTTCTAAGGGGGCAAAATAACAGGATAAAGATAAAAATAATATGAGATTGAATTTATAACAGTTTGCTGCCTATGATTCTGCCTGTTATAAACGTATATTTGCTGCAGCGGTGGATAACCAACAGTTACTGAAATTTATTTAGATAAGCTGGGTAAACTAGATGGCAGGTGCTGCAGGGAACTGCAAAAACAAGTGAAAAATTATGAGGAGCGATGAAAATGACTGGAAAAGAAAAACTTTTGAGTAAAAGGATTTTAGCAACATTACTGACTGGGACGGTGCTGGGAGTTTGTAATCTGATGCCCGTATATGCAGCTAACAGTGGCGGAACCTGGAGCGGTGAAAGCTGGACTAAAGATGATGAATATATAGGCGACAAGAATCCAACTGGTTCTACAGTTGTGATTGCTGAAGATAATAGTGGGAAAAAAGTTTATGGCGGTAGGGATGATAAGGCGGCTGTTACAAATAATACAGTAACAATAACTGGTACGATTGCAAATGCTTATGGCGGTGCTGGCAGTGATTATGATGTTAGTAATAATCATATTATTGTTGATGGCGGGACAGTGACAAATACTCTGCAAGGTGGGGTATTGACCGCTAATGGAGATACAGAGCTGGGCAATGCTGTAAATAATAAAGTGACTATTAAGAACGGCACAATAGATGCTTCCGTTTACGGCGGAGCTGTCAATGGTGAGGGCAATGCTACCGGTAATGAAGTGATTATCGAGAGTGGTACAATAACAGGTATGGTTTTTGGTGGCAGTGCTGCAGAAAATGGATATACAGAAGGTAATAAAGTAACAGTAACAGAAGGTACATTCAGTAATAAGATTTATGGCGGAAATAGTAAAAAAAATAAAAGCAATAATAATATTGTTACAATAAACGGTGGAACTTTTACAAATACAAATACGATGACTGATGGAATTTATGGCGGCTACAGTGCACAAAACACTAATGATTATGTAGCAACGGGTAATCAGGTAATTATCAATGGTGGTACGTTCACAAGTAAAGTTTATGGTGCTTATTCCCAATATGGTAAAGTTAAAGAAAATGGAGTTGCAGTCGGCGGCAGTACTACGGAAATGAAAAATGTTTATGGTGGCTATGTCAATGATGCCAATACAGCCGAAAAGAACTGGGTAACTGTAACAGACGGAAAAATTGATAACGTTGTCGGTGGCTATAGTTGGTCAGGTGATGCGATAGAAAACTGTGTTATAATCAGCGGCGGAACGATAAGTAAAGGCGTTAAAGGTGGACAGACGGCAAATGGCAGTGCTAATGGTAATAAGGTTATTATCAGCGGCGGCGAAATAAACAGTAAGATCTATGGCGGATATTGTACAAGTGAGCCGGCAGATGGCAATGAAATAACTATCAGTGGTGGTAAGATAAACAGTGAGGTTATTGCAGGTGGTAGAAGCGGCAATGGAACTGCGATAAATAATGTTATCACAATAAACGCCGTCAGCGGAGAAAAGCCGGTCTTTAGCGCTGATACAATAATTTATGGTGGCGATAATACAACTTCTTCTAAGGATAAACGTACAGGAAATACATTGAACCTCCAAACTAAAGGGTTAGAAATGAAAAATATAGCAAATTTTGAGAATTTAAATTTTTATCTACAGGAGGATACCATTAATGGAGATACGATACTGACCTTGACTGATGATAAAGGTACTGATATTTCCGGCAGCAATGTCAACGTAGGTATGGCAGGTTCGACCAGTACCTTGCAGGTCGGTGATAAGGTAAATCTGCTGACCAACAGCAACGGTATAACAGCTGACGGCGTTACTTATGGCAGGCTGCAGCAGGGCGTCAGCATCGAGTACGAATTTACAACTGATCTGAGCGGGAATAGTATCGTTGCTACAGTGGATAAAGCTCCTGTCAAAACAACGGAACAGAGCAAATCACCGGTAGAGACGCAGATTGCCAGTGCCGCGTTTGTCAACAGTGGTGCAGATACGGTGGCCGGCAGCGGTATTGCCAACGCTGTACAGACAGCTGGCAGAAGCAGCGCGGAAATGTTCGGGAGCTTCTGGAGGCGGCAATATGCGTTATAAAAGCGGTTCTTACAGTGATATGCGGGGTTATAATCTGGCGTTGGGGTTTGCCAAAGCCATACAAAATAATGCCGGTAAACTGACCTATGGCCCGCTGCTGGAATACGGCTGGGGCAATTACACCAGTCAGCTTGACAGCGGCATCCGCGCTGACGGTAATACCAAATATTATGGTATTGGTATGATAGTTCGTCAAGATAATAACAGCGGTTTATATTATGAAGGCAGTTTGCGTTACGGCCGTATGGATGCTGATTACGCCAGCGGCGATCTGATCGGCGCCGGCGGCAGTAAGGTTTATGCCGACTATGACAGCAGCAGCAGTTACTACGGAGCTCATATTGGTATTGGCAGGGTCAGCAAACTGAACGATACTGTAAAAGCAGATATTTATGCCAAGCTTTTGTATACGCACCAAAGCGGTGACAGTGTGACTTTAGGCGGTGCCGGTAACGGAGAAGTTTATGACTTTGACGAAGTCAACAGTACTCGTGCCAGATCGGGAGCACGTCTGAGCAAAGAAAACTGTGAGCGTGGTACTTATTATGTAGGTTTGGCTTATGAATACGAATTTGACGGCGAAGCAAAAGCAACGGTCAAAGGTCTGAGCACGCCGGCACCCAGTATCAAAGGCAGCAGTGGTATGTTGGAGCTGGGTTATATCATCCAAAATAAAGATGTGAACGCGCCTGCTGTCGACATTGGCTTGCGGGGCTGGAGCGGCAAAAAGCAGGGCTTCAGCGGTAGTATCAATTTTATCTGGAAGTTTTGATTAGGGAATGCATTTGTGTCTTTCCATTTTATAATTTAAAATGTCTGTAAAAATGTGTTGATAATAATTATTAGAACTTCGACAGAATACATAAAACAATGGCGGTATGGATATTATTTCCGTATCGCCATTGTTTTTTCTGTTGACAACAAATTTGGAGGGGGCTGATAGCACTGCAATGACCACTGGTGAGTGGCTGCAAATGTGGGATGAAAGTATGGCTGGCACGGGTAAAAAGCGGCGTGAACAGCCTGTCGCTGGCCATTCCTAAACTGAATGACAGCGATAGTTTTTTGGAAATTCCGAAAACGCATTATCCTTGCGAACTAACTGAATTGCTATTAGGAGTCAGTCAGTTCTAGTATATAGA
>ENA-OQDT01002092-OQDT01002092.1-human-gut-metagenome-genome-assembly--contig:-NODE-2092-length-10652-cov-2.335677_pt1 | contig 10652 bp, 9 predicted proteins | sample MGYA00242786_ERZ504617 | MGnify/ENA primary metagenome ERZ504617 (study PRJEB26092, sample SAMD00036337) | human gut metagenome | host: Homo sapiens | study: EMG produced TPA metagenomics assembly of... | reverse complement strand
CCATCGTGGAACAGATGGCCGTGGCCTATGTGCAGGCCGAATACGAGGCCCTGGGCGTGGACCTGGCTGCCTACCAGCAGCACTATCTGCTGGTGACCGGCGGCAAAATGCTGGCCCTCACCCTGCTGATGGTGGCCGCCGCCATTTTGGGCGGCCTGCTGTCCTCCCGGGTGGCCGCCTCCGTAGGCATGGAGCTGCGCGGCCAGGTGTTCCAGAAGGTGGTCTACTTCTCCAACGCGGAGATCGACCGCTTCTCCACCGCCTCTCTGATCACCCGGTCCACCAACGACATCCAGCAGATCCAGATGGTCATGGTCATGCTGCTGCGCATCGTGCTCTATGCCCCCATTCTGGGCATCGGCGGAATTATCCGGGTGTCCCGCACCCGTACCGGCATGGGCTGGATCATCGGCGTGGCGGTGGGCGTTCTGCTGGCCCTGGTGGTCGTACTCATGGCGGTGGCCATGCCCAAGTTCCGCAAGATGCAGGCCCTCATCGACCGGGTCAACCTGGTCTCCCGGGAGATCTTGACCGGCCTGCCCGTGATCCGTGCCTTCAGCCGGGAGAAGCATGAGGAGGCCCGCTTCGAGGTGGCCAACCGCGACCTGATGCGCACCCAGCTGTTCACCAACCGGGTAATGGCCGCCATGATGCCCTTTATGACCCTGATTATGAACGGCACTTCCCTGCTGATCGTCTGGTTCGGCGGCAAACAGATTGATGCCGGTACCATGCAGGTGGGCAGCATGATCGCCTTTATCACCTACACGATGCAGATCGTGATGTCCTTCCTGATGCTGACGATGGTTGCCGTGATGCTGCCCCGTGCCGGCGTTGCCGCGGACCGCATTGACGAAGTGCTGACCACCGAGCCGGCCATCCATGACCCGGTGCCGGAAGCCATCCCCGCTGACCTCAATCAGCACCACTGGAACGGCGAAGTCGCATTCCATCATGTCAACTTTACCTACCCCGGCTCCAGCGAGGACGCCTGCACGATATTGATTTTGTCGCCAAACCCGGCCAGACCACGGCCATTATCGGCTCCACCGGCTGTGGCAAAACCAGTTTGCTGCATTTGATCACCCGTTTTTATGATGTGACCGGCGGCAGCGTGACGGTAGACGGCGTGGATGTGCGCCAGATGCCACAGAGCACCCTGCGCGGCCTTTTGGGGTATGTGCCGCAAAAGGGCGTACTGTTCAGCGGCACGATTGATTCCAACCTGAAATTCGGCGGCGAGAACATCACCGATGCCGATGTGCGCACCGCCGCCCGCATTGCCCAGGCGGAAGAGTTCATCTCCGCCAAGCCGGAGGGGTACGAAAGCCCCATTGCCCAGGGCGGCACCAATGTTTCCGGCGGGCAGAAGCAGCGGCTTTCCATCGCCCGCGCCATTGCCAAACACCCGAAGATCTACCTGTTTGATGACAGCTTCTCCGCGCTGGATTACAAGACTGATGTTGCCCTGCGCCGCGCGCTGAAAGCCGAAACCGGCGACGCCACCGTGATTATTGTGGCACAGCGCATTTCCACTGTGCTGCACGCCAATCAGATTTTGGTTCTGGAAGATGGCCGCATTGTGGGCAAGGGCACCCACGCCCAGCTGATGGAAAGCTGCCCGGCTTACCAGGAAATTGCCCACAGCCAGCTGAGCAACAAAGAGCTGGACCTGAAAGGAGGGGAAGCCTGATGCCGCATCCCGGACGAATGACGACCCAAAAGGCAAAAGACTTTAAGGGCACCATGCGCAGCCTGCTGGCAGAGCTGGGGCACTACAAGTTCCGCCTGATTGCCGTGATTGTTTTTGCCGTTCTTTCCACGATTTTTTAATATTTGCAGGCCCCCAAAGGTGCTGGCCAAAGCCACTACTGCCCTGGCCACTGGCTGGGTGGCCAAGCTGCGGGGCACCGGCAGCATTGACTTTGGCTATATCGGCAAAATCCTGCTGATCCTGCTGGTCATGTATCTGGTTTCCGCTGCGTTCAGTTTCTGCCAGAGCTGGATCATGAGCGGGCTTTCGCAGAAGATGTGTTATGACTTCCGCCGCCAGATCAGCGAAAAGATCAACCGCCTGCCCCTTGCCTATTTTGAAAAGCGCACCGTGGGCGAGGTACTTTCCCGCATTACCAACGATGTGGACACCCTGGGCCAGAGCCTGAACCAGAGCATTACCCAGCTGATCACCAGCATTACCACCATGATCGGCGTGCTCATCATGATGCTGACCATCAGCCCCACGATGACGCTGATTGCCATTTTGATCCTGCCGGTCTCGATGGCGCTGGTGCTGTTGGTGGTCAGGTTCAGCCAGAAATATTTCCGCGCCCAGCAAAAAGTTCTGGGCTCCGTGAACGGCCAGGTGGAGGAAGTATATTCCGGCCACAATGTGGTCAAAGCGTTCAACCGCGAAGATGCCGTTCTGAATGATTTTGACGAAGCCAACAACCGCCTGTTTGAATCCGCCTGGAAAAGCCAGTTCCTTTCCGGCCTGATGCAGCCCATCATGACCTTTGTGGGCAACCTGGGCTATGTAGCAGTGGCCGTTTCCGGCAGCATTTTTGCCGCGCGCGGCATCATCACCATTGGTGACATCCAGGCGTTCATCCAGTATGTGCGCAACTTCACTCAGCCCATCCAGCAGCTGGCCCAGGTCAGCAACATGCTGCAAAGTATGGCGGCGGCTTCGGAGCGCGTGTTTGAATTTTTGGGTGAGCCGGAAGAAGAACAGAACGCTGACCCCGCCCGCCGGGCAGACCCCGCCTGCATTGACGGCCAGGTCACCTTTGACCATGTCAAGTTTGGCTACACGCCGGAAAAGACTGTTATCCGGGATTTCAGCTGCGATGTAAAACCCGGCCAGAAAGTTGCCATTGTCGGCCCCACCGGCGCAGGCAAAACCACCATGGTCAAGCTGCTGATGCGCTTTTACGATGTCAACTCCGGCGCCATTACGCTGGACGGCCACAATGTAAAGGACTTTGACCGCAGCGCCCTGCGCGAAGGCTTTGGCATGGTATTGCAGGATACCTGGCTGTTCCAGGGCACCATTATGGAAAACATCCGCTATGGCCGCCTGGATGCCACCGATGAGGAAGTCATCGCCGCCGCCAAGGCCGCCTGTGCCGACCACTTTATCCGCACGCTGCCCGGCGGCTACCAGATGGAGTTGAACGAGGATGCTTCCAACGTGAGCCAGGGCCAGAAACAGCTGCTGACGATTGCCCGCGCCATTCTGGCGGACAACAAAATTTTGATTTTGGACGAAGCCACCAGCAGTGTGGACACCCGCACCGAACAGCGCATCCAGACCGCCATGGACAACCTGATGCGCGGCCGCACCAGCTTTGTGATTGCCCACCGGCTTTCCACCATCAAGGACGCCGACCTGATTTTAGTCATGCGGGATGGTGACATTGTGGAGCAGGGCACCCACGACGACCTATTGGCCGCTGGCGGGTTCTACGCCGATTTGTACAACAGCCAGTTTGAAGATGTAAGCGCGTAATTTTTTCTCTGGGCAACACCGCATAATTCCCGCCTTGCGGCTTAAGCACCGCTCCGGCAGCTGCGGCACGGCATCTGCGTTGCCAAAATGCTCGATAAGACATCCAGTATTATCTGCGCTTTTGGCTTGGCATCTGCCGCACCTCGCTCGCCGTATCGGCACTTAGAATTATGCGGTATTGCCTCTGATAAAACAGCAAAAGCCCAAAGCTGCCGGTTAAGTGAACCGTGCTGCTTGGCTTTTGGGTTATAAAATAGAATTTTTCAATAAATGTACCAATCAGGCAAAGAACGAAATGACTAGCACAACCAGGACCAGCGGCAGGCTGGCGGAAGAAACTGCATGCTGCCATTCGTGCCCTTAGCATTGTCAAAGCTGTGGATGATGTCTTCGCGGGTAACATGGATGCCGAGGTGTGCGGTCTTTTCTTTCAAAATCTCATCGCAGTGCTCATATTGTGCAGCCGTTTTCGATTTGTCCTTTCCAGTATAACACACTCTGCATTGCTTCTTCCACTTTTCTGCCAGGTTTCATTCCCAGCAGTCTACACATAAAAACACCAAAGGGCCAGCGTGCAGTGCTGGCCCTTTGGTGCGGTATAGGAAAACATAAAAAAGAGAATGGCAATGTTATTGGGTGTACCTGAAAATTCAAAATCCAAGCAGTTGGCTTCAGGTTCACCTTGGAGCGGCCTCACACGCCGCCGGGCAAGATCACACGATCTTGCGGGATTTGTGAACGCCGGTCTTTAAGAATTCGACCCATTCGGCCACGTTCACGGCGTGGTCACCAAGGCGTTCCAGATATTTGGTCACCATAAACAGATCCAGCGCGGTCTCTGCTTCGGTGGGGTGGGCGGCAATGTACTGGGCAATTTCGCTGCTGATGCGCCTGAACGCGGCGTCGATGACATCATCATGGGCGATCACTTCCGCGGCGGCGGCAAGGTCCACCTGCACATAGGCGGCAATGGAGCGTTTGACCATCTTCAGCACATCATCGCCCATTTTCAGGATATCTTCCAGCACGCCCACGGCATCGGTGGATTTGGCGTGCAGATGCAGCACCAGCTCCGCAATATCGCTGGCCTGGTCGCCGATGCGCTCCACATCCGTTACCATTTTCAGGGCTGTACTGACCTTGCGCAGATCCGAAGCCACCGGCTGCTGGCGCAGCAGCAGCTGCAGGCAGCGGTGTTCGATCTCGTGTTCGCTTGCGTCGATCTGGCTGTCCCGCGCAACCACGCTGCGGGCCAGTTCAATATCATCATTGCGCAGGGCAGTCAGTGCGCTTTCAATGGCGGCACCGGCTTCGTGACCCATGCGGGCCAGCAAGGTATCCAGCTGCAAAAGCTCTTCATCATAAGATTTACGCACACTAGGCATGGTATTGCTCCTCCGATCAACCAAAACGGCCGGAAATATAATCTTCCGTGCGCTTGTCCACAGGGGTGGAGAACAGGCGTTCCGTATCGCCCATTTCCACCAGCTCACCCAGCAGGAAGAACGCCGTCTTATCTGAAATACGGGCGGCCTGCTGCATGTTATGGGTCACGATTACGATGGTGTAGCGGTCCTTTAATTCCAGAGCCAGCTCTTCCACCTTGGAGGTGGAGATGGGGTCCAGGGCGGAGGTCGGTTCGTCCATCAGCAGAACTTCCGGCTCCACCGCCAGGGCGCGGGCAATGCACAAACGCTGCTGCTGGCCGCCGGACATGCCCAGCGCGCTTTTGTTCAGGCGGTCCTTCACTTCGTCCCAGATGGCAGCGCCGCGCAGGCTTTTTTTCCACAATTTCATCCAGCTGCGCCTTACTGCGCACACCGTGGGTGCGGGGAACCCGTAGGCGATGTTATCGTAAATGCTCATCGGGAAGGGTTGGGCTTCTGGAACACCATGCCAACCCGCTTGCGCAGCACGTTGACATCCATCTTATCCTTATAGATATCCACACCGTCCAGCAGGATATCGCCGGAAATGCGGCAGCCTTCCACCAGGTCGTTCATGCGGTTCAGGCTCTTCAGGAAAGTAGACTTGCCGCAGCCGGAAGGACCGATGAATGCCGTGATCTCTTTTTCGGGGATGGCAATATTGATATTTTTCAGTGCATGGAAGCTGCCGTAATACAGGTCCATGTTTTTAACTTCGAATTTATTCATCATGCAAGTTCCTTTCGGCATTACTTTTTGGCAAGGCGGCCGGCAATAAAGCTGGACAGGCTGTTGATGAGCAGCACCAGGATCAACAGCACCACGGCAGTGCCGTAGGTTTCATTGATATGCAGGCCCTCGTTGGAAAGCAGATACATATGGGTGGCAAGGGTACGGTGGAGCTGAACACGCTGGCGGGCACAGCGGCAACGGTGCTGGCCGTGTAGATCAGGGGCCGCGGTTTCGCCTACAATGCGGCCCGTTGCCAAAATCACGCCGGACAGGATGCCCGGCATGGCGCTGGGCAGCACAATGGTGAATACGGTGCGCAGCTTGCCGGCCCCCAGGCCAAAGCTGCCCTCGCGGTAAGAATCCGGCACTGCAAGTAGCGCTTCCTCGGTGGTGCGCATGATGACCGGCAGCACCATGATGGCCAGCGTGAAGGCACCGGCGATCAGGCTGTAGCCCCATTTGAGCTGCATGACAAAGAACAGCATACCGAACAGACCGTATACGATGGAGGGGATGCCCTGCAGCGTTTCGGTGGTGATGCGCACCACCTTGACCAGCTTGCTGCCGCGTTTGGCGTATTCCACCAGCCAGACCGCTGCAAAAATGCCCAGCGGTGTGGCAATGGCCAGCGAGAACGCCGTCATCAGAATGGTATTGATAAGCGCGGGCATCAGGGATACGTTGTCGGAATTATAGGTCCACTCAAACAGGGACGGCTTGAGGTTGGGAATACCGTTGACCAGGATATAGCCGATCAGGAACACAAGGATTGCCACGGTAATCAGGGCCGCCAGCCGCACCAGCCAACGCATGACAAGGGCATACGCGCGGGCCGCCATGCGGTTTTCGTGGCGGGCGGGGGGAACGATTTTAGCATTTACGTGGGTCATATCATCGGTTTTACCGGCGATTGCAGCAAAATCAGCCATTCTTTTCGCCCCCCTTTACCAAACTAAAGCAGAGATTGATCAGCAGAATGAAAACGAACAACACAACGCCGGTTGCGATCAGCGCTTCGCGGTGCAGGTCTGCAGCGTAACCCATCTCGATGACGATGTTGGAGGTCATCGTGCGCAGCCCCTGGAACAAGCCCTTGGGCATCCAGGTCTGGTTGCCGGCAACCATCACAACGGCCATCGTTTCGCCGATGGCGCGGCCAACACCCAGGATTACAGCGGACATTACGCCGCTTTTGGCGGCGGGCAGCACCGCGCAAACACGCTGCGCTCATGGGTAGCACCCAGAGCCAGGCTGCCCTCGTAATAGCTTTGGGGCACAGCGTCCAGGCTGGTTTTGCTGACCGTGATGATGGTGGGCAAATCATGATGCCCAGCAGCAGGCTGGCGGTAAACAGGCTCATGCCCTTGCCGCTTTTCACGTGCAGCACAGTTTTGAAAAAGTCCGATTTGACCATAGCCTGCACCGCCGGGACCATAACGATCATGCCGAAGAAGCCGTACACGACCGAGGGGATACCGGCCAGCAGCTGTACCGCCGGCAACAGCACCTTGTTGATACGGGGCGATGCAAAGCGGGACATATAGATGGCCGTCAGCAGCCCAATGGGCACCCCCACAATGATCGCGCCTGCGGTGACATAGATGCTCCCCAGGATCATGGGCAGGATGCCGTACAGGTTGTTGCCGGGTTTCCAGGTGGTGCCAAGCAGGAACTTGAGGGGGCCGATCTCAAAAATGGTGGGTAGACCGTTTGCAAATAAGAAGATGCAGATCAGCGCCACGGCCAGAATGGAGATGCACGCGCAGGCGGTAAATACACCCTGCATGACGATCTCTTTCAGGTGCGAAGTTGTTGTTTTCATTTTCCCATACTCTCCTGTCTTTGCTCAGGAACTATATACCGATGGCTTTCAAAAATCGGCCGTTGCCGCCTTTTGCCGCCGCAACAGCCGTCTTTTTTAGAAAGGGGGATTACTGAACGTCTGCCCAAGTGGTCAGCTCGCCGGTGTAGATGCCTTTGATCTGGTCAACGGTCAGGTTATCCGTGGGGTTGTCGTTGCTGACGATAACAGCAATGCCATCCTTTGCCAAGACAGTCGCCTTTGCACCGCCCTCAACCTCAGAATCTTTCAGCTCACGGCTGGCCATACCGATGGTGTAGGTGCCATCCAGTGCGCCGGAAACGCCGGTGGTGGAGTCGGTGGTCTGGAGTTCCAGGGTTGCGTTGGGGTTCACGGTCTTATACGCTTCGATCAGTTTTTCCATCAGCGGGGAAACAGAGGAGGAACCGCCAACCACGATCTTGCCTGCGGGCTGGGTGCTGGTGTAATCAGCGCCAACATCGCCGATGTAACCTTCCTCGGTGGCCAGGGCCTGACCGTCGGTGCTCATGCAGTAAGCAATGAAGTCCACGGCAACGGGGTCGGCAGCTTCGCCGTTCGTAACGATGTTGAACGGACGAGCCAGGGTGTAAGTACCATCCTTCACGGTGTCAGCGCTGGGGGCAACGCCTTCCACGGTGACAGCCTTGACATCATTGTTCAGAGAACCCAGGCTGATGTAGCCGATTGCAGTCTCATCGTTGGAAACAGCGGTCAGAACGCCGTTGGTGGAGCTCTGGATGGCAGCCGCCTCGGTGGTGTTGTCAACCTTTTCGCCTGCATCGTTCTTGGCTTCCACACCGGTCAGCTCGATGAAAGCGCCGCGGGTGCCGGAGCCATCCTCACGGGAAATCACGGTGATGTCCTGATCGACATCGAAATCGCCGGCAGCCGGTGCAGCAGTGGCTTCACTGGAAGCAGCCTCACTGGAGACGGCCTCGCTGGAAGCAGCGGAGGATGCCGGGCTGGAACCACAGGCGGCCAGGCTGAGAGCCAGAGCAGCAGCAACTGCAACGGAAACATTACGCTTTAACATAAACTTTCTTCTCCCTTAATTGTATCTGTTATTCTATCTCACACATTCGCTCAGGGGTTCGTGTTTTCCTATTCGTTCTTCCTGAGTGCGTATTTATTGTACCGCGCTGTTTCCCCCAGTATCGACCATAGTGCAGTACAATCCGGGTAAAGCTTTGGTAATGGAAACTTCCCTTTTGCAAAGTTTGTGTAAAGTTGCCCAAAATCAATACGCCAATTTTTTACAATGTGCCAATTTAGCAATTTTCTTGCGTTGATTCGACATTTTACACGGTCTTTACATTCTTTTACTGGCTTTTGGTGTTCATAAGCCCTGTTTTCTATTATAATAGGTAACGGTATCGTGCCATTGTGGGCATGTGCAAAACGATTTGATTCGGTTTTGCTCCGGGTGCGGCTGCACCCAACAATGAAAACATAACAAAAGAGAAATGGAAGTGTAACCCCCTGTATGAGCATTTTTAATGTGTTCACGCTGATGGGCGGTATTGCCATGTTCCTTTACGGCATGGACCTCATGGGCAAAGCCCTTGAGCAGACCGCTGGCAGCAAACTGCAAGGCATCCTTTCCAAAATGACGGCCAGCCCGGTGCGCGGGCTGCTGCTGGGCATGGTCATCACTGCAGTGATCCAGTCCAGCGGTGCCACCACCGTTATGGCGGTCGGCTTTGTCAACTCCGGCCTGATGGAGCTGCACCAGGCCATCGGCGTCATCATGGGCGCCAACATCGGTACCACCGTTACCGGCTGGCTGCTCTCGCTTTCAGGCCTGGAGGGTGATTCCTTCGCCATCCAGATGCTGAACCCCAACGCGTGGGCCCCCATCCTTGGCTTTATCGGCATCTTCCTTTATATGCTGGGCAAGGATAAGGACCGCCGCAGCGGCGTGGGCAAGATCATGGTGGGCTTTTCCGTCCTGATGGCCGGTATGAACACCATGTCCACCGCCATGAGTCCTCTGGCCGATGAGCCTTGGTTCATGGACCTGTTTCTGAGCTTCAAAAACCCGGTTCTGGGCGTGCTGGCCGGTGCCGTGCTGACGGCTGTGCTGCAGTCTTCCTCCGCTTCGGTGGGTATTTTGCAGGCCCTCACCTCCACCGGTGCCGTCACCTATGCGGCGGCGGTTCCCATCATCATGGGCCAGAACATCGGCACCACCGTTACCGCGCTGATCTCCTCTGCCGGTGCCAACAAAAATGCTAAGCGCACCGCATTTGTTCATCTGTACTTTAACCTCATCGGCACGCTGGTGTTCCTGTGCGGTTTTTACGGGCTGCATGCGCTGTTGGGATTCTCGTTCTACAACGAAACCGCCAACACCTTTGGCATTGCCATTGTGCACACGATATTCAACATTGTGACCACCGCCATCCTGCTGCCGTTCAACCGCGTGCTGGAAAAGTTGGCCATCCTGACCGTGCCGGACAGCAAGGATCAGGCGGGCGAGCAGCATTCCCTGCTGGACGAACGCCTGCTTTCCACCCCGTCTGTTGCCGTTGGCCGCGCTATGCTGACCGGCGGCGATATGGCCGAGATCTGCCGCACCTCCCTGCTGCAGGCCATGTCCCTGACCCACAAGTGGGATGAAGCCATTGCCGACGAGGTGAACCGCAAGGAAGACGCTGTGGACCATTACGAGGACGTTCTGGGTACCTATCTGGTCAAGCTGAGTGCCAAGGCACTTTCCCGCGAGGACAACCGCACCATCAACACCCTGCTGCACACCATCAATGACCTGGAGCGCATCTCTGACCACTCGGTCAACCTGCTCAAGGCCGGGCAGGAAATTCAGGAAAAATCCATCCACTTCAGCCACGAAGCGATCGATGATCTTTCCGTTCTGGAGGCCGCCGTTCAGGATATCGTGAACCGCACCGTGGATGCGTTCCAGAAGAACGACTGTTACGCCGCCGGCAAGATCGAGCCGCTGGAGCAGGTTGTGGACGGCCTGGTGCGCGAAGTCAAAACCCGCCATATTGCCCGCCTGCAGGCCGGCGCTGCACCATGAGTAACGGTTTCGTGCTGGATCGATCTGCTGACCAACTATGAGCGCATGCGGACCATCTGCTCCAACATTGCCGTTGCCATGATTGAAGTATCGGAGGACCGC
>ENA-OQDT01002090-OQDT01002090.1-human-gut-metagenome-genome-assembly--contig:-NODE-2090-length-10657-cov-3.281197_pt1 | contig 10657 bp, 9 predicted proteins | sample MGYA00242786_ERZ504617 | MGnify/ENA primary metagenome ERZ504617 (study PRJEB26092, sample SAMD00036337) | human gut metagenome | host: Homo sapiens | study: EMG produced TPA metagenomics assembly of... | reverse complement strand
CTTGCAAAACGAGGTAAAAGCACAATTCGACGATGTGATGATCCCCTTCACAAACGAGCTACATGCGCTTGCAAAGCGGCTCGATCCCACCCGCTACACTACGCAGGCCACCAACCAAAAAACGGCTTACCATTGGAAAAGCGATCTGATTGCTTGGAATATTTACCCCGGCTGGTATGGCATGAACCGAAGGCAGCTCGGTTCCTTTCTGGATAAAATGCGCTGCGATAGGCCCGTGGGCATTTCGGAATACGGCGCGGGCGGCAACCATTTGCAGCATGCGGAACGGCCGAAAAAACCTTTACATAACGGCAGCTTTCACCCCGAAGAATACCAAACCCTCTGCCATGAATCATTTCTTCGGCAAATCGACCGGCGGGACTACCTTTGGGCTACTTTTGTATGGAATTTGTTTGACTTCGGCTCGGATGGACGCAATGAAGGAAATCGCCCCGGCATGAATGACAAAGGCCTCGTTTCGTTTGACCGAAAGGTAAAAAAGGACGCCTATTACGTTTATCAAAGCCGGTGGAGTAAAACACCCATGCTTCAAATTGCGCAGAGCCGCTGCATACAGCGGAAAAGGGCGAAAACAGAAATTAAGGTTTATTCCAATACCGATGCTGTTACCCTTTTTGTCAATGGAAAGCAAATCAGCACAAAAGAGCAGAAAAAAAATAAGCAGCCAGGCATCTTTCGCTGGAAGGGATGCAGGCTACAAAAAGGAAAAAATAAAATAATAGCGATTGCCAGGGCGGGGAGCAAAGAGCTGAAGAGTGAGGCGATATGGATACTCGCGACGTAATGTTTCGTCTGATCATAATGGCACGGAAGCCTTTCCCCGCCCACCTATACTAGGGCAGGCGATATGCTGGAATCGGAAAGCCGAATCAAGCGGCAGGCTGAGAAGTCTGCTTGCTTGATCCGGCCTTTTTCTAATGCTTCTAAGTTTCAAAGCCTGAAACTTTACGATCTCGTTTGAAGCTATTGTATCATACGCACCAGCCATCCCCAGCGAAAAATGGCGTTGCCGCTCTGCGGCAGGAGGCGTTTTGCGCCGACAGGCATTTTTCCAATGCTTTAAACGACCCCGTTTGAAGCTATTGACTCGTGCAAAACAATACAATGATCATAGAGGTGCATCGCGCCATTTTTCATTTTATAATAATCTCCATATTTGGGGTTAATCCATAACTTACCTCTTTCGCAACGACCGTTTTATGCTATAATTCTCAGCGCGGGATGAAACCGTAAAACGAAATTGAATCATTCACGTGAAAAACGGTATTTTCACATGGAATTTACGAAAGGATGAAGGTTTGTTATGAAAAAATTATTTTCAATTTGGATGGCTGCGGTTTTTGCCATTTTTCTCTCATCGGGGCTTAGCCAACCGGTGCAGGCGGCAAACAGCGCTTCCATTGCAGGCACGGTAACAACTGCCTCCGGCGCCCTCAACGTTCGTTCTTCTGCTTCCACATCCGGTAAAATTGTAGCCAGCCTCCCACGAGGCAGCAATGTTACCCTGCTTTCAAAAAGCGGCTCCTGGTGGCAGGTCGAATATGCAGACGGTAAATATGGCTATGTACATGGCGATTATATGAAAAGCATCTCCGGCAGCTTTGCCGCGCAGGTCAATACGAGCTCCGGCAACCTGAATGTCCGTCAGGGTGCAGGCACGAGCTACGCTGTACAAACTTCTCTTCCCAAGGGGAAAACAGTAGTAATTCTCTCCCAGTCTGGCGGATGGTCAAAAATTTTGTATCACGGCACACGCACCGGTTTCGTCAGCAGCCAATATTTAAAGCAATTCTCTGGGGATACCACATATCCGGCTGTAAAGCTCTCCGTTGTCAGCTTTAAGCAGACCGATCCGCGCTGGGCCAACGTGAAGCTGGGCAGCTCCGGCCAGACGATCGCCCAGATCGGCTGCACCACGACAGGGCTTGCCATGATGGAATCCTTCCGCACCGGCACGACAATCTATCCAGACGCAATGGCAAAAAAGCTGAGCTATAGCGCAGGCGGCGCACTGTATTGGCCCTCGAACTATGTGGCGGATACCAACGCAAACGGTTATCTCGGAAAGCTGTATGCACTTCTGAAACAGGGCAAGCCCGGATTTATTGGTGCAAAAACTGCCTCTGGCGGGCAACATTGGGTGGTCGTCACCGGCTATCAAGGCGGCAATACGCTTTCTGCCTCTCAGTTTTTGGTCAATGACCCCGGCTCAAACACGGTGACCAACTTGCAGCAATTTTTGAATAAGTATCCGAATTTCTATAAAATTATGTCCTACAAATAAATCAGCCCCAGATAGCAGGAGGTACGGCGAGCTATGCCGGCCTCCTGTTTTTTTTAGAAAGAACTGGCACAAAATTTTATCATTTCACATATACTGCATTATCCTTGAATGATCTGGAGGACAACTTATGTTTGCTACGCTTTGGGGGCAACTTCTGACAAATCTCCTCTATTTTGCACTGCATCTGAGCTCTTCCAGCTCCTTTCCCCCGCCTTTAAGCGCTGCAAAAGAGCGGGAGTATCTGGAGCGGATGAAACGGGGTGAAGAAGACGCCGCGGATGTTTTGATCGAACATAATCTTCGCCTGGTGGCGCACATTATCAAGAAATATTACGCAAGTTTTTCCGAGCAGGAGGATTTGATTTCTATTGGCACGATCGGGCTAATCAAGGGCATCCGGACGTTTGATGCAGATAAGGGCACAAGGCTGGCAACTTATGCGGCAAGGTGCATTGAAAATGAAATTTTAATGCATTTCCGAAGCCAACGAAAATCTGCACAAGATGTTTCCATGAGCGACCCAATCGATATCGACAGCGAAGGCAACCCCTTGACGCTCTCTGATATCATCTATACAAACGATACCATTGCCGACGATTTAGATATCAAGCTTAAAAGCGAACAGCTACGGCGGTATATCAGCGAACTGAAAGATCCGCGGGAACGCATGATTATCGTCCTGCGATATGGATTGATGGACGACAGGCCGCTGACACAACGAGAGGTCGCGACAAAACTTGCTATATCCCGCTCGTATGTATCACAGCGCGGTTACTGTAAACGACGGCGCGGAAGCGTTGATGAACAAGGGCTTCTTGGAAACTGATTTTTGAGAGATCGCAGCGCGCTTCTTGTAAGCGCAGGTAAAACACACAAAATAAAGAGCGGTTGTTTGTTGAATGTGACAGAAATCAGGACAAGCGAAATTGAGGCCAGAGCAATCCATAAACAGGAGTTTCTAACTTTTTTGTATCCAAATTTAAATTCTGCGAAAACCAAGAGGCTGCCTCGAGAAAGTTCGCTGCTTATCCTATTTGTGTTAAGGGCTTAAGCACGAGATAATCTTTGAAATTGACTGAATGAAAGAGGGCGTTTAAGGTTTCAAATATTTTTGTGAACCCTGCTCTCCTATCAGGCAAGCAATAATTAAAAAATTGGAAAACCATTTGGAGTAATACCGTCAACGAATCGTAACTAATCAAACATAGAAGCAGATATCCGTATTTGCGCATAACTCTTGACGGCACCTAGATTCTCTTCATGAGATAAGGTAACCTACTACGATTACCTGAGAAAGTATTTGGCTTCAGGGTAGCGCGAATACATCCTCCCTTGTTTTTTATAATCGACGACCAAATCGAGATCAACAAAAAGTGTGCCGCATACTGGGTCGGCTACATTATGGGCGGCCATACAAAGGACTGGTGGTGATCTCGGGGCCTCTCGGAACAACACTACTTTCATAATCTATGTAGTAAAATGAATTTTTTTTCATTTTTTCCAAGTACTTCATAATCTATTTTAAGATTGTTTTTTATCCGAATCCTAATTCTATGTCAGGCTTTGTTTGTACCATGAAAGTCACTGCCGCCTGTTATCATCAGATGATACTGATTTGCTAGTTCAACTAATTGCAACTGCATATCAGCATTAAAATCACTGTGGAAGCACTCAAGGCCATTTAACCCGAATTCCTTCAACTCACGAACTAGTTCACCCAGTTTTTTATAATTATTCTCGGTAACAAAAGGATGCGCTAAAATCGAAATACCACCCGCCTGTTTTATTAAGCTAATAATTTCTTTGGGAGAAGAAGGTGTCTCTTTTATAAAATTTCGGTTATTAAAATATAATAAATAGATATCGCGAATATTTTCAGCTATACCTTGATTAACTAGTTCTAACGCAATATATTCTAATTTGATTCTGCCATATTTATGCTTTATTTCATCAAGGTCAATGTCAATACCTATTTTTTTAGATTACGGACAAGCATCAACAGCCATTTATATTTCTGCATTCTAAGTGTTTTAATCCCGTCATTGAAGGAAGCGGAATGAATGTCGATATAATACCCTAATATATGCAGTGGTTTAGGATATGTTGCGGTCATTTCTATGCCTGGAATTATTTCAATTGCACTATTCGCATATTTCATTGCCTCAGTAACACCATTAATGGTGTTATGATCTGTTATTGATATTGCTTTCAAACCAATTTCTAAAGAACGCTCCAATATCTCAGATGGGGTCAGTGTTCCATCTGAATATGTTGTATGTATATGCATATCTATATAACTGTTCATATAATCACCAATTGTGGGTTTTAATTGCCGCGTATGCTGACTTTCTCCACCGACGTAGGCTCGCAGACGATCCAATGAGCTGGTGCAGACATAACCTACAGCGCTTCCCCAAAATCATGCATCGCTTAAAGAAAGGTCTAGATGATTCGCTGGCTGTTTCGACTGACTTTCCCAAAGCTAGCTAGGTGCTCGGAAAATTGCGCAGAAATTTGGTAGGGATTTGTTCCAATTCAGACTCCTATGATGCTGGCAACCACCTATCTTCAGGAGCACACTGAGAACTTTATTTCTGAGGCCTACGCAGTTAAGCATTTAGCGGAGTTTTATTATATAAAAATATAATCGCTATTTGCTTGCCGTTCCACACAATCTGTTTAGTAAACTGCTAAAAACTGCTTTTCAGCCGATCAATATCAGGAAGCCTAGACAAGATCAAGCCATAATATCGGGAATCCCGCACACCTTGCGAATCCAGTTCATGAAAAGTGACGCGATCAAATTGCAAAAAAGAGAGAGAGCCGCGTAAAAAATCCCAGTAATATTTGATGTCTTGGCTTTTATGATACTTCTCATAAAAATAAATAATATTTTTTTTGATGCTTGCCAGCATCTCTTTGTTATTTTTAGTATGGTTCACATGATAGTTTGGCTGAGATAAATTGCAAAACAAAAATAACCCATTTTGGGATAAACGATATGCTAACTCTATATCTTCATATCCCCAGCCGCTAAAATTTTCATCAAACGCACCCAATTGGAGAAGAACGTCTTTGGGCATAGAAAAATTACCAGATGTCCCACAAGCCCAATGGTTACTCTTTTCCCTTTGATCAAACACGATATTCTTTGTACATTGATCGTATGCATCTACACTAGTATTCATTAATCTATCTTTTGTTATAATTGATACTGGTTCTCTTTGATTAAAGAGTTCTTTTTGCAGATCCAGCATATGATTTGCACCCAATACAATACAATCACGATTCGTCAGATGACAATCCATATGATATTTTAAGCATTCTGGATTGATTAAAATATCGTCATCATTGAATAATACGATATCGCCCTCGGCCGCTTCTAGGCCTGTATTTCTCGCCTTGGGCCGACCTGAATGCATTATTTTAATATATTTCAAGTCAAAAGAATAATAATTTTTCAGATAGTCAGCTTCCAAATCTTCGCCACCATCATTGCAAACAATAACTTCAAAATAGGGAAAAGTTTGAAATGCAGTATGATAACTTTGTAAAGTAAGCCTTAAATGTTGCAGTTTATTGTAGGTACAAATTATAATACTGAATTTCATAATTTTACTCATTCTCCATCAATAATAATATAGTCATAATTGACTTTCTTGATCGCTCCAACTTTTTTAAACACAATATTTCCCCAAACAAAAAGATTGTCATAGTATGCTTTGTCCCGATCGGTTGCATCACAAAACAATTTTTGTTGTTCTGGAACACTTTTGTAATAGCTCTATATGATAGCATTCACTGGAACAAGATTGACAATTGCATACAGATTCAGGACTAAAATCGTAAAAATTTTGCGTGGAAGCAAACTCGCGCTACCGATAAAATCCTGCTATTTTCATAACAAGTAACGTTGATATGATGATCATGATAAAAAGTGAGTGCATTTGGATCAATTGCATTGACTTCAATTTCCTTAATTTTGTATTTCTCTAAAATCCCTAACTTTGATTTGTGAATAAAGCTGCTCAAAGCCATTTCTTTCGATCTTTGTTCTGCTTCCAGGATCTTTGTATGCCACGGACAATCTGTAATAGATCTTGTAATAATCCTACCCAACACCGGAATAATCTGTTGCTTCTCAATAAGCGGCCAGCATTTATATAACAATCCCCAATCATTAAAGGTCACCTTACTACCTTGCGGCAACGTATTGATTACCTGATAAAAACGTTGCATATACTGATTGGGTACGATAGGAGTCAAATATCTTATTTTGATCCCCAACTGGCTGGCAAAAGAAATATTCTCAACCACTTCAGGACTAATTGCCTGCAAGGCACATCCTTCGTTTCCTAAAACAATATGATCTAGACGGGTGTTTACAAGAGCGTCCTGATCCATGTGCAGCATGAAATATTCTCTTGTCATATACAAACTACCCCTAAATAAAATATTTTAAATATGGACTATTTAAATATTTGCATCTCCCTTTTTGACACCAAATTCTTTGCCAATACTCTGGAATCAACAGGCCGACGTCATCAGATTTGGATTTCAAAACGGATTGAAAAAGCTCGACCACCTTAGCACTTCGTTTATAATCCCTGTCCCGTCCAACTATTTTAATAGCCTTCACACCCATACGGTCTAAATCTTTTAAAACACATAGCGAACAGCCCATTTCTGAATCGAAAAGCGTTCCCTCTCGGACAAACTCTCCGGATTTTATCTTGTAATAAGACTTACAAGCGATGCCCTGATCAAAATCGTCCGCAATGCCTTCTCCTAGCTCATGCAGAAAGTTACAAGCGCCGTTAAAGAACGAACAGCCCAGATATCCCGGAACTTCTATCTCCATGATATTGGATTGTACCGCAGCGGCGATCTCCTGATAGGACACTTGATAAGACAGAGTCGTCCTTTTGACTCCAAAGGATTTCAGAAGAGCAGCTGGTTTGTATTGACTGTTCTAAAGTAAAGGCTGGCATGAACTGGAGTTCGATATCCTTTTTTCATGATAAGCGTACAATAGACCAATATCTCCAATAACGATCGAATCCACGCCGCATTCCATCCCTCTCTCTAAATAATGAAAAAAGAACGCTCTAAATCATTTCCTTCATACTCTGAGAAAAAGGGAGTGTTTCCTAAAAATTGATTTTGACACCGCGATCATGAGCGAACGCAACAATGTTTTTTAATTCGTTAAAGGATGGAAGCACTTTTAATTGATGATAGGACCATTTCCCACGCCCTGTAAAAGAATAGCATTGAAAAATTCCATCATCTGCACCTAAATATAATTCATCCGCTCCACTCTCAATCATTGAAGCAGCTGATTCCATCGTGTTAACAGGAGCTAAAATATTCATATACCTATACCACGTCTTTACTATTGAAGTTTTGATGTGACGAAATTGGATAAAGTATCAATCGAATGAAAATATTTAAGTTGCAGGTCCTCATCCTCAAAACGAATTGAAAACGTTTCTTCCAACATAACGATCAGTTTAATCACATTGAGAGAATCCAGACCAACTGACAACAACTCCTGCTTTTCATCCAAATCCTCTTTATTCAGTAGCTCCAGAAGCATCCTTTTGATTTCCGCACGAATATCATTCATTTATGTATCATCCTTTCATCGTGATTGAGTCAATTGTTTTTCACCATACTATTAAGAAAGGTATCGGGATTCATGACCTCCAATGGGCTTTCTCCCTCACCGGCAGATTGCACTCGATGAATAAATGTTATGCCAACCGATCCAAAGTAAGATTCTTTTTTACGATTGGGCCTTTGTAAAGTCCAGCTCTTCCTACAATCAAAAGTTCGCTGAAATACGATTTCTCTGCCTGCATCGATTCTATATAACCGCAAATCATAAAATCATATTCTTTTACTTTTAAATAGCGTATCGATAAATCTACATATTTTTGAAACTCCCTTCGTGCAAAAATCAAGGTAGTAGAGTATTCTTCCGTATCTAAATAAATAGATAACAAAGAAGAAAGCAGATTGCTTGCCGTTAGCCGAAAAACAAAGGGATTTGAATTCCCTTCCAAAGCCAACCGAGTGAATTGTTTTTGCTTGACAGTTATCCCATCATTGGTTCCTATGATAATTCCAGTTTTATGCTGATGGAACAATTCTGCATTTACGCTTAAATCCAAGAAACATTTTAATAACGCAAGATTGGCTGGATCCGCACTGCGATACTTTTCACAATACCTTGCATAATAGGAAGGTTGCTCCGTGTACAACTGAGCTCTTATGCGCTGATCCAGATCTTCCGTATCGTATAGATCGCACCGATGTGCGATAAGATCATACCTCATAGCTGCCCATACCTCATACATCGATCATTACAATCATTGCTCCATTTATACCAGAGAACCCAATTCCCAAAAAGAGGATATTGAATGGGGGAAAAAACCTTCTCTTTGGGGGGACAAAGTGATGATAAAAAGACAATGTTTCAGCCAGATTTCCCTCTTCAATACCTAGCAGACAAAGATGTAATTCTATGACTCCGGTTGCCCCCAGCACATGCTGTTTCTTGATTGAGCACACAGCCTCCTCTGAGAAACCCATGGCGTTTGCGGCAGAAATATAGGCATGATTGACCTCTTGAGTTCCGTTGCAGCTGCACATCACCAGATCAATCCCTTTTTTCTCGATTTTAGAGTTTAACAAAACATCATCAATCGCCCGGCGCAGACCCCTCTGATTTTTTTCAATAGAAGCGATTCCTACAGAATCATTTACCACACTACAATCTCTTATGGTATATTTCGACCGTTCTCGTCCGCTCAAGAGCAGCATTCCAACTCCAGAGGAAAGGACAATCCCTTTGGAATTTGCAAATGGAATAAGCGTTTCCTCAGGTGATAATAATTGCATAGCATCCAGACCGTCGCTAATGAAATCGCTATTAAAATCATAGCCGATCACAATCACATAGTCATACAGGTTTTCCATTAAGCATAACAAAGCATTTTGGATTGCATCAATTGAACTTATACAAGTGTTTGTAATTATCATATCGCTCATATTCAACATGGGATATATTGAAAGCAGATGGTTCTTTATCATTTGGGGAAGATACCGGTATGCCATTTCTCCATAGGGATAACAATGCGATAACAGCGCTAAACTAGAAGCATAGATTACCATTACCTTCCGGTTTTTTAAACAATATTGCGCAAACCACACATCTAAATTCTCACAAATGAAAGCGGCGCATCCATCAACTTTCAAAGTCCTTTCGATTTTTGCTGCATGTTCAAGCACGGCCACATACATTCTATATTGCCTCCTATTCTACAAACGCAAAGGTAGAAAAGCTCACATCCAGCCAATAAAACTTACTTGGTTTAAGCGTATACCGCTTCCTCCTCTCTATACTTATTTAAAATTTTTGAATTTTTTAGATCGTGGTAAGCGCCTATCTGAACGATACTTCCGTTTTCGATAATCAAGATATTGTCATATTTCTCCAAATTGTGAGGATCGAATTTGTGGCACACATTGATAACAGACGTATGAGCCATATTTAAAATCATATTTTCAATTTTTTGAGAGTTGCATCTGTCTAAAGCAGAGGTAACTTCATCCAACAGCAAAACCTGAGGATTTATATACAACGCCCGTGCCAAATTTACCCGCATCTTCTCTCCGCCGGATAGTTGGTTCACTTCCTCATCCACAACGCTGTCCAGTTGATCCGGCAATCGATCAACCAATTCCTTAAGCTGCGCCAATTCAATTGCTCGCTGCAGTTGTTTTTCGCTGGGATCTCCAAGAATATTAATATTATCTTTTAATGAGCTATTAAATAAATAACATCGTTGACTGACGAGCGTAACATTCTTTGCAAGGTCTCTCCCGTCAATCCTTTTATAGTTATGTCCACCAATCGATATCTCACCTTCGTATGATTCATACATCTTGGCAATCAGTTTAAGCAGCGTCGATTTTCCGCTTCCGCTTTCACCTAATACCAACCATTTTTCACCGGGTGAGATTCTGATATTAATATCTTTTAATACAGGTTTATCATGGCGGTAGCCGAAGGATACATGTCTTAGTTCAATGTCAAACTGATTACCCTGCCAGGAGAGCTCTTCCACAGCATGCCTATTCTCATCTCCCCCATGAATTATGCTCATAATCTCTTTATTTATTTTAGATACCGTAAAGGGAAGCATAATATGCGAAGCCACATTCTGTACCTGCTTAAAAAACCGAAGGGATAGATTGAGAACTGCAACAATAGCGCCGACATCCAATTGCTTATTAATAACCATCCAAGCGGCAATAATCATTAAAATTAGCGACAGCCCCTGC
>ENA-OQDT01002089-OQDT01002089.1-human-gut-metagenome-genome-assembly--contig:-NODE-2089-length-10660-cov-3.054211_pt1 | contig 10660 bp, 15 predicted proteins | sample MGYA00242786_ERZ504617 | MGnify/ENA primary metagenome ERZ504617 (study PRJEB26092, sample SAMD00036337) | human gut metagenome | host: Homo sapiens | study: EMG produced TPA metagenomics assembly of... | reverse complement strand
GAGGTTTCGGAAAGATGGCAGATCTGACCATCATCACTTCGGATAATCCGCGAGATGAGGATCCACAGGCCATCATCGATGATATCAAGATCGGAATGGCAAAAACAGACGGAAAATATGTAGAGATCCCGGATCGTAAAGAGGCGATCGCCTATGCGATCCATCATGGTGAGCCGGGAGATATCATTGTCCTTGCCGGAAAGGGCCATGAGGATTACCAGGAGATCAAGGGAAAGAAATATCCCATGGATGAGCGCGTACTGATCCGGGAGATCCTGGAAGAAGATCAGAAAGCGTAAATGGATGATCTATGCAGATGTGATCATTGATATTTCTCATGAAAAGCTGGACCGGGATTTTCAGTATCGTGTACCTGAGGAGCTGGTGCAGGCAATAAAACCCGGAGTTGTGGTCACAGTGCCCTTCGGAAAGGGAAATACCCTTCGGAAAGGCTATGTGACCGGAATCTCCGGAACGGCAAAATATGATGCGTCAAAGATCAAGGAGATCCGGGGAGTGTCCACAGACAGTGAGACAACAGAATCCCGGCTGATCGCACTTGCGGCCTGGATGAGGGAGACCTATGGTTCCACCATGATCCAGGCACTGAAAACAGTTCTGCCTGTAAAAGACAAGGTCCGTGCAAAAGAGAAAAGGCTGATTTTTTTTACAGGAAAAAAGGAAGAGGGTCAGGCACTTCTTGGCAAGCTGGAAGGCAGCCGCTTTAAAGCACGTGAACGGTTTCTTCGGGCAATCCTGGAGGCCGGGAGCCTGGATTATACTTATGCCTCCAAAGAGCTTGGAGCCGGCATTTCCGTTCTTGATTTTTTTTGCAAAAAAAAGGTCTGATAACCATTGAAAGTCAGGAAATGTATCGCATTCCCGAGGGGCTCGGCCTGGTGAAGGAGAACATGGAACTGAGTCTGAACCAGGAACAGCTTTTGGCAGCAGAGCAGATCTTTCGGGAATGGCAGGAGCCGGACCCAAGGCCTGCACTTCTTTTCGGAGTGACCGGAAGCGGAAAGACCCAGGTTTATATGCGCCTGATCCAGAAGGTACTGGAGGAGGGAAAACAGGCGATCGTGCTGATTCCTGAGATCGCGCTTACTTATCAGACAGTCAGGCGTTTTTATGCCATGTTCGGAGATAAGGTTTCGGTTCTGAACTCCAGACTTTCCCAGGGAGAACGCTATGATCAGTTCAAAAGAGCAAAACGTGGTGAGATCCAGGTGATGGTAGGACCCAGATCCGCACTGTTCACACCGTTTTCAGATCTGGGACTGATCGTTATCGACGAAGAGCATGAACCCACCTACAAAAGTGAGAATACGCCAAGGTACCATGCACGTGAGACTGCCATTGAGAGGGCGCGGATGGAACATGCCCGTGTGGTCATGGGATCAGCCACTCCGTCATTGGAAGCCTACAGTCATGCCTGTGACGGAGAATATCTTCTGGTAAAGTTAAATGCACGTTATGAGGAAAGACCGCTTCCACAGGTATCGATCGTGGATCTTCGGGAAGAATTAAAGAAAGGGAACCGCTCGGTGCTGAGTCTGGAGCTGAAGAGGGATCTGGAGCAGGTCCTTGAAAGAAGAGAACAGGCCATGCTGTTTCTGAACCGGAGAGGATATGCGGGCTTTGTTTCCTGCAGAGCCTGCGGTCACGTTATGAAATGTCCCCACTGTGATGTATCTCTAAGTGAACACAATGGCAATCGTCTGATCTGTCATTACTGCGGCTATGAGACTGTGAAACCGGAAATCTGTCCGTCCTGTGGTTCACCGCACATTGGTGGATTTAAGGCAGGAACCCAGCAGATCGAGAAGGTCATTGAAAAAGAATTCCCGAAAGCCAGGGTACTTCGAATGGATTTTGATACCACAAGGACCAAGGACAGCTATGAGAAGATCCTGGCTTCTTTTGCAAAGCATGAGGCAGATATTCTGGTGGGGACCCAGATGATCGTCAAGGGACATGATTTTCCGAATGTGACCCTGGTAGGAGTGATCGCAGCAGATCTTTCGCTGAATATGGATGACTATCACTGCGGGGAGCGTACATTCCAGCTTCTGACTCAGGCAGTTGGACGTTCCGGCAGAGGGAACCGCCCGGGGCAGGCGGTGATCCAGACATATCAGCCGGAGCATTACAGTATCCAGGCTGCGGCTATTCAGGATTATGAGAAATTTTATAAAGAAGAAATGGGGTATCGGATGCTTCTGGACTATCCGCCGGCAGCCCATATGATGACTGTTTTTGGCGCCTGCCAGGATGAAGAACTTCTGAAAAATGCCATGTATTATATAGAAGTTTTTATCCGCAGGGTAAGTCCGAAGGAAGAGCTTCACATGATCGGACCTGCAGCTGCATCGGTAGGTAAGGTAAAGGATGTTTATCGTCAGGTGATCCATCTGAAGCACAGGGATATCGGCTTTCTCACAGCAGTCAGAGAGAAGCTGGAGAAATATATAGAGATAAATTCCGGATTCCGGAAAATATACATTCAATTTGATATGAATTAAAGGAGAAGAAAAATGGCACTTAGAACAATCCGTGTACAGGGGGGATTCTGTACTGACAAAAAAAATCCCGGACAGTAGACAAAATGACACCGAGGATCGGGGAACTGATCACAGATATGCTGGATACCATGTATGATGCAATGGGAGTTGGCCTCGCTGCACCACAGGTAGGAATCCTGAAACGTATCGTTGTCATCGATGTAGGTGAGGGCCCGATCGTGCTGATCAATCCGGAGATCCTTGAGACAAGCGGCGAGCAGACCGGTGACGAGGGATGCCTGAGCGTTCCTGGATGGCAGGACAGGTAACACGTCCGAACTATGTGAAGGTAAAAGCACTTGATGTAAATATGGACGAACAGATCTACGAGGGAGAGGGCCTTCTGGCAAGAGCGTTCTGTCATGAGATCGACCATCTGGATGGAAAAATGTATACAGAGCTTGTGGAGGGAGAACTTCACAAGGTGACTTATGATGAAGAAGACTAAAGGCGGGATACTATGAAGATTATTTATATGGGAACTCCTGACTTTGCGGTGGCGCCTCTTGCAGCACTGGCAGAGAACGGATATGAAGTGGAGGCTGTGATCACACAGCCGGACAAACCGAAGGGCAGAGGCAAAACTATGATGCCTACTCCTGTAAAAGAAGAAGCACTGAAACATGGGATCCCGGTACTGCAGCCGGTGAAGGTAAGAGATCCTGAATTTGTAGAAGAACTGAAAAATCTTGCACCGGACATCATCATTGTTGCGGCATTCGGACAGATCATTCCAAAGAGCATCCTGGATATGCCGAGATTCGGATGCATCAATATCCATGCGTCTCTGCTTCCTAAATATCGTGGAGCTGCACCGATCCAGCAGGCGGTGATCGATGGTGAAAAAGAATCCGGTGTTACCATTATGCAGATGGGAACCGGTCTGGATACCGGTGATATGATTTCCAGGATCGTGGTTCCGCTTGCCAAAGATGAGACAGGTGGAAGCTTGTTTGATAAGCTCGCACAGGCAGGTGCAGAGCTTCTGGTACAGACTTTACCGTCCATTTTTGACGGAACTGCAACCCGCGAGAAACAGCCGGAGGAGAGTCCGACACCATATGCTGCCATGATCTCCAAAAAAATGGGACTTCTGGACTTCAGCAAAAATGCGGAAGAACTGGAGCGTCTGGTAAGAGGCCTTGATCCATGGCCAAGCGCTTTTACCTTTATCAATGGAAAAACATTGAAGGTCTGGAAGAGCTCTGTTCTGGAAAAACAGGCACAGGAAGCACCTGGAACAGTGATAGCCGCTGACAAAGGAGGAATCCAGGTGGCATGCGGCCAGAAGGTACTCGTGCTCCATGAAGTGCAGCTGGAAGGCAAAAAACGCATGGAAGCGGATGCGTTCCTCCGGGGATATCAGTTGAAACCAGGAGACATGTTCAGAGATTCCAGGGAGTGATGAGTTATGTACGGATATGGTTATTACGGATGGGGAATGGACCCCACGATTCTTTTACTTGTGATCGGAATGCTTCTTTCTCTTGCGGCATCCGCAAAGCTGCGCAGTACCTTTGCAGTCTATAAAAAGGTACGGAGTCATTCTGGCATCACCGGTGCGGAAGCTGCACAGAGAATCCTGAGAGCAGCAGGGATCACAGACGTACAGGTGGTTCCGATCCGCGGAAGTCTTACGGATCACTATGATCCGAGAACGAAAACGGTTTCCCTTTCAGAAGATATTTATGGAAGAAATTCTCTGGCGGCTGTGGGGGTGGCAGCACATGAATGTGGCCATGCGATCCAGGATGCGATCAATTATGCACCACTGAATATCCGTTCAGCCATTGTACCTGCTGCAAATATTGGTTCCCAGCTTTCATGGCCGCTGTTTATCGCAGGGCTGATCTTTTCCATTGATCCGCTGGTAACTCTGGGAATTGTTTTGTTTTCACTGGCAGTGCTGTTTCAGCTGGTGACACTTCCGGTTGAGATCAATGCGTCTTCCAGAGCGCTTAAAATGCTGGAAAGTACAGGTATCTTAGGTGCAGATGAAAAAAAGGGTGCAAGAAAAGTACTTACAGCGGCAGCGCTTACCTATGTGGCAGCTCTGGCGGCATCCATTCTGCAGCTTCTGAGACTGATTATCCTTGCAGGAGGTAGAGATCGTGATTAGCAGCGGAGTAAATACCAGAGAACTGATCCTTGAGATCCTGTTACAGATCGAGGAGGAGGGGGAGCACAGCCATATTGCGATCCGCAATGCGCTTTCCAAATATCAGTTTCTTCCGAAACAGGAACGTAGCTTTATTACAAGAGTATGTGAGGGAACTCTGGAATACAGGATCTATATTGATTATGTCATCGATTCTTTTTCCAAGGTTTCTGTAAACAAGATGAAACCGCAGATCCGCGAGATCCTGAGAAGTGCGGTATATCAGCTGAAATTTATGGACAGTGTTCCGGACAGTGCAGTATGCAATGAAGCGGTAAAGCTGGCACAGCGAAAAGGCTTTTATAATCTAAAGCCCTTTGTCAACGGGGTGCTCCGTACGATCGCAAGAGAGATCGGTGATCTGGAGCTTCCTTCCAGGGAAGAAAACGAAGTCCGTTATCTTTCCGTGAAATATTCCATGCCGGAATATCTGGTAGAAAAATGGAAAGCAGCCTACGGAGTGAAGACTACGGAGAAGATCCTGGAGGATTTTCTGACAGAAAGACCGATCACAGTACGGTGCCGTACTCATAAGGCGTCTCTGAGAGAAATCGTCACCAGTCTGAAGTCTCAGGGAGTGACAGTAGAACAGGCTCCTTATCTTCCCTATGCACTGAAGATTTCCGATTACAATCATATTCTGACACTAGAGACATTCCTTCAGGGAAAGATCCTGGTGCAGGATGTAAGCTCTATGCTTGTAGCGGAAGCTGCAAGTCCGAAAAAAAGGCGACCATATCATCGACATGTGCGCTGCGCCAGGTGGAAAAAGCATCCATGCGGCAGACAAAATGGGGGATTACGGAAATGTGGATGCCAGAGATGTAAGTCAGTATAAGGCAGATCTTATCGAAGAAAACATCCACAGGACCGGAGTGATCAACGTGGAAGCCAGAGTTCAAGATGCAACGGTATATGATCCGGATTCCGAACAGGCTGCGGATATTGTGATCGCGGATGTACCGTGCTCCGGTTATGGTGTTATCGGCAAGAAACCGGAAATCAAATACCGGGCAACTCCGCAGAAACAGGAAGAGATCGTAATGCTCCAGAGAATGATCCTGGATAAGGCTGCAAAGTATGTGAAACCGGATGGAACGCTGATCTTCAGCACGTGTACCATTGCCCGGGAAGAAAACGAAGAAAATGTATTATGGTTTTTAAAGAACTATCCGTACCGGCTGGAAAGCCTGGATCCGTATATTCCGGAGGAACTGCACTGTAAATCCACGAAGCTTGGCTATCTGCAGCTTCTGCCGGGAATACATAAGACGGATGGATTCTTTATTGCCAGATTCAGAAGGAAATAACAGAAAATGACAGATGTAAAATCCATGACCATGGAGGAATTGAAGGAATTCATGACAAAGATCGGTGAAAAGCCTTTCCGGGCGAAACAGATCTATGCATGGCTTCACCAGCAGCTGGTTACCTCCTGGGATGAAATGACAAATCTTTCCAAAAGCCTCAGGGAAAAGCTTTCGGCTTATCCGATCACAGCGCTGACCCAGGCAGATGTAAGGATCTCAAAAATTGACGGAACCAGAAAATATCTGTTCCGGCTGGAAGATGGAAATGTGATTGAGAGTGTTCTCATGCGGTATCACCACGGAAATTCTGTGTGCATTTCTTCTCAGGTGGGCTGCCGTATGGGATGCAGATTCTGTGCATCTACCATCGGAGGACTGACCAGATGCCTGAAGCCGTCCGAGATGCTGGATCAGATCTACCGTATCCAGGCAGATACCGGTGAACGTGTGGCCAATGTAGTTGTGATGGGAACCGGTGAGCCGATGGATAATTATGACAATCTTGTCCGTTTTGTCCGGATCCTTACCGACGAAAACGGTCTTGGGATCAGTCAGAGAAATGTGACGGTTTCTACCTGCGGGATCGTGCCGAAGATGTATGATCTGGCTGAAGAAAAGCTTCAGATCACTCTGGCACTTTCCCTTCATGCTCCAAATGATGAAAAACGACAGGAATTGATGCCGATCGCGAATAAGTATTCCATGGATGAGGTTCTGGATGCCTGCAGAAATTATTTTGATAAAACAGGCCGAAGGATCACCTTTGAGTACAGTCTTGTAGCCGGTGTCAACGACAGTGAAGAAGATGCGAGACAGCTGGCCGGCCGTATAAAAGGCATCAATTGCCATGTAAATCTGATTCCGGTCAACCCCATCAAGGAACGCTCCTATGTGAGGTCTACTCGACAGGCTGTGGAGAATTTCAAAATAAAACTTGAAAAATACGGAATTAATGTTACTATTAGAAGGGAAATGGGCAGCGATATCGACGGTGCCTGTGGACAGCTAAGAAAAAGTTACATGGAAAAAACAGAAAGCGAGAAGTGACATGAGGATATACTCAGCTACTGATGTAGGGCAGAAGCGTAAGATGAATCAGGATTACGTGTTTGTATCTGAAGGTCCGGTTGGGAATCTGCCTAATCTTTTCACAGTCGCGGACGGAATGGGCGGCCATAACGCGGTGACTATGCATCCTCACATGCAGTACGGATCCTTGTGGATGAAATCCGTGAAGATGCGGATTACAATCCTGTGAAGGTTATTCGTCATGCGATCGAAGCTGCGAATACGGAGATCAGAAACCGTGCGCAGGAAGACGAAAACCTCCGGGGCATGGGAACCACTATGGTGGTGGCGACTATTGTAGATCAGTATGCCTATGTAGCCAATGTGGGTGACAGCCGTTTATATGTGATCCAGGACGGATCCGCCAGGTTACCAGAGATCATTCTCTGGTACAGGAAATGGTGAGAATGGGCGAGATCAGCGAAGCGGAAGCACGGAATCATCCGGATAAGAACATCATTACAAGGGCACTTGGTGCAGAGAAAACGGTGGATGTGGATTTCTTTGATCTGAAACTTGAAAAAGGATGTACGATCCTGATGTGTTCAGACGGTCTCAGCAATATGGTTGAAGATGAGAAGATCCAGGAGATCATATCCGATCCGGAAGCAGATATTGATCAGAAGGGCAGTGCGCTCCTTCGGGAAGCAAATCAGAATGGTGGTAAGGATAATATTGCAGTCGTACTGGTAGAGCCATTCACGAATGAGGTGGAAGCATGTTGAAGACGGGAATGATCATAGCCGAGCGCTATGAGATCGTAGGAAAAATCGGAACTGGCGGAATGGCAGATGTCTATAAGGCTATGGACCATAAGCTAAACCGTTTTGTTGCCGTGAAGGTCCTGAAACCGGAGTTTCGGGAAGACACCACGTTTATAAAGAAATTCAGAAGTGAGGCCCAGGCGGCAGCTGGTCTTACACATCCGAATATCGTCAATGTATTTGACGTAGGAGATGACGGCGGTGTTTATTACATTGTTATGGAACTGATCGAGGGTATCACTCTGAAGGAATACATCTCCAAGAAGGGAAAGCTTTCCATTAAAGAGGCCACAAGTATCGCAATTCAGGTTTCTATGGGTCTGGAGGCGGCACACAGCCATGGTATCGTTCACAGAGATGTGAAACCCCAGAATATCATTATCTCCACAGATGGTAAAGTAAAGGTGACAGACTTTGGAATTGCCAGAGCTGCATCTTCCAATACGATCAGCTCCAATGTAATGGGATCTGTACATTACAGCTCACCTGAGCAGGTGAGAGGCGGATACAGCGATGAGAAGAGCGATATCTATTCTCTTGGAATCACACTGTATGAGATGGTCACAGGAAGAGTTCCTTTTGACGGAGATACCACTGTGGCGATCGCTATCAAGCATCTGCAGGAAGAGATGGTTCCGCCAAGTGTTTATACACCGGACCTTCCGTACAGTCTGGAGCAGATCATTCTGAAATGTACACAGAAAAGTGTAGATCGTCGTTACAGCCGTATGGAGGATGTGATCGCGGACCTGAAACATTCCCTGATCGATCCCCAGGGCGATTTTGTAAAGCTTACTACAGTTGACAACGATGCCAAGACGGTTGTGATCTCAGAAGAAGAGCTTGGTGAGATCAAACATACACCGAAGCAGATCACAAAACCGGAGATCACCACACTTGAGGAAGAAAAATACGACGATAACGATTACGATGATGCAGAGGAAGAATACAGACCGAGATCTGAGCATAGATCCGGAAAGAAAAAGAAGCATCATGGTTCCGGAAGAGGCCTGACCATTGCGGCACTGATCGGCGGGGCAGTCCTTCTGATCGTTCTTGTGGTAGTGCTTGGACGTGCCGCAGGACTGTTTGGAACAGGCAGCAGCGGAACTGCAGACAGCAGCAAGGCAGAGGCGAAGCAGGAATCAGCAGCTGACGGGCTGGCAACCGTTCCTGATCTTGTAGGCAAAACAGAAGAAGAGGCCAAAACACTTGCAAACGATGCACATCTGGGTGTCCAGATGGCCGGTGAGGAGGCATCCGATCAGGAAAAAGGCAGGATCTCCCGTCAGGAGACAGCAGCGGGAACACAGGTTGAAGCCAATACAACTGTGAAATACTGGGTGAGCACCGGAACAGCACAGGTTACGATCCCGGATCTGGATGGACGTACAGGAATCGATGCACAGCAGACTCTGGAAGATCTTGGACTTCAGGTAAATGTCCAGAAAGAATACAGCGACACAGATGACAACGGATATGCACTGGTAGATCCGGGATATGTTTACAATGTCGAGCCGGCAGCAGGTACTTCTGTGCAGGCAGGCTCTTCTGTAACACTGACAGTCAGTCGAGGGGTTGATTATGGCGATAATGCAGAGGTTCCGAGCGTTGTAGGAATGACCAAGGATGATGCGCTTACTACTTTAGGTAAATTTATTGATATCCAGATAACAGAACAGCAGAGTACAGAAGCTGCAGGTACAGTTATCGCACAGGATCCGGAAGCCTATGCGGCAGCAGACCCGGATCAGCCGATCAGCATTACCATCAGCTCCGGTGACAAGGCTCCATCCACAGACAGCGCAGCATCTGCAGATAGCACAGCATCCACAGACAGCACAGCATCCACAGACAGTACAGCATCTGCGGATAGTACAGCATCTGCGGACAGCACAGTATCCACAACTACATCTACAGCAGATGTCAATGCAAACACAGGCTGGAAATGTACACAGACACTGGATACACCGTCTGGTTACAATGGAGGAGCAATTCGTCTGGAACTGATCCAGGACGTAAACGGTGAGCCTAAGGCATCCACTATCATTGACGGACAGAATATCAGCTTCCCGTATCAGCTTAATATCTCAGGTGCTGAGGGCATTACCTCAGGAACCATCTATCTCTATGAGGAGGTAGACGGGGATTATCAGCAGCTTGGAACCTACACGGTTACATTCAAGAAAGCTGAGTGATCATGCAGGGAAAGATAATCAAAGGTATTGCCGGATTCTACTACGTATATGCAGAAGACGGCAATACATATGAATGCAGAGCCAAGGGAATTTTCCGTAAGGATAAATTCAAGCCTCTGGTAGGTGACAATGTGGACATTACAGTTCTGGATGAAAAGGAACTGGAGGGAAGTGTGACGGAGATCCACAAGCGGAAGAATTCTCTGATCCGTCCGGCTGTGGCCAATGTCGATCAGGCACTGGTGATCTTTGCCATGGATAATCCGAAGCCGAACTTCATGCTTCTGGATCGTTTCCTCATTATGATGGAGAGGGAAGGTGTTCCGGCAGTCATCTGTTTTAACAAAAAAGGATCTGGCAACAATGGAAGAGCTGGAATTTCTCTGTGAAACATACCAGAGCTGCGGCTATCAGGTAATCCTGTCAAGTGCCCTGAAGGGGGAAGGTCTTGCAGAGATTGAAGAGGTCCTGCAGGAAAGGACCACCGTTGTGGCCGGCCCTTCCGGCGTGGGGAAATCCTCTCTTACCCAATTCTCTTCAGGAAGAGGTTGAGATGGAAACAGGCGAGATCAGCCGAAAGCTGAAGCGTGGGAAACAT
>ENA-OQDT01002086-OQDT01002086.1-human-gut-metagenome-genome-assembly--contig:-NODE-2086-length-10662-cov-3.338870_pt1 | contig 10662 bp, 11 predicted proteins | sample MGYA00242786_ERZ504617 | MGnify/ENA primary metagenome ERZ504617 (study PRJEB26092, sample SAMD00036337) | human gut metagenome | host: Homo sapiens | study: EMG produced TPA metagenomics assembly of... | reverse complement strand
GCGGCACTTATGGGGAAATATTTTCAAGCAAGACGGAGGGTCGCAACGTCTTGGTGAAAACCTTACTCATCCTGTCTACATTTCGCAATATTTTAATTAATTCTTGTTTTGATAATTTCTTATTCTTTATACTTAATAGTATCTATATAGATTATTTTTGATATAATACCATATTTGTCCCCCCCCGCAAGACATTTTTGTTATAAGTGAATACGCCTATCTGAAAGTCTTGCAACTGGTACCCGAACTGCAAAAAACCGCCTGCCCAGGCAGACGGTTTTGTTATTTGAATTATTTACTTGCCAGCCTTAGACAACAGCCTCTTTTCTTCTCAAACAAATAAAAAAACACCGTATGCAATCACACATACGGTGTCCCAGAACTTTTATTCTCTTTTCCAATGCTTCTGCAGCTGTTTATTTATTTCACGCACCAGCGTCGCTAAATTTAAAGGCTTGGCTAAATGGCTGTTCATACCTGCCTTTTTCGCTTCGATGATATCTTCGGCAAAAGCATCGGCTGTCATCGCCACGATCGGCACGGTTCTGGCATCGGTCTTAGCAGAAGCGCGGATCTTCTGTGTGGCTTCATAGCCGTTCATTACCGGCATCTGCACATCCATCAGCAGCAGATCATAATATCCTGCCGGCGCCGCCGCAAATTTTGCCGCGCCTTCTGCGCCGTCACAGGCACTTTCTACCACAGCGCCGGCAGATTCCAGCATTTCCATCGCTATCTCACGGTTCAAGGCGTTATCTTCCACTAATAAAAAGCGTTTACCGCTGAAATCAGTTTTACTCTTTTGTTCATCGGCAGCTGCTTGACCTAAAACATATCTCTGTAACGCCCGGCACAAAGTCGACATAAAAACAGGCTTCGTCATAAAACCGTTGACACCCGCATGACGCGCCTTCGTTTCAACATCGGCCGAATCATATGCTGAAATCAAAATGATCGGCAGCGGTTCGCTGATGGCGCGGCGAATGATCGCCGCCGTTTCCACTCCGTCCTGATCCGGCATCCTGCAGTCCAATATCACCGCGTCGTAAGGCTCACCCGCCTGATGCGCCGCCAGGACCTTCTGCACCGCCCGCTGTCCACACGTTTCCCAGTCCGAACGAATGCCAATCTGCCGTAAAAGCTCCGTCGTATGCTCACAGACGATCACATCATCGTCGACTACGATGATCTTCAAATCGGGAAACTTAAAATTGCCCAATTCCAGTTCACTGATCGGCAGCGGCAGCCTGATCGTAAATTCAGTACCAGTACCAACCTCGCTGCTGACCTCGATCGTCCCGCCCATCAAATCGACGATTTTCTTCGAGATCGCCATCCCAGACCACTGCCTTCAGTTTTATCGATCCGGCTGTCTTTTTCGCGGGTGAAGGGTTTAAAAATATCCCTCAAAAACTCCGGCTTGATTCCGATGCCGGTATCCCTGACTGTAAATTTGAACCAGGCTTTGGCCGCATTTTCTGACGCCGTTTCTTCGATATCGAAACTGACGGTACCACCCGGCGGCGTAAACTTGGAAGCGTTGGAAAGCACATTGATCAGTACCTGCCGCAGACGCAGCGAATCGCAGCACAGCTGCTCGTGCCTGATATGCCGCAGGCGCACGTCAAACTGCTGCTGCCTGGCCTTGACACTGCTCTGCATGATCGAAACGATAGTATCCATCACCTCCGGCAGCTCGATCACTTCTTCCGCCAGAGTCATTTTTCCGCTTTCTATCTTCGACATATCCAGCACATCATTGATCAGGCCCAGAAGATGCTGACTCGAAAGCGAGATTTTCCGCAGACAATCCTGTACCTTTTCCGGAGTGTCGATATGCGCGGAGGCAATATCTGTCATCCCCATAATAGCGTTCATCGGCGTCCTGATATCATGCGACATCCGGGAAAGAAAATCAGACTTTTCACGGTTAGCGACTTCTGCCGCCTGCAGTGCCGCCTGCAGCTCCTGTGAACGTTTTTCCAGCTGCTGCTGCAGTTCCTTTTGTTCAACGGCTTCAGTAACATCAATAAAGGTAGCGTAAATGACCGGGATATCGTTAACTTTTTGGTCGCTGAACATACCGCTGACTTTGATCCAGGAGCAGCTTCCATCTTTAAGCGGCATCCTGCAGATACATTCATAACCACTTTTCCCTTTCAGCAATGCCTGTTCAACTACCATCGCCATTTTTTCATACTCTTCCGGGTACTGCGCAAAATATTTGCGGCAGCTGTTATGATAGATCGCTTCATACTCTTGCTTTGTGTATAAAGTCTGCGAGTAAAAATAATCATTAGCCCAGACTACGGTAAAATTTTCGTCCATCAAGTGCTTGCTGACACTGACGTTCATCGCACTCATCAGCATATTGTAGTCATAGACCGTCTGCTCACTGCTTTGTTCGTTCAATTTAAGGCCGTAACTGTCAGCGTTCATGCTTTCACTTCTCTCATGATTTTAAATTTCTGCAAATTCTCTCATCAATTTAAGTTTTACAATTATTTTATTTAATATTTTCTAAACTATTCGTTATCTAATTAATATTGTAGTTATGCTTTTTGTAAAAAGCAATATTTTTTTGTAATATCATGTAATTTTACCCCTCTACAGGACAATCATACTGATTTACTTGCTCATGCTTTATAGGTTCCACATATGGGTGAATATATGTAAGCACTGCAAAAATATCATTCAACAAATCCTGCAAACTGCTTCCTGTCATCTATGCACGACAGCATAATAAAAGAACACCGTACAAAATGTACGGTGTTTTAGTGTTTTATAATTTATTTTTGGGATTCGGCCGCTGTTTAAAGCAGTGATAGCTGCAGTAATACTGCCGCCGGCGTCCGGCCAGTGCCGTATAGACATGATAGGTTTTATTGCAGGAAAATTCCTTGCCGCAGATCGGACATACCTCCAGCAGACTTTTTAAAGGACCGCTGGAACTGCTCCCGCCACCCGTTATTTCATTGCCGATAACATCATCTTCATTTTTCATAACAGTTGCTCCCATCCCGCTTATTTTTTAATTGCATCCCGTTTATTTTTTCGTATTACCAGTTATACTTTTTATTATATAATTAATAAATTATATAATTTTTCAGCACGGTTTATTATAATACATCAAATCAATTCCTGCAAGATTTTTGCCGTATAATTTATATTTTATTTTCCAAGCCTGACTTATGACGTCTTCCGGCCTTTTTTACATACAGCCTGCTGCAGATAAAAGAAGTAAACGGGATCGTAAACAGGATGCCAAAGCTGCCGATAACGGCCTGCAGGATCTCTACGACCACCATTTCCTTGTTCAGCAGATACAGCAGCGAATGGTTATAAGCAAAGAACAGCAAAACTATCGTCAGTGAACCGCCGATATATGCCAGGATCAGCGTATTGGACATCATGCCCAGGATATCGCGGCCGATATTATGCCGGCCTGCAGCAGCATTTTCCTCGTAGGTTCAGCAGTAGTAGCCGCCAGCTCGTTCAGCGCCGAAGCAATATCCATCGCCACATCCATGATCGCTCCCAAAGCGCCGATAATGATCGCGCTGAATATGATTGCTTTCAGATCGACCGGGTCAGCAGGATTCAAAAACAGCAGGTACATGGAATCCTCGTCTACCAGCCCCGTAAGCTGCAAAAAACTGTCTGCAGACGCACTGATAAGCGCCGCAATGACAAGTCCGCCGATACAGCCCAAAATAGTCGCGATCGTTTTTCTGCTGATGCCATTCACCAGCAGCAGATTAGTCACGACAATAAAAGCACAGGTCAGGATCGTCCAGCAGTAAACGTTCTTGCCCGACAGTATCGCCGGCACAAAAACCGCAAAGATTGACAGGCAGCAAAAAATCAGAGAGATCAAAGTATTTACGCCCTGCATCCGTCCAAAAGCGATAATACTTAAAGCAAAAACAGCAAACAGCCACATCAGTACATTACTGCGCAGATGCTCGGCATAACTCCATTCCCCCTGACTGCTCTGTCCCGGCAGCAGCAGCACCTTATCGCCAACGGCTACATCGCGCCCAACCGCAAAACTGCCGGCTTTATTCTGCGCAGCCGTCACTTTGACGCCTTCCTGCCTTCCTGACAATAATTCGGCTTCAAATCTTATCTGCTCAAATTTAGCCCCGGCTGCTGCCGGTAAAAGCTTCACTACCCTTGCCTCAACAACATCAGTAGGCGATTTCTCTTTAAAAAAGCTTAAACCCTGCACAGCAAAATAATGCCCCGCCGCAAGATACAGCACAGCCAGAACGATAGTAACGAGATAAACAAATTTATTTTTCAAGGTACGACCTCCAAAATTTATTTAAAATAAATTTTGGCAATTCTCAATTATCAAGACGCACTTTCAGCCCGATCAGCGTCAGCCTTGCCAGACTGGCAGGCAAAGCCCTGCTTCCAACACTTTCAGCCGGAACTGACAGACTCAGCAGCAATGGCAGCAGCGCCGGCAGAACATAATTAAGACAGCTGCCGATAACGCTGACCGTCAGACACATCGGGCAAGCTGTTCCGCTGCAGTCATGTCCGTGACTGGCCTCTACATATAGAGGGGCCCAGACTGCGCCGACAGCAATAACCAGTATCAGCAGTAAAGCTGTTATCGATTTATAATTACTTTGTTTTAAAGTCATGGCGTTCACTCTCAAAACAAGATTTTTCTGTTACTCTATTTATTAATATACCACAAAAATTTCCGCTGACTTGTGAACTTTTCACTACTGCTCACAGTACAGCCCAGCTACTTCTGACAGTAATAAAAACAGGCCAGCCTTCTAAAAGCTGACCTGTTTTTTATTCATGCCTGCTATCAGGCATTTTCATAATATCTGATCACTTTTATGCGCCGCATTCTTTTATCATTAGCTTTGACCGGCGCTTCATCACACTCCGGATCTACCAGATCCTCCAGCCTGCACCCGAAAATACTGCGCAGCTTCAATAGCAGTTTTAAACTGCCGGGGACTCTGCCATTTTCCAATATTGCTCAGGTGGGTCTGCGTTATATCCAGCATTTCCGCCAAAGCTGTTTGCTGAATGCCCTGTTTTACTCTTCTGACTTTGATTTCATTGCCTATTTTTTTCAAATCGATACTTTGCATATTCGTCCCACCACTTTCTTTAAAATCTTTTTGCTTAGCTTTATCAAGGTAACGAATGACCCTGACTCTCTTTTTCCTGGGTTTGTTTTCATCTTCCAGACAAAGCAGTTCGTCGATCGTACAGCCTAAAATATTTTTCAGCTGCAGCAGCAGTTCCAGGCTAAGCATAGCGCGGCCAACTTCGACGTTGCTCATATGTGTCTGCGAGATCCCTAATTTTTCTGCCATCGCTGTCTGAGAGATCAGTTTCTGCATCCTTCTTACTTTGATATTCATCCCTATTTTTTTTCTGTCTAAAGTTTCCATTTTCCACTCCTTACTGTGTACGTATGCATATAGCTTCCTTAAAAAAAATATATCCTGCATTTCTACACGTTTTTCTATTTCAAATTTCATCATAATTGCAAACTGTACACCAACATTTTTAATGTTTAATTATTTTGCCAATTAAATTAAGTATAGTTTATTGTTTTTATTATAGCATTTATTAAAAACCAGCACAATATCTTATATTAAAAATGTTGCTCCAAGCCGTTTTTAATCACATATTAAACTTTTTCATATTTTTTAGCAGAAGTAGTTTTGTATTAATTAATAAAATTATATTTTTATTCGTTTACATTTGTTATTTTCATTCTTTAATAAAAATAAAGTATTTTTAAATTATATCTAATCGTTTTTTCAAATAACTAAATTTACTATATGTTTTACTATAAATGTTTATGTTATAATTTACTTGTAATATTTTCGAAGGGATATTGGCGATGTTAAGCAAAAATACGCTATTTGAATTTCTTTATCAAAATTTACACGACCAGATCACCTGCGGCCATCTGAAACCTGGCGATACTCTGCCTTCCATGCCGCAGCTTGCAGCCATTTATAATGTCGGCATCCGTACCGTCAAAGATGTTTTGGCCAGATTAAAAAACAGAAGGCCTGATCCAAACGACAGAACGCAAACCGGCACGTGTCATTTACCGGGCTGAAAAAAACAGTGCTTCTCAAAGCTATGCTGTTGGTCTGCTGAGGCGTCAGGAGTCGCTGACAGAAGTTTATCAAACCATGGGGCTCATTTTACCGTCCATTTTTCATTTTTCTGCCGCACACTGCGATATCAAAAAGCTGCCCTCCTATCAGAAGCTGCTCAAAAAAAATAACTGTCAGGATACTGCAGCGCTCGATGCCGCTTTTTCAGCTCTGCTGAACGAACTGCTGCGCAGCTCCAACAATCTGCTCTATAACGATCTGTATAACAGTCTGAAAACTTATTCTAAGGTTACTTTAGCGGCACCTAAAAATATACTGTTTAAGTATGATCCGGAAACCTTCCGGCTGCTGCTGGCTGCTTTACAGAGTAATGATTACCAGCTTGTCAATAAGCGTTTCAATGATATGTATCTCAGCTTTTCTGTTTCAGTCAACAAATATATCCGGAAAGTATACAAAAAATACCAACAGGCAGAGATTCCCGAACCTGTTTATGATTATAACTGGAGCGCTGAAAAAGGACGCGACCATTACTATACCCAGATCGCCCGTGACCTGATCGATAAGATCGCCGCCAGCATCTATAAGCCCGGTACACTTTTACCTTATGAAGCTGTACTGGCCAGAAACTACAAAGTCTCTATTTCCACGATCCGCAAATCGCTGGCTCTGCTCAACGAGATCGGCTTCGCAGAAACCATCAATACCAAGGGCACTATTGTCAGGCTGCCGCCTACCTTCATCACCGCTAATTGTATGCAGAACGAGCGTTACAAAAAAGATACGCTGATCTATCTCAGCGCCTTGCAGCTAATGTCAGTTATTATCAAGCCTGTCGCTGTGGCTGCAGCCGGCAGGATCGATCCCCAGACACAGAAAGCCTGGCGGTCAGAATTTGGTCAGCCAGGTAAAGTACCCCTGGCCTTAATAGTCAATTCCCTGATCGAACTTACGGAGCTGCAGCCGCTGCGGGCGATACTGCAGGAAACCAATAAACTGCTGCACTGGGGTTATTATCTGGCTTTTCACCGCCAGAATCTTGCAGGAACGACGGATACTCTTTGCAAATATACATGGCAGGCTTATTTATACCTGGAAGCACGGGATATTGAAGGTTTCAGCACTTATCTGGCAATTTGTTTTTCCTATATCCTTGAAACGATCCGTGATTTTATTATACAGCATGGCCTGCAGGAAGCCGCAAAGCTTGCAACACCTTACAAGATACCAGATTTAAATATCAAATAAAAAAATAGACCTGCCCTAAGGCAGGTCTATTTTTGGGGAATATCTTCAAACAAGGCGGAGAGGGTTGCAATCTACCTTGCCGAAAATCGACTTCACAAATTTTAAATATCGCAATATTTAAATTCGCAATATTTTAATTTATGTTATTATAGCACATTCCCATTTTTTTCAAAATAGTTTTTCAGAAATTTATTTTTAAATCAAAAAGCAGCTTCTCCATTATTAAGATGAGAAGCTGCTTTTACATTTTTCCAGGAATATTCCCTGCTGTTCTCACAGCATATTTTCATCAAATACGACAAAAACATTTTTGCCTTTTCCCTTGGCTTTATACAAAGCGCTGTCCGCTTTCTGATACAGGTCGTCAAAAGCAGCGCCGTCGTCAGATTCACAGAACACCATCCCGATACTGCAGGATATCTTCAGTCCTTCTTTTGCCGCGCCTTTAGTGTACAGACTGCAGATCTGCCCGGCTTTCACCAGGGCATTTTCCATACTGGTGATATCACACATCAGCACCGCAAATTCATCGCCGCCGATACGGCCCAGCAGATCCGAGCTGCGGAAGCTGCGCTCAAGATTGGCAGTAAGCTCACACAGCACCGTATCACCGAAGGCATGTCCCCTGCTGTCGTTAACATTTTTAAAATCATCAATATCCAGCAGGAAAAAGGCATGCTGCCGTTTCGAGCTGTCAGCTAAAACCTCATTGACATATTTTTCAAAAACAGCCCGGTTATAAATACCCGTCAAAGGATCACGCTCAGCCTTATGCTGCATCCGTGCAAATTTATTCTGCGTATCGTTGATATCCAGAACATTACCTAAAACACGCTTGATCTGCCGCTTATCATCAAATACCACCGCCATATAAAAACGATACCAGTGATAATCGCCATCAGAAGTATGCAGGCGCCCCTGAAAAACTGTCCTGCCGGCCCTTTGCAATTCTGTCAGAGCCTTCTGCACGGCACTGCTGTCTTCCTCATGAAAATACTTATTTAAACTGCTGCTATTCTTTTCCGCAATAGTATCAGTAATAAAGCCGCCCAATTTTTCCAGTATCTGTTTTTCGGTATTATGCCCGGCCGCACCTTCACCGGTATTTTTTACGATCAGAAATTTACATGCTTTCAGATCAAATTCAAACATGCAGCCTTCCATCAAGCCCGCCGTCAGCCGCAGACCCTCTATCTCCGCGTTGATCTGTTTTAAACGGTCTTTTTCGATCTGCCGCCAGATATAGATGATAACGAGAAAGCACAGACAGATGAGCAGGAAATATTTTCCCATCGTATCCCGGGCGATCTTATTCAGCATCTGCTGATCTGCCAGAAGATTGGTTCCTGAAACGATCTGGAAAGTGTACCAGTCGTTAACTTCTACAGGCGCAAAGACTACATACTGTGTCTCGCCAAAGATATCAGTATAATAGAAAGCGCCGCTTTCTTTATTGGCAATAGCTTTTTCCAGGTCTTGCTCCGTCATCGAGCAGCCAATGGCTTCCTGCTCCAGGAATTTAAAGAAATTTCCCTGCTTGCCATTGCCGATGCCCATAATAACGTCGCCCTTTTCATCTGCGATCATCGTAATACGGTCCTGCTGCATATTCAGCACCGCCAGCAGCGTTTTCGTCGCATTGTCAAGATCATAGGCTTCATGGACAACGCCGATGACCTCTTCATCCTTATACAGTGGCTTAGCCAGAATAACTACTTTTCTGCCGCTGGACGGCAAAACGACCGGCCCTTCAACAACTTCTTCTCCCTCTAAGGCCCTTTTATAATAATCCTGATCCAGGATATCGATTTCCTCGCCATTGCTCATCAGGGTTTTCTGACCACGATAAGTAAGTCCAACAGTCGAAAAATGCCCTGTGTTGGAAACTGTACTCAAAAGATTGATCAAATTATCCTTCTGCCCTTCATATCGAGGAGCGTTTCTCAGCACGATATCCAGTAATTCATTCTGCCGCTGGATCTCGGTATGCAGAATAACCTTGGTATGATGGGCTGCGTCCAGCAAATAATCGTAAGTCTGGCGTTCCAGAATGTCCTTTTGACTGGCACTGAAATTGAATGCAAAAGAAACCGCCAGGATCAAAACTGAGATTATAGTTATGACGATCAGCTCACGATGCAGTTTTCCCCACATAAAGCTACCTCTTTCTATTTTTTACAAATGCTCTCTGAATTCTACAAAATAAAACAATTAGATTATCCGCTATTAATTATAACCTATTTTTTATATTATAGCATTTTTACTTTTAGCAAATAAATACTTTATCTTTATTTTTAAGCCCGGCCACTGTTTTTACTGCCTGCCGAAAAAAAGCTAAAAACACCGCTTTCTGTAAAAGCGGTGTTTTGCCTGTAGGAAGCTATATATGAGATGTAATTGACGTTAAGGCTTAAACATGGCTGTTGGAAACTTCAACAGTTTTGTTCATAACGTTGGTAAAGAATGTAACCGGCACCATAGTCTTGCCATTTACTAAAATCGGAGCGTTGTCCAAAGTAATGGTTTGGCCATTGCGTACATATTGGTTGCTGCCAATAGTCATAAAATAGGTCTGATCACCTTTTTCCATCGAAACATTTTGCATACCGGCATCCCAGAATACCTGGTAGTCCAGTTTTTTTCCATCAGCGGACGCAGGGGCAGGTATACTGTATCTTCTTGAACCATGATGGCTTCATCAGGAGTTAATACCAGCTCTTGTTGATCCATAACGATGGTTCCTGCACCAAGATGGACTTTGATATCGGCACTGTTGGCTTTAGCGATAGACCAGCCAAAAATGCCTACCAATAATAAGCAGACCACTACGATTACAGATTTTTTCATTTTCATTGACCTCTTTCCTTTCCTGCTGAGCAGGTTTTGTTTACGATTTTTATTATATACACTTTTTCATCTGTGTAAAGTTTTCAATATTTAAATATCAACTAGAAAAAAATTACAGTTTGCTTACAAAAATACTTTTTCCGCCATTTTTACAGGTCTGAATGTTGCATTTTAAAGCCCTTAACCCCCCTGAAACAGTAGAAGTAAATTAAAAAAACGACCTTTGTAAGCGCAGTACCTGCAAAGGTCATTTTTGAGTATAAAAAAATTTTTAATCCAAAGACTTGACGATCACCAGAACAGGAAACGCCGCATCGGGCAGATCGCTATGAGCACCGCCGCAGACCTTTTCTTCATAAGCGTCCCGGTCCAGCAAATCAAAATCTACAATAATATCGTCACTGTAATATTCCTGAGCCGGCTCAATATCTTCTTTGCGGATACCCTGCCAGCA
>ENA-OQDT01002085-OQDT01002085.1-human-gut-metagenome-genome-assembly--contig:-NODE-2085-length-10663-cov-3.324506_pt1 | contig 10663 bp, 10 predicted proteins | sample MGYA00242786_ERZ504617 | MGnify/ENA primary metagenome ERZ504617 (study PRJEB26092, sample SAMD00036337) | human gut metagenome | host: Homo sapiens | study: EMG produced TPA metagenomics assembly of... | reverse complement strand
AGTTGTTATCATAGAGAGTGTTCCGAGTTCGGCAAGACAACACCACTCTGCTAGATCGTATACATCCATATCCAATGGCAAACCATTTTGTAAGCAATAAACTAGACGGCAGTCCATAATGAAATCCATGCCACCATGTCCCCCTACTTCCTTAGCCATTTCACCATATTTCTTCAATATCGGATGCTGGTACTTGGCTACAAGAGTTTCCATCTCACTCTTAGGCAAGAAACTATGTGAATTTAAATCATCAATCTTGGGCTGTACTCCGGAAGCTGTCAACTGTTTAGCATCAAGAGCATAACCGCTGATCGGATATTTATTGGCAAAGCCTTTAGTACCCGTAAGTTGATACAAGCGATTGTAAGTTTGCGGAGTCATTACATTATGTTGGATTTCTATAACTTTACCGTTTTCGGTACGAATCAGAGTGGTAGTATGGTCGCCATTGCGGAAGTTATTACAAATGGAATCTGCTCTTTCTTCTACCAGTGCTTTACCTATGGCTGACTTGGTATCCATAGCCACTAGTGTCTTCATGCGATCTCCACGGTGAATGTCGAGCGCTTGTGCTACTGGACCCAGACCGTGAGTGGCATATACATCCCCGCGATGTCTCATGTTGTAGTCCAAGCGCCAACCCAGCTTGTCATTCTCACCGTTCTTCCAATAATGATTCCAAAATGGGCTTAGGTTGTGAATGTAGGCACCTTGTGCGCGAATTACTTCACCGAATACTCCTTGCTGTGCCATGTTCAGCGTGTTCATTTCAAACCAGTCATAACAGCAGTTTTCTAGAATCATGCAGTGCTTACGATACTTTTCGCTCATATTAATCAAGTCCCAACATTGCTGGAGATTCATTGCTGAAGGTACTTCGATCGCTACATGTTTGCCATTTTCCAAAGCGTATTTGGCTACGGGAAAAGTGATGTAGCCAATCGGCAGCGATATAAACCAAGTCTATATCGTCTCGTTTACAAAGTTCTTCGTACCCTTTCTCTCCCGAATAGATGGCAGCTTTTGGGCATGGATGCTTTCTTTAGGTATTTCTGACATCTCTCTGCGCGCGACTGCTCATAATCACAAATGTGCCACGACTTGTGTACCCGGTATATGCGTGAAACGTTCCACCGCACCGGGACCGCGCATGCCCAGTCCTACGAATCCTACGCGTACTACTTCCATCTTCGGGACAGTCAGTCCCAACACGCTTTTTTGGCCGGCGGGACGCTCGGGAGTTTCTATTACGATGGTCCCGTTTTCCCACTGCCAATTAGTGCCGTACTCATTGGTTTGCCGGGGAGTTTGTGTCGAGCATGCACACATCACGATGCAAAGTCCCAACAGCAAGGTCTTAAAAGTCTTCATACTTCAATCCTAATTTAATGTTATCAGTAATAATAATAATTTTTTTCTTTATGGAATTACCAACTACCATGCTCTTTCTTATGCTCCAGGAAATCAGCCTCCCGGTTGCACTCTCCGTTATAATTCCATTCTATTTCGTCTGTATATTCTTTTCCTTGATGGAGAAGGGATGCTTTCAGAATATTTTTGCCATCGTCCAGCACTACCTTGTCGAATATATAATGTACATCAGTATAACCTTTCCGCACTCCGGTCAATTCTTTCCCGTTCAGATACACCTTGGGAGTACCGATATTGGAATACACTGTAATGGAAGTCTCTTTTTTCTCGCGCACTGCATTCCGGCGCTGTGTCAGGTAAAGAACCGGTTCCTTGCTCCAGTTCGCCTTATACCAGAAATAAGAATCTTTCTTGATTCTACGATCGAAAGTCATCATGCCTTTCATGTTGCGGGCGTCTACACTGCCTCTTTTTGATGTTGGCACTGCAAAGTCGAACATATTCCACAGGTAAGAAGCAATAATGTAAGGATGCTGGGCAATGATGCTCCATTGGTATTCGTGGGTTTTAGTTTGAAATGTTTCCGGATAGAAAGGGCTTGTCCAATTCAGTGCATCGCCCAATATTTCCGTCTGATGTTCTATATTGGCGTCTGCACCATATTCTGTCAGCATCAGGCGTTGCCAAGGATATTCTTTTTCCATTTTCTCTATCCATGGCTTGATGTCTTGTATCTTCCGTTCGTACCAACCGAAGTAACGGTTCATGCCCTGTATATCCGCATTTTGGTTGACGGGGTGATCGGCATGACCGTAACCATTTACCGCAACCGTGTAGCGGTCTGGATCCTCCAGTTTGCAGAGGTCGTGAATGGATTGGGTAAGTGCGGCGGTATAACCATGCGGATGATACACTTCATTATGGATTCCCCATACATAGATGGAGGGATGATTAAAGCTTTGACGGATAAGTTCGCGCATCTGTTGGTGGGCATTGTCCCACTCTTGGCCGCTGACTCGGTTCACGAAGGGGATCTCTGCCCAGATTACCAATCCCAGCGTGTCGCAGCGTGAATAGATGTAGTCAGACTGCTGGTAATGTGCAAAGCGGACGGTGGTTGCACCGATATCCATAATTTGTTCCAAGTCGAAGTCGTGCTCTTTATTGGTGAGGGCGCTACCCAGTCCCCACCAGTCTTGATGGCGGGTTACCCCCAGCATGGGGTACTTCTTTCCATTGAGGAAGAATCCTTTGCCTGCCACGATTTCATACTTGCGAATCCCCAGGGGCTGAATAACTTCGTCTATCACGCGTCCATTCTGCATGAGACGTGAAACGACTTTATACAGATATGGGTCTTCACGTCCTTGCCATAAATGGGGATTGTTCAGTCGGAAGTGTGAGGAATAGTTCTGCACTCCTTGTGGAGTAAGTTTTCAATATATTTTTTGTGCACTTCATACAACTCCGTGTGTTACTGTTTCCTCCGCTGTAAACTATAAAATTTACTCTTTTTGCGTAAAATATTGCCTTGAATAATCTGATTTTTTTCATTAAACTGTTTACAATGATTTTCAGAATTTTGAAAGGAGAATACAAATTATGTTAAAGGGAATTCCTGAAATTTTATCACCGGAATTATTAAAAGTTTTATGTGAAATGGGACACAGCGATCGTCTTGTTATCGCAGACGGTAACTTCCCTGTTGAATCTATGGGAAAGAATGCCATCACTATCCGCTGTGACGGGCATGGTGTACCGGAAATCCTGGATGCGATCCTCAAACTGTTTCCACTGGATACTTACGTAGAGCATCCTGTAAATCTCATGGAAGTTATGCCTGGCGATAATGTAGAAACACCAATCTGGGATACATATAAAGAAATCGTTGCCAAATATGACGAGCGCGGCGATAAAGCGGTTGGAAATATTGAACGTTTCGCTTTCTATGAAGAAGCCAAAACTGCATATTGCATTATTTCCACAAGCGAAAAAGCTCTGTATGCAAATATAATGCTTCAGAAAGGTGTTGTAATCAACAACTGATTTTGCTTTATCTTTTCGTTACTGTTCACAGTACAATGGTATTTAGATAATCTATACCCTTAGTTAGTCTTAAGGGTCTAACAAAAAGATTACAAAAGCCTTGACTTTTAAGCTGGAATCTGCGGCCGCTCTCATTACTGATATTATTGTGAGGTAATGAGAGCGGCCTTTGAATTAGAAATTAAAATTTTTCTAATTCAGGAGGCACATACCTATGTTCCATTTAAAACTTAAAGATACTCTTAAGCATTCTATAGCAACGGTTACATCGCATATGGATTCCTTTGTTTATAATCCGGGACGCGATTATTCCCGTATACGAAAACTTTCCCCAGATCATGTTATTTCGTTCCTTATTTCTCAAGGCGCTTCATCCACGAAATGCGAATTTCTGGATTTCTTTCAAATGTCAGAGGATCTCCCTTCTATATCTGCCCTAAATCAAAGGCGTTCCCAAATGATGCCAGAGGCTCTGGAAGCTGTATTCCATGAGTTTACTTCTTCTTCCGAAAAGCTTGAACTTTCAAAGCAGGAACAGCAGTATCAATACATTGCTGCTGATGGTTCTACTACTTCTTTTTTCAGCTTTTCAAAGTATTCGTCTGATGATTATTTTATCTCAGAAGGACATTCTGCCTCCGGCTTTTACAGCATACACATTAATGCCTTTTATGACATAAATAAACGGATCTATACCGATGCCATTCTTCAGTCTGCACACAAAAAAGATGAGTTCCTTGCTTTTTGCCAGCTTGTAGACAGACATATCCCTCACCCGGATCAAAGAACTATTTTTATCGGGGACAGAGGGTATTGCTCTTATAACAACATGGCTCACGTGATCGAAAAAGAACAGTATTTTGTTTTTCGTACAAAAGACATTACAAGCAAAGGGTTGATTGGGAACTTTGTTTTTCCGGATTCTGATACATTTGATATAACTGTTGACGTAACTCTTACGAGATCCCATCGTAAATCTATAAAAATCAAAGATGGTTTTTACCGAAGATATGTTGACCAGGCAGCTTCTTTTGACTACATAAAATATGGCTCAGAAGATACTTATGATCTGACTTTTCGGATCGTACGGTTTCCAATATCAGAAGATACTTATGAATGCCTTGTGACAAATCTTCCGGAAAAAAACTTTCCTGTTGAAAAGCTTAAAGAAATCTATAATTCCAGATGGGGGATCGAATCCTCTTTTCGAAAATTGAAATATACGATTGGATTAAGTCATTATCACAGCTATAAACCTGATTTTATAAAACAGGAAATATGGGCGAAGTTTATCGCTTATAATGCCACGGAACTTCTTGTTGCTCATACTGTAGTCGTTCATGGGAAACGTAAATATTCCTATAAAGTAAACTTTACGCTTGCTGCACATATATGCAGAATCTATCTCCGTCTCCACACGGAGACAGATTCCATAAATGTGATGGCACTGTTACAAAAGGAATTAGTCCCGATCCGCTGCGATCGACAATTCCCAAGACTTAAAACGGCTCATTTCAGAAAACCCAAATATCTGATATACCGTGTTTCCTAAACAGTATCATCAACTGATAGTATATCACTTTTTCAAGCAGATGAAAATCTGCTTATTTGTCGTTGACAAAACGAACAAGAATTTAACCATTTTCATATTTCATAAATTTTTCAAGGCATTTCTTTTTAAATGTCAAGTAATCTCCGGAATATGCTTTATTTATCTAAATACCATTGGTTCACTCCGTTCACAGCAACACGCTTCGCGATGCACAGACTTTATGCTAATCGCATAAATTCGCGCGGTATGTCTCGGGTTTTCTGTGACCTTCACTCACAAAAAACACCTCGCGGGATATTACCAGTGAACAGTAACTTGATGATTACTGTTCACACATCACAATCCCGCGAGGTGTTTTGGCATGAATGTGCCAAAATCCCGAGACATACAAGCCAAAATTCCATTGCCGCAGGCAATCTGGAATTTTGGCTGCGTTACTGAGAACGGAGTGAACAGTAACGATTGATGGAAAAAGAAAATGTCAATCACCACAAAATATACAATATTTATGTTAAAAATAATGTGTTTTTTTATGTTTCACGTGAAACATTATGTGGCATGATTAAAATAAAAGTGTTATAATAAACCTGCGTATGCCTGTTGGCATTATAAAAAATAATGTAACAGGCAAAATAGGAATAACTACAATTAAAACCTCATAAAGGAGGAATGAAGTTGGGAAGAATTATAGCAGTTGCTAATCAGAAAGGCGGAGTTGGAAAGTCAACAACTGCAATTAATCTTTCAGCATGTCTTGCAGAAAAAGGGAAAAAGGTTCTCGCAATTGATATGGATCCACAGGGAAATACTACCAGTGGTTTCGGCGTTGATAAGAACGGCATAGAAAATACATTGTATGAACTTTTGCTTGGAGAGGCAGAAACGAAAGACACGATTGTAAAAGATGTTGTTGAGAATCTTGATCTGATTCCATCTAATATTAATCTTTCCGGTGCAGAAATCGAGCTGGTAGGAATCGATGATAAAGAATTTATCTTAAAGGGAATCACAGATAAGCTTCGACGTAAATATGATTACATAATACTGGATTGTCCGCCGTCATTAAATATGCTGACGATCAATGCATTAACCGCAGCTACATCTGTATTAGTGCCAATCCAGTGTGAATATTATGCGCTGGAGGGACTTTCACAGCTGATTCATACCATTGATCTGGTAAAAGAAAGACTGAATAAACGTCTGAAAATGGAAGGCGTAGTATTCACAATGTATGACGCAAGAACAAACCTGTCTCTGCAGGTAGTGGAAAACGTAAAAGAGAATTTAAATCAGAATATTTATAAAACAATTATTCCACGTAATGTAAGACTGGCGGAGGCTCCAAGCTATGGACAGCCGATTAATATCTATGATCCGAGATCAGCAGGAGCAGAAAGCTACAGGCTTCTGGCAGAGGAAGTGCTCAACAGGGAGGATAATTAATGGCAGGAAGAAAAAACGGTCTTGGCAGAGGCTTAGATGCATTTTTTCCAGACAGAACATCTGTTGTCAAAGAACCTGCCAGAAAGACAATAACCAAAACAGTTAAAACAGAGAAGAAATCTGACGTAGCTGAAAAACAGACAAACCCTACTGTTGCAAAGAAGCAAACAGCGGATTCGAAAACAGGGGCAATGATCGTAAAGATCTCAAGTGTAGAGCCGAATATGGATCAGCCACGTAAACAGTTCGATGAAGATGCACTCATGGAACTGTCTGAGTCTATTAAACAGTACGGCGTACTCCATCCGCTTCTCGTGTCTGATAAAAAGGACTACTATGAAATAATTGCAGGTGAAAGACGATGGAGAGCGGCAAAGCTTGCCGGACTGACAGAGATTCCTGTAATTGTTAAAGAGTTTTCTGAGCAGGAATTAGTAGAAATTTCCCTGATTGAGAATATTCAGCGGGAAGATTTAAACCCTGTGGAAGAAGCGATGGCATATAAACGACTGATTGATGAATTTCATCTGAAACAGGATGAAATCGCAGAGCGTGTAGGGAAGAGCAGAACAGCAGTAACAAATGCAATGAGACTTCTCAAACTCAGCGAAAAAGTGCAGCAGATGCTGATTGATGAGATGATCACTGCCGGTCATGCCAGGGCAATCCTTTCGATAGCAGATAAGGAAAAGCAGGAATCAATTGCAATGAAGGTTTTTGACGAGAAATTAAGTGTTCGTGAAACAGAAGCGCTTGTAAAACGTATGCTGGAGCCGCCAAAAACAGCAAAGAAGAGCAAATTCAGTTCTGCTGAGGATGCAATATATGAGAGTCTGGAAGAAAAAATGAAAAGTATCATGGGTACCAGAGTCCAGATTCACAGAAAGAAAAATGACAAAGGTAAAATTGAAATTGAATATTATTCCAAGGATGAACTGGAAAGAATCATAGATCTTTTCGAATCCATTGGTTAGGAGTGACAGTAATATGAGTGGCATTTTTGAAAATCTTGGAATTGATTCCGGGATCATCATTATTATACTGCTGATTCTTACTATCTTCCTGCTGGTAAGGAATATCAGTATGAATATGCGCCTGAGCCGTCTGGAACGTAAATATAAGACGTTCATGAAAGGTTCAGATGCACAGTCTCTGGAAAAAGTATTCGTTAGAAAATTCGCTCAGATAGATAAGCTCTATGATGCGAAGGAAGAACATGATCATGATCTTCTTTTTATCAAAAAGAATCTTGATAAAATGTTTAATAAATATGGTGTAGAAAAGTATGACGCATTTGATGATGTAGGTGGAAAGTTAAGTTTTGCGCTGGCTTTGCTGGACAAAGAGAATACAGGTCTTATCTTAAATGCAGTACACAGCCGGGACAATTGTTTTTTGTATATGAAAGAAATTGTAAAAGGCGAATCCTACGTTATGCTCAGCCAGGAAGAAGTAGAGGCACTTCGTAAGGCAGTGAATTTTGGACTGGATAATATTGAAGAATAAAGTTTTTTAAAAGTTACTGTGAACGGAGTGAACAGTAATGTTTAAAAGCTGAAAATAAGAGCATACTAAAAGAGAATCTGTTTTGTGCAGGAATGCACATGATATGATAAATTGATATCAGGGGGGAAAGTTGTTGCCAGATTTTACCCTGACATCATTACATAATGTAATAGAATATTTCAGGAGGAACAAGATGTTAGATATTAAATTTGTGAGAGAAAATCCGGAAGTTGTAAAACAGAATATCCGCAACAAATTTCAGGATAATAAACTGGAATTAGTGGATAAAGTTCTGGAACTGGACAAAGAGAATCGCGAAATCAAACAGGAAGTAGAAGCTCTTCGTGCAGAGAGAAATAAAATTTCCAAACAGATCGGTGCACTGATGGCACAGGGAAAGAAAGAAGAAGCTGAAGAAGTAAAGAAACAGGTAGCTGCTTCCGGAACCCGTATTGAAGAACTTTCCACAAGAGAAAAAGAGGTAGAGGAAGAACTTCTCAAAGATATGATGGTAATTCCGAATATCATTGATCCATCTGTACCGATCGGTAAAGATGACAGCGAGAACGTAGAAATCGAGAAGTTTGGTGAACCGGTTGTTCCGGATTTTGAAGTGCCATATCATACAGAAATTATGGAAAATTTTGATGGAATCGATCTTGACAGTGCAAGACGTGTTGCGGGAAATGGTTTCTACTATTTAATGGGAGATATCGCAAGACTTCACTCAGCAGTAATTTCCTATGCACGTGACTTCATGATAAACAGAGGTTTTACTTACTGTGTACCTCCTTTTATGATCAGAAGCAATGTTGTAACAGGTGTAATGAGTTTTGCTGAAATGGATGCCATGATGTATAAGATTGAGGGTGAAGATTTATACCTGATCGGAACAAGTGAACATTCCATGATCGGTAAATTTATCGATCAGATCATTCCTGAGGAAGAACTTCCGAAAACTCTTACAAGCTATTCTCCATGTTTCCGTAAGGAAAAAGGTGCTCATGGACTTGAGGAGAGAGGCGTTTACCGTATTCATCAGTTTGAAAAACAGGAAATGATCGTTGTCTGCAGACCGGAAGAAAGTCCGATGTGGTTTGATAAATTATGGCAGAATACAGTAGATCTGTTCCGTTCTCTGGATATTCCGGTTCGTACACTTGAGTGCTGCTCCGGTGACCTGGCAGACCTGAAAGTAAAATCTCTTGACGTAGAAGCATGGTCTCCACGTCAGAAAAAATATTTCGAGGTAGGAAGCTGTTCAAACCTTGGTGATGCACAGGCACGTCGTCTTAAGATCCGTGTAAACGGAAAAGATGGTAAGAAATATCTTGCACATACATTAAATAATACTGTTGTAGCACCGCCTAGAATGTTGATCGCATTCCTTGAGAATAACCTGAATGAAGACGGTTCTGTAAGTATTCCTAAAGCTCTGCAGCCATACATGGGTGGTATGACAAAGATTGAGAAAAAGCACGCTTAATGGAGGGTGAGCTTTTTCAGGGAGGTGTTCTTATGCACAGTTATCTGAGGGCAGTTGGTTTTTCCAGGATCACCAAAAGAAGCAGTATCAGACAGATCATTACGGATGTGGTTGAAACTTATGATGAGAAAACGGTCATAGAGAACTACCCTGATGGTATGTTTGCAGAGTTTTCCAAGAATTATGGATGCGATTGTGGAATTACTGTCTGCGGGCAGTATGATGAAAACAACGTATTTTATCCGGATTATTATTTTCCTTTTTTTTCGCGGAACAGGCATTACAACACAGGAGAGTGTTGTGATAGAAAGACATGCAGACAAAGAATCTTTTTGCAGGTGCCTGTGACGATCTGAGAATTGGGGTTACTTTAATTTTCTATCTTCAGAATGCTGCTGAGTATCTGCAACAGCGTGAAAAAGGCAACATACTTCCGGGTGGCCAGCCTTTAACCCTTTCCGGGCTGGCCAGGGAAGGAAAAATCCTTTTTCCTGTAGAGAAAGATAAAGAAGCAGTAAAAGCAGAACGTGAACTGACAAAGAACAGAAATCATCTCATTGCAGCCGCCAGAAACGGTGATGAAGAGGCTATGGAGAGCCTCACGATGGAGGATATGGATACATATTCCATGATTTCTCAGCGTATAGTTACAGACGATATTTTTTCTATAGTGGATTCCTATTTCATGCCATATGGAATTGAATGTGATCAATATAGTATCATGGGTGAGATTCTGGATTTTATGACATTCAAGAACATTATAACAGGAGAAGAAATCTGCCAGCTTACATTAGACTGTAATGATATGCAGTTTGATGTTTGTATCAATAAGAATGATTTGCTGGGGGAGCCAAAGATCGGACGTAGATTCAAAGGAATCATATGGCTCCAGGGACAGTTGCACTATTAATTAAAATGATTTATGATGGCATGGACGAATATTTCGCCTATGCCATCTTGTGATTTACAAGAATATGTTTCACGTGAAACATGCTTATAACAATCCGCTTGACGAGGGAGTGTTATAGATATACATTTGTTACTGTTCGTACACCACTATCCTGCGAGGTGTTTTGGCATGAATATGCCAAAATCCCGAGACATACAAGCCAAAATTCCATTGCCGCAGGCAATCTGGAATTTTGGCTACGTTACTGAGAACGGAGTGAACAGTAATATACATTTCACGCCGGATATTTGCAATTTATTCCAAGGGTAAGAAAAGAAAGAATTACTATGATATACTTGGGGCAGTAAGT
>ENA-OQDT01002084-OQDT01002084.1-human-gut-metagenome-genome-assembly--contig:-NODE-2084-length-10665-cov-2.941355_pt1 | contig 10665 bp, 12 predicted proteins | sample MGYA00242786_ERZ504617 | MGnify/ENA primary metagenome ERZ504617 (study PRJEB26092, sample SAMD00036337) | human gut metagenome | host: Homo sapiens | study: EMG produced TPA metagenomics assembly of... | reverse complement strand
GCCGATCTCGTCCCACTGCGTCGTGCGGTAGCGAATGCCGAGGAACTTGTGCTCGATGCCCTGATCTGTCAGGACATAGTACTTCCCGAGCGCCCAGACGTTCAGCAGCGCCATGCATTCGCACAGCGCGAACACGATGTAGGCCGGCACCGGATAGACGAAAAGGCCCTTCCCCGGGAAAAGCACCAGAGCGCCAGTGAACACGGCAAGCGTCACGACCGCCGGGATCATGTCCGAAAACTTCGATACGCGCATCATTTGCCTCCTTTGTCCATTTGATTCTGTGTTTCATTATAAGGGAGGCACGGGATGATTGTCAAGATGTTCTCCGCGCTCCCCGGGGCAGTCGGCGCTTTTCCGGAAGCTGCCGCGGCTTCCCGCCGCAGCGGCAAAATTGCAAAACAATTGCAAAATTTGATTTTGCAATTTTGAGGCGGCCTGTCGAAAAAATGCCTGAAGGGCCTTCTCGGCAAGCTGCTATATCGTCCATCCTGCGTCGCTTTCTGTAATATAATTTATGGAATAGCCATCCCAGCCATGGATGCAATGGATCAGAGTCGCATTTGCCGCAAGCGCAGCCCGGCAAAGGTCCGACGGACGCATAGAATCAAAGAGATCATGTTCGGAGATTTTCATGATCAGCGAAGCAAGGTCCAGCCTGCCCGCAAAGAATGCAACGGAACCCGCATACAGTGGGAACATCCGGAAGGCTGCCTGCTCCGCGTGCTGCGGGAGCGAAAACAGGCCGATTCGTTTTTCCCTACTGTGTGCGTTAAATTCATAAACACACGCTGCATCAAGCAGCCATATAAGCGCCTCACAACAGAAGCGAAGGGGGAGCCGCTTCTGCAATGCAGACACACTGACAGAGAGCAGACAATATACTGGTGCAATTTGCGGAAGAACATCAACTTAACTGGTTCTCCTGTTCCAAAGAGAAAAGTCTGGCAATCGGCAGATCGATCTTCAACCCCATAGTAGGCGAGGATGGAGGCGTTATTGCGTTCTATTTCCATTTTCATGATTAATCCTTACGATCTTTTTCGCATTCATAGCGATACGCTTTCTTCAGCTTCAATTGCTATTCTGTCATGCAACAAAGTTTAGATGGTGTGCCCATAAGTTCTTGCCAACTTATCTGGTGAGTAGGGCGCAAAGCTGATCTCCTGATGGCGTGTTTTCTGTTGTTAATACGATCATCCACGAGATATCCTCGCAAATCAAATATAGTGGTTCAACAGAAAATGCGTTATATCCATCTTCATCTAAAATGCCGACTGGGTACAGTGAGCTTTCACGACCTTCTTTTGTACATAAAATGGAATAGCCGGGTTCTGCTCCCAGGTATAGGGCCGGAAGCGGCTCAGGAAATGCATACACAAAAGGTGTTTTCTGCAACAACTGCATCATATCACGCTGTGTTATCAAGTTTGCATCATAAGCGCTGATTGCTTCCCACAGCATTTGATTAGGGCAGCAATTCCAAAGATTCTGAATATCGCGTTGTGAACTAATGTGCGGGAAGAAATGGCTGAGAATCTGCCTGCCAGATGTCAAATACTCCATCAGTAATTTCCCTCCAAATATTAATACTCACTCAAGACATGTATAGCACTCCGCCTTCCTGATGCTGTACGATAGTGAATATGGTTGTAGGTATGCGTGCTGATTCCACCAGGTGCATGTGCCGGATGGTAACGTCCAATTGTGCCGCCTGCCTCATCAATAAGTTCCCTAGCCTGAGTTCCTGTAGGTACACCACCATTCAGCTCCAATATGTCTCCGCCTTCTGCAACTGTGTTGACATTTTCTTTCCAGGTTTTATCTCCCTTCCATCCTTTTCCGCCAACTCCACGTTCAACTCCACGTTTGCAAGTATTGTGAACCAAAACACCAGAACCGACGTAGTATGTGTGATAGTCCTCAACTTGGAAATTATAGACCTTGACCGGGTTCTCCAGCAGCTCATGCTGAATCTGCTCCGCAACGACGTACTCGCAGTTGACCAGAACGAGAATATCCCCCGCACGGAGTTCACAGGCCTCTGTCCAGCCCTTGACAGGAGAATAGAACGGATGTCCCGGCGTTGCAACGATTTCTTCGCCGTTTGCCCAGATATGAACCAGTTGGTCCGCCTCGTTGACGTAGGTTTCGACAACCTTTCGTTCTGTCTCCGCAGGGGAAAATCCCCTGCGGAGACACGTGCCTTAATAATACTGCTCCACGGTACGTTCTTCACCGGTGTCTGCGTCCCGGAAGCGCAGCTCTACCAGTTCTCCGTCCCGGCGCTGACCAAGATACTCCATGGGAGAGTTCTTGCCCATAGGCCAATCAGCCTCCTGCGCCCAGCGAGGAAATTTCCGATCCTTGATGTGAAAGGCTTTCCAGAGAGCTTCTTTACCGGCTTTAGTGCGTTCTGCCACTTTCATCGTTGGGGGAAATTTGTCGAGGATTTGGCACATAAGCTCATCAACCTCTTTCCCACCAATGGAATTGCCCGCAGCGTCCAAATAATAATCGGCATTTTGCTTATAGATCCTGGTCTGCTTAAGAGTTGGGTATGCCATAAGTACCGGAGTAGCTACCCCAGAAAACCATCCGCATTGTGTGGCAGCTAAATCAAAACCCTTCAGCTTACTGTTGTATACTATTTGGGCAAGATAATCCGATATTTTTTCGCCTTTTTTTCGGACAATATTGTACACGCTGCGGAAAGAAATATTCCGCTCAATGACAGGAGGGTATGGTTCATTAAAGTTGGTAAGTTGGTTTAGCCATGCGCTGACAGAGGGGTTGCTTTGATAGAATTCGTAGAATTCATCAAATGGCATCTTTCCAGATATGAAATCAAAAACAGCTTGCATAAATCCTCCTACATTTATATTTAAAGTTCGAATATTGGGGAAGTTTTTGTATCCATAGGCCTTGTGGAAATTCCTGTGCACAGTTGCACTCATTTCAACAAAATCATACATATTATTTGCTTTTCCTTGTACATGATGCAGATTAATAGCCTCTCCATCAAAGCCAATGGGAGCCTTTCCCCTCTGCATTCTTTCTCTATTCTTTGAAGTCAGTTCATACCACATACTGCCAGAGGGATTATCAGCTTGATTTTTCCAATATCGGCTTCTTACCGTATCCCACGAGGGTGTCTTTCCTGCGCTGGTGAGATTGGAAATATCGTCTCCGACTTTCCAGCCTTTCTTCGCCGATTGGCCAGCATCAACAACGTTGTCTACCGCCTTTGCCGTATCGTAGACATCATCAATAACATTTGCAGCATCTGCAACAGCACCTGCGGCCTTTGTGATCTCTCCGACACCGGTAACAAACGGAACGAGGTCAACAACATCGCCGACCAGTCCGGCCTAGGCCCAGGGGTCAGACGGATTCTGGATGACATCCGCAATACTGAAGCCCAGAGAAACGATATCAAAAACCGTATCCCAGAATTCGCCATCGGCATCGGTGCGGTTTACAGGATCATTTCCGCAGTAAGCAAAGGTGTTGTAGCCAAGGTAGCTCTGGCCGGTAGAGGCGTAGCTGTCCGCATTGATGAAGCGGCAGATCTCCGGGTCGTAATACCGGGACTGGAGATAGTAGAATCCTGTCTCGGAATCGTGGTAATAGCCGCGATACTGCAAGGGATTGACCACTGCCATTTTGCCGGTTGCGGCTCAGGCTTCATCCGGGATCATCATAGCATAGTCCATCGAGCAAGTCAAATGCATTGGACGCTCCGAGCTTACAAGACTGTCCATGTACAGCAAAAATCCCGCCGATCGTGATCGATCAGCAGGATTTTTTTGTCATAACTCAACACTATAGATTTTTTGAAATTTGCTTTAAAAAAACGTCGTATGACAGCAAGAAAAACTTGATGCACAGAACTCACTTGTCTTTTGATTCTTCAGTTGTGTCAGAGACTGCTCCTTCCAGCAGATCTGTCACTACCTGATTAAGCTGTGCGGCATTCTTAGCAGTAATGACCGGCGTGTCTGACTGGGACTCAATGTCTTTTCTGGTTCGTCCAGCCACCTGACCGCCCGCCTTGGCAACTGCCAAATTCTCTTGGAAGGTCGTTGGTTTGCGATCTCTTGAAAACTGAGTGGTAGTGGCCTCCGCCAGCATATTCAGTACCAGTTCCAGCGTAGTCATGTTATCACGAAGGTTTTCCTTTTTCAAGCCCTTCAGATTTTTGTACTGCCGAGTGGACATGCCAGACCAGGCTCGGGAAATCTCGTCCGTGAGGATGGCGTACTCTACGCCTCTCTGCACACCGCGGGCATCCCATTCATCCGTCAGTTCTTTACGGACCTGGATGGCCTGCAGCCGCTGATTGATCCACTCACGGCTGTAACCCTTCTTGAGATAGGTTTCCAGAGCGCGGTCAATGGTCAGCTCCGGGTCGATGGTCTCCTCGATACGCTCTCGACCGACCTGTGCCAGCCACAACTTGAACGGTTCTGCCTTCGGGGAAGGAATAGACTGGATGATTCGGAGAAGCTGCTCGGTATTGGCTACATCAGTCAATCGTTTTTTGCCATCCGAAGCGGTCATTTTCAACTGGTTACAAGCTGTAACCGTTTCATTTCCCTCATCCTTCAGGCGTTTCTTCGTTACCTTCCAGTAGTTACGAGCTGCCTGATAATCTGGCTGATCAGTCAGCACAGCTACCACATCAACGACGGAAAAGTACCATTCTTCCTTTTCCTCATCCCATGCGGTTCGAATACGCTTGTTTTCGAACAGTTGGATATTATCGTTTTGTGCCATTTGAATCACCTCGTTCTGTCATGAATTCTTTCATAAGTCCTTGGCAGCCGTCCAGCACATCCTGCCAGGTCGCCTCGAAGTCCTCGGTGTACCACGGGTCTGCCACATTGCCGGGACGAGCGGTGTGGTCCATCAGGAGGGACATCTTTTCGGCATAGTCGCCGCCGCAGATGCGGTACATATCCCGGAGGTTGGCCTGGTCCATGCCGATCAGGAGATCGTATTCGTCGTAATCCCGATTCTTCAACTGCCGTGCGGCATGGTCTTCGCAGGAGATCCCATGCTCGGCCAGCTTGCGCCGTGCCGGAGGATAGACAGGGTTGCCGATCTCCTCCCGACTGGTAGCCGCTGATTCGATATGAAATTGCGATGCCAGTCCCGCCTTTTTTACCAAGTCCTTCATCACGAACTCGGCCATGGGGCTGCGGCAGATATTGCCGTGACAGATAAACAGGATCTTCTTCATACTGCGTTCTCTCCGAAATCTCATCGTTGTCATCATTATACCACACATCGACCTTTTCGTCGAGAACACTTTCCAAATGCGCAGAATCCTCGATCATTCGCAGAAGCTCCGACTTGGATAGATTCTGTGCAGCGGCCTGCTTGATGTACCAGCGGCGGTTCTCTGCGGTCAGCTCCGTCTCCATGATGACCACATTCTGCGTCCAATTCAAGCGAAGCGCTTCGCCCAGCAGTTCCGGCATGTCGCTGTACAACTGCCAGAAGTCCCGCATCCGGCGCACATTGCGCGGAGAGAAGCCGGTCATATCCGGGTATTGTTCTTTTATGAACTCCGCAGCAGCTACTGCTGCACCCTTTTCCGAGTGGGCACAGACGGCCTTGCCGATTTCGCAGTACAGCTCCATCTGCGGCAGATCTGCTTTCATGACAGATTCCAGTGTGGCAAACATTGTGCTGTAGTCCACAGCTTTTCGGATATTCATAGTTTCTCCTTTCCGGCGCACAGCGCCTGATTCAACGCTCAAAGCAGAGAAAAGCACGGTAACATCGCCGTGTTTTTCTCTGCCTTGACCTGTTTCAGATAACTTGTACGATCTGCTCCCAGAGCAGTATGTGCTTTTCATCAATGGCCCGGTTGTCGTGGTAATGGCCGAACAGCCAGTAGTGATAATGTGCTCTCTCCTTGACCTCCTGCAGGAAATCTGTGAGCGGGTCTGCCTCATTGTGGCGGTTTTCCATGAGAGCAATGCTGGTGGGAGCGCAGTGCGTGATAACATAGTCCACCGCCCAATCGACCTTGGCCAGATTTTTCCGTGCTTCAGCGTACTCCTCCTCAGAAGGCATCTCCTGCGCCCACCACGAAATGTGATTGATGCGATACCTCGCTCGGGGCTTTCTCTGCAGCATCAGGAGCTTTCGCTCAAAATCCGGAGCACCCGGTTCCAGAATGCCGTCCTCCGTATCATGGCTTTTTGCTCCGCCCATGATGAAGAAGTGATAGCCTTCCAGCTCGAAAATCTGTCCACGCATCAGGTGCAGGACATGAGAGCGAATGCGGTGTACCTTGCCGCCGTGCCAGTCTTTCACCGGATATCGTTCCAGTGCGTCGTAGTTCTCATGATTCCCGCAGACGAAGGCCAGCGTGAACGGAAGACTTTCCAGCCAGTCCAATGCAGCATCGTCACGGCCGTCTCCAAACCACACACCACCAAAGTCTCCGGCACAGATCACGATGTCCCGCTTTGTCATTTGTGCCTGCTCCGGGAAATATTCCGGCTTGAAGCGTTCAAAGTTTCCGTGGCAATCACCGGTTACAAAAATCATCTTTCCACCTTCTTTCAGTACATAATTTTCTGGCAAATCTCAATGCCACCCTTCAGCGTGACTGTGATCTCATCCTTGGAGAGGATTTTTACTGTCTCCACCAGTTGGCGGACGGCACTCTCGTCCCATTCCGTAATGTGGGGTGATGCGTTTTCCAAGGTCTGTGCGGCATCCATGATGCGCTGATTGGCTTTTACTTGCTCGTTGTTATCTGCGAGGATACCGGAACGTTTTTCCTTCAGGAAAGTCTGCTCATCCAGGATCTCCTTGAACTGGCCGCCATAGGCGGCAGGATCATCCGTAGCCTTTTCCAACATTGTTTGGAACTGCTGCTCCAGTTCTCTCAGCCTGCGTTCAATATCTCCAAGGCTCATTGTGCCGCCGGGGAATGGGATGATCTCCGTTTCCATGGCATCTGTGATCTGCCGAATCAAGCTATTCTTGTCGGCCATAGCTGTGTTCAGGGCTGCGAGGATCGCTTGCTGGAGTGGTGCTTCATCCAGTGTGGGCGAATTGTGGCAGTATTTCTTACCGTAGTCCAATCGGCTCACACAGCGCCACACGACTCGCTTTTCACCGTTTCGTGTCCATGTGCAGCGGCGATACAGGGTCCCGCACTCACCGCAGGCCAACCGCTCCGAGAGCGCATACTTGCTGGCGTAGGAGGCCATCCCTGTGACTGCGTTTTAGAAGGACTCTTTGCTGCATTCCGCCGTGCCATCTCCGCCTGTACGGCATCATACTTTTCACGGCTGACAATGCCCTCGTGGTGATTTTCAATGAGGTACATGGGAAGCTGGCCTGTATTCTTGATGGCCTTGCGGTTGATAAAGTCCTGCCGGAAGGTCTTCTGCATCAACACATCACCGCAGTATTTTTCATTCTGCAGGATGCTACGGATGCGGGAAATGGTCCACTCCGGAGAATCCTCGAAGCACTTGACGCCTTGCTGTTCCAGTTCATCTTTGATCATCCGCAGGCTGGCTCCGGTGAGATAGCGCTCATAGAGCCATCGGACGATTTCGGCCTGTTCCGGAATGATCTCCGGCTGACCATCCTCACCTTTGCGGTAGCCGTACAGCTTTTTATATTGGATGCTGACCTTTCCGGCTTCCATGGCGCGGCGTTTCCCCCATGTGACATTCGCGGAGATAGATTCACTTTCAGACTGGGCGAAGGCACCGGAGAGGGTGATTCGCAGCTCACTGTCCTCCTCCAGAGAATTGATGTTTTCCTTTTCGAAGATGACCGCGATACCGAGCTGCTTGAGCGCCCGGATATAATAGAGGCAGTCCACCGTGTTGCGGGAGAAGCGGGAAACCGACTTGGTCAGGATGACATCGATTTTCTTCTGGCGGCAGTGCCGGATCATCCGCATGAAGTCCTCGCGCTTCTTGGCCGAGGTTCCGGTGATGCCCTTGTCCGCAAAGATGCCGGCCATCGTCCAAGCGGTGTTGGACATGATTTTATCGGTATAGTACTCTTTTTGCACCTCATAGCTGTTTGCCTGGTCCTCCTCTTTGGTGGAGACTCGGCAGTAAGCTGCCACCCGGAGCTGTCTGCGGGCTTCTGCCTGGCGGGTGGTTTCCGGTTTGGCAGGGATTTTGATCACTCTCGGGGCATCATCTTTCATTGCAGGTCACTCCTTTCTATGATTTGCCCATTTTTTAATCGCAGTTTGACATTTTGGCGGGTCACCAGCACCTCGGATACGGTGCTTTTCAGAAGATCTGCGTTCAGTTCCGCCACACATTCGAATGCGGAGAAGAGATGCCGGAGACGATTTGTTTCATATTCTTCATTCCCCAGAGTAGCATATTGCTCTGCCGCAAGCCGGAGGATCAGCGCTTTGGCGTTATCCTCGTCGATTGGCTGCTGCTCCAGAGCATTATCCAGCGCCTCCTGCGTTTTGGAATATGTGACTGGCGTAGGACTGCGCCGATGCTGTATGTGGTCCGGGTAATTTGCGAGACCATTGAGCAGGTCGGTGACACTTTGTTCCACCCGCTCAGATGGTGGTGTACCGCAGAGCCTACGCAGCACCTTTTGGGCTTCTGTCTTTTTCGGAAGTTGAGGCTTGTTTGAGCGTTTTTCATTTGCCGCGATGAGCTGTTCCTTATCTATGAGCTTGGGATATTCTTTTTCTCCGGTGTAGCGTGCGTCCGCCAGAATACGGGCGACCATATTTTTGTTCCAGAGCCGTCCCTCATCGTATGGGATATCCTGCTGGCGAAGCGACTCCGTCAACTCATTCAAGGATTCTCCTGCAATATATCGGAGGAAGATCTCCTGCACAAGTTTCGCCTCTGATTCCTGTATGACGATCTTACCCAGAGACATCTTGTAGCCGAAGGGCTGCTTCCGGTTTCCCATCACCGCACCGTCCTCTCTATGGACTCCCGCAGCTCCAGCCCATTTTTCAGGCAGAAGCGGACGGAGTCGTTGCTCTCTATGATAATTTTCTCAACGAGTTCACCAAACAGTTCTGCGTCAAAGCTATCGAGGAATTCCGGCCCGCCTTCCAGAATGTCTATTAAGTTTCGCGTTTGCAGGGCGGTCATGTCGCTCTCGGCATCCATCAGCTTTTCTTTTTCCAGCTTGACCTGCCGGAGCTGCTTGGTCAGTTCATTGGTTTTGGCTATAAAAATGTCAGGATCAACAAGGCCCTGCTGTTTGAGGAAAGCCAATGTCTGATTCTGACTGGATAGATCTGATATTCTTTTATTCAGAGCAACGATGTCAGGACTCCAAAGCATCTTGCGATTGCGAATCAGCTGGAGACTTGTAAGCATCTGTTCCAGAATAGGGATGCTCTGATGTTTCAGCTTGTAGTATAGGCGGCAGAAAGCTCCGTAGAGGCTTTCCTCTGCGACGGGTGCAATCGGGCAGTCATTCACGGATGTATCATGTTTTCTACAGCACCAATACGCCGAGGATACTTGTTCTTTTCTGCGATAAGAGCTGCCGCAGTGACCGCATGATATTTTCTGGGATAGTGGATATGGTTCACGCCGGAGCTTCTTCCCGTAAGTGGATTTCCGTTTCTGCGCCAATTGCTGTGCCTGCTCAAAGGCTTCTTTTGAGATAATTGGAGGATGAGTCCCCATCGCATAAAACTGTTCATACTCCCCAGTATTTTTATACCTGGTTGCGGGAAGTGTATGGCTGGTATATGTTTTCTGCCACAATGAATCGCCTGTGTATTTCTCATTTGTGAGAATGTATCGAACGGCTGCCGCGTACCATCGCTTTTGCTGGCCACTGGGAACGCCTTCCTCATTAAGCCTCTTTGCAATTTCGGTCTTGTTCACCCCACTCAAGTACCACTGAAATATTCGGCTGACTACCAGTGCGGCTTCGGGATCAATCACTATTTTCTTGCCGTCGAGCCTGTATCCATATGCCATAGAGGAGGGGAGGAATGTTCCGCTCTCCATCCTGCGCTGATAGCTCCATCGCATATTACCCGAGATAGACTCGCTCTCTTTTTGGGCGAAGGCAGCGTAGATGGCGGTGATGAGCTCACTGCTCACATTGACCGTATCGATACCTTCACGTTCGAATCGGACATTGACACCCAACTCTTTCAGTTCACGGATGTTCTGAAGGCAGTCTTTGGTGTTGCGGGCAAAGCGTGAGATAGACTTGACAAGGATCTGGTCGATCAGGCCCCGACGGCAATCCGCCATCATCCGCTGGAAGTCATCCCGCTTAGCCACCGAAGTTCCGGTGATTCCCTCGTCCGCATAGATGTCAACCATGCGCCATTCGGCCTTACTTGAGATTAACTCAGTGTAGTAGCGGTTCTGGGCAGCAAAGGAATTGAGTTGATCCTCGGAGTCTGAGCTGACACGAGTGTAGGCAGCAACCCGCAGCCGCACATTTTGAGGCCGCTCCGCAGGCTCGATTTTTATAACGCGGGGCTGCTTTTCTGCCAGTGCTGTTGTTCCATCTACCAGCCGCTTTTCATCCATGTTCGCTCACCTCCTTTTTTGCAACACAAACACTACCACAACAGCGTCCGAATAGCTACCGAAAAATGAAGAAAATCAGAGAAAAAACATGACTTCAACACCATTATCTGCAGCGATCCGTGCA
>ENA-OQDT01002083-OQDT01002083.1-human-gut-metagenome-genome-assembly--contig:-NODE-2083-length-10666-cov-6.480881_pt1 | contig 10666 bp, 10 predicted proteins | sample MGYA00242786_ERZ504617 | MGnify/ENA primary metagenome ERZ504617 (study PRJEB26092, sample SAMD00036337) | human gut metagenome | host: Homo sapiens | study: EMG produced TPA metagenomics assembly of... | reverse complement strand
ATTTCTCCGGAATCTTCGCCTTATTCCTGTGAAGAAAAGAGATCATCTCTGCCGCATTAATATCTGCAGAAAAGAACAGAGCAGTCTCTGTTCCCACATATTTCAAAAAATCCTGATAACACTTCTCTCGTTCTGCATCATTTCCAGGCAGACGTTTCTCTTCCAGAAGAACATCTCTATCTGCATCACGCACTGCCTCCATTACCCCCAGAAAACGCAGATGATCCGCACCATGATTTTCATTTGCCAGATACACAATTCTTTTCATACCCTGTCTGATCAAATATTCTGCCATCTTTCTGCCGCCCTTTTTATCTTCAGACGTAACCTGATAATACTCCTCATTCCCTTCCGGCATTTCATCCATATCAATGGACACTATGGGTATTTCAGATAACCCGGCTATTTTTTTCAGATGTCTGTAGGGCATAGAAATCGTAATGATCCCATCTACATTCCAGCCAACTGTCATCTTCTCAATTTCCTCTACATTCTTATCCGAGAAAATCATAATATAATATCCCTTTTCTCTCAGAAGCCTCTCCAGGTGTCCCAGTATATTCCCATAAAATGGTGTCTCATAAGCAGAGCCTCTGGCAAACTTCGGCGTTGTAATAAGAATACAGATAATCCTGGAACTCCGGTTGGTCAATGCATTCAGCCCCAGTCTTGGGATATAATTATTTTCTGCCAGCAGCCTTTCCACCTTCTCTATGGTTTCAGCCGAAACTCTGGCATTTTTTTGTGCAGAACATTGGAAACTGTAGTCGTGCTTACCCCTGCCTGTCTGGCAATCTCTTTTATCGTAACCATAAAAAACCTCCCATCCTTTGGGTTAAGTATAATACACTGTGCCATAGAATAGCTAGAGTAAATTTATATACCGGTTGCCAGCAAAGAACTATCAAGGTATAATAAAAGAAATGCAACAATCACTCAGATACATGGAAACAGAAACAAGGAGAAATCATACATGTCTTCATTATTTATCGTAATTCCCGCATACAACGAGGCAGAAAACATAGAACGCACAGTCAGTGAATGGTATCCCATCGTAGAGTCCCACAATAAAGAGGGACAATCCCGTCTGGTTATCATTAACGATGGAAGCAAAGATAATACTTATGAGCTAATTTGCAAACTGGCACAGGCCCGCCCTCTCCTAATCCCCCTGACCAAGCTAAACGGCGGCCACGGTTCCACAGTTCTCTACGGTTACCGCTACGCCATTGAACACAAAGCTGACTATATCTTCCAGACCGACTCCGACGGCCAGACCAACCCCGACGAATTTGAAGCCTTCTGGAAAAAAAGAAACACCTACAATGCCATCATCGGAAACCGCAAAGTCCGCGGTGACGGAAAATCCAGAAAATTCGTAGAAAACACAGTCTGCCTTCTCCTTCGCCTGATCTTCGGAGTAAAAATCCCGGATGCCAACGCCCCCTTCCGCCTGATGCACACAGACCTGGTAAACAAATACATCCACCGCCTCCCCAAAAACTACAACCTCCCCAATATCATGCTCACCACCTACTTCGTATACTACAAAGAAAAAATAACCTTCCTCCCCATCACCTTCAAACCCCGCCAAGCCGGAACCAACTCCCTCAACCTAAAAAAAATCACCAAAATCGGCTACCAGGCAATCAAAGACTTCCACACCCTAAAAAAATCTATGTAGATAGACAAATATCGAAATCTGATCCATCTGTATTTCAAAACGTAACCCCATCCCCACCTCCCCACTACCGAAAAAAAGCCACCGCGAACCCGCGGTGACTTTTTTGCACCCAACCCGGACAAATCAGCCAAGTTAATACCCTTCCCCATAAAAAAACCTGCGCTCCCTAAAAAAAGCGCAAGGGTAGTCCAGAGGGACGCTGCTCAAGCGTCCCCTTTGGGATTTTCCTACATTTATCCAAATGTACTCATATCTCTTTATGACTCGTAACCCTAAGTCGTGCCATAGCTCTGGACAGAGCCAGCTGATTCATATGATACTCCTGAATACTCTGCTTCTGTCTCATCTGCTCTTCTGCTCTTTCCTTCGCTTCCTGTGCCCTGCGGATATCAATCTCCTCAGGACTCTCTGCTGTCAGGCAGAACAGCTTCACACGGTTATTGATCATCTCCACAAACCCACTGCTCACAGCCAGAATATGCTTTGTACCATCTGCTTCCTCGAAACGCATTTCGCCCGGAATGATAGCAGCAACAATATTCTCGTGCTGTGCCAAGAAAGCCTGCTCACCGTCAACAGCCGGAATTGTCAGGGTTTTGGCACGTCCTGCAAACGCCAGCTTATTACTGGCATAAATCTCAAGACCAAATGTATCTGCCATAAAATCCGCTCCTTATTCCTGACCCATCTCAGTCTTTGCTTTCTCGATGACATCCTCAATTGTACCAACATTGAAGAAAGCATTTTCCGGATACTGATCCATCTCACCATCAACGATTGCCTTGAATCCACGGATGGTTTCTTTCAGAGGAACATATTTACCCTTGATACCTGTGAAGTTCTCAGCTACATGGAACGGCTGAGAAAGGAACTTCTGGATCTTTCTTGCACGGAATACAGTGCTCTTATCCTCTTCAGAAAGCTCTTCCATACCAAGAATAGCAATGATGTCCTGAAGTTCTTTATATTTCTGAAGGATTTCCTGTACTTTACGTGCTACTTCATAATGTTCTTCACCTACAACATCCGGCTCCAGGATACGGGAAGTAGATTCCAGCGGGTCAACGGCCGGATAAATACCCTGCTCTACGATCTTTCTGGAAAGAACGGTTGTTGCATCCAGATGAGCAAATGTAGTTGCAGGAGCCGGGTCAGTCAGGTCATCGGCAGGTACATAGACAGCCTGTACAGATGTTACAGAACCATCCTTAGTAGAAGCGATACGTTCCTGAAGTTCACCCATCTCAGTAGCCAGTGTTGGCTGATAACCTACGGCTGAAGGCATACGTCCAAGAAGGGCGGAAACCTCGGAACCAGCCTGTACAAAACGGAAAATATTATCAATGAAAAGAAGCACATCTCTGTGTTCCTCATCTCTGAAGTACTCAGCCATTGTCAGTCCGGTTTCAGCAACACGCATACGGGATCCCGGTGGCTCGTTCATCTGTCCGAACACTAAGGCTGTTTTTTCAAGAACACCGGACTCTTTCATTTCTGACCATAAGTCGTTACCTTCACGGGAACGCTCTCCAACACCTGTGAAAATGGAATATCCGCCATGCTCTGTGGCAATGTTCTGGATCAGCTCCTGGATCAGGACTGTTTTACCAACACCGGCACCACCGAACAGACCGATCTTACCACCTTTTGCATATGGTGCAAGAAGGTCGATAACCTTAATACCTGTTTCCAGGATTTCTACAGCCGGTTTCTGATGTTCGAAATCCGGCGGATCTCTGTGGATGACCCATTTCTGTTCTCCCTCAAGGGAAGGACCGTCATCTACTGTATCACCAAGTACGTTAAATAAACGTCCCAGTGTCTTATCACCTACAGGAACCTTAATGCCGCTTCCTGTGGCGATGACTTCTCTGTCTCGCTGTAAGCCTTCGCTTGCGCTCAGCATAATGCAGCGTACCATATTGTTTCCCAGATGATGGGAAACTTCCATTACACATCTTTTACCGTTGTTCTCTACCTCAAGGGCATCCTTGATCTCAGGAAGATTTCCATCTTCAAAAACAACGTCTACAACAGGTCCCATAACCTGTACAATTTTACCTTTGTTCATCGTCGTCACTTCCTTTTTTGTGCTTTTGCACCGCTGACAATCTCAGTGATTTCCTGTGTGATGGCAGCCTGACGCGCACGGTTGTACTCAATCGATAATTCCCTGAGCATCTTCTTTGCACTGTCCGTAGAGGACTGCATTGCCATCATTCTGGCATTATTTTCACTGGCATACGCTTCTACAAGACATCCATAGATCAGACCGGTCAGGTAATTGGGGATCATGGTATTCAGAAGTACATCGGCTGATGGTGACAGCACGATTTCCTCCTGTGGCATGTCCGCAAGCATTGCCTGATTTGGCAGGAACTCTGCTTTCTTCAATGGAAGAAGCTGCATATTCACCGGCTCCATTGCAACTGCACTCTGCATCTCCGTATAGAAAATACGGACTTCGTCCAGTTCTCTGTCCAGGAACGCTCTGACAATCTCCTCTGAGATCAGACGCGCTCTGTGCATGGTCGGTTTCTGTACTGTATATGGAAAGTTCTCTGCGATATCCATATGTTTCTTCGTGAAATACTGACGGCCTACCATACCCAGCACATAGAGCTTGCAATGCTCATGCTCTGCCATAAACTGTTCTGTCATTTTCTGGATATTATGGTTATAGGCACCTGCCATACCTTTATCACCGGTAACTACGATACAGCCGATCTTACGGTCTTCCTCTGCGATCTTATGACGGATACTGAAAAAAGGATGCTCTGTATCCGGCATATGACGCAGGATTCGGGAAATTGCTGCCTGCATATTATAGTAATACGGCTCTGTATCGGACAGGATTCTTTTGGCCTTCTGCATCTTGGATGAAGAAATCATATACATGGCATTGGTGATCTTCATGGTGTCCTGAATGCTTTTCATTCGAGTCTGAATCTCTTTCGTACTGCCCATATCAACACCTACCTGCTCTTATCTGCAAATTCTTCTGCCACTTTCACGATCTTTTCTGCCAGTTCATCCGGAAGCTGTCTCTTCTCCTCGATCTCTCTTCCGATTTCCGGATAAGCACTGTCAAAGTAGTCCAGCATATCTCTCTGATACTTCTTCATCTTCTTAGTTTCCACGTGCATCATTGCCTTGTGTGTTGCCGCACAAAGAGTGATGACCTGCTCATGAAGACTTAATGGGCTTGAAAGCGGCTGTTTCAGAAGTTCCATAAGTCCGCTTCCGTATTTCAGCTGCTGAGTTGTAGCCTCGTCCAGATCAGAACTGAACTGTGTAAAGATTTCCATCTCACGATACTGAGCCAGATCGATACGGACACTTCCTGCTGCTTTCTTCATGGCTTTTGCCTGTGCAGCACCACCAACTCGGGATACGGAAAGACCTACGTTAACCGCCGGACGCATACCGGAGTTAAACAGGTCACTCTCCAGGAAGATCTGACCATCTGTGATGGAAATAACGTTTGTAGGAATATATGCGGAAAGGTCACCTGCCTGTGTCTCAATGATAGGAAGTGCAGTGATAGAACCACCGCCGGCCTTTTCATTCAGACGGCTGGAACGCTCCAGTAATCTGGAATGGAGATAGAATACATCTCCAGGATAAGCCTCACGTCCCGGTGAACGTTCCAGAAGCAATGACAGTGCACGATATGCAACTGCATGCTTGGATAAATCATCATAAACCATTAATACATCTTTTCCCTTATACATGAAGTACTCAGCAAGTGCAGTACCTGCATAAGGAACAATATACTGAAGCGGTGCACAGTCACTGGCTGTAGAGGAGAATACTGTTGTATAGTCCATAGCACCATGTTTCTCCAGAGTAGATACGATCTTAGCTACTGTGGAAGCTTTCTGTCCGATTGCAACATAGATACAGATTACATCTTTGCCTTTCTGGTTCAGAATGGTATCCAGTGCAACGGAAGTCTTACCTGTCTGTCTGTCACCGATGATCAGCTCACGCTGGCCACGGCCGATGGGGAACATGGAGTCAATAGAAAGAATACCTGTTTCCAGAGGAACTGTTACAGATTTTCTGTCAATAATTCCAGGTGCCGGATTCTCTACCGGACGATACCCGTCTGCCTTGATCTCACCTTTACCATCGATCGGCGCTCCCAGAGCGTTTACAATCCTTCCGATAAAAGCGTCACCTACAGGCACACCTGCCTGCTTCTGGGTTCTTGCTACCTTTGTTCCTTCTTTGATTCCTGTATCTTTACCGAACAGGATACATCCGATGCTGTTTGCACGGATATCCTGAACCATACCTTTCAGACCATTCTCAAAGGTTACAACCTCGCCATACATAGCATGATCAATACCATGTACCGTGGCGATACCATCTCCGACGGAGATGACTGTTCCTACTTCCTGGTCCTTGCTGATTTCGTCATAATTCTTAATTTCTTCTTTCAGAATCGAAATGATTTCATCTGGATTCATTGCAGCCAACTTTTATTCACCTCCGTGTCAATTTCTGTCTTAAATTGTTATAACGTCCGCGGAGACTCCAGTCGAACTCTTTGTCTCCGGCAGAAAGAATGAAGCCTCCGATCAAAGATTTGTCTTCTCTGAGAGTAAGGATTACTTCCTTTGCTCCAAATTCCCTGCGAAGGAAATCTTCCATCTTCTCTTTCTGGGCTTCTTCCGGTTTTGTTACATATGTGAGAACAGCTTTCAGGATTCCTTTCTGCTTGCGGCTGTAATTGCCATATGCTTCCAGGATATCATAAATGCTGCTGATTTTCTGATATTTACAGGTCACCTTCAGGAAATTTTTCATCTCCTGTGGGAATACCCTGTCAATTACATGTTCTTTTTCTTTTAAAGAAACCAGCGGATTCTCAAGAGCACCCTTTAACTGCGGGGTACTCCTGAAAATCTTTTCTGTCTCCAAAACAGCTTCTTCCGGGACAGAAAGCTCATATAATGCTTTTGCATAATTAATGCTTGTTTCCGTCATTGGAATCACCTGCCTCTTTTATAAACTGGTCATAAAGGGACAAATCCTGCTGACTGCTGTTTTTCTCTCCCATGATCTTTGAGGCTGCATCCAGCGCGATCTCTGCCACTCTGCTTTCCATAGCCTTCATAGCATTTTCCTGCTCTGTCCTGATATCTGCCTTTGCTTTGTCAAGCATTGCACCAGCCTGTGTGTTTGCATCTTTTACAATACGCTCAGCCTGTACTTTTGCCTCATCCTTTGCCTGGTTTACAATACGCATGGATTCGTCTTTCGCAGATTTCAGTGCATCTTCATATTTACCTTTCAGTTCATATGCCTGTTCTTCTGTATCTTTGGCACTTGCGAACTGCTGGTCGATCATGTTTTTTCTCTGCTCCATCACATTGAGGATCGGACCAAATAAGAACTTTTTCATTAAAAGATAAAGAACAATCAGGTTAATAATTGTAAAGACCAGGTTGATGTTAATCTCGATCACCTGTCCCACCTGCCTTTCTTAGTTATTCTTTATCCATCAATTAGCCAAGCATGATAACGATCAGAAGACCGATAACGAAACCGTAAATAGCTGTTGCCTCGGCAAGGGCACATCCTAAAAGAAGGGATTTGCTGATCTTGCTTTCTGCTTCTGGCTGTCTTGCGATTGCTTCTACTGCTTTGGATGTTGCCATACCAATACCGATACCAGCGCCAATACCTGTTAAAACTGCGATTCCTGCTCCAATAGCTACTAACATAACTTTTTCCTCCTGTTGTTTAACTGAAATAAACTAAATATTACAAATCTTTCTTCACAATATGCTATCCTGTCGATATTCCGATGAGATCATTTGATGTCTGTGCAACAGATGTCTGTACCAACGGTTGTTTATGACCGTTATGACCCACCGAATATCCGGACAGCATTTAAGTGCTGTTCATAACTGCTGTCTTATCCCTTATGTCCCGCGTCTCAGGTCTTATATAGGTGTCATATTCCTGTATGAACAGTAATCTTTTTTATTCAATAGCTTCTTTGATAAATAAAGAAGTTAAGAATACAAATACATACGCCTGAATGAATCCGTCAAAGAAATCAAAATACAGGCTGAATGGAATAGGAAGAACTGCCGGGCATATAAACTCAAGAAGTTTCATAACCACATAGCTTCCTAACACATTACCAAAAAGTCGCATACAAAGTGATGTCGGTCGAATAACGACCTCCAGAATATTGATCGGCAACATGATCGGTGCCGGCTCTGCGAAGCTTTTAAGAAAGCCTTTCAGACCTTTCTTATGGAATCCTGCATACTCGATCAGAAAAATACTTGTGATCGCAAGACCGATCGTACAGTTTAAATCCTTTGTAGGCGGTACAAATCCAAACACACCGAAAATGTTTGCAATTCCAATGTAAATGACAACTGTCATCAGATAGGGAATATACATTTTTCCCTCTTCTCCAAGGATATCCTTAAAGAAGTTATGAAGAAAACTGACACCGGTTTCCAGCAAAAGCTGTTTCTTACCGGGGTTTTCCACACTCAGGTTTCTTACGAGCACCAATGACAAAATTAAAAGCACTGCCATGATCACCCATGTCACTGCTACTGACTCTGCAACTGGTATTCCTCCAAACACCGGTATGGTAAAAACTGTCTTACATTGAAGTTCTTCCATTAACGTGTCTGCTAAATTACCCGTTTCTTTTCCCTCCTTTTTCTATTTAAATCTCCGGAAGATATTCTGGCTTTTTATGCTGTCTGCCTCAGATGCCTCAGCCAGGATTCCTAAACTTATGTCTGTAAAATATTTCATAAGCTTTCCATCGATTCAAGATTTTGAGATTATTATATTAAAATCCGTTAAAAAGTCAACAATTATTTTGACTATTTCTGGCAAAAATAGATTTTCTTTTTGTGCATTTCATCCAGAAATTTTGATTGAAAAATAGATTTTCATAATTTTTTTAATGCATTTTCACGAAAAAAAGGCAATTTTCATTGACCGAACTGTAAGCAGATGATATTATTTTATATGGTTTTTATATAAATTTTATATCTCTGCACTTACCAATCCTTATATTGGTAATACCAAATAGGAGGTTTTTTATGCAAATCATTTGTCTGGGAGACAGCATTACGGACTGTAATCATTTATTTGAAGATTTTCCTCTGGGAAATGGGTATGTACAGATACTCTCAGAAATGTTCCGTAATCAGACTCCTTCTTTCTCCATATCCGCAGATACCGTCAGACGCTCATCAAGCGCTGTACAGTTAACAGATAAATCAACAGGTGCCATACATTTCAGGAACTGTGGCATAGATGGCTTCACTGTGGCAAGAGTCCTTGAAAATATCCGCCAGCACCGTATTTTTTTGCATCACTCTCCTGTTATAACTCTGCTGATCGGCATCAATGATATCGGTCTGATAATGAACACAGACCGGACGGATTCTCAGAAAGAACAGATGATGAGAGAGTTTGCCACTCATTACAATGAATTATTGAATCTGCTCACTACAGATGCCAGGCAGGTAATCCTTATGGAACCCTTTATCTTTCCACATCCGGAAGAATATGAGACATGGATTCCCTATGTCCATACCATGTCTGATATTATCCGACAGCTCTCTGTCAGATTCAGACTTCCATTTCTGCCTCTGCATAACTATTTTAATAAGGAAGCAACTCAATCGGGATTTGATGCCATAACAACGGACGGGATTCATCTTACTTTGTATGGGCATAAGCTTCTGGCCGAGAAACTGTTCCCTCTCCTTCAAAGCATTGATAACAATCCCTGAACAGATAAACTATTGCGCATTTTCCCGGAACTTTGTATAATAAATCACTGTCCTCGCTCATATCTGCGGACTTATTATGGAAAGGAGTCTTCCTTATATTATGGAAACTACAATTAAACAGATTGAAGATATGTCTCTGAATGCCTGGCCATCTCACAAGATGGAATTATACGACGGCTGGATCCTGAGATTTTCTTATTTTTATACACACAGAACCAACAGCGTAGAACAGTTCGGCAATTCCACCCTCACCTGGCGGGAAAAAATCCCATATTGTGAAAGCGTATATAAGCGTCTGGGAACCCCCGCTGTATTTAAGATCAGTCCTCTTGTCTCTCCTGACTTTGATTATGTTCTGGAGAATCGGGGATATGCCATCCAGCATACCACCAATGTCATGGCAATGAGCATGAACGCCGCACATCTGGATACTCCATATCCTGATGTAACATTCTACAATAACATTCCGTCTGAATGGATTGAAAGTCTGTTCAATCTAAAAAATACTATAAATCCGATTCACAGAAAAGTTGTACCATCCATGTATCAGGCAATTCTCAAAGAAACCATTTGCGCCTGCATCCGCATAGACGGGCAGATCATTGCAACAGGGCTTGGTATCCTGGACAGAGACTACATCGGTATTTACGCCATCCATGTCAAAGAAGAATACCGCAAACATGGCTATGCCCGTCAGATCTGCACAGGACTTCTGAAAGAAGGAATGAAAAAAGGTGCACAGAATGCATATCTTCAGGTTGTAGAGGGAAATGACAATGCCCGAGCATTATACAGATCACTTGGATTCCAGCAGCTTTATACTTACTGGTTCCGCGTACAGCCGGATGAAAATGGAAATTTCCCACCTGAGAAATAAAAAGAACTATCTGTAAAGCGTTTTCATTTTCTGCTTTTACAGATAGTTCTTAATTTTTATAGATTTTAACTTTTCTTTTTCGGGGAATCAGTTGATTCATTTAACATAGTTCGCGCCAACTATGTTGTATATCATTTTAATTTTAATATTCAAGTCTTATTCTGTATTTTCTCTCTGACTTAATTATGTTACTGTTCACTCCGTTCACAGTAACGTAGCCAAAATTCATTCCAGATTGCCTGCGGCAATGGAATTTTGGCTTGTATGTCTCGGGATTTTGGCATATTCATGCCAAAACACCTCGCGGAATAGTGG